>Ga0257125_1000115_pt1 | contig 118291 bp, 103 predicted proteins | sample SI106_200metaG_FD_190183 | JGI IMG/M metagenome (GOLD analysis project Ga0257125, IMG submission 190183) | Marine microbial communities from Saanich Inlet, British Columbia, Canada - SI106_200 | ecosystem: Environmental > Aquatic > Marine > Inlet | place: Canada: British Columbia | collected... | reverse complement strand
TTTTGCTTCAGCCCTGTAACAGCGAAGTTGATGACAGGAACGTTTTTTTATTTCTGCAACTTCAAACTACTTTGTCACTTAATAATTTTTCAAACAGCTAACAGTAGAATTCAAAGGTCGTTGACCCTTGAATACATATTAGAGGGTAGACCTTTTTACTTTTATTAGGGTAATGTGATGTTTGTAACTTATTGATAAATTTGCTTATTATTTCCATTCAAAATCCCTGAATTCATTAAAAGGGTCACGCACCTTTTTATTTTTAATTAATTTATTATAAATACTAACACTTATTTTTTATACTTCATATGTCCGGTTATGGCACTAACTTGCCGGTTCTGGGTCACTCGCAATATGCTCTTCACGACCCTAATGGAATTGTAATGAGTGCTGTTTTCAGACCTGTAACACTAAGTCTATTTATCATTCAGGACTCATCTAATTGCTGATAGTGATCTGCTGCTCTTTGTACTGCTGATAGGCATTTTCACCCCAAGCGACAAGTTGATTGCCTTTAAACAACATAGCCGTACACTCATCCTCTGTTGTATTACCATCAGATGTCACATGTTGAGTACGATAAAACAGCACATATACGTTACCAGAAGTCGATTTCTTTGCTTCTGAAATGTCTGGCGAGCCAAGCTTTTCAATTACACTATTTTTATTAACGGGGTTATCAAGTGATAAACCGGCTATAAATTTACGGTTAAAAACCTCTCGGTCATCCCATGGCATTGCCTCTGGATTATGTTTGTAATACATCAGCACAACGGTAACAAATATGGCGTAAGCTCCTATACCTAATAAAATATTTATTATAATTTTAGGATTCATTTTGACCTATTTATAAATCTTCAAGAAAGTTCAGCTTATGAGGTTATTATGAATATAAAGATATTGCTAGAAGATAATTGTATTAATATTAGATTTAGAGTTAACAAATACAAGAGTTAGGGGGTATCACACGCCATTGATCGGTTGAACCCACAGCACTTACTCGACTATTGCGATGTGGTCATCTCGTAAAAGGAATACGTATTACGCCCTGATGCTTTTGCTAAATACATAGCTTCATCTGCATTTCTGATTAGCTTTTCACAGTCAACCGCATCATCAGGATAAAATGTTATTCCTATGCTTACGGAAATATAATTTTTATGCCCGCCTATTATAAATGCTGCTTGCATTTGTTGGAGAATTTTCTTTGCAATAGACTCTACATCAGATTTAGATTTTATATCTTTTAATATAATTGTAAATTCATCACCAGCTAAACGAGCAACTATGTCAGTATCTCTTACACATAGTGAAAATCTATTTGCAACTTCAATTAATAATTTATCACCAGCAGCATGCCCTTGTGTGTCATTAACTTCTTTAAACTTATCCAAATCAATAAAAAGTAACGCAAAGCTCTCTTTATCTTTAGTAACAATTTGAGCTAGCATTTCAATAAAATACGCCCGATTAGGGAGCTTGGTTAAATGGTCGAAGTGAGCCTCTTTTTCTAGTTTTGCTTCTATATTTTTCTGTCGCGTAATATCCATTAGCATTGCAATGTAATATTGAATCCGGTGCTTTTTGTCTTCAACGACAGATATTGATAAATATTCTGGAAAAATCTTGCCTGATTTGTGTTGATTCCAAATTTCACCTGACCACTTTTTGTTTTTATTAAGTTGCTTCCACATGTTTTTATAAAAATCAGTATCATGATGGTCTGAGGAAAATATTGACGGTTTTTTCCCAATTAGTTCACTTGCGGAATAACCGGTGATTTCAGTTGTAGCCGGGTTTACAGAAAATATTTGATTGTTGTTATCTGTTATAAATATTCCAGTAGAGATTTTTTTAAAAATAATATCACTAATGGCAGTCAATTTTCTGATGTATTCTTTCTGCGAGAAATAATAATTTATTAGCCAACTAAAAATTAATGCGCCTATGAGAAATAAAGTAAGTATTAGTATGGTTGAGTATAAATATGGATCTTGAGAAGTGTATATTTTTGCGAGTTTAAACTTTGTTATTATTTTCCAATAATTATCAGGTTTCGGTACTTCTGTGTTGCTATAGCTCACAACAATTGTATTAAATAGATAAGTATATTCACCCATGGTAATTACACCTTCTTTTCGGGAGTTAACTTCATTCCATAACTGCGGTTGAGCTGCAGCAAGGCTTTTGTTGTTATTAAACATGAAGCCCCATAAATCACTGTTGTTTTTAGTCAATAGCCAGAAGCCATCTTTGTTTATCATCATGCTTTCTGAGTTAGAATCAGAAAACAAATCAGCTATTCGAGTTAAAATTTTCTCTCCATAGTAATTGACAAGTATCACACCTTTTTTGTTAGAGTCCTGATATACATTTGTACCAATACGGATCATGGGTTTATAGGGAACTTCAATTTTTCCGTTCTCAATATTCAAATCCAATGGAGAGGAATATACATGTTCTGGCTTGAGTTTAATGGTGTCTTTAAAGTAATACCGGTCAGATTTATTCTGCAATTTAAATTGTGGAATTATTGCGGGGTCACCATTATTATAATCTACTCTTACTACTTCCTTGCCCGATGTACTTAGAAATCGAATTTGATCATATCTACCCTTTCTTTTTGACATAGTGACAAATTCTTTTGCAACATAGACCTTATCTACCCTGGGTTTACGGCTATTGATAAAACGGTTTAATGTTTCACTTTTTGCAATGATCTGAATATCAGAAATTATCTCATCAATTTGGGCTGTAGCTGTGTTTCGTATTAATTCAAGTCGGGCTTTTTCGCGTGTCTCAATAAGTTGATTAAAATTATCAATTTTAATTTTGTTGACTATTGTTAAGAACAAACTTGGTAGCAAGAATAATAACAAGGATAACCCCGCAAATTTTATAACAAAATTTTTATTATTCTTGATTGTATGTACTGAACGTTTGATAACTTATCTCTTTCAAAGTTTATTAACATAGAGCCGTGCGACAAAAAAGTATATACAGGTAATGACTCTTTTTGTAATATGAAATATCTTCAAATAGATAAAAAAGAATAACATGGCTAGAAGTAAAAAAACTATCCTGCTGTCAATATCAATCCTGGAATCCAGTCAATAGCATATGGAAGTAGCGAATAAAGTGATATCAGCATTGCTTTCCCCGGCACATTTCATGCATAAGTATTGAACAATTTCAATTAGCCACTTTATTATAGAGTCATGGTATTCAAAGGTTCTGCACCTGGTACTCTAGGGAACGATCGCATTGTCTATAAACCGCTATTTGCCAAAAACATGTAAAGAATGACTGGAAATGGCACTGACCTGTATTACAGTACTCTGCCATGAATACCTCAGTTGGATTGTGCAGTAATTCACATTCATTCCTTGAATGACCGTTGCCAGGGGAAAGGTGCTGGCAGTTATAGAGTTAGCAGATTTCAAATCTGCTGTACTTGATGAAAACTAATTTTGAGCGTGTCCCTACGGAAGTAGTGTGCATGACGTATCTGTAGGGTACACCATGCGCACCATGTATCTGGTGAAAATATTTTTACATCAGGATGATTATGCTGTTTGGTCTTTATCCAGTGTCGCTATTATTTTCTGTTCAAGTTTTAGTAAAAGCTGGTTGTCTCTGATGGCCTGGTGCTGATCATCAGTGAGATAAAAAATATCTTCTACTCGTTCTCCCAGAGTTGCTATTTTGGCATGAGAAACCTGCAATTGCATTTCAGTAATGATTTCAGAAAGGATATACAGTAAGCCGGGTTGATCAACTGTCGTTATTTCCAGAATGGTACGGTGATTTAGAATATCCTGGGAAAATTCAATCTGAGTGGGACTGTTGAACGATTTGAGCTGCCGTGGCATACGTTGGGAAATATTAACCTCAGGCTTTTCATGACAATCAAGTGCTTTTAACAGGGTGCTTTGAATAACTTCAATGTCGTGGGTTTCGGATAAAGGTTCTCTATTTGAATCCTGAATAATAAATGTATCCAGAGTTTGATTATCCCGGGTGGTATAGATATCGGCATGAAGAATGTCCAGGTTGAAACTGCTCAAGACGCCGACGACTCGTCCAAAAACATGTTCGGTATCGATGGTATGAATGAATATTTCAGTAGCCTTGGAATGGACTGACTGGCGGATGTTAACCACTGAGGATTTACTTTTATTATCCATAATGGCTGAGACATGCCAGCTGATCTCTTCCGCTTTATGATGTAGAAAGTAGTCACCGGGGAACTCATCACACAATCGTTCAATGTCTTCCCGTTTATAGCTTGATTGACTGATTATATCGCAGGCAGCTTCTTTGTTTACATTGATGATTTCATCGATGTCGGGTGAAAGCTCTATTCCCTGTCGGAGTGCTTTTTTAGTGGACTGATAAAGTTCGTATAACAGGGAGCCTTTCCAGTTATTCCATTGTTTTGGATTGGTGGCTCGAATATCAGCTACAGTGAGTAGATACAGGTAATCGAGCATGCTTTCACTGCCTACCTGGCGCGCAAATTCATGTACAACATCTGGGTCGCTGATATCTTTGCGTTGAGCAGTGGTAGACATTAACAGGTGCATGCGTACCAGTTGAGAGAGTACGCGCGTATCCTTCCTGTTCATAGCATGTTGCAGGCAAAAATGTTCTGCATCTTCGGCACCTTCTACCGAATGATCTCCGCCACGGCCTTTTGCAATATCATGAAAAAGTCCAGCAAGATAAAGCAGTTCTGGTTTTTCCAGTTCATCGTGGATGGTGTTACAGTGCGGGAATTCATGTTGATGTTCTTCAACCGAAAAACGGCGCAGATTGCGAATCACAAACAGGGTGTGTTGGTCCACGGTATAGGCATGAAATAAATCATATTGCATACGACCAACAATTTTTTCGAAAGCAGGGATATACGCCGCTAGCACACCGTAACTGTTCATGCGTCGTAACTGGTGAATGATGCCAATTGGTTTGCGGATGAACTTCATGAACAGCTCATTTATTTTGGGGTCAGAGCGAAATTCATCATTAATTAAGTGCAAGCTTTCCCGGATAAGGCGAATAGTTGCTGCGTGAGGTCCATGAATATCCGGACGTCCCTGCATTAACATAAATATTTCTATCATTGCTGAAGGGTTGTTGATAAAAACCTGATCATTAATGGCTTCAACATAACTATTATGCAGCTTGAAATCATCGTTGAGTTTTTCTGATTTATTAAAAAAACGTTTGTAAACGATTTCCTGATTTAATAGTTGAAGCAACATTTCATTCAATCGCTCCAATTCCATAATGGTGCGATAGTATTTTTGCATGAACTGTTCGATAGCCTGATTATTATCTCCGGCTTCAAAACCAAAACATTCGGCCAGTTGTTTCTGGTAGTCAAACAGTAACCTGTCTTCTCGCCTTCCGGTGAGTCGATGCAACGCAAAACGTACACGCCAAAGATGTGTTTGACCATCGATTAATGCCTGGTATTCCTGCTCAGTAAAAAAGCCATGATCGACCAGTTCTTTTAAATTTCGGGCACCATAATGGCGTTTAGCCACCCAGCCAATTATCTGAATATCTCTTAAGCCGCCGGGGCCTTCTTTAACATTGGGTTCCAGGTTATAGGCCGTATCGTTATAACGAAGATGGCGGTTTTTCTGTTCTTCCAGTTTGGCCAACAGAAAGTCTCGTGATGACCACATTTTTTTAGGTGAAATTGCAGTTTTATATTTTTCATAAAGCTTTTTATCACCGGTAATAAGGCGTGACTCAATCATGTTGGTGATTACCGTGACATCATTTTTTCCTTCCTGCACGCAATCTTTTAAAGTTCGCACACTGGCTCCAACCTCCAGTCCTATATCCCATAGAAAGGTTAAAAATGCAGATATTTTTTCTTCATGCTGTTTATCCGGTTTTTTACTCAGCAATAACATCAGATCAATGTCAGAAGCCGGTAATAGTTCGTCTCGACCATAACCACCTACAGCCAGTAATGTAATGATATTGTTTTGTAAGTCGCCCATGAAATGGCGATAGCAGTGAATCAGAATTCGATCTACAAACCTGGATCTCTGGCGCACCAGTAAATCAGCGGTAGATTCAGGGGTAAATGATTCATACAGTAAATCAGTAGCTTTTTTTAATGCTTCGGCAATGGGTTTTATTTCAGTGCCAGCATTGACCAGAGTTTCATCCAGCCATTCCAGTGAAGTTAAGGGCATTTTTTATAATGGCCAGTCAGGGTGTTCGGTTAAGATTTCAAAGCCATAATCTGTGACCAGGTTTGTGTGCTCCCACTGGGCAGACAGGCTGCGATCTTTTGTAACAACAGTCCAGTCATCGGGCAGAAGTTTGACGTGGCGTTTGCCAAGATTCACCATCGGTTCAATAGTGAAGGTCATACCAGGTTCAAGCACGACGCCGGTGCCAGCTTTGCCATAATGCAATACCTGTGGGTCTTCATGAAATCCTTTACCAATACCATGACCGCAGTATTCTCTAACAATACTGCAACGATTCTTTTCCGCATAGGTTTGTATGGCGAAACCTATGTCACCCAATGCTACACCGGGTTTAATCATTTCAATACCAATCTTCATACAGTCGTATGCAACCTGAGCCAGTCGTTGAGCCTGTATTTTCGGTTTCCCAACCACGAACATACGGCTGGTATCGCCATGGTATTCATCCTTAATGACGGTGATATCAATATTGATCATATCGCCATTTTTAAGAACTTTACTGGATGGGATTCCATGGCATACCTGATGATTGACCGAGGTACAAATGGATTTAGGAAAACCTCTGTAATTCAGGGGCGCTGGAATGGTCTGTTGCACATTTACCATGTAATCATGACAGATTTCATCGAGTCGATCGGTGGTCACTCCCGGAACGATATGCGGTTCGATCATTTTAAGAACATCCGCTGCAAGACGACCTGCAATTCGCATTTTGTCGATTTCTGCTGCTGATTTCAGCGTAATAGCCATAAATTGTTGCCAGTATATTGTTGAAAGGGTGTGATTATGGTATAAAGCGCGCGCCTTCGGCAATGTCCAAAGGTAAAAAACATTCTTAAACTTAAAATTAGTTAATTTTTTTGATTTAAAGAATGAAATTCACACACATACTATAAGCTTAGTTATGGGTGCCAGATTTTTACCAGAGATCCGGTCGTAACTAAAAGGTATGTGGAGGCTCAACCCAAAGTGTATCGTAGTTGTCTTTGATACAACCGTACACTTTATATGACATCTGGAGAATTCAATATGTCTAACGTCACTATGCGTGAAATGTTGGAAGCGGGCGTGCACTTCGGTCACCAAACTCGTTTCTGGAATCCAAAAATGGCGCCATATATCTTTGGCGAACGTAACAAAATTCATATCATCAATCTGGAAAAATCATTACCACTGTGTAATGAAGCAACCAGTTATCTGGGCAGCGTAGCTGCTAAAAAAGGCAAGGTCCTTTTTGTAGGTACTAAACGTGCTGCAAGTGATGCCGTGAAAAAAGCTGCTGAAAGCTGCAATATGCCTTATGTAAATCATCGCTGGTTGGGTGGAATGCTGACTAACTTCCGTACGGTACGCCAGTCAATTCGTCGCTTGAAAGAGCTGGACGAGATGCAGGCAAATGATTCTTATGACGCTAAAAACAAAAAAGAAATTTTAAACCTTCACCGTGAGCAGGAAAAACTGAACAAGACTCTAGGTGGTATCAAGGAAATGGGCGGATTACCTGCTGCATTATTTGTTATCGATGTGGGTTATGAAAATATTGCTATTCTGGAAGCCAATAAATTAGGTATTCCGGTTGTTGGCGTGGTTGACTCTAATAACTCACCAGCTGATATCGAATACATTATTCCTGGAAATGATGATTCTATGCGCGCTATCAACCTGTATGCAGGTTTAGCGGCTGACTCAATCAATGAAGGTAAAGCTTCCATTACAGTTGCTGCTGAAAATGAAGAGCTGGTTGAAGTTGAAGAAGCTACTGCAGCACCAGCTGCTGCTCCTGCAGCTAAAAAGAAAGTAGCTGTTAAAGTAAAAGCTAAAGCTAAAGTTAAAGCGCCTGCAACTGAAGAAGCTCCTGCAGCTACAGAAGAAGCAGCTCCTGCGGCTACAGCAGAAGAGGCACCTGCGGCTAAAGAAGAAGCAGCTCCAGCTGCACCTGCTAAGAAGAAGGCTGCGACCAAGAAGAAGGCCGCTACCAAGAAAGCTGCTGTTAAAAAAGACGCAGAGTAACTTAGTTACTTTTCAGTTATCTCTACTGCTAATCCCGATAATGTCGTACTGAATCGGGATTACAGTGGGGTTATCTGTAAAAGTACTTAAAGAATCGAATTTATGAGGAAAAGAAAGTGGCTATAACAGCATCCCTGGTAAAAGAACTGCGTGAAAGAACTGGCGCAGGCATGATGGAGTGTAAAAAAGCACTGGTTGAATGCGATGGCGACATCGAAGCAGCAGCCGATTTAATGCGTAAATCTGGAGCGGCAAAGGCTGATAAAAAGGCTGGACGTGTTGCTGCAGACGGAGCAGTTAGTGTCAAAGTATCTGATGATGGTAAGAAAGCCGTTATCGTTGAGATTAACAGTGAAACAGATTTTGTAGCAAAAGATGATAACTTCAAGGCTTTTGCAACAAAAGTAACTGAAACTGTATTTAATACAGACCCTGCAGATGTTGACGCTCTGAATGCAACAACAACTGACGATGGTCAGACTATTGAACAAGCTAGAGAAGCACTAATTGCTAAAGTTGGTGAAAATATCAAGGTACGTCGTTTTAAAATCATTACGACTGAAAATGCACTGGTTTCTTATCAACACGGTGCTCGTATCGGTGTATTGGTAGAGTCTACTGCCGATAATGAAATGGGGCGTGATATCGCTATGCATGTTGCTGCGGTTAACCCACAGTGTGTTTCTGAAGCCGATGTTCCTGCAGAAAGTGTCGAGAAAGAAAAGGGTATTTTAATTGCACAGGCTGAGTCTAGCGGTAAACCGCCTGAAATCATTGAAAAAATGATTCAAGGTCGTTTAAAGAAATTTCTTGCTGAAATTACGCTTCTTGGACAACCTTTCGTAAAAGATCCTGATTTGACTGTTGCCAAACTATTGAAATCTGCCAATGCAGAAGTCAATAGCTTCATCAGATTTGAAGTTGGCGAAGGTATAGAAAAGAAACAGGAAGACTTCGCTGCAGAAGTTGCTGCTCAGATGAAAGGCTGAGTGATTAAAAAGGCCGCTTTTGCGGCCTTTTTTTGAACTTAAAAAATTTAAGTGACTTTTCACCATGAAGTCACGAAGCTCACGAAGAAAAAACTTAACAATTAGCTTTTGCTGCTGGGTGTTAAACTTTAGTTTGTGAGTTTAGTAGGACTAAATTCCTGCTTTTTTAAATATTGAATAATGCTGTACCTTCCTGGTAGGCATATTTGTATGATTAAAGAATAGTGAGAAATAAATGTCAGAGTTAAAATATAAACGATTATTAGTCAAATTGAGTGGTGAAGCTCTGATGGGACAATATGATTTTGGTATTGATCCTGATGTTATAAAAGGTCTTGCAGTTGAACTTGATAACTTGCAACAGGCCGGTGTAGAAATGGGCGTTGTCATTGGCGGAGGGAATATTTTCCGTGGGGCAGGACTAGCTCAAGCCGGACTTGATCGAGTTGCTGGTGATCATATGGGCATGCTGGCAACCGTTATGAATGCCATTGCTCTCAAGGATGGTTTACAGAAACAGGGTTTGAAAGTATCAGTGATGTCTGGTCTGTCATTACCACAGGTTTGTGAAAATTACACTCAACGAGATGCCAGAGAAAAAATTGGCCAGGGTGAAATCGTTATCTTTGCCGCAGGAACAGGTAATCCTTATTTTACTACGGATACTGGTGCGAGTTTAAGAGCCATAGAAATCCAGGCTGATTTGATGATCAAGGCCACAAATGTCGATGGTATTTATGATTCGGATCCGATGAAAAATACTGAGGCCAAAAAGTTTGACCACATTACTTATGACCAGGCTATCGACCAGAGACTTGCCGTTATGGATATTACCGCTATGGTCCTGTGCAATGAAAATGATCTGGATATGTCAGTGTGCAATATCAGTGAAAAAAATGCATTATTAGCTTTGGCCAGAGGTGAAAATCTGGGCACTCGCGTAACCAAATAAATAAGAGGAAATGACATGATTAATGATATCCAACAGGATGCATTAACTCGAATGAATAAGAGTATCGAGTCCTATAAAACTGAATTATTGAAAATTCGCACCGGCCGTGCTCATGCCAGCTTGCTGGATCATGTGATGGTAGATTTTTACGGTAGCATGGTACCTATCAGCCAGGCTGCAAATATTTCGGTTGAAGATTCGCGTACTTTAACGGTCACAGCCTGGGATGGCACTATGATTCAAGCCATTGAAAAGGCGATTATGACATCCGATCTGGGGTTAAATCCAAATTCAGCTGGCAACGTGATCCGAGTACCTATGCCTCCTCTGACCGAAGAACGTCGTCGTGACATGGTAAAGATTGTCAAAGAATTAACTGAAAATGCACGTGTAGCCGTTAGAAATATTCGTCGGGATGCAAATAGCGATTTGAAATCCATGCAAAAAGATAAAGATATTTCGGAAGATGATGAGCATAAAGGTCAGGAACTTGTGCAGAAGGTAACTGATCAATCTGTCGCTAAACTTGAAGAGTTATTGCAGGTAAAAGAAAAAGAATTGATGGAAATTTAATACGACTGCTTGTTGTTATATTGGTAAAACTCTATGAGTGAAGGTCCACAGCAGGTTCCGCAGCATGTAGCCATTATCATGGATGGGAATGGACGCTGGGCTCAAAAGCGATTTATGCCTCGTACCTATGGTCATAAAAAAGGTGTAGAAGCGACAAAAAAAGCTATTTCCTTTTTTGCCAAATCAGGTGTCAGGCAATTGACCCTGTTTGCTTTCAGTAGTGAAAACTGGAACCGACCTGAAGATGAAGTATCTACTTTAATGTCACTGTTTATCAGCTCATTAGAGAAAAATACCGATGAGTTGCATGCAAATGGTATCAGGATTCGTTTTATTGGAGACCGTTCTGCCTTTAGTCAGAAACTGGTAAACCAGATTGAAGAGTCCGAAAATATGACACTGAAAAATAAAGCCATGACACTGAATATTGCTGCTAATTATGGCGGGCAATGGGATATTTTGAACGCAGTAAAAAAATTGGCAGTTAAAGTTGAAAATAGTGAAATATTAGCTGCTGAAATCTCATCAGATTTGCTATCTGCTGAATTAAGCCTGGCCGGTTCGCCAGACCCTGATTTGTTCATTCGTACAGGTGGTGAAAAACGAATCAGTAATTTTTTATTATGGCAAATTGCATATGCGGAATTATTTTTCACTGATGTATTATGGCCTGATTTTTCAGTAGAAGTGATGCAGCAGTCGTTAGATGCTTTTGCTGGTCGACAACGTCGATTTGGTAAAACTGGTGAGCAGGTTAAAGCTTAAATAAAAAGAAATTTACCATGAAGAACACAGAGAGTACGAAGAATTTAAAATAATGTTAAAACAAAGAGTTATCACTGCAATTATTCTGGCATTAGTAGTCGTTGGTACTATTTTTGGGCTGGATAGCTTTTATGTGTCTGTTTTACTGGCAGTGACTCTGTTTTTCTCTATGTCTGAAATGATCAATATGACGGTGAGCAAACTAACCATTGTGCAATGGGGTGCCGGAGTGGTGATGGTCGGATTGTTTTTTCTCGCCCTACCTTCTATGCGCATTCACTATATCTTTTATCACAGCTATGCGGGTTTACTGATGTGGATGGCCATATTGCTGTTTATGTTTCATTATCAGTTTTCTGGAAAGTGGTCTTTCACCAGTAAACTGGCAGTAAGCCTGTTTTCTGCAGTTCTTTTCTGGATATGTATCAATGGTCTATATTTTATTCATTCCCATTTTGAACAGGGTCCCTGGATATTAATGTATATGTTAACCCTGGTCTGGGTTGCCGATATTGGAGCTTATTTTTCAGGCAAGAAATTTGGCCGAAACAAGCTGGCACCAGGCATCAGCCCTGGGAAAACCTGGGAAGGCGTTATCGGTGGATTAGCACTTAACAGTGTCTGGATTTCTGTTGTTTTCTTATTGACGGATGGCTGGGGAATAGCTTACTTCGCATTTTTAATTCTGGGCCTGGTGACTTCGGGGTTATCCGTAGTGGGTGATTTGTACGAAAGTATTTTAAAACGTGAAGCCGGGTTAAAGGATAGTGGAAATACATTGCCCGGTCACGGTGGTGTGCTTGATAGAATCGATTCTGTTATAGCGGCTACACCGGTATTTTTATCCGGTTTATACATTCTAGGTGCCGTCTGATTATGAGTGCCTCGATTAAAGCGGTTACTGTTCTTGGAGCAACTGGCTCTATAGGTTTAAGTACGCTGGATGTTCTGTCACGTCATACTGACAGGTTTCGTTTATATGCAGTGACGGCAAATACACAAGTTGAAAAAATGGCAGAAATCTGTCGAAATTATCGACCTGAAGTTGCAGTCATGGCTGATACCGCTAGTGCTGAGCAATTAAAAAAACTACTGCAAAATGAAATTGAAGTAACAATTCTGGGTGGTGCGGAAGCGTTAAGTGAAGTAGCCAGTGCAGAACCCGTTGATGTCGTTATGGCAGCTATTGTAGGTTCGGTAGGATTAATGCCTACATTATCAGCTGCACGAGCCGGCAAACGAATATTACTGGCGAATAAAGAAGCTTTGGTGATGGCGGGGCATTTATTTATGTCCGAAGTAGAAAAACATGGCGCTGAACTACTACCCATAGACAGTGAGCACAACGCTATATTTCAGTGTTTAGAAAGTAACTACCAGCGGGAACTGACGACTCAGGGGCTCAATAATGAAGGGCCTGAAAGTAAAGGTGTCGCTAAAATTTTACTCACCGGTTCGGGTGGCCCATTTCGTGAATATCCACTGGATAAATTTGATGAAATCACTCCGGAGCAGGCTGTTGCCCATCCTAACTGGAGCATGGGTCCAAAAATTTCGGTAGATTCTGCCACCATGATGAATAAAGGACTGGAGCTGATTGAAGCTTGCTGGTTATTCAATGTGTCTCACGACGATGTGGAAATAGTGTTACATAAGCAGAGTATTATTCACTCGATGGTGGCTTATAATGATGGTTCTGTGTTGGCTCAAATGGGTAACCCAGACATGCGAACACCGATAGCGAATGCTTTGGGATGGCCAGAGAGAATTTCCAGTGGCGTGGAACCATTGGATCTAATACAGGTCAGTCAATTGAACTTTGAAAAAGCCGATGAGAATCGCTTTCCATGTTTACGCCTGGCTCGACAGGCGATTCAGAGGGGCGGAACCAGTATGGCAATATTAAATGCGGCTAATGAAGTCGCCGTACAGGCATTTTTGCAGTCACAAATTGCTTTTACCCACATAGCTGAATTGATTGAACAGACCATGAACAATATACCTCACCAGCAGACAGACAGTTTGCAACAAATTCTGGCTGATGATCAGGCAGCGCGTGAATTTGTGAATCATCAACTCAGTTTGATGTCGGCGGATTGCTAAATAATGGACTTACTCTCTATCTTTCAAAGTATATTAGCTTTCGTAGCGGCTATTGGTATTTTGGTGACTATTCATGAATTTGGTCATTACTGGGTGGCTCGTTTATGTGGTGTAAAAGTATTAAGGTTTTCGGTTGGGTTTGGTAAACCGCTGTGGATTAAAAAAGCCGGGGTTGATCAAACTGAATACGTACTGGCATCTATACCACTTGGTGGTTATGTCAAAATGCTGGATGAGCGGGAAGGTGAAGTTGCCGCTGATGAACTGGATCGTACTTTTAATCGCCAGCATGTCTCTAAACGTTTTGCCATTGTTGCGGCAGGACCCATGTTTAATTTTCTGTTTGCTATAGCCGCTTATAGTCTGATGTATATCAGCGGTGTTAATGGTATTAAACCTTATATCGGTGAAGTGACTAATCCCAGTATTGCCTGGTCAGCCGGCGTTCAGGAAAAAGACCTTATTATGTCGATCAATGGGATCGAGACTTTAAGCTGGGAAAAGGCTCGTTTAACAATGATGCAGGAAGCGGTCGATGGGGCTGAATTACATTTTCAGGTTCAGGGTAAAGATTTACAGATTCGAGATTTGCGACTGGATACCAGGGAGTTAAATTTCCTGCAGGAAGAACAGGCTGACTTGCTCAATCAAATAGGGCTTGGTATGTGGCGCCCACAGATTCCACCTCAAATCGATGAAGTGCTTGCGGGAGGTGCTGCAGAAGCAGCCGGTTTAAAAGCAGGTGATGATATTATTTCGCTGAATGGAAATAAGGTTGATAATATACGTCTCTGGGTGGACTTGATCAGGGGTAATGCTTCGGTTGAGATGCCGCTGGTAGTTCGTCGTGACGGACAACGGGTTGAGTTATTATTAACGCCCCGACTGAAGAATGATAATGGTAATGAAATCGGCTATATCGGGGTAAAAAATGTAGTCGTTATACCCGAAGAAATTCGCCTGCAATTACTCGTGGTTGAAAAACACGGGCTTGTTGATGCGACTCTGGAAGCCATAATTAAAACCTGGCAGATGTCGGCATTAACCCTGAAGGTACTGGGTAAACTGGTGGTAGGTGAAGCCAGTGTAAAGAACCTCAGTGGGCCGATCACTATAGCAAAATATGCTGGATTATCGGCTCAAATAGGGCTTGAACAGTTTTTTTCATTCCTGGCTATTATTAGCATCAGTCTTGGGGTATTAAACCTGTTACCTGTACCGATGCTGGATGGTGGGCATTTGATGTATTACTGTATAGAAATATTGAAGGGAAGCCCTGTTTCAGAAGGTATGGAAGCAGTTGGTCAACGCATTGGCATGGCATTATTAATGATGTTAATGACAATAGCGATTTATAATGATGTGTTGCGTTTAGTGGAGTAGTTTTAAGTTGTCCCGTATTTTATTACTGTTAAGCCTGTTTTTCTGGTTTCTAAATGTTCATGCCGCATCTTTTGTTGTAGAAGATATTGAAGTTAAGGGCATTAAAAAAATTGCCGTAGGTACTGTGCTAAATTACCTACCAGTGAAAACGTCAGAAGTTTTTGACTTTAAAGACTCTGGTAAAGTGATAAGAGAACTTTATAAAACAGGTTTTTTTAACAAGATTACCTTGAACAAAGAAGGTAATACACTGGTGATTGAAGTTGAAGAGCGCCCTGCCATAGCTAAAGTAACCGTAGAGGGTAACAAGGAAGTTAAGGATGATAGTATGCAGGATGCTCTTAAACAGATAGGGATGACCAAGGGTAAAATATATAATCCTAAATTACTGGAAAAACTGGAACTGGAGTTGCAGCAACTTTACTATTCTCTGGGTAAATATGCTGTGCGTCTGGATGCAACTGCGACTGAACTGGATGCTGACCGGGTTGAAGTTGAACTAACCATTTCTGAAGGTTCTCCTGCAAAAGTTCGAAGCATTAACCTAATTGGTAATCATGCATTTACTGATAAAGAATTGCTCGATGAGTTTGAACTGGAAGCCTCAGACAGTGGTGTTTTTGCTTCCGATAAATATTCCAGTGTGAAGTTGGCCGGAGATCTGGAAAACCTGAAATCTTTTTATCTTGATCATGGCTATATTCAATTCAATGTTGATTCCAAACAAGTCACTATCACTCCGGATAAAGGTCATATCAATGTAGCTATTAACCTGTCTGAAGGTGACATGTTTACAGTGAGTAAAATTAATTTGACGGGTGAGTTGATAGTGCCTGAATCTGCATTAAAGTCTCGTGTATTAATTCGAGAAGGCGATGTTTTTTCACGTAAAAAAATTACATCCTCAACTAAATTGATGACAAGTCGACTGGGTCTTGAAGGTTATGCCTATGCAGAAGTAAATGCTATTCCCAAAATAAATGCAGAGGATAAAACAGTCGAATTAACACTTCTGGTCAACCCCGGGCCTAAAATGCGCGTTAGAAAGGTGATTTTCGAGGGCAATACCAGAACCATGGATAAAGTGTTACGTCGGGAAATGAGACAAATGGAAGGTGCTCAGTTTTCATCCAGTAAAGTGCAACGTTCGAAGATTCGGTTACAACGTTTAAAATATATCAGCTCGGTCAATACGCGTTATGTAAGAGTGACTGACCAGACTGACTTACTGGATATTTACGTCACTGTTGAAGAACGTTTTTCCGGCAGTTTCACTATCGGTGCAGGTTACTCAGAGGATCAGGGTGCTTTATTCAACCTGGGACTCACCAATGATAATATTTTTGGAACAGGCAATCGTTTAGGTATTACTTTTAATAATAACAAAGCTCAGGAAAAATATGAGTTCAGTTATGAAAATCCATACTACACACCAGATGGCATAAGTCGTGGATTTTCCATCAGTTATACTCAAACTGATGCGGAAGAAGCCGCGTTTTCCGATTACCTTCTTGATCAGATAAAGGGCTCTGTAAATTACAGTATTCCATTATCAGAATATAATAAAATCAGATTCAGTTTTGGTATTGAACGTAGTGATGTTACGTTGTCTGTTTTCAGTTCTGCAGAAATATTTGATTTTGTTCGAGCAAATAATGAAAAATACGAGAATGTTGCCTTTCCAGAAGGCGATGTTTATGAAAATATTTTTGCAAGTATGAGTTTTAGTAAGGATAGTCGGAATCGTTTAATTTTCCCTGAAAAAGGGGTGGTTAATAGTGTGGGCGTGGAATTATTTAGCGGTGACCTTGATTACTATAAATCATTTTATAGACATCAAAGCCTGTTTCCGCTGGCAGAAAAAGTGACACTATCATTCAAGGGTAACCTTGGTTATGGGCAACCTTATAATGATACAACTGACTTACCTTTCTTCGAAAAATATAGGGCCGGTGGTGTAAGAACGGTTAGAGGATACGATTATAATAGCCTGGGTCCCCTTGATTCCCTGAATGATTCTTTTGGTGGAAATTTCCAGGTAATTACAAATACTGAGATATTATTTCAAATTGATGCCTTAGGAGGTGCAGATAGCTTCCGCCTTGGGTTATACTTTGATGCAGGTAATGTATTTGCTGATACAAATGATTTTGATGCTGACGAACTTAGAGCATCGATAGGTATTTCTGCAAAATGGTTCACAGCTGTTGGACCGATTGAACTAAGTTATGCTAACCCGATAAATAATGAACCTGGTGATGATACTAAAAATTTCCAGTTCTCATTGGGCGCACCCTTTTAATCTGAGGCTGATTTGAAATTGCTTACTAGACTTTTTTTTATTGTTGCTATCTTTGGCCTGATGGTCAGTTCGGGTAATGCGCAGCAGAAAGATAGATACAAAATAGGTTTTGTTAATACAGGTGTTGTTCTTAAAGAAGCACCTCAGGCCAGAAAAGTTGAAGAAAAGCTGAAAAGTGAATTTCTTGCCCGCGAGAAAATCCTTGTGGTTAAACAACAGGAATTACTCGAAATTGAACGAAAGATAAAAGTTGATGGCGTAACAATGACTCAAGTCGCTCAGCGTAAACTGGAACGAGAGTTAAGATTAAAACTTAGCCAGTTAAAATTTGAGCAACAGGAATTTAGAGAAGATCAGAATTTACGTAGAAACGAAGAAATTAGAAACTTGCAAACTGTTATTGCCTCGGTATTAAAACGTTTGGGTGATGAACATAAGTTTGACTTGATTTTAACAGAGGGTGTGAGTTATGTTTCAGACGTAATTGATATCACCCCCATGATTATTGATATGTTGAAAAATTTACAGGAGCAGGAATCTGCTTTGAAGTAGATCATTAAACTTACAAAAACGCTTAATAACATACCCTGAGAATGAACAATTAAAGCCATTGCTAACCCGGGTAATAATACCAATAACCATAATAAAATAGAAAATATCTCTTCCGATGCCGACACCAAATCAGCCCAGGACTTTAACGACAGTAGCCACGCTGGCCAAAGAGCTTGAACTTGAATTTAAAGGTGAAGGGACACAACAAATTAAATCTGTTTCCAACTTTTCCAGTGCAACAAAAACAGATTTATGCTTTCTACGATCCTCTAGATATATTAATCAATTAAAACAAAGTCACTGTAGTGCAGCAATCGTTCCGCTTGATTTCAACGAAGTGATTCCCGGTAAAACATTATTGTATTCAGCAAACCCGGACCTGTCTTTTGTTGAGGTCATAAAATATTTGAAGCTGTATAAAGGAAATTCAGCCTCAGGTATTCATTCTTCTGCAATAATATCGCCTACAGCAAAACTGGGTGAAAATGTAACAATAGGTGCTCTGAGTGTTATTGGAGAGCGAGTGGTACTGGGCGATAACGTCAGAATAGGGACTGCCTGTATCATTGAAGATGATGTAACAGTGGGAGCTAATTCAACTTTTTTATCTAATGTAACTATCTGCTTTGATGTGAAAATAGGCAATGAGGTTATTTTACAACCTGGTGTGGTTTTAGGTTCTGATGGTTTTGGACTGGTTTATGATAAAGGTAACTGGGAGAAAATTCCTCATCTGGGCAGTGTCATTATTGGTGACCGGGTAGAGATTGGAGCTAATACCACAGTCGACCGTGGTGCCCTTGATGATACGATTATTGAGAATGGTGTAAAAATTGATAACCAAATCCAGGTTGGTCATAATGTTCATATCGGTGAAAACACCGCGATAGCTGGTTGCGTTGGAATTGCGGGCAGTTCTATTATTGGTAAAAACTGTAAAATTTCAGGAGCAGTATCTATATTAGGGCATTTATCTATTGCTGATGATGTGACTGTTACTGGTATGTCTACAGTGGTAAAGGATATTAAAGAAAAAGGTACTTATTCATCGGGCACACCACTGATGGAAAATAAATTGTGGCATAGAAGCAATGTCCGTTATAAGTCTTTAGATAAACTGGCAAAAACCGTATCAAACCTGGAAAAAAATAAATGAGGATTCTATGATTGAATTTGACGTACAACAGGTAATGAAATATTTACCGCATCGGTATCCTTTTCTACTGGTTGATCGTGTAACAGCCTGCGAACCGGGTGATTACCTGACTGCCTTAAAAAATGTCAGCTTTAATGAACCTTTTTTTCAGGGACATTTTCCTAACCAGCCGATTATGCCGGGTGTTTTAATTTTGGAAGCTCTTGCCCAGGCCACCGGTTTATTATCTTTTTGTACGATGGAAGATGAAAGTGAAGGCAAAGGTAAGGATAAACTGTATATGCTGGTTGGAATTGACAAAGCTCGTTTTCGTGGCCAGGTTGTTCCCGGTGATCAGTTAATCCTGGATGTGAAATTGAAACGAAATATGCGTGGCATCTGGATGTTTAACGGCAAGGCAACGGTGAATGGTGAAACTGTTACAGAAGCTGAACTGATGTGTAGTGCTCAGGATAAAGACTTTTGATCCATCCTAGTGCCATCATAGACCCTTCGGCTCAACTGGGTAAAAATGTCACTGTCGGTGCATTTACTATTATTGGAGCAGACGTCACTATCGGTGATGACTGCTGGATAGGTCCTCATGTCGTTATTTCCGGTCCCTGCATCATTGGGAATGAAAATAAAATCTATCAGTTTGGCTCTATTGGGGAAGCGCCTCAGGATTTAAAATATAATGGAGAACCCACTCTGCTAGAGATTGGGGATAGAAATGTTATTCGCGAATTTGTTACCTTAAATCGTGGCACGGTTACGGGCACAGGAAAAACCACTATTGGTAGCGATAACTTAATTATGGCTTATTGCCATGTTGCTCATGACTGTATTATCGGTAATCACATCGTTCTGGCTAATGCAGCCTCTCTTGCAGGGCATGTTGAAGTAGGCGATCACGCAATTTTAGGTGGCTTCACGCTTGTCCATCAATTTTCTCAGATAGGAGCAAGATCCTTTTGTGGTCTGGGTTCAATTATTGCTCAGGATGTACCTCCTTTTGCAACAGCGGCCGGGGACAGGGCCCGAACAGTCGGTATTAATAAGGAAGGGCTGAGACGCAAGGGATTTTCACCAGAGCTAATTCGGGCTTTGCATAAAAGTTATCGACTGATGTTAGTCTCAAAAAAATCTAAAGAAGAAGCTTTGGCTGAATTACAACCATTAATTGAGCAATATGAGGAAGTGAGGGAATTTACTCAATTTGTGACCAACAGCAAAAGAGGAATTGCTCGATAAGCGTATTACTCAGATTAATTAAATTAGAAATTAACCTCAAAGCGACTGATACAGGTTATGTTTTAATCAGATTGTTGCTGTTAGGATTAATTACTGACTGAATTAGTCAAAGGTAAATCAGATAATGTACGGCATAAAAAAAATTCTGTTACTCACCTCAACTGTATTGCTGCTAGTTTTTACCAACATATTAACAGCCCAACAGTTAACTCACTTTATACAGGATAAATCATCAGCTAAGTTCCTCGAAGATGCGGCCGGTCTATTGATGACCAATAGCGGTAAAGTGCTGGTTACTTCAACCAGAAAAGGGACTTTACTTGTACTGGACAATGATCATTTCAATAAAGTTAAGCTAAAACCCTTAGTATTCAAAAAAACAGCCTTATCCGGCATTGACCAGTTGTCAGATGGATCACTGGTCATTGCTAATTCTAGTAGTAATCAAATAGCAATCACCAATGAAACTGCTGGTAAATTAACCAGAGTATTTTCAAAGTCGGGTGATGATGCCGGTGAAATAAAAGGTACCAGGGGTATAGCTGTCTCTATTAATAATAGAATCTATGTAGCAGATAGAGTTAATAATCGTATCTCAGTATTCAATGAACAGGGACTGTTCTTCCAACATTTTGGTCATGATGGTAGTCGTACCGATTTGTCAAAACCCACTCATATTGCACTCGATGCTGAAGAAAATGTTTATGTTCTGGAAGCAGAGGATAAAAACAGGGTATCTATTTTTACCTCGAAAGGTGAATTGATAAAGCAGTTTAAGGCAAAGGAACTTGCCAGCTTATTTGGAAGTTCAATTGATTTCAGTGCAATGACAGCTGATCTAAATGGCAAGTTATATCTGGCAGATGATAATAGTAGGAAAGTGTTTATTTATGACTGGAAAAACAATCAGATACTAAGCCAGTTTGGTTCGCTTGGACAGTCCAGAGGACAATATCGAAGTATCGACCTGATGTCTGTGAATAATCAGGGGCAGCTTGCTGTGCTGGATAAGGTCAATAAAAAGGTAGAAATTTACCAGCTGGAACAAAAAGACTTTAAGCAACCTGTTTCAACGGATGTCATTAAGTTTTCGAACAAGCTGGATAGCAAGTGTAAATCTGTACATGCTTTTATAAATGACCAGACATTGTGTATCAGAAAAGGTAAAAAGGGCATAGTCACATTATCACCGGATGGAAAACAACTGGGTGTTTTTGCCAGTGAAATAAAAAATCCATCGAGCCTGCATAGTGGTAGCCAGATGGTAGCGATTCTGGAAAAAAATATGCTGCACACCTATACCCATAGTGGGAAGAAAATATATAGTATTGGGCGATATGGTATTGCAGCTGGCGGTTTTGATGGCCCTAAATATGTTTTCTCTGCTCAAAACAGGGTTTATGTCAGTGATACAGGAAACAATAGAATTCAAATATTTGCCAAAGATGGTCAGTTTGTAAATCAATTTAAGGCATCATCAAAGAGTTTTGGAAAAATAGGTCCTATAGCTGTAGATACCCAGCAGCTACTTTATGTTGTTGACCTTGAGAAAAAGGGCTTCATTAAGGTTTTTGATACAGAATTTAATTTAGTCACTGAAATAGGTAGCAAACAAGACTCTGGGTATCGAGCCAATAAGATCCATGCAATCGATGTAGATCAGAAAGACCGGCTATTTGCACTGGTCAGTTCCGAAGTGAATGACTACAGCATCAGGATGTTTGACAACTTTGAAAAGGTTCTGGAATTTGGATCAGGGGCTAAGAATGGAACTGATGTCTATTTCGATAAGATAGGTTCGATGTCTGTCGCTTCCACAGATAAAGTCCGTATTTTAGTTAATGATACCGACTTGAAGAAACAATTTCGATTTGATTACCTGGAGTATCCAGATGCGGCATTTGGTTTGCAGGTTGTTGGCAACAAGCAACAAATTAAGCTGGACTGGAGCAGCAGTTTAAGCCCTGTTATTGCAGGTTATGAAATTCAGGCTGCGATGACTGAAAGTGGCCCGTTTGATACGGTTGCTACATCTAAAAATTTGTCTAAAAATTTGTCAGTTATCAAGACAAAAAACAAACCCTGGTTTAGAGTTGTATCAATTAGCGGGTATGATTTACGTGCCAAACCTTCGGCAGCACGTGAAAATCAGTTTTATAAACTGCAGCAATTACGTCAGGCCAAAAATTATAATGACGCAATTATTTTAGCTGATCGTTTACTAAAAAAAGCGACTGAAAACGCAGATATTCTTGAACTAAAAGCAGACAGTCAGTTACTTTCAGGAAATCAACATGATGCGATATCCACTTATCGTCAGCTGGAACAGTTTGCTCAATACAAAAAAATGGCCATATCTCAACAGGTAAAAGCATTTTATGAGCTGGAGCAGTATCTGGATGCAAAGTCACTGGTTGATCAAATTTTGTTGTCCAAACCCAAAAATGTTGATCCCTATATAATTTGTACAGATCTAAGCATTCAATTAAGTGATGCAATCGGCGCAGTAAGTTGTGCTGAAGATGGTTTGATATTGCATCAGAATAACGTGAAATTACGTTACCTACTGGCCAAAGCTTATATTCTGGCTGGCATTGAAGATCAGGGTTTGATCGAATTCCAGTCGGTGTTAAACAGTCAACCTGATGATCATCATATGCGCTTGAATATCGCTAACGATATGCTTGCAATGAAACTCTTTGAACAGGCGCTTGAAAACTTTAATGTGGTGTTACAGGCACAGCCATCTTCTGCTCAGGCGAGTATCGGAAAAGCGACCAGCCTGTTGAAACTGGACAGAGATGATGAGGCCAAAGCCATTGCGATAAAACTCTCCGCCAACACTGAAACAAAAGCAGATGGTTATTATGTATTAGGTAAAATTGCACTTAAACAGGAAAAATATACAGAAGCCATTTTACGTTTAACCAGAGCAAGTAAAGTAAACCCTGAAAATATTGATGCCTGGGTATCGATGGCCAATGCCTATATAGAGTTAAATAAACCGGATAAAGCAATGACCGGATTAATTCAGGGCATCAAAACAAATCCTGAATCATTTGACCTCCAGTTGTTAGCAGGCCAGATAGAACTGAACCAGGAAAATTATAACGAGGCGACACAGTATCTCGATAAATCCGTTAGTCTAAATGCACAGTCACTACTTGCGAATACGCTTTATGCAAAGAATTTATTTGCAACCAGAAATTTCCGCAGTGCTTCAAGTTATGCCGAAAGAGCTGCAAAAATAGCTCCAAAGGATGTAGATGTTTTAACCCTTCAGGCTGATATTGCCAATCAACTGGGTAAAGTGGCTTCTGCAATTGAGTATTTGAAGACAGCGATAGACTTACAACCGGGTTCTGCCGAGTTGCAACATAAATTAGGTATAGTTTATTTAAATGCAAACCTGTTTGATGCATCAACTGAACATTTACAGAAGTCAGCTTCAATTAATCCTTCCTGGGCTGAACCGCATATTGCACTGGGTAAACTGTATAGTAAAAGGCGATTATTTGATGAAGCTATAGGCTTTTTCGAAAGGGCAGTTGAATTAAACCCTTCAGAGAATAATCGGGCTCTATTAAATACGGCTTTTACCGATAAAAAGACTTCACTGGAATTTAAAAATAATGCACCACAACTCGTTTTAACCGATCTAAATTTAAAGCATGTTTTCTCAGCAGCCTATAAAAAATATGCAGATCAATCTTTAGGCAGTGTTAATTTGAAAAATGTAGGTGCTACAGATTATGGAAACCTGGAGCTATCTTTTCAAATTAAAGAATATATGGATTTCCCCCTGGTGCAGAATATCTCTTCTATTAAGGGCAATGAGCAACAGCAGTTTGATTTTCAGGTGACTTTTAATAACAAAATTTTAGATGTTGATGAAGATATCGGTGTTCAGGTTGAAGTTAAACTTTCATTCTTGAGGGATGGAAAGAAAGATTCTATTCGACTGATTCAGCCGATGACGATTTATGGTAAAAATGCCATGGTCTGGGGTGATGCTTATATGGTCGGTTCTTTTGTGACACCTAAAGACGATACCTTGCGCGATTATGTGCGAACCACTATCAATAATTTTCAGCCTGCAATTGGACCACTCAATGATAAGCTTGTATCAGCCATGACTTATTTTTCGAGCCTTTCTGCTGCGGGCACGAAATATATTGTTGATCCCAATACACCCTATACCAGCTTACGCGATGACCAGGTAGACTATGTTCAGTTCCCTCGTGAAACTTTGAAATTGAAAAGTGGTGATTGCGATGATCTTTCAGTTCTGCTCAGTGCAGGCCTGGAAAATCTGGGAATAGAAACTGCATTTTTAGAAGTCCCTGGGCATTTGTTTTTGATGTTTAATACGGGATTAACCGAACAGGATGCCAGTTTGATCAGTCAGAATCGAAGTCTATTGGCGATTAGGAACAAACAGATCTGGATTCCATTAGAATCAACCATGATCAATGCCAGCTTCAATGAAGCCTGGGCTGAAGGCGCTAGAAAATACCATAAAGCAGTTGCAGAGAATAACCTGGGTGTTATTGATTTAAAGCAGGCCTGGCAGCATTACAAACCGGTTACCCTGAAGAAGAGTCGATATACTATTGAACATCCAGATAAAGAAAGAGCCTCGGCTTTAGTGAAGGTAGCTCAGGCCGAGTTATTATCAAAAAGCATAAATCGTTTGATATTGCCTTATCAGAGCATGATTGAGAATAACCCGACTAATATTACTGCCAGAATGCAAATAGCTATTCTATATAGCCGCTATGGCCTGTATGACGATGCTCAGTTAGCATTTGATGACTTGCTGGAACTGGCTGTAGATAATAGTGCTGTTCACAGTAATTTGGGTAACCTTTATTTATTAACGAAGCAATTTGATAAGGCGATTAATAGTTATCAACAGGCTATTTCACTGGATAAAAATGATGGTGGAATCTGGGTAAATTTGTCGATGGCAAATTATCGTAAAGGTGATTTAATATCTGCCGCTACTCAGTACCAGAAAGCTGTTACTTTAACGCCTAAGTTAAAAGACAGTTATTCAGCTTATAGCAAACTTTTGAGTCAATAAGGGGAGGTATTTATGCGAATTTTAGTATTAATTATATTTTTATTACCAATTGTTCTGCTGCCAGCACCCCAAGCTTCAGCGCAGAGTGTTATAAAAAAAACTGAGACCCATAATGTATTTAAGGGCGTTTTTTACTCGATCTGGTCAAAGTTGCGATCGCTCAATCCGCATCAACGTCAATCGGCAAAGGCAAATGTTGTGTACACTGCTGGCATAAGAGGAGCAGAATCAACGGATACTTTGATTCAACCTTACTGGAAAGGAGACTTAACCAATGACAAACAGTTTCAGGCTGAACTTAAGCAGTTTACCCTGGCTCAACAGTTTATGGATAAAGGTGAATTGAAAGCTTCGGTTAAGGCTTTTAGTGACTTCATAAACCAATATGCGTCAAGTGAGTTAATGGCTAATGCATTAATTGGTAAAGGTATTAGTTTGGCTGGTCTGGGTAAAAATGCAGAAGCATCTGTTACTCTTAAACAATTTATCGAAGATAATCCTACGCACCCTTTAATCATGGATGCGAAGCAAATTCTGACACAGTTAAACTAATAGACTAATTATTTCCAAGTTGAATATTCTAGCATTAGAAACATCTACAGAAGCATGTTCTGTGGCCATATTAAATAGCCAGAGTGCTATTTTCAGTGAATTTTCCATGACACCCAGAAAGCATACTCAATACCTGCTTGTGATGATGGATTCTGTTTTGGCTAAAGCTCATTGTCAGAAAAGTGATATTACTCATATAGCCTATGCCAGTGGCCCGGGAGCTTTCACCGGGGTTCGAATAGCCGCTTCTACTGCTCAGGGTTTGTCTATTGGACTTAATATTCCTCTGGTCGCTATTTCAACACTGGCCACTCTTGCTCAACAAACTGCTGATAGCCACAATGTTGATAAAATTATTGCCACTCTAGATGCCAGGATGGGTGAAGCTTATGTCGGTAAGTACTTAAGAAATTCACAAACCGGGCTGGTTGAGTTAGAAGGCGAAGAGCAACTGGTTAAACTCGATAAATTGACAGGGCAGCAAGAATACTTCCTTTCAGGTTCCGGGTTTAAAGCTGGTCGTGAAGCTGGGTTCGGACCATATTCCGGTTCAATTGATGAAGATGCCTTGCCAAGTGCAGCTGCACTGGTCAAGTTGGCGCAACAATCTATACAGCGGAAACAAGCTGTTCCAGCGGACCAGGCTACAATAAATTACATTCGTAATAAAGTGGCTGAAAAAAAGAAAGTTCACGTGTTATGAATAAAGGAACAAATTATTTAACTTATCCTTATGGACAGGTAGAGAGCAAAGGAAAGATCAAACAGCAACCAGAAGATTTTAAAGTTGTAGAGCAGCTGGGTTTTAGTTTTACTGGTGCCGGTGAACACCTTTTTCTTTATGTACAAAAAATCGGGCTAACAACTCACGAGTTAGTGAATATTATTGCTGATGAACTGGCCGTTCCAGCTCGTCAAATTGGTTATTCTGGTTTGAAGGATAAACATGCCATTACTCAGCAATGGTTAAGTATTCAATTACCCGGTTGTAAGCAACAGCCTGTGATCACTGAAACAGAACAGTTTCAAATTCTTCACCGCGATTGGCATGATAAAAAATTACGTGTTGGTGTGCATAAAACCAATCAGTTTGAAATAACCGTTCGAGATATTGACGGTTCGGTAGAACAGCTTTCTTCAACGATTGAAAAAATAAAGAATCATGGTTTTGCTAATTATTTCGGTGAACAACGCTTTGGTGCCCAGAAAGATAATGTAGGGCAGGCGTTGAGAATTTTAAATAATCGACATAAAAGTAAACGTTTGACCCGGACAAAAAAAAGCCTGTTTATATCTTCACTACGCAGTGAATTATTTAACCAGATCCTCAGTAATAGAATAACTCGGGAATTCTGGCAGCAACCCGTTGAGGGAGATGCCAGTATGCTAGCAGGCACTCAGTCAGTTTTTGTCGAACCTATATCCAATGAAATTATTCGACGCTATGTAGAGTTTGATATTCACAGTGGTGTCAGCCTGTTTGGCATTGGTGAAAGCAGGCTATCATTATTAGCTGAAGAATTTGAAAATGAAGTTTTATCCGCTAATCCTGAAATTTGTGAAACTTTACAGAATCAAAAAGTTAAACGTTCTTTCAGAGCAAATCGAGCAGTAGCAAGAAATCTACAAGTTGAATACTTACCAGAGAAAGATGAAATAAAGCTTAAAGTAGAGCTTGATAAGGGAGTCTATCTGACAACTCTGTTAAATCACTTTATAAATATTGATGGTGAATAACTAAGTATTTTCAATGCTGTCCTTAATGATCATGCATCATAAAGGTAGAATATCCAGCAATCTGACTAATGCCATAAATAATCAGAATTAATCCCAACACATATCGAACTGTTTTATTTTGTAATATGGCTTTAACATTGTGCGCAAAGTGACCAATCAATAATAAGGTGGGCAAAGTCCCCAGGCCAAATGCAAACATAGTGAGTGCAGAATGCAGCGGGTTAAGCTGTGTTACTGCCAGTGCCAGTGCCGAATACACTAACCCGCAAGGTAACCAGCCCCACACCAGGCCCAGTTTCAATGCACTCCAGCTATTTTGTGCGGGTAAATATTTTCTACCAAAGGGTTCTATCTTTACCCAAAGTTTTTGGCCAGCACTTTCCAGATATTTAAAACTATTAAGCAACTGGCTGATGTATAAACCCAGTAAGATAAAAAATACCCCGGCTATCTTCATTGATACAGCATGAGGGTTTGGCAGCATTTGCATTAACTGGCTGGAGAATAGTCCGACTAATAAACCAAATAAGCTGTATGAACTTATTCGGCCAATATTGTAAAACAATTGAATTGTGAAAGGCTGGCCTGAATTCTTACCATTAAAATTTGTACTGAGAGTGCTGATAATGCCTCCACACATACCAATGCAATGTGTGGAGCCAATCAGCCCCATCAATAATGCAGAAAGTAATGTAGCGGTAAGCATTTTACGAGGTGATGTTCATGAGAATATTTTCAGCATCTTTGGTGGTGAAATTTTGCTTAAGCCGCCAGTTTCCCTGTGAAATAATCTGAATAGTCCAGCGTCCTTCGATGATGGGGGGTTTAATATATCCCTTGTAATCAGGGCTATTTCCCACCCGGCTTAATGTAGTGAACTGATCCAGTCCAGAGCGAGTACGGTGAACCAGCCTGAAGGTAATTTCACTTTTAAGTTCAAGTTCAGTTGTTGCTTCCAGTGAAACCAGAATTTCTCCAGTTTTAGCATTGGTATCTACAAAAGCACGTAGTCCCATCTCTTTAGATTTTTTATCGTATTCGATAATCTGGTTAATTTGCAGTCCCTTTTTGTAGTAGTCATCCACCACCAGACCATCTTCAGTATTTATGGCAATGAAAATAGTGGCAGTTCCTGCTACAACGGCCAGAGATGGAAAGAAGATAACCATCCAGACCATCGGATTTTTAAACCAGGGTACATTCTTTAGATCAATATCTTTACTCATTGTTAACGTCCGGGTCTGGGGCCGAGAAAACGAGCTTCTTCCGTAATGCTAAGATCAGAGTTAACTGCATCCAGCTTAAAGAATATTTCGCTAGTTCGTTGTTTTAGAATTTCAGGGTCTATCTCAATACTAACTGGTACTTCAACCACAGCCCCTGATTCTGCATAAATATGCTTTTTCTGAATGTTTAGTTTCATGCCCTCTAAACCTTCAGCAGATAAATTGTATTCATGCGCTATTTTATCTTTGTTGATAACCTTTAGTGTATAGACATTTTCAATCATTCCCATGCCAGTTTCACGAAACAGAGAGTTTCGGTCCCGGATAATATCCAGTTCGATGGGAGAGCGCATGGAGATAGCGATAATGGTTCCAATGGTGATAGCGATCAAAATTAATGCATAAACTATGATTCGGGGGCGTTTGAAATCAGTATGTTTACCCTCCATCATGTTTTCAGTGGTGTACTTGATTAATCCTTTTTCATAACCCATCTTATCCATGACGTCGTCACAGGCATCGATACAGGCAGCACAGCCGATACATTGATATTGCAATCCATCACGAATATCTATACCAGTAGGACAAACCTGCACACAAATAGAACAGTCAATACAACTACCTTTATTTACATCTGCTGGTATTACTCCGCGTTTACGGGGACCACGAGGTTCGCCACGTTTTTCATCATAGGAAATGACCAGTGTATCCTTGTCAAACATTGCACTCTGAAATCGGGCATAAGGACACATGTAGAAACAGACCTGCTCACGTAACCAGCCAGCATTTCCGTAAGTGGCAAAGCCGTAAAATAATATCCAGAACCATTCCCAGGGGCCAAGGCCTAGATTGATGACGGATACAGATAATTCTCGAATAGGGGTAAAGTAACCCACAAATGTTAAACCGGTGAATAGTGAGAATGTTATCCAGATAAAATGTTTGGTGACTTTTTTAGTAACCTTATGTTTGGTTGCAGGCGCTTTATCAAGTTTCATTTGTTGAGAACGGGTGCCTTCAACCATGCGCTCAATCCACAGAAATACTTCGGTATAAACTGTTTGGGGGCAGGCATATCCACACCATAATCGACCGGCCAGGGCGGTGAAAAAGAATAATGACAGGGCCGCTATGACCAGTATCATGGTGAGGTAGATGAAATCCTGAGGCCAAAAAATGAGGCCCAGGATATAGAACTTCCTTTCTGGTAAATCAAATAGAATGGCCTGGCGACCGTCCCACATTAACCACGGTATGATGTAGTAGAAACCCAGTAATGTTGATATACCCGCGATTCTTAACGTTGCAAACAGTCCATGAACTTGACGCGGATAGATTTTTTGCCGTTTCTGGTAGAGTTCCTGGTCAATAGAAGGCTTTTCAGCCTCTTTTGATGAGGTAGCCGGTTTTGTATCAGTCATGATAAGTATCTTAAAAAGTTATAAAAACTGGTAATAATTATTCAATGAAACTCTCTGAATTTCATTGAAAATTCTCAATTCACACTTTAGTTTCTTTAATTAATTTGAAATTAAATCAACCCGCCGACCTGTTACAAAGTTACACTTCGTCTTTATAGACAGCACAGGGTTTGCAAGGTCTCGCAAAATAAAGCGTCAAAATACAGGGTATAATTGCAAATACCCAAAACAGGAAAAAACCGATTGAATAAGCGCCTAATCGAGTAATATTGTAATCAATGAAAACATTCAAAGGATCAAAAATGGTGAAAAAGACTATAGTTTCTATGCCTGCGACCAGAAATGAAGGCCATAACACCGCGATCACTTTCTGAATTGTAGGTATTTCCGAATTTTTTAAAGTTTTGTTTTCACCCATTTTTATCCCCCTGTATAAATATTTATAAATAAATTATTGTTGACTCAAACTGTAAACATAAGCTGCTAATATGTGTACTTTTGCTTCTCCGAGCAATTCTTTGTGAGCCGGCATAACACCGGTTCTACCATTTGCAATTGAATGTTGAATAACACTTCGTGATGCCCCGTACAACCAGATGCCATCGGTCAGATCAGGAGCGCCCAGTGCGAACATGCCTTTAGCATCAGGCTGGTGACAGGCCGCACAGTTAGTACTAAATATTTTCTTACCTTCAATGATTTCGTTTGCAGGTACTTCTCGGCCAGACAGGCTAAGCACATACGAAGCTACACTTTTAACACCTTCTTCTCCAAGTATTTCATTCCATGCAGGCATGCTACCATTTCTGCCGTTCATGATGGTGGCTTTAATCTGCTCAGCTGAACTACCATATAGCCAGTCTTTATCGGCGAGGTTAGGAAAACCCGTTGCGCCTCGAGCATCAGAGCCGTGACATATTGCACAGTAGTTGGCAAACAGTCGACCACCAGTGCGGTTGGCTTCTTCATTTTTAGCCAGCTCAGGAATAGCGATGCTTGCATACTGCTGATACAACGGTTCATATTTGACTTTGGCTGTTTCGACTTCTTCACTATGCTCTAACGCACTGGTCCAGCCTAAAACACCTTTTGTTACTCCCAGACCGGGGAATAGTATCAGATAACCTAATCCAAACACGATTGTGATATAAAACATGGCAACCCACCAGAAAGGCAGTGGGTTATTTAACTCTTCAATACCATCCCAGGAATGACCTGTAGATTTCACTTCTTCGCCATCTGCTGGCATCTTTATTTTCGAGTTGGACACTAATAAGTAAATCAACCAGAAGATTCCGCCGAGTGCACCGATGGAGATATAAATTGTCCAGAATACAGGGTTAAAGAAATCAGACATCAAGATTTCTCCTGCGTATCTTTTGACTCAGTTTCAGCTTTTTCCTTTTCCTGGTTAACCTGTACAGGATCATCTTCATCCAGTACCAGCCTGGCTGCTTCATCAAAATCTTTCTTACGACGACCACTATAGGCCCACACAATAATTCCGATAAAAACGATAAATACGACTACTGTCCAAATTGAATGCATTAAAGCTGTCATGATTAAATACCTTTCAAAGCGGTGCCAAGAGATTGAAGATAAGCGACCATGGCATCAATTTCTTTTTTGCCTTTAAATGAGTCTGCTGCATTCTGAATTTGAGCATCACTATAAGGGTGACCCAGGTAGCGTAAACCTTCCATACGTTGTTGAATTTCACTGTTATCAAGATCATTTTCAGCTAACCATGGATAAGAAGGCATGATGGATTCAGGCACAACATCGCGTGGGTTAATCAAGTGAGCAATATGCCAGTCATCTGAATAGCGTTCTCCAACACGATGCAGATCAGGACCTGTACGTTTTGAACCCCACAGAAAAGGGCGATCATAGATAAATTCACCGGCGGTTGAGTAATGCCCATAACGTTCTGTTTCAGCACGGAATGGACGGATCATTTGAGAATGGCAACCAACACAGCCTTCACGAATATAGATATCTCGTCCAGCCAGTTGTAAGGCACTATAAGGTTTTAAACCTTCTACCGGTAAGGTGGTACTGGTCTGGAAAAACAGTGGCACAATTTGTACCAGTCCACCAATGCTGATGACACCGATGGTCAGAATAATTAACAGACCAATATTTTTTTCAACTTTTTCTTGAACAGACATGATTCTCTCCCCTAATGTGCAACAGGGACAGCAACGTCCGCTTCGGCGGGTTTTGCACCCGATATGGTTTTTGCCATGTTGTATGCCATGATAAACATTCCGCTGAGAAAGAAAATACCTCCCAGCAGGCGAATGACATAAAATGGATGGGTAGCCTGAACTGATTCAATAAAGCTATAGGTCAGAGTGCCGTCATCATTGATCGCACGCCACATCAAACCTTGCATGATGCCGGAAATCCACATAGCCGTGATGTATAAAACAACACCGATGGTAGAGATCCAGAAGTGAGTTTCGACCAGACTATTACTGTAAATTTCACGGTTAAATAATCGTGGAATAAGGTAGTACATGGCACCAATAGAAATGAATGCTACCCAGCCTAATGCACCGGAATGCACATGCCCGATGGTCCAGTCTGTGTAATGAGACAGAGCATTAACAGTTTTGATAGCCATCATCGGGCCTTCAAAAGTCGACATGCCATAGAATGAAACAGAGACGATTAAAAATTTAAGAATTGGGTCGGTACGTAACTTTTCCCAGCTGCCTGACAATGTCATGATGCCATTAATCATGCCGCCCCAGCTTGGTGCTAACAGTATGAGTGACATCACCATGCCTAGAGATTGAGTCCAGTCTGGCAGGGCTGTGTAATGTAAATGATGCGCACCTGCCCAGATATAGGTAAAAGATATTGCCCAGAAGTGAACCACTGATAAACGGTAAGAATAAACAGGGCGGTTAGCCTGTTTAGGAATGAAGTAATACATAATGCCAAGGAAACCGGCAGTCAGGAAAAATCCAACAGCATTATGGCCATACCACCATTGAATCATTGCATCCTGAACACCCGAGTACATGGAGTAGGACTTTAATGCACTGACTGGTAACGCCATGCTATTAAAAATGTGTAACACAGCGATAGTAATGATAAAAGCGCCGTAGAACCAGTTGGCTACATAAATATGCTTAACCTGACGTTTTACAATAGTGCCAAAAAATACAACTGCATAGGAAACCCAGACCAATGCAATCAACAGATCAATAGGCCATTCAAGTTCGGCATATTCCTTACTGGACGTGTATCCCAGTGGTAAGGTGATGACGGCTGAAACAATAATGGTTTGCCAACCCCAGAAAGTAAAACTCGCAAGCTTAGGGGAAAATAAAGAAGCGTAACAGGTTCTTTGAACCACGTAATAAGATGTTGCGAAAAGTGCCGAACCACCAAATGCAAAAATTACCGCATTGGTGTGAAGGGGACGTAATCGTCCAAATGAAAACCATGGCAAATCAAAATTTAACACTGGCCATGCGAGTTGTGCTGCAATGATGACACCGACAGTCATGCCCACTATGCCCCATACGATAGTCATGATGGCAAACTGCCGAACAATTTTATAGTTATATTGCTCGGAAATAACGTTTTCAGTCATATTTTGAGTTTCCAGATATAATTGTTTTACGAGGCTGATAGATCAGTAAGTTCTAATATATTTATATTGTCAGTTGTTTTGGCTTAAATTGCAAAAAAAAATGGCTAACCTGAATTAGCCACATTAAATATTTAATTAAGTTATTAACAGCTTCTTATTCTGTTATCGATCAATTAATTGGTGAAACTTGGCTGAAACCCAAACCCCCACATCAGTGCGGTTAATGCCAGTAAAGTAACGAGAGCTACCATGCCCATCGCCAACATTGAACTCGACATCAGAAACCCTTTGTCTTTAGAAATATTCATCATAACGGGCACACCGCTATACAGTAGATATACCGAGTGAGCCAGAGCCACAAGACCAATGATCAGGTTGATCCATAATATAGGAAACAACTCAACTATACCCACCAGAAAAATAGGTGTTGCCACATAAGCTGATAATGCGAAACAGCGGTTAATTGAAGTATTGCCTCCATATGTTTTACACATCCAGCTCACCATCAATCCGAGGCCAATAACGGCTGATACAACTGCCAGATAGTAAAGTATTGAAATTGTCATGGCGCTTTCAGGTGTTAACTTTACAGCTTCTCTTGATCCAATTTGCCATCCACTGGTAGTAGTGCCATAGTATCCGGCTGCCGGTCCTATGAGGGCCAGTATCAGGACATACCCAATGAGTAGTCCGGAAATATCATTGTTTTCCTGACTTATTTTTTGCCATTCCTGTTTTGGATGTATTAATAGACCCAGTGCGTGGGTAAGATTAAGCATAGTTAACTCCTCTCTAATTATTTTCTATTTGAATTATTTTATTATTGTTATCAGGTAAGTATGTCGTTACAAAGTGATCTTAACATAAATCAAGTGAGTGAAAAAAGTAAGGGGAGCTGTTTTCATTGTGGCCTGCCTTTGAATGGCTGTGAATTGACCGTTGAAATAGAAGAGCAAAGCCAACCCATGTGCTGTGCCGGCTGTCAGGCAGTCGCAGAAGCAATCGTAAATTCTGGTAATAAAAGTTATTACCGCTTCCGGGAAGAAAAATCTGTAACAGGAAAAGAGCTTGTACCTGAATTTCTAGCAAAAATAAAAGTCTTTGACCACCCGGCAGTTCAACAGCAATTTGTACACAATCAGTCCGGTCAAATAAAGCAGGTATCATTAATTATCGAAGGCATCGTCTGCGCTGCCTGCATCTGGTTGAATGAACAATACCTACGTCAGTTGCCGGGCATAACCAGCGTAAATATTAATTATTCTACCCATCGAGCCAATGTTGAATGGGATGAAGGGCAGATAAAGTTGAGTCAAATACTCGAAGCCATTTCTAATATTGGCTATCTTGCACATCCTTATGACCCTGAAACACAGCAGAAAATTTATGAAGATCAACGCAAGCTGCTAATTCGTCAAATCGGTATTTCCGGGTTGTTCGGTATGCAAATCATGATTTTTGCCGTTGCCCTGTATGGTGGTGACTGGTGGGGTATCAGTGAAAATTTTCGAGAATTTTTTCGTTGGCTTAGTTTGATGCTGACGACACCAATCATGCTATTTTCTGCGACACCATTTTATAAAGGTGCCTGGCTGGACTTCAAACATAAACGTGCAGGCATGGATGTTCCTGTCGCTCTTGGTTTGACCCTGGCTTTTACTGCCAGTTGTTACAATACCTGGACTGGACATTCGGATGTGTATTTTGAATCGGTGGCGATGTTTGTCTTCCTATTGTTATCGGTACGATTGTTTGAATTATCTGCACGGAAAAAAGCGGCTGAAAAAATTGAATCTCTGACAAATCTGACACCCACTATGTCCAGTCGGTTAAACCCGGATGGTAATGTTGAAGTTGTGCCAACGGTAGAGCTATCTCTACAGGATCAGTTCCTGGTAAAGCCGGGAGAAATCATTCCAACCGATGGAGTTTTGCTATCTGAGCATGCTCTGGTTGATGAAGCTCTGCTTACCGGAGAGCAGCATGCAGTGAGCAAGTTTGCAGGTGATGTGTTAATCGGAGGAAGTTATAACCTGGAGCAACCGATAACTTTACAGGTGCATCAACTGGGGCAGGATACTGTTCTGTCCGGAATTAAGCGGCTGATTGAACAGGCTCAGGGCTTCAAACCCAATGTTGCGATGTTAGCTGATCGTGTGGCCAGTGTTTTTGTGGCTATTTTGCTAGTGCTCGTCGTTATCGCAGGTTTTTACTGGTGGCAGGTTGATCCAACCAGGGTACTGCAGGTGCTTGTAGCTACTTTGGTCGTGACCTGTCCCTGTGCTTTATCGCTGGCAACCCCTGCATCATTATCAGCAGCAATCGGGGCTTTAACCCGTGATGGAATGCTGGTGGCTAAGTCTCGTGCGCTGGAAGTTATGCCCCAAATTGATACGGTGATTTTTGATAAAACAGGGACATTAACCACGGGCGTTTTAACATTACAAAAACAGATCGATTTTGCAGAATTTACAGCAGACAAGCATCGGCAAATAGCACATAGCCTGGAACTGCATTCAGAGCACCCGGTCGGACGTGCCCTGGTAAATGACGATATTGAAACCCTGTCCGTTAGTAAAATGCAAAATGTGACCGGTAAAGGCGTACAAGGTTTTATTGATGGAGAAACCTACTTTATTGGTAATGCTGGGTTTATCAGTGAAGTCGCTGAGATACCTGGAAATCAACCTTTTGAAGATAATGTTCAGGTTGTCTATCTGGCTCGAAAGGGGCAGTGGCTGGCCAGCTTTTCTTTTACCGACCCGCTCAAACAGGATGCTCGTCAAACTGTCGATCAAATGCGTCAACGTGGAATAGATGTAAGAATTCTCAGTGGTGACCGAAAATCCTATGTTAAGTCAATTGCGGATCAACTGGGTATTTTACACTTCGATGCTGAGCAATTACCGGATGATAAATTACAAAAAGTAAAACAGTTGCAGGCTAAAGGTCATAAAGTAGCCATGGTTGGGGATGGTATTAATGATGCACCGGTACTGGCTGCAGCTGACCTTTCTATATCGTTGTCTGTAGGCACGGATCTGGCCAGGGCGGCTTCAGATCTGATTATAAACGGTGGGCATTTAACGCCAATTCTCGATTCAATAAAAATCACCACTAAAATGATGCGTATTATTCGACAGAATTTTGGTTGGGCAATAGCGTATAATATTGTGGCAGTGCCATTCTCTATGGCCGGTCTGGTTCAGCCCTGGCTTGCCGCAATAGGCATGTCATTGAGTTCATTAATTGTTGTGTTAAATGCTTTACGATTGAGATTATAGTTTTGGAAATTTTATACTTACTAATCCCACTGGCGATGTTAATTCTAGTGGTTATAGCAGGATTTTTTTTCTGGTCGGTTAAATCCGGGCAGATGGATGATCTGGAAGGGCCAGCTTATCGAATATTAATGGATGATGACTCTATTAAACCTGAGGTAAAGAAACAGGATAAAGAAAAGTCCTGACCCTAAGACATATTCACCACGAACTAGGGCAGGAAGCCCGTAGGTAGAACAATGCAGGAGCAATTGTCGAGGCACGAAAGCCACGAAGAAGTTGAATAGACATGACAGGTATTTTAAAGTTAAAAAAATCTGTCTAAAAGTCCTTAGTAGCAACCCAGTAATAATAGCTTCGTGCTCTTCGTGCCTTCGTGGTGAGAAATATTTAACCTCTCTGGTTTTTCAAATACACATAACTGGCCCCGGATCCCCCATCTTTAGGTTGAGCCGGACAATAAGCAAGAACCACACTTTGTTCACTCAACCAATGCTGTACAAGAGGACGTAACACGGCTTCAGACTCCGAATTAAAACCTTTGCCATGAATGATCAATACCATTCGGGATTGCATATTGATGGCATCTCTCATAAATGATTCCAGTTCCCGGGTCGCCTGGTGTTTTCGATGACCATGTAAATCCAGTATGGCATCGATATTTAATTGCCCCGATTTGATTTTCCGCTGAAGTTTTTTCTGCACACCATGATGAAACCAGCTGTGTTGACTGGTTTCAGGAATGTTGTGAGTTATGGGATTAAACTCTGAAACTGGATCGGTGAAATCCTTATGGGCTTTTATCACATGCTTTTTTCTAGGTGTGCTCTGATAGACATCAATTTTATCATTTTTTAGCTGACGAATACCCGCTAGAGACTGCATAAATCCTTTTCCTTCTTTTTTGGTTTCGTTTGACATGGTTTTACTGTTTTTTGAATTGATGTCTTCTGGAATAAAGTCCTGTTATCAAAGACTAATATCCCATCATAGTGCAAATTAATTCCTGAGTCCTCGTGAATTAGTTTATCATTCGCGCTTATTTAAAATTCTTGTTTTTTATGCATATTCTGCTTAGTAATGATGATGGTTATCTGGCCCCTGGATTGAAGGCTATTGCCGATGAATTATCTATGATGTCAGAGATAACCGTGGTTGCACCAGATCGTAATCGTAGTGGTGCCAGTAACTCACTGACGCTTCAGCGACCTTTACGTGCCCAGATGACTCCGCTGGGCTTTTATAAAGTGGATGGAACGCCCACCGATTGCGTGCACCTGGCATTAACCGGTTTATTAACGGAAGAACCCGACATGGTTGTTTCTGGTATAAATTCTGGTGCTAATCTGGGTGACGATGTTATTTATTCAGGCACTGTGGCCGCAGCGACTGAAGGCAGGTTTCTGGGTTTGCCAGCGTTGGCTGTGTCACTGGCAAGTCGTGATGAATTACATTTTGATACTGCTGCTAAAGCTACCGGTGAAATTATTCGTAAATTATTAAAAACACCTTTACCTGAAGATACTATTTTAAATATAAATGTACCGGACCTTCCATGGCCTGAAATCAAAGGTTTTCAGGCTACCCGACTCGGGTTTCGTCATCGGGCAGAACCGGTAGTTCAGCAGCGTGACCCTTATGATCAGAAAATATATTGGGTGGGTCCAGCTGGCCTGGCACAGGATGCGGGTGAGGGTACTGATTTTTATGCGGTGAAACACGGCTATGTGTCGGTGACGCCACTGCAAATAGATTTGACTCGTCATGAAGGGGTTAAACCTTTGCAGAACTGGTTAGATAATGAATAACTTGTCGCATGAAAAGCTAAAAGGAATTGGCATGACCTCGCAGCGAACGCGTGATCGCCTCATTGAGAGATTGCAGCAGCAGGGTATAAATAATCAGAAAGTACTGGAAGTGATGAGGAATACGCCACGCCATCTGTTTGTTGATGAAGCTTTGTCGCATCGGGCTTATGAAGATACAGCGCTGCCTATTGGTTTTGGGCAAACTATTTCCCAGCCTTATATTGTGGCACGTATGACTCAGATGATTTTAGCATCTGGCATGCCCTTATCAGTTCTTGAAATTGGAACAGGTTGTGGTTATCAGACAGCGGTTTTAGCACAAATAGTTCCTCAGGTTTATAGTGTTGAACGCATTGGTGCCTTGCATCAACAGGCAAAGAAAAGATTATCTGAGTTACAATTCTATAATGTAGAGTTAAGGCATACCGATGGTAATGGCGGTTGGCCTAATTTAAATTATCATTTTGACCGGATTATAATGACGGCTGCCTGTTCTGATATTCCCCGAAAGCTTGCGGAACAGTTGAATCATAAAGGTGAAATGATTCTGCCTTATGATGATGGCAAGAGTCAGGTTTTACTTAAAATTACTCGGCGACATGATGAGTTTGAAACTGAAGCCTTTGAACCCGTTTCTTTCGTGCCATTACTGCCAGGGATTAGTTAATGAAAATATTTGAAAAACTCTATCAATCGGTGATTACCGCTTCCTCCAGTAAAAGCGCACCCAAGGTATTGTCTACCCTCAGTTTTGTGGAATCTTTTATTCTTCCTTTTCCTCCGCCGGATGTGATGTTAGCTCCAATGTCTCTGGCGAAACCTGATCGTGCTATGTATTTCGCCACGATTACGTTAATTGCATCATTACTCGGTGGCGTAGTTGGTTATTTAATAGGGGCCTTTGGTTTTGAAATAGCTCAACCTTATATTGTTGAATGGGGATACCAGGAAGTTTTTGATAAGGTCATGCAATGGTTTCAAGTGTGGGGTTTCTGGGCAGTTCTGGTTGCTGGGTTCTCTCCGGTACCTTATAAAATATTTACAATATCAGCGGGCGTTTTGAGCCTTGCATTTATTCCGTTCATGCTGGCTTCTTTTATAGGACGTGGAGCACGTTTTTTTCTGGTTGCATTTTTGCTATCAAAGTATGGGGCTGCTATAGAACCAAAATTACTAATGTATATCGAAAAAATTGGATGGGCTACGGTAATTCTATTGACCGTGGTAATACTCTTTTACAGCTTTTAAGATGTCGCATCCGTACCATTTTTTATTTTCAATTTTGCTGTTATTTTTGTCGGCTTGCTCAGTAATACAGCAACACAGTTTGAAAGGAGCTGGTTGGTATTTAGTTAAACCAACCGATACTCTTTATTCAGTAGCCTGGCGTTATGGTCTGGATTTTCAACAATTAGCTTTATGGAATAATATTTCTGAGCCCTATGTAATAAATCCTGGTCAACAGTTGGTGCTTATTGAGCCTGACAAATTACCGGCAAAAACCAAATCTAGAGAGGTTAAGGCTGGTAACTCATTGATAAAGCAAACAGTTATCGTCAAGCCGTTGGCGCCTTCTTATAATCAGGCGATACGCTGGCGCTGGCCAGTTAAAGGATCTGTTTTAAATCGCTTTTCAATCAAGGACCTGGATCGTCGTGGTATTGATATTGCAGGGAAAATAGGGCAATCTGTGTACGCTGTTGCTGCGGGCAAAGTCGTTTATAGCGGTTCCGGCATATCCGGTTTAGGCAATTTGATTATCGTAAAACATGATAATACTTACTTAAGTGCATATGCCTATAACAGTAGTATTTTAGTACAGGAAGGTTCTCAGGTGAAAACTGGAGCGCATATTGCGAATATGGGAAGAGGCAAAAATAATAAACCCATGCTCCATTTTCAAATTCGAAAGAAAGGAAAACCGGTTGACCCATTACATTTTTTACCAGATACAAAATGAGCAAAAAAACTCTCAAGGGGACTGTTAGTATGAGCAAATCAAATGATCCAACTATTCTTCAGGATAAGGAAATTCCAGCTGATGAAATTGTGGAATCAATTCAGTCTGAACAGAGTGAGAGTGAAAAACCTGTTGATATGACTTTTGTCGAACCGTCGGCTGAAGATGAAAAAGTTATAAAAGAAGAAGTCGATGAGGCTGCCGATAAATTTGTTGAAAGACGAAGAACTATTGAACGACGTAAAACAAGCACTCGTCGTCGAGTTTCCGATGCTTATCCTACCCGTCTATATTTGAGTGAAATTGAAGGTTCTCCTTTATTGACTGCTGAAGAAGAAGTTTATTATTCGCGAAAAGCTCAAAAGGGCGAGTCTGATGCACGCGATACGATGATTGAATGCAACCTTCGGCTGGTTGTTAAAATTGCCAGACGATACATGAACCGTGGTTTACCTTTACTGGATTTAATTGAAGAAGGAAATTTGGGTTTAATCCGGGCTGTAGAGAAATTTGATCCCGAACGTGGTTTTAGATTTTCCACTTATGCAACCTGGTGGATACGTCAAACGATTGAGCGTGGTTTAATGAATCAGACTCGAACTATTCGTCTGCCTATCCATGTGATCAAAGAACTAAATACTTATTTACGCACAGCTCGTAGATTAACCCAGGATTTAAACCAGGAAGCCACATCTGAAGATATTGCCAGAACGCTCAATAAACCTATCGCTGACGTTGAAAAAATGCTCAAACTGGCTGATAGGGTAACCTCGGTCGATATTCCAATGGGAGGGGATGGTGAACGTCCTTTACTGGATATTATTCCAGATGAAAATAACCCGGACCCTTCTTTAATCTTGCAAGATGAATCTGTTTTAGAACATCTTGATACCTGGCTGGATGAACTAGATGGTAAGCAGCGAGAAGTGGTTGTTCGTCGATTTGGTTTGCGTAACCACCCCCGTGGAACTCTCGAAGAAGTTGGAAAGGAATTAGGTGTCACCCGCGAAAGAGTAAGACAGGTTCAAATGGATGCTTTACGCCGGTTAAGACGAATACTGGAAAATAGCGGTTATTCTCGAGATAATATTTTACGCTAATTATCGTATATATGAATAGACTTGTAGGAATTATATTTACTCTGGTAATTGTATTTTCGAGCCTATCATTTTCTCTTCATGCTGAAACCTTCACCAGTTCGTTTGGGCAAAAATTTGTCAACATCGAATCTGGTGAATTCGTTATGGGTACGCAAAATTTTGATCTGCTGGCTAAAGAAGTTACACCTGAACGCCGGGATCATTTAAAAAAGGAATTACCCGCACATAAAGTGACCATCAGTAAAGATTTTTATCTGGCCACTACTGAAGTGACTCAGCAGCAATGGTTCGAACTGATGGGGTATCAACCGGGTAAAGAAAAAAGGTGGCAGAGAGATGACTGGAAAAACTTACCGGTTAGTCGTGTCAGCTGGCAATCAGTTAAAGAGTTTATAAGCGTTCTAAACGATCTTGATGAACAGTATCTATATCGTTTGCCAACAGAAGCAGAATGGGAATATGCAGCTCGTGCCGGCACTAGTGGTTTACGTCCATTTAAATATGAAGAAATGGCTGACTACGCCTGGTTTCGGGAAAGTTCAGATAACAAACCGATGCCAGTAGGTTCACTAAAGCCGAATGCATGGGGACTGTATGACATGATCGGAAACCTGTGGGAATGGGTCGAAGATTCATTTGATGCCGAGTACTATAAAATATCAGCATCAACAGATCCTATGGGTGGTGAGCTTTCGAGTAGAAAATCTATGCGTGGAGGCTCATATCACTGCACTCCTGAAAGAGTTCGTGCAGGGATCAGGGGATCTTACGTTGAGCATCGATCCTTATCTGTTTTGGGATTTAGACTTGTCGCAGAAAAAAAGTAGTCGCTACTTAAAGAGTTACAATAATCGTAACTACTCAGCGATTTTCAAAATTCGATTACTTAAAAAAATTTTTTCACCACGAAGAGCACGAAGGACACGAAGGTAAATATTTATGGGGTAATAAATGTTTACCTTATATCAATGATCGGTTTATCAGCTTTATATTTTCAGTTATTTGATTTTCTTCGTGAGCTTCGTGAGCTTCGTGCTCTTCGTGGTGAATATCTTTTGACTTTGTAACTACACTGAATAGTTACCAATAATCAATCAATTTGAATATCTTTTGACTTTTTTAATTACACAAATAGCTGCTAATAGTCTTTATAATATTTCTGAAGCATAATCTGCCAGGCGGGATCTTTCGCCGCGTTTTAACGTAACATGCCCACTGTGTTCCCAGCTTTTGAATCTATCCACAATATAAGTTAAACCAGAAGTGGTTTCGGTCAGGTAAGGAGTATCTATCTGTCCGATGTTACCAAGACAAACGACTTTGGTGCCGGGCCCAGCGCGGGTAATTAGTGTTTTCATCTGTTTTGATGTCAGGTTTTGTGCTTCATCCAGAATGATGAATTTATTCAGAAAAGTTCTGCCTCGCATGAAATTCATTGATGAAATTTTAATTCGGTGACGAACCAGATCAGTAGTAGCATTTTGTTCCCAGGCTTCATTTTTGTCATTGCCCACCAGTACTTCAAGGTTGTCCATGAGTGCTCCCATCCACGGGGACATTTTTTCCTCTTCGGTGCCGGGTAGAAAACCAATATCCTCACCCACGGGTACGGTTATGCGTGTCATGATTATTTCAGAGTATCGTTTTTCATCCATGGTCTGAACCAGAGCTGCGGCTAAGGTCAATAGGGTTTTACCTGTGCCAGCAATGCCAGACAGACTGACAAAATCAATGTCTGGATTCATTAGCAAGTTTAATGCAAAATTTTGTTCACGATTCCTGGCCTGAATTCCCCACACGGCATTACGCTCGTTAGCATAATTTTTTATGACTTCGATGACACAGCTATCATCTGTTTTTTCATGCACAATGGCATCAAAATTATCTTCCAGGTAAATAAACTGGTTGGGGTACCAGTTACCTGCATCATCACCCTCTATTTCATAATAGGTTTTTCCATCGCGCTGCCATGAGTGAATATTCTCACCATGTTTGTCCCAGAACTCAGTGGGTAATTCCTGACTTCCTGTGAACAGTAATTCAAGGTCATCCAGTACTTTGTCACTGGAGTAATCTTCAACTTCAATTTCCAGTACTACGGCTTTAATTCTGAGGTTAATATCTTTCGAGACAAGGATGATTGGACAGTCCCATTCATCATGTAAAGCAAGCACGGTGCCCAGAATAGAATTATCATTTTTGCTGCCTGGCAGGCTGGCAGGTAACCGAGGTTCATGAGCTTCAGTTTCAAAAAACAGGCGTCCACTGCTGTTTCCATTTCCATTTTGGGCTAGGTACTGGTTTAACGGTAACCCCTGTTTGATGTCGATATCTTTATGCTGAGTCATTAAATCATCAATGAATCGGTTGACCTGGCGTACATTTCGAGCTACTTCTGACATGCCTTTTTTACCCTGATCCAGTTCTTCCAGAACCGTCATGGTCAGGTAAATATTGTGCTCCTGAAACCTGAATAGTGCACTGGGGTCATGCATCAAAACATTAGTGTCGAGAACGAATAACTTGGGTTTATTATTAGTCATGATAAAAATCTTTTAAGGTATATATAAAAGTATAGTCCATATTACTGGCTTACAAGTTCATAAAAACATTATTAGTCAGTTTTAATCCATGGATCAATTTTCGAAGCTAAAAACATTTGATATAGTGATATTGCACACGAATTAATTCACAATATCGATAATGCTAAATCAAAATAATCTTTATAACAGGCAACAGGTTTATCTGTTGGACCAACTGACTATGTCAGAGGATGGACAATCCTCGGAACAGTTAATGGGCAAAGCTTCGTCTGCAGTTTGGCGTTCAATACAGTCTCGCTGGCCGTCAATCAAACACGTTGTGATACTTGCTGGTTGTGGTAACAATGGTGGTGATGCCTTTGCCGTTGCAAGTCTGGCTAAAAAATCAGGTGTAAAAGTTGAGTTGATAACGATGGGTGATCTGTCGATGCAATCTGCTGAGTCCAGGTTGTTTCGTGAAAGTTGGGAGCAGGATGACGGTGTTACTCACCAGTGGAGTGGAAACTGTCCTGACTGTGATCTGATTATTGATGGTTTGCTGGGCATAGGACTGAGCAGGGGGCTGAATGATACCTGGTCTTCGATGATAAAAAAAATAAACAGTAAAAAGGCTGTCAGAGTCAGTATCGATATTCCCAGCGGACTTAATGCTGATACTGGTATGGCAATGCCCGTTGCCATTGAGGCAGATTTAACGGTTACTTTTATAGGACGGAAAATTGGACTATATCTTGCGGATGGGTCTGATTACTGCGGTGATGTAGTTTTTGATGATCTGGGTTTGTCCGCGGCAAGTGTTGCACAACAAGCTGTAAACTATCAATTGTTAGAGCAGTTGAATGTGAAGCTGCCAGAGCCTCGTAAAATTAATAGTTACAAAAATCAGTTTGGCCATGTCATTGTAATTGGTGGCGGACCCACTATGTCTGGAGCAGCCAGGCTGGCCGGTTTGGCTGCATTAAGGTGTGGAGCAGGGCTGGTCAGTTTGTGTGTGCATCCAGATAATGTCACAGTTGCTGCCAATGATCATGCAGAGCTGATGGTGTCGGACTGGAATGCACTTGATGATATGCTTTCGCTGGCCACTGTGATTGTCGTTGGGCCTGGTCTGGGTAATTCTCCTCGGACTAAAGAAATGCTGCAGAAGATAGCTGCTATCGATAAACCGGTGGTGGTAGATGCCGATGCATTGCAACCCTGGTTTTTAAATGACTTAAGATCTCAAAATTGTGTGATAACGCCTCACCCGGGTGAGGCAGCCCGCTTGCTTGAATGCTCTAGTCAACAGATTCAAAAGGACAGGGTTGCATCAATATTGAAACTGAATGAACATTGGCCTGTTGTGAGTGTTTTAAAAGGTGCGGGAAGTTTAGTAGGCCAGCAGCACGGTGTGTTAAAACTTTGTTCTCATGGTCATTCAGGAATGGCGACTGCCGGAATGGGAGATGTACTGAGTGGTTTAATTTCAGCTTATCTTGCACAGGGATTAAGCCCTGAAAATGCCGCGCAAACAGCTGTATTGGTGCATGCATTGGCGGCAGAACATTATGCAAAAGAGCATGACTCTGTCAGCCTCATTGCTTCAGATGTGATAGATCGAATTTCTCTGGTGGTTAGAGACATTCGACAAGCTAAAAGAGTTTAATATGATTATCTGTTCCGAACAGGACATGAAACAATTTGGGGCTGATTTGATTCAAAGCAGTGATTCTCCGGGTGTTATTACTTTAAAAGGTGATTTAGGTACAGGCAAAACGACAATCGTTCGTGGAGCTCTTGAATCCTGTGGAATTACTACAGGGGTTCGTAGTCCCACCTATACTCTGGTTGAGTATTATGAACTGGATAATTTTTCTATTGCTCACTTTGATCTGTATCGACTTGGAGATCCGGAAGAATTAGAATATCTGGGTTACCGTGATTACCTCAGACCAGATACCTGGTGTTTTATTGAGTGGCCGGAACGTGCTGAAGGTTATCTTGATAATATAGGCCTGGAATTATCTATTCAATATCAGGATGAGTGCCGCAAGCTGGAAGCGACAGTTGGAAATCACTGGGGGCAACAGTTAATATCAGCAATGAATCTTACCTAGTTTCGAGAAAAGTTAACTATCTTGCTAATTTATAAAGAAAAAAGTTGATTTTATTTTTCTAATTTACTATAAATACATATAACCTAATGGTTAAAACCCTACTTGTGTGAATTCGATGGACACTGTAACTGCTACACGACGATTTTTTTTGAAACAGTTAGCCAGTCTCAGCGCAATGCTGACATTGTCTATCCCGGCCAAAAATGTGCTGGCTAAAGGGAAAACTGCGTTAACTGATGTCCGTGTTTCTGAATCAAATAACGATCATACTCGTGTAGTCTTTGATCTGTCGAATGAGATTGATCATTCAATATTTACCCTGGCTTCACCTAATCGAATCGTTATCGACCTTAAAGGCGTACGAAAAAGTGCCGCTTTAGTTTCAGATGAGAATAAAACCAAATTATTAAAAGGAATTCGTTCAGCTGTTCGAAAAAATAATGATCTACGAATAGTGCTGGATCTTAATTCTAAAGTACGTCCTCGCAGCTTTATACTGCAACCTGATAAGCAACTAGGTCATAGACTGGTTGTTGATATGCATGCTACCAGTTTAAGCCCTACACCCATTAAAACCAGTCAGCAGCAACGCCGTCAGAAAAAGAAAGAGTTTGTTATAGCGATTGACCCTGGACATGGTGGGAAAGACCCTGGTGCAGTAGGTCGTAAAGGTACCCTGGAAAAAGATATCACTTTAGCCGTGGCTAAAAAGTTAAAAGTAATGATCAATCGTACTGCCGGCTACAGGTGCGTATTGACAAGGGACACTGATCGTTTTGTTGTGCTACGCAACCGGGTAAAAGCAGCACGTAAACATCAGGCTGATTTATTCGTGTCTCTTCATGCTGATGCGTTTAAAAGTCCCAAAGTAGAAGGTGCATCGGTGTATGCTTTATCATTGAATGGAGCCAGTTCTGAAGCTGCCAGATGGATAGCGCATAAAGAAAATTCATCTGATTTAATCGGTGGCATTAGTCTGGACGATAAAGATGACTTGATTGCATCCGTATTACTGGATTTATCTCAAACAGCCACTATTCAGGATAGCCTGGAACTGGGTTCAGACGTGCTGAAACATTTAGGTAAAGTTGGTAAGTTGAATAAAAAATCAGTGCAACAAGCTGGTTTTGCTGTCTTGAAAGCACCTGATATGCCTTCCATTCTTATAGAAACTGCTTTTATTTCTAATCCTAAAGAAGAACGTCGTCTTAAGTCCCCCAAGCATCAGCATAAAATTGCGAAAGCTATTTTAGCTGGTATTAAAAATCATATGAAAAATCAGCTCGTTTAATTGGGTACTTTCCAGTCTGACACCATTTTCTGGAAACGTTTAATGATGACTTCCTGCTGCATACCTCTGGCATATTTTATTTTACTGTAAGTCTCGAAAATTTTATCCAGCTGAGAATCCTGAAAGTCCTGTTGAAGTTTTATACGATTCAGAAATTCATAAACGTGTTCTGAGTGTTCTTTTTTAAAACCTGACCTCGACAGTTTTTTTAACAGGCGATTGATGATCTTTTCATAGTTCGCAATTGAGGCTGGTCTTTCTCTATACCGTGCAATTATCCAGTATGTCCCGGTGATTAAAACCAGACATAAAACCATAGCTATTATCATGTCGCCCGAGCTTCGAATACCCAACCCTAATTGATTTAAAAAACGACCTTGCTTTCGGTGGTCATAGTTTAAAATCATGTTGTTCCAGTTATGCTGTAAATTATCCCAGTTATACATCAGCTTACTGAGGAAAGGACTATGTTTACCAATTTTAAAATTGGAAAAACTTTCTGGTAATGCCTGATCAAGCCCTTGTTCAATTCGGTCAGGTGAAACGGCAGCAGTCGGGTCTACACGTACCCAACCTTTATCTTCTAGCCAGACTTCCGTCCATGCATGAGCGTCTGACTGCCGCACAATCAGGTAATTACCCACCTGATTGAGTTCTCCGCCCTGATAACCCGTCACCACCCGGGAAGGAATTCCTGCTGCGCGCATCAATAGGGCAAAACTACTGGCGTAATGTTCACAAAAGCCACGTCTGGTCTGGAACAGAAATTCATCACTTGAGTGCTTGCCAAGACTAGGAGGATGTAGTGTGTAGATAAACTCCTGATTCCGGAACATATACAATGCCTGATCAACGATCTCAATATCTGAGTTAAACTTTTTTGACCACTGCTGACCGAGTGCCAAAGTTTGTGGGTTGCGTGATTCATGGTATGTATCAGCCAGAATCAAATATTCGAGGGGATCATCCATGCCCATTCGGTAGTCTAGCAGAGAGCTTATTGTGTATCTTTTCAGGTCGTTGACAGGTTTGCTGCTGGTCAGTTGGTATTCTGTATTCATGTAACTGGAAGAGGGCGTTTGAACAGGAATATCCAGCCCAAACAACCATTTTTTACCATTTGGTTCCAGGGTTATTGTGTATCTGCTGAGTACCAATGAGTCATCTTTGTTTACCTGAGAAACTTTTTTGTGTTTCTGCTGAGACCAGGTTCTACCATTAAAGTTAACCATGACAGGACCACGCCAGTAGAGCTGATGCTGGGCAGGTACAGAATCTTCGAATGTAACTCTAAACGCTACCTCGTTGCTTCTGATGAGAGAGCTTATTGCTCCCGGAGACATCGTGTCACTGAGGCCGGTAATACCACCTCTTTGTTCTGGTGTGAGTCCCCATAAAGGCCCTGGAATACGAGGGACAAGCACAAATAAAATAATCATGATGGGAATTGATAAACCTATCAACCTGGATGCGCTTTTTAATCGGTATTTTAAGGGAATGCTATCATCACGCTGATTTATTGTAATTAACGTGGACGTAATGATAATTAATGTGACAAACATATACACTGCTATCAGGATGCTTTGTCCAAACAGAAAATGTGTGGCGAGTAGAAAATAGCAGAGAAAAATCAGGATTAGAATATCACGATGAGTTTTTGATTCTAAAAATTTAAAAGCTGTCATTACGGTTAACAGGGCGAGTCCCGGGTCACGTCCGACAATGGTCCAGTACTGGGCAAATACACTAACGCCCCCGACCACGACCAGAGGAACAAGCATCCATTTAGGAATTACACCAACGTACCCAAGAGATTGGGCACTGCGCCATGCTACTGCAAAAAAGGTAAACCCTGTAACCCATAAGGGCATGTGAAAGAAGTGAGGGAAGATCGATATCAGGAAACTGTAAGTGACTGTTAGCACAGCTGTATTGTCAGCTTCTTCCTGAGCTATTTGATGTATGGGTAAATTTTTATTGATCAACATGTTCATCAACTAACAAAACGGAATTTAATTCAGACTGTTTATAAATACTGATCTGTTGTAAACATTCGCTTAGATGTGCCGGTCCCGCAGATTGGGCAATTTCAACTCCGGGTAATTTAATGCCGAACTTTCTGCCTTCCTGATTGGTTTGAATAACCAGTGCAGTCATCTGGCTTAATTTGCCTTCCTGTGATGAAGCTGTCATATCAAACCAGTTAATCCACAGAGCCGGTGACGCATGCCCCTGAAAGGTTTTGGTTAACATGCCTCTGCCCTGGGCATAAGCCTTCCATGAAATATGTTTCAAAGATTCACCCTGGTGGTATTCCCGTAATCCTGCAAAATCGTCTCCATCAGTTGTATCGATGGTGCTTTTACAATGTTGTTCATCCGCAATGGTTTCTTTTAGTTTCATGTCGTAAAGCGGTTTAGGGTAAATCAATACAGGTATTTCATAATTTAAAACGCTCCAGGCATGGAATAATCCGGTGGGATATCTTGTGAAAATAATAAAACCAGCGGGTTTGTATAACCCCCTTTTTACGGCTGGTAGCGACAGACTAAGAATGTTTGATTGTTCTGGTTTTAAACTGATATAAATAGGAGGTTGATTCATGTATTGAATGCCGATGGCATAACGATCTACTAGATTAGAATGGCTAATGACAAAATCAAGAACCAGCTCTTCCTGTTGAAAAACCGGTTGTGGAGTTTTTAATTGAATGGAAAGACCCAGCAGGTTTTTATGCGTTTGCCATAAACTGATTATTCCCAGTGCGGTTAGTAAAAATGTCAGCACATAGGCCATGCTGTTCTGGTAATTGATAGCGGCTAAAAGCAGTACGACTTGCATGATTGCATACAGATAGCCAAACCGTGTTGGTAAAATATACAGGCGTCTATTGTGTAGAGAAATTTTACCAGTTGTAGCCGGGTTGCGTAGAACTATCCAGTCATCTATTCGTTGCTGGAAAAAAGACAGAACCGCCATAATACTTTCCGCTACGGAATAGAGATTTGTTGAAGTAGCGTTTCAACCAGGCTGGTAGAGTTTTTACTATGCTGTTCAGTCGGGATCAGTCGATGATTACTGATGGAAATAAAAACAGCTTTTATATCACCAGGTTCTACAAAATTTCTTCCATTCATTAAAGCCCAGGCTCGAGCTGCTCTTAATAGTGACAGAGCCGCACGTGGAGATAAGCCATAAACGAATAATTGTTTATTACGGGTTTCGCTGACTAATAACTGAACATAGTCCAGTAAGGCATCTGAAACGTGTATTTCTTCGACTGCATTTTGAAGCTGTATTAAATTTTCTGTTGTGATTGCCGGTTGTAGATTGTGGATTAAATGCTGGCGATTTTGACCGGACAGTAATTCCCGTTCTGCTTTTTCGTCAGGATAACCCAGATTAAGCTTCATCATAAAACGATCAAGCTGAGACTCGGGCAGGGGGAAGGTTCCAGATTGATCAAGCGGGTTTTGAGTGCCTATTACAAAAAAAGGTTGTTGAAGTTTTTTAGTCGAACCATCAATAGTGATCTGACGTTCTTCCATGGCTTCCAGCAAAGCGCTCTGGGTTTTAGGCGTTGCTCTATTCATTTCATCGGCAAGTACGCAGTTAGAAAAAATAGGACCCGGATGAAAATTAAAGGCTTGTGACTTGGGATCAAAAATTGATACTCCAAGAATGTCTGCTGGTAATAAATCACTGGTAAATTGTATTCGACTGAAATTTAGCCCGAATACCTTGGCTAAAGCATGAGAAAGCGTGGTTTTACCTACACCGGGTAAATCTTCAATTAAACAGTGGCCGGAAGAAAGCAGACAACAAACCGCAAGCCTGATTTGCTCTGGTTTTCCAACTATGATTGTTTCAATGATCGAAATGGCTGTATGTATGCTCTTTTGCATAGATTCTGGAGAAGGTATTGTCTGGTCAAGCATGTGCTAAATCCTGAATGTTTCTGGTTGTTTTCGATTCATCATCGAATGTAACTTAAGTTTAGCTTGCTTTAGACAAAAAAAAGCCCGCAAATGCGGGCTTTTTTAAAGAAAATTTATTGTTATTACTATGCAGAAGCCTTATCTGACTTTAAGCCCATTTTCTTCAGCAGCATCGCTGGAGGGCAAAAGCCGGTGAAAGCTGACTGGAAAAGGTTAAACCCAACAAATGCAGTGAAGAAAAACCAGTAATCATGGTGATAAACGCCAAGTGTTACACTAACAAACACTAAAAAACCTGCCATTGCCTGCATGGTACTTTCAATACTCATATAAATTCTCCTAAAAAATTTGATGGGGATAAATAAACGACGTATTCTATATTAGAATATTCTAATAATCAAGTTGTACGGATTTATATCGTTATATTCCGAAGGTTTAGACTATTTTTTATGAATAAGCTATATCTGTTTTACGAATTAATTATGAATGAGAAAGTTTAGATGCATTTAAAAGATATATTGGTTTATCTGGATGACGGTGTTTCAAATGTGGAACGGGTGAAAGCAGCTTTTGCACTGGCTAAATCACATAAAGCCCGTTTAACAGGGGTTACATTAGCATCGGTAAAACCAGCACACCTGAAAGTAAAAAATACTAAAGCTCTTAAAAGAATATCAGAGCAACAGGCAGAAGAAAGGGCTGCAGAGTTTTCTGAGTTAGCAAAGAATGAAGGTATCTCTGTGGATACTCGAGTGGTTCATGGTGAAGAAGATGTGGCTGCGCGTAAAATGGCGCAGTTTTCACGCAACTTTGATCTTGTCATGTTGCGACAGGCAAATCCAAATAAAGATAACTTTTCGATCATTAAAGAAGTTTCTGAGCAGGTGATAATGCTCAGTGGGCGCCCTGTTTTTTTTATGCCTTATATTGGAGCTCATCGCATGCCTTGTAAAAAAGCCATGATAGCCTGGGATGGCACGCCTGCAGCTACCCGTGCGGTACACGATGCAATACCACTATTGAGTCAAATGGATAAAGTTATCGTGTTGGTGGTGAGACAAGGTAAGAAGAAAACCGCAAAAGGCGAACTGATGGTTGATTTTACGGTTAATCATTTAAAAAGGCATAAAGTGAAAGCCAAGGTTAAACGTATTAACGCGGGTACTTTTGATGTGCCAACTGTATTATTGAATGAAATAGCGGAAAATGATATCGACCTGTTAGTGATGGGAGGCTATGGAAAACCCAGTATCAGGCAGAAATTTTTTGGAGGTGTCACTCGTACTTTACTGTCCAGCATGATTGTGCCGGTGTTGATGTCGCATTGATTGAAAATAGAGGAATTCTTATTCTGTATTTACTTCTGTGTTTACAAAGCTGGAGATAAACTTCTAGTATCTCCAGCAAATATGTTACAGCTTATCGTTTACTAAGATCCACGTAATCCCGAACTTTAGCGCCAGTATAGATTTGACGGGGGCGACCAATGCGTTGTTCTTTGTCTTCCATCATTTCCAGCCACTGGGAAATCCAGCCAGCAGTTCGTGCCATGGCGAAAATAACGGTGAACATATTGAGTGGCATATCCAGAGCTTTAAGAATAATGCCTGAGTAAAAATCTACATTGGGGTAAAGATTGCGTTCCAGAAAATACTCATCTTCCAGCGCTATTTTTTCCAGCTGCCGGGCAGTTTCAAATAAAGGTTGATTGCTGCTGTCCAGTACATTTAACAGATCATTACAGGCTTCACGAATAATTTTAGCTCTGGGGTCATAATTTTTATAAATTCGATGACCAAAACCCATCAGTCTGTAATCATCATTTTTATCTTTTGCGCGTTCTATGTATTTTGGAATTTCATCAGGGTTTTTAATTTCTTCCAGCATACGGATAACCGCTTCATTAGCCCCACCGTGAGCTGGTCCCCATAACGATGCAATACCTGCCGAGATACAGGCGAAAGGGTTAGCACCAGAACTACTGGCCAGGCGTACCGTTGATGTACTTGCATTTTGTTCGTGATCGGCATGCAGAATAAAGATCAGTCGCATGGCTCTGACTGCAGCGGGGTCAACTTTAAATTCTTCGGATGGCACACTGAACATCATGTACATGAAATTTTCGATAAAGTCTAAATCATTGCGCGGGTAGGGTAGAGGCAAACCGTGTGCTCGTCGATGACTGTAGGCCGCGATTGTTGGCATTTTAGCGAGCAGTCGATGAGCGGAAATTTCACGATGCCTGGCATTATTTATATCCAGTGAATCATGATAAAAAGCAGATAAAGCACCGACAACCCCGACCATAATGGCCATTGGGTGGGCATCATGGTGGAAGCCGTTAAAGAAATGTTTTACACCTTCATGCACCATGGTGTGCTGTTTTATCATGCCGACAAAGTCGTAATATTCAACATGGCTGGGCAAATGGCCATACATGAGAAGGTAACTGGTTTCCAGATAGTTACTCTGTTCTGCTAGCTGCTCGATAGGGTAACCTCTGTAAAGCAGAATGCCCTTATCTCCATCAATGTAGGTGATATCACTTTTACAACTGGCCGTGGCCTGAAAGCCGGGATCATAAGTGAATAAGCCCAGTTTATTGTGTAATTGCCTGATATCAATGGTGGAAGAACCTATGGTTGGATCCAGAATTTCCAAATCAACTTTATTGCCGTTACGGTTATCGGTAATGGTTACCGTATTTTTTGTCATGGGTTCTATCCTCATTTAATTCTTAGTATGGTTCGACAGATTTACAGTAGCCGGGTTCAGTGTCTTAGATCTTTTATAATTACTAAATAAGCTAACTAGCCATAGAATGAATTTTTAAAGAATGTACTATGGCATTCCATCGATTTTGAAATTATAACGCATGCAGACACTATTCTGTTTATTGATTTTACTGATAGTTAGTATTCTTCCTGTTCAGGCCGATGAAAATGGGCGTTGGAAATTAACTATATCAGGCACTGATAAAATTGAATTTGGTACTGAAAAACTGGCTGGAGGTTTGAATGTTCAGTGGAAAACAGTGCTCGAATTTAAAGTTGAAAACAACAGGTTTTTACTAGGCACCGGAACAGCCGAGCTGGTGGAGGAAATCACTACATTCTCAAGACCTGCCAACATGTTTGACTGCCAGCTGGTGAATGGAATCTTTGCCAATCGTACTGGAATGAGCTTTTCCATGCCTCATCTTCGTTATAAAGCATTTCCAGTAGCCGGAAAATTACTTGGCAAAAACATACAGCTCAAACCTTTTCTTGATTATCCTGGTAACTACTTCGCTGTGTTATATCGATGTGAAACCACAAATGAACTGGGATCTTTCTGGTTGGAGCGCTCCCCACGTATTGCTCGGGAAATGAGTAAAAGGCAGGATACTACCACCAGGTTTGAAGCAGGTATTTATCAGGCCAATATCAAAGAAGTTAAAAGCATAGCCCCAGGTCCGCAACTAGAATTGCCACTGATTGATGGTTTGTCATTTAGTATGAGTGAGTTATATGGCTTAAGACTGCTTGAATATTCGTTAAATAAAATGGCTGATGAGTGAACCTTGGCTATTGAACTTTGGCTTTTGTTTCTCCGTCTTTAAATCGAATATTGATAATATCATTTTGTTTTAACTGGCTGGCAGAACTGATGATCTGTTTGTTTTTACTGATAGCGGCATAACCGCGGGTAAGAGTTTTCAGGGGGCTCAGGTTATCCATTGTAGTTGCCAGCAGGCTAAACTGATGGTGGCAGTCTTCCATGCGATTATTCATGGACTGTATTAATTGATGGTTCAGGTTGTTTAACTGGTTTGTCAGTAATGGAATATTTGATTCCGGGTTGTGATGTTTCAATTGCTCAAATGCCAGATGAAACTTGTTTTGGTTTTGTTGAAGTCGGTTAGCTTGAATGGCCTTTAGGCGCGATTGTGCAAATATCAGGCGTTGTTTTAAGTTATCCATCGAACGTTCAGGATGAAAGCTTAAAATCCGTTCTTTTGAATTTAACAGGCTATCAGCTTTACTCTGTAAAAGTGACTGCATTTGAGTGGTTAAACGAGCTGACAGAATATCCAGCTGAGTCATAATCTCAAATTGATCCATGGTCACTGTTTCAGCTGCGACTGAGGGAGTAGGGGCTCTTACATCAGCAACAAAATCGGCGATAGTAAAGTCAATTTCATGACCTATGCCGGTGACAACTGGTATTTCAGAATCAAAAATAGCACGAGCAACTGATTCTTCATTGAAACACCACAGGTCTTCCAGTGAACCTCCACCACGAATTAATAACAGAACATCACATTGAGCATGACGATTGGCTGATTCAATAGCCTGAATAATTTGAGCTGTTGCTGGTTCTCCCTGTACCGGGGTTGGATAAACTGTAACCTCACTGGAAGGTGATCGACGTTCAATGACACTCAGTGCATCACGAATAGCAGCTCCACTGGCCGAGGTAATTAATCCTATATGACGAGCCTGGGCTGGGATTTTCTTTTTTTGATCGGTTGCAAACAGTCCTTCACTGGATAACTGTTTTTTCAATGCTTCATATTGCTGCATCAATCGGCCAACACCGGCCTCTTCCATGTGATCAACAATCACCTGGAAATCACCACGGGCTTCATACAAAGTGACCTGAGCACGAATTAGAACCTGTTGCCCGTTTTCAGGTCGAAAAGCAACACGACCATTTCGGTTTTTAAACATAGCAGCGCGAAGTTGAGCGCGTTCATCTTTGATCGAAAAATACCAGTGACCGGAAGCCGGTTTAGCAAGATTTGATATTTCACCCTCTATCCAGATAGAGCCAATGCCTTTCTCCAACATGGTTTTGATTTCAAAATTAAGCGCAGAAACGCTCCAGATGGCTTCATTAATTTGCATATTATTCTGGGGTTGGAGTGTAAAAAATAATTTAATCGGTACATCTAAAGTGTAAAGAATCTTTACACAGTTAGGAATTATTTAAAACCCTAATCTATAAGTTGTTGAAATTACAAGTGAGTTTATATGTGGCATGGAAAGTGGCTTTGTTTAAGTATATTTATCGTGGTTTCTAAAACCTGTATTTTTGGGAGATATACAATGTTTAAAAAAATTATTCTTTCGACGGCATTTTTAGCCGTGTCAATCAATTCTGCTTTTGCTATTACTATCAATAACTTTAGTGACTGGGGAATTCAATCTGATTTTTCAGCTGCTTCTGGTATTGATTCTATTGTCGAAGATTATACTGGTGGTTCTAGTGGTTACTTAAATCCTGGTTATGGTGGGCAAAGTTATGATGCCGAGGCCATGTATGCTACCTGGGATTCATCATACCTCTATGTTGGTGTATTCACGGGTCGAGCACAAGACGCTGGTGGCTGGACAGCAGGTGATATCGCTTTAGACTTTGGCTCTGATGGGACCTATGAATATGGTTTAGTGACTTCCAGTGCAGTTGGCTCGAATACTGATGCTGATGGAATAGGTATTGCTGGTGAATTTTATAGTGTCACTACTGGTGACACTGGCTGGAACTGGGGTATATGGTCTGAACCTGGAGTCGATGTTCCGCTAAACAGCCAGGGAACTATTGATTACAACCACCCTACATCAGTAAGAAGTGGCACATTGAAAGGAACCGATAGCAATTTCTTATACAGTTCAATGAGTGGTTATAGTAATTCTGGTGTTGATGATCACTACTTTATTTCTGCTGCAATCGATTTAAGTTGGATCAATGCAGCTGATCTTGGAAAGGATGACCTAACTATCCATTGGGCAGCAAACTGTAACAATGATTTTATTATGCTTGATACCAGTACTTCAGTTCCAGAACCTTCATCATTGTTACTAATGTCAGCTGGTTTCCTCGGTTTATTTGGTAGCCTGATCTCAAGAAGAAAAAGAAAGGTCAGCTAAACGGCTGAATTTTTCAGATAAATAAAAAAAGCCGCTTTATTAAGCGGTTTTTTGTGTCCAAGACTATTATCGGGTTTACCCTACCAGGCCAATTCCCTATAATCGCGCATTGTTAACTACCCGCCCGGAGAGATTATGCGTATAAGTCAGGAAGCCCTTACCTTTGATGATGTGTTGCTGGTGCCAGCCAAGTCAGATGTGTTACCCAATGACGCTATTCTTAAAACCAAATTAACTCAGGGTATAGAGCTTAATATTCCTCTGGTTTCTGCAGCGATGGATACTGTTACAGAATCCCGTCTTGCAATTGCAATGGCTCAGGAGGGTGGGCTCGGAATAGTCCATAAAAACCTGACTCCTGCGGAACAGGCTGAACAGGTAGCCAAGGTCAAAAAATTTGAAAGCGGTGTGATCAAGGACCCTATCAGCATAAGCCCTGAAACCTTGATTCGTGATGTCATTGAAATTCAGAATATCAAGAATATATCCGGATTACCTGTCATTGGTTCTGAAGGGCTGGAAGGCATAATCACCCGTCGTGATGTTCGTTTTGAAACCAATCTGGATTCATCAATACGTTCAGTCATGACACCCAAAGAAAAATTAGTGACTGTGAGTGAAGGTGTTTCAAAAGAAAAAGTTCTTGAATTACTGCACCAGCATCGCATCGAACGCCTGTTAGTGGTTGATGCCAATTACAATCTGAAAGGCATGATTACGGTTAAGGATATTACCAAGTCAACCGTTCACCCCTTAGCCTGTAAAGATGATCAGGGACGACTCAGAGTAGGTGCTGCGGTAGGTACTGGAGCTGATACCGATGAACGTATCGAAGCTTTGGCAAATGCAGAAGTTGATGTAATTGTTGTTGATACAGCCCATGGTCATTCTAAAGGTGTGATAGAACGAGTTGCCTGGGTGAAGAAAAATTATCCTCATATTCAGGTTATTGGCGGAAATATTGCCACAGCTCATGCGGCTCTGGATTTAGTGGAAGCAGGAGCTGATGCCGTTAAAGTTGGTATCGGCCCTGGTTCAATCTGCACCACTCGTATGGTTGCCGGTGTGGGTGTTCCACAGATTTCAGCGATCAGTAATGTATCTGAAGCTTTAAAAGGATCAGGCATTCCCTGTATTGCTGATGGTGGTATTCGTTTCTCAGGTGATGTGTCCAAGGCATTAGTTGCTGGTGGTCACTCGGTAATGATCGGTAGTATGTTCGCCGGTACCGAAGAAGCGCCTGGTGAAGTTGAATTATTTCAGGGACGTTCTTACAAATCATATCGTGGCATGGGTTCTCTGGGCGCTATGCAGAAAGGATCTAGTGATCGCTATTTCCAGGCTGATGCTTCGGCAGAAAAACTGGTTCCAGAGGGCATCGAAGGCCGAGTACCTTTTAAAGGTCCGTTGTCAGGCATAGTTCATCAATTACTCGGTGGTGTTCGCTCCAGCATGGGTTATGTTGGTTGTGGAACTATTGAAGAATTACGCACTAAACCGGAATTTGTCAGAATCACCGGTGCGGGTATTACCGAATCACATGTGCATGATGTGACCATAACAAAAGAAGCTCCAAACTACAGAGTCTAATAAATGAACCTAAACCACGACCTGCATGATGACAGGATACTGATTCTAGATTTTGGTTCTCAATACACCCAACTGATAGCACGACGTGTTCGTGAATTAGGGGTTTATTGTGAAATCTACCCCTGGGATATTGAAGTTGACCGTATTACTGCTTTTCTACCAAAAGGCATTATTCTGTCTGGTGGACCAGAATCGACGCTGGGTGATCTGACACCTGAAGCACCGTTAGAAATACTGAAAATGAATATTCCAATCCTGGGTATTTGCTACGGCATGCAAACCTTAGCCAAACAACTGGGTGGCAAGGTTGAAAATACCGGCCATAGTGAATTTGGTTATGCTCAGGTTCGTGCTCGTGGCCATACCGAGTTGCTGAGAGATATTCAGGATCATGTCACTTCCGAAGGTCATGGCATGCTGGATGTGTGGATGTCACACGGAGATCGTGTTGCTGAAATGCCTGAAGGTTTTAAACTCATGTGCAGCACCGAATCTGCTCCAATTGCCGGAATGGCTGACGAAGAGCGCAGAATCTATGGTTTGCAATTCCATCCGGAAGTGACTCATACACTTCAGGGCGGAGAAATTCTGGGTCGCTTTATCCATCAAATCTGTGAATGTGCCTCAGACTGGACCTCCGAAAATATCATTGAAAGTAATATTGAAAAAGTGCGTCAGCAGGTTGGTGATGGGCATGTCATTTTAGGACTCTCAGGTGGTGTGGATTCTTCAGTGGTTGCCGCGATGTTGCATAAGGCCATTGGTGATCAACTGACCTGTATTTTTGTAGATAATGGTTTGTTACGTCTGAAGGAAGGTGATCAGGTGATGGATACCTTTGCCGAGCACATGGGCGTAAAAGTTATTCGTGTCGATGCTGAGGATCGCTTCTTAGGGAAGTTAAAAGGCATTACTGACCCAGAGCAAAAACGTAAGGTTATCGGTAATCTATTCATTGAAATTTTCGAAGAAGAAGCTCGTAAGCAAAATGATGCCAACTGGTTGGCTCAGGGAACTATCTATCCTGATGTTATCGAGTCGGCTGGGGCATCTACCGGTAAAGCACATCTGATTAAATCGCATCATAATGTGGGTGGTTTACCGGATGATATGAAACTAAAACTGGTAGAACCTTTGCGTGAACTGTTTAAGGATGAGGTCCGAAAAATAGGTGTTGAATTAGGATTACCACATGAAATGGTGTATCGCCATCCATTTCCGGGTCCCGGTCTTGGTGTAAGAATTTTAGGTGAAGTTAAAAAAGAATTCGCTGATCTGTTAAGGCTGGCTGACAATATCTTCATGGAAGAGCTGTGGAAACATGAACTTTACGAAAAAACATCTCAGGCTTTTACCGTCTTCCTACCGGTAAAATCAGTAGGTGTAACCGGTGATGGTCGTCGCTATGATTATGTGGTGGCATTACGAGCGGTTGAAACCATTGATTTTATGACGGCTCGCTGGGCGCATTTACCGTATGAATTTCTTGATCATGTATCACGTAGAATCATGAATGAAATTGATGGTATTGCCCGGGTAACTTATGATATTTCTGGAAAACCTCCTGCGACTATTGAGTGGGAATAATCCATAGATAACTCTACTTATACCGATGAGTACTGGATGCAACTTGCGCTTGAACAGGCGCAGGTTGCAGCCGCTGAAAACGAAGTACCAGTAGGTGCTGTTCTGGTCAGCGAACAAAATGAATTACTGGCTGTTGGGCATAACCGGACTATCGGTAGCCATGATCCAACGGCACATGCTGAAATAATAGTATTGCGGCAAGCCGCTAAAAATAATAAAAACTATAGACTGATTAATACAACCCTGTACGTGACGCTTGAACCTTGTGTCATGTGTGTTGGTGCGTTGATTCATGCTCGTGTTAAAAAACTGGTGTATGGTGCTCAGGAATATAAAACAGGTGCCATTCAAAGTGCCTGTCAGTTACTGGATGAAACCGTTTTCAATCACCAGATAGAAATAGAATCAGGGGTTTTACAACAACAGTGCGCAGACATTATGAGTAATTTTTTTTCACGACGTCGTGCAGAAAAAAAACTAACCAAAAAGAATCGACTAAATGATTAAAAAAATTCTGTTTAGCCATGTATTATTTTTGCTCATGTTAAGCCTGAACTTGAATGCTGCTGAGTTTGCTTTCAAATACCCTCGCTCAACGGTTGAAATGGAGTTACAAAAAGTTTCTGAACATGTGTATTACGTTCAGGGGGCAACGGGTGTCGCCACCGATAATCAGGGGTTTATTTCTAATGCGACAGTCATTATTGGTGAAAAAGGTATCACTATTATCGATGGACTGGGTTCACCTTCTCTTGCTGAGCAATTATTATCATTAGTTAGAAATATATCAGATCAGCCTGTCATCAGAGTTATTACCACCCACTACCATGCTGACCATATTTATGGTTTGCAGGTTTTTGAAGATCTGGGTGCGAAAATCTATGCACCTTTTGGTGTTGATGAGTATTTAAATTCACAGGGTGCAGCTGACCGCATAGAGGAGCGTCGCTTTTCTCTTGACCCATGGGTGAATGAAAATACCCGGCTGGTTTATCCCGATGTATTGATTGAAGAATCATTTGTGATCAATGATGGTGATATAAAACTAACCATCAATTACCTGGGAAAGGCTCATTCTGATGCAGATTTAACTATTCTAGTGGAACCTGATCAGGTTTTTATTAGTGGTGATGTGATTTTTGAAGGGCGTATTCCTTTTGTCGGAGACAGTGACTCCAAGGCCTGGCTTGAAACGCTCAATGAAATGGCCGGGAAAAAAGGTATTAAAGCACTGGTTCCGGGTCATGGTGCACTGGCAACAGATCCTTTGCAGGCCATAAAACTAACTCGTGACTACCTTGCTTACCTGAGATTACATCTGGGTGAAGGTGTTGAAGAAATGATGAGTTTTGATGAACTCTATGACTCGATAGATTGGGCTCCTTTTGAAAATTTACCGGCTTTTGAACTGGGTAACAGAATTAATGCTTACCAGGTCTTTTTAGCACTGGAAAAAGAGTTGCTTGATAATTGACGGCACCAATTTTTAATCATAACCGCTGGAAACTGGTCATTAATCAGAAGCAGCAATAAACAATTCTCCAAATAAATGATTTAGCCTACGTGGGTATTTTTATTACTTATCCATAATACCAACGTTGTAGCAAAAGTTGTATAACCCAACATCACGACTATATCTATAGCGAGCCCCAGTTGCTGCGCTATAATTGCTGGCAAGCTATGGCGTACCTTATTGAATGTTATTGCTTATGGTATTAATAGCTCCAGCACCTGAAATAATTGAAATTACGATACGGCCAGGCACCAGGTTTTCAGGTTTACTGAATAAGAGCCAGAGTGAGCCAGGGCCAGTAAGTGATAATTAGCACAGCCACAAGCAAAATTAGAAAGAAAGGAATAGTTGCCTTGTAAAGAGTCATCACTGGTTTTTTAAAACGATAACTGGCAATAAAAAGGTTCATGCCTACGGGCGGTGTAAAATAGCCTAATTGCATATTAGCCAGAAAGATAATACCCAGATGAACAGGGTGAATGCCGTAACCGACAGCAATAGGCAGGATAATCGGAACAATAATCACCAGAGCCGAAAATATATCCAGCATCATACCGAGTACCAGAAGAAAAATATTAAGTAATATCAGGAATGTAAGCTTGCTCTGGATATGTTCACGAATAAAGTCAAACAGCCGTGATGGAACTTCTGTATCAATCAGGTAATTTGTTGATGCTAGAGATACTCCCAGAATAATCATGATGCCGCCGACCAGCATCATGGACTCTCTGATAATACCTGGAAGTTGTTTGAGTTTAATTTCCCGCAACAGAAAAACTTCAACAACTAAAACATATAAAGCGGTAACTGAGGCAGCTTCTGAAACTGCAAAATAACCGGAATAAATCCCCCCTAAAACCAGAAAAGGTAAAGGCAGTTCCCACTTGGCCTGTTTGATGGAAAGCCAGGCATCAGGATGTTTTTTGACTAACTCCGGATTCTCTGTTCTGGGTTGTAACATGCTGTAGGTGCTGAGCATGAATAACATCAACAGGCCGGGTAAAGCCCCTGCGATAAACAGTTGATCGATACTAACCGGTTGATCCAGATCCATTTGTTGAGCTACCACACCGTACAGTATTAACGGTAAAGCGGGGGCAAACAATAAACCCAGACTACCTGAACTGGTGAGCAATCCCAGAGTGAAATTTTCCCGGTAACCAGCTTCTTTAAGGGCAGGGTATAAAAGAGCACCCAGTGCCACTATGGTAACACCAGAGGCACCTGTAAAAGCTGTGAATAGAGCGCAGGCTACTATGGTGACTATTGCCAGTCCGCCTGGTAACCATCCTAGTAAACTGTGAGTCAGGTTGACTAGTCGTTGTGAAGCCTGTCCTTCACCGAGCATGTACCCTGCAAAGGTAAATAGAGGAATAGCCAACAGGACGGGCATTTCTGCCAGTCGATAGACTTCGATTGAAATGACGGATAAATCGATTTCTTCACTGTAAAAACCTAACATGGCACTGGCTGCAATCACTGCAAACAGTGGGGTTCGCATGATGGCTAGCAGAATTAACAGGGGAGTTATTAGAATACTCATAACTCGTAATCCTTCTCTTCATCGAAATGAAAAAATAACCCTACCCAGAAAATACTCAGTAAAAAGTAACGGATGGCTATTAATCCGAATGCAACTGGAATAATAATTTCCAGCATCCAGCTGGGTACGTCAGCAAAACCTTTTAGTTTGTCCTGATAGTCCATTAATACCCACTGTGCACCAAACCAGGCGATGATGGCACACACTGCGGCGGTAAAAAAACCTACGAATACCTGAATAATCAGGTGTGCTTTTTTACTAAATACTCTGGAAATTAGATCAATACGGATATGTTTGTTTTTACGACTGGCAACTGTGGCACCAATTAAAGCTGTCCAGAGAACAAGAACACGCAGTAAGGGGTCTATCCAGATGATGCCAACATCAAAGAAATTGCGTAATACTATCTGCCCACTGGAAAGCAGTATCATACTGACCAGTAAAGTGATCAGCAGGCTATCTTCCAGTAGGTGAATGGTTCGATTAAAAAATTTCAATGTGATGGCGCCGTCAATTATTAGATCGCACTCTAGTGAGTAGTGCTTCTAAATTCTGTCAGAAGATTATCTATTTCATCGGTTAGAACTTTATCTATCATACCTTTGTTAATCATATTTTGAATAGATGTATCAGAAAAGTCTTTCCATAATTTAACTTCATCTGCTTCCGGGTTCATGACTTGCATACCCTGTGTTTTGAGAGCTGCAGTAGCATTAATATTATCCTTTCGGTTTATCTTTTCCAGTGTCGCAAATGCCTTGTTCATTTCATCGATGACAATTTGTTGATCTTCAGTTTTTATCTTATTGAAAGCTTTTTGTTTAACAGCCAGTATACCTATGACATACAGAACAGGAATATCCACCATATGCGTCAGTTTGGTATGCCATTGAAAAGCTATAGCACCGGTAGATGTTGTGGCGATAGTTTCGATTAACCCTGTTTGCAAGCCGGTAAACACATCTGAAAGTGGTAGTGGGATAGGGGATATGCCCATGGTTTTAAACGTTTCAAATACCAGCTCATCACCTTCTGGAATCCAGACTTTACTGTTGCGTATATCCTGAATATTGTTAATTACCTTATTGGACATTATTCTGGCAAACCCGCCTTCACTAATTCCTAGAATAACAAATCCTTTTTTAGCTACATGTTGCTTTACTTTTTCATCCATCACTTGTCGAACGTAATCTACTTCTTCAAAAGATTTGAAAACCATCGGTAAACTAAGCACTTGAATACTGGGGTCTACAGGTGACATGCCGCTTGAGCTGAAAGCACCACCCTGCAATTGATTGATTCGAATTTTTCGATGAACGCTCTGGTCATTGCCCATTACGCCACCAGGGTAAAATTTGATCTTTACCCTGTTGCTGGTTTTTTGCTTGATAGCCTTGGCACCTTTTTTCATGATTTTCATCCAGTTAGTACCGGCAGGCGCTAGAGTTGCAATTTTTAATGTCAGTGCATGGCTGGAAACAGGGAAAACAAAACCCAGGATTAATAATGGAAGGATATAAAATATTTTATTCATTTTAATGTATACAAATTAAAAGTAATCGGGGGATTCTGCGAGTAATACGGCAGCTCTCTTTTTAGCCAGTGTATTAATTAATGTCAGTCCGGGTTCATTTTGTTCTGCTGCCAAAACATCTTTCAATAATTGATCATGTAAATCCTGATCAAATACCAGGCGGGTATAATGTTCAGCAAATAAAACATTTACCATCAGGTTTTTGCCTTCAGATAAAGTTAATGCTTTTTCGAAATAAGATCGTCCCTGTTCAGGTTTTCCACCGAGACTTGGCGGGATCTGAGAGGCCAGTACACCCAAATATAAATAAGCTCCGCCACTGTCATAATTTTCATCCAGTTCAACCGAGCGTTTAAGCATGGCCGTGAGTTTAGGTATTTGAGCAATGGCATTCCAGTCATCAGTATTTACCTGAATCCAGCCTGCCCATGCACTGGCAAATGCAAATAATAATGGCTGTTGTTTCTTTTTAATAGTATTCAGAACTGGTTGAATATCATCCAGTTTTGAATCCAGTTTATAACACAGTGATTTAAGGTCTAAACAAAGTGCTCTACGAGCAAAATTCAGAGATTTATCGGCCAGACGTTTAGAGCGCTCTTCATCTTCCACAAATGCAGAAGTATAAGAGCCGTACAGTTTTGAACCTGAAATTAACAGGGATACATTGTTTGGGTCACCTTCAATCAGGCTATCAATCATGATCAGGTAAGCAGGTGAGCCCGCTTTGACAATGCCGAGGTCATTCTGATTGAGCATGGCTAAAGATAGATTGTCAGCCATTTTCTGGGTCGCAGAACTAATGATGCTGGCACACCCTGACAGGCTACCCAACAGGACTGGAATTAATATAAAAAAGGTAAATAAATAACGGGTCATTTTCATAAGACAATGATAGGAGAAGATTGTTTGCTATGCAGGTATTTTTTTAAAAGAATTAAACCGTTCGATACTGAAAGGTTCGATATTAAAGTTTGTATGATCATCAAGAATTAGCTGGCTGAGAATTATACCCACAAGCGGGGAAAGCTGAAAGCCGTGAGCTGAAAAACCGAAAGCATGAAAAGCATCTGAATATTTGCTGCTACGACTGATAACTGGCAGATTGTCCGGCATAAAAGCTTCTATTCCTGCCCAGCAACGTACAATACGAACATTTTTAAGTTGTGGAAATAATGCCAGAACAGTGCGAGCACTGACTGCCAGTTTAGCCCAGTTCATGGTGGTTTTTTGGTGTTTTATATCCAGTTCTGCCATATGAGCACCTCCGATTAACAGCGTGCCATTTTGCATTTGTTTAAAAGAAAGCTTGCGACTGGCTGCACCGAATACTGGTTCAATAAATTGGGGAAGGCGCTCTGTGATCATTAACATGGGTGCCCCCGGTTGCAGTGGTACCGGTTCATCCAGCGTGCTAGCAACCTGACCCGCCCAGGCTCCCGCACAATTTACCAGTACTGGAGCGCGAAATTCCCCGTTTGGAGAATTTAAACGCCACCCTTTATTGTCATGTTCTATGGCATCGATGCGTGTCGATGGCAGGTATTCAACCCCCAATGATAGAGCTTTTCGACGAAATGCATCCAGAGCATGGAAAGGGCGGGCATAACCGTCATTACGACACATTAAAGCTGCTTTGCAATTTGGAATGAGTGTTGGGGCTAATTTATATAATTCCTGCTGGCTAATCATTTCCTCGTGTTGATATCCAAGATTTGTTACCAGTTCAACGCGTTGCTCCAGTATTTGCACGTCAGTTTCATTTTCTGCAATTCGTATCTGGCCGGGAAAACGGCTGTCACAGTCACTATCAACCAGAGATTTAATATCAAACCACATTTCTGCTGCTGCTACCGATAAAGGTATTTCAGCTGGATGTCGATTGAGCCGACGCAATCCACCGGCATTCACCCCGGATGCATGGCGTCCTGCACTGTCTTTATCCACCACTAGACTTTTCACACCACGCCTGGCAAGTTGCAATGCCACAGAGAAACCCATCAAACCTCCACCAATGATTAGAACATCTGTTTTCATTCCAGTTCCTGTGGAAAAAGTGTAGCGAGCTGTCCCAGTGTCAGGGGGGTGACGGGAGGGCGAGCCCGATAATGTTGCTGTGGTTTGTTTTCATTATTTGCTGTTGCAATGATATGAGATACGGCTTCATTACACTGCCTGCCCTGGCAGAGACCCATTCCGCATCGAGTTAGAAATTTAACCTGATTGTTGTCACTGTGCCCGATAGATACAGCTGATCGTATCTCTCCAGCAGTGATTTCCTCACAGCGACATACGATGGTGTCATCGTCGGGTACTCTCAACAGCTTACCTGGAATATGAAAAAAAGCTTCCAGAAAGGGGCGAATATGACGTTCTTCACGCATCCATTTTCGATCATTACGGGCTAGCTGTTTGCGTTCTAGCCGGGTGATTTTTTCTAGCTTGTACAAAACCTGTAAGGCTGCGAGTCTGCCTGCATGTTCTGCCGTTCTTGCGCCTCCAATACCTGCACCATCTCCGGCAATCAAAATGCCATCAATACTGCTACTTCCCCATTTGCTCAGTTTTGGGGTCCAGCATTGCTGGCTGCTATTCCACTCATGAAAACAACCGGCTGCACGGGAAAGCTGGGTATGCGGAATGACTCCAAAATGAATCAGAAGCAAGTCTGTCTCAATCGACTTCAGTTGGCCTTTGTGTAAAAAACTGACCGTATTGAGTTGTGTTTTACCCCGGGCAATTAAATCACTGACATTATGCAAAGTACCAATGCCTGCCTGTTTAAGATCTTTTTTATAAGCCAAACCTTTGCTCAGGTAATGGCCAGCCAGTAGAGCTCGAGGTAAGTGAGGTAGTGCGCGTAAGTGATTTTGCATTGGAGTCAAATCCAGAATGGATTTTATGTTTACGCCGGCATGGTGATATTGCCAGGCCAGCAACAGTAGCAGTGGTCCGGAGCCTGCCAGTACAACACCGTCTGCCGGCACAATACCATGCGACTTTAATAGAATCTGTCCAGCTCCGGCATTCATTACTCCGGGTAAAGTCCAGCCAGGGAAAGGTACGGGGCGCTCAATAGCTCCACTTGCCAGGATGACCTGGTCAGCAGTGATCATGATTGCTTTATCATCATGTAGCAGGCCAATTTCACGTTTGTCATTTAAAGACCAGACCTGTGTACCTGAAAAATAATCAACATTTGAGTTGCGTATCTCAGAGACAAGGTTTTTACCATGCAGGTATTCTGAACCGAGAAGTTTGGCTCGTTCGGGTGGAATAGATTCCATGGCCCGATATATCTGTCCTCCCGGTGCTTCCTGTTCATCTAATAATGCAACATCGATACCGTGGTTTGCCGCAATAACTGCGGCTGACAGTCCTGCAGGACCAGCTCCGATGATGACCAGGGAATAGTGGGTTTTCATGTCGGCAATGAACCTGGACTATGCTGGCTTTCAATGTTCATTCCCTGTTTAACCAATACCTTACAACTACGTTGATTGGGTTGACCATTAATAATCATCAGGCATTCGAAACATACGCCCATCAGGCAGAAGGGTGCACGAGGGCTATTAGAAATGGTTGTTGTGCGAGTGATATGTAAATCACTACTGACCAAAATTGCAGCAGCTACCGTTTCACCAGCGGGAACTTCTATGGTTTTTCCATTGATTCTGATGGAGACAAGATCACCGGTGTTTTCGTTGAGACGCTTAAACATATCATCCGAGTTTACAGTCGTACTTGTTGCATAATATCTGCATGTTCGAAGATCATGCATTGTTGCAGGTCAAGTTTGATGCCATTACCAGCAGTTATTGCCCGTTGATACATGGATAGCCCTATAGCTACATCGATATAAGCCAGCCCGACTGCATTAAAGTAAATACGTTCTTGTTCAGATTCCCGTCCTGTTTTATGTCCGGAAACGAGTTCATGCAGGTCAGCATGAATATCATTCGCAGATATGAGTCCTTCAGAATACATTCTGCTTAAAGTCTGGGTGCGATGGGTGACAGTATTCCAGTCATCACAGACTATTTTGTCACATTGTTGAGCTACTTTATATTCATCTTCCCAGCCGCCAATGTGACTGTAGAAAGCGCCTGGTTTCATCCAGCTTGCGTGGAGCAGGGGAGCTTGTGCGCTGGTAGCTGTGACCAGAATATCGGCACTTTCCATGGCTGCTTGACCATGGGTATTTGCGCCGATGAAATTTAAATCAGGAAACAAAGGACTTAACTCGCGGATAAATTGTTGTTCTTCATCGACTGTTTTTGCGGCGACCCTGCATTCTTTCAGGCTGGGTCTGACGACTTTCATCGATAACAAATGCATCTTGGCCTGTTCACCGGCACCAATGAAACCAATAATTTCACTGTCCTTGCGAGATAAATGTTTGGCCGCGATTGCCCCCATGGCCGCTACTCGCATATTGGATGCCAGCGTGCCTTCCAGCACTGCAATAGGAAACCCTGTTTTGATTTCGGAAAGCAGGAAGGTTGCTGACAGGTTTTGAACTTCGTGTGTTTTTGGGTTACGAGGGAAGCAGGAAACCCATTTTACTCCACATACTTCTTCATTTAGCAGGGTGGCAGGCAGGCAGTTGATACGATTCTGTGAAGCCTGATCAAATATTTGAACGACTTTTTCAGGGAACAGAATGCGGTGCTGCTCATAGTCCAACATGGTTTTTTCAGCGACTTCAATAGCCATGCGAATATCGAAGCAACCCGCAGCAAGCAAGTCTTCCTGTGACAAATAGGTGAAGGTGATTTTATGATTGCTCATAGTATTTCTCCTTGGGTGTCATCTTTTAATTATTGCCTGATGAATTCAGGTCTAGTTATGATGATTTGTATAACCTTGAGTTTTATAAGCTTTTTATTGTGATAAAGCAATCTCTACAGGTTGATGTCTTGATGTTGGTATTAATTTCTTGTCAGGCAGTGTAAATATTATTCATCACGTAGTGCCTCGACAGGGTCGAGTCTGGCGGCACGTTGTGCGGGTATGACACCTGCTGCAAGCCCAATAAAAATGGCACTTATTTCTGCCAGAACAACATAAGTCCATGGTGTATGCACCGGTAGAGCTGGCATAGCTAGATGTAATAATTGTCCGGTACCTATTCCAAATAATAAACCCACCACCCCACCGATGGCAGATAACACCACTGCTTCACCCAGAAACAGAGACAGAATTTGTGAATGACTTGCGCCCAGTGCACGCATCAATCCAATCTCTGAGGTGCGTTCAGCCACGCTGATGGTCATGATGGTGATGATGCCGATAGCGCCTACCAATAGTGAAATTGCACCAATGGCAGCGACAGCAAAAGTGATGATATTCAAAATTGAACCCATGACATCCAGCATTTGTTGCTGGGTTGTAATGGTGAAATCTTCTCGACCATGCCGGGCCATGAGTAAACGTTTTATACCTGCGACAACTTTTTGTTCACTAACCCCTTCGTGATATAACAAGTCAATTTCCATTAAACCTTCCCGGTTGAACATTTCCAGCCCGCGTGCCAGCGGAATGTAAACGGTATCATCCAGATCAAAACCTAATACCTGTCCTTTTGCTGCCATCACACCGACCACGCGATAACGGTCACCGCCAATGCGAATACGCTGACCTATTGGATTGTTGTGGGCAAAAAGTTCCTGTTTTACCTTGCTGCCCAGAACCACTAAAGCTCTAGGGGCCAGAGGATCATCGTGCGGTAGGAATTGACCAATCTGTACAGGCATTTTGAACGCTTCAGGAAAGTCTGATCCGGTGCCATACACCGTTGTGCGGCGACTGCGATTATTACCCTCTACTTCGGCATTTCCCTGAATTAACCCAACTACAGACCTGCTAAAGGATAATCGATTCATCGCTTCAGCATCGCCAATGGTTAAAGGTCTTTCTGTACCAAACACGCCCATCGACATGCCCATGGTGGTGGTTTTGCCCGGGTTGACTGCAACCAGAGTGGTGCCGAACTGGGTGAATTCAGACAGAATAAATTGATGAATACCTTCGCCGATAGAAGTCAGTAAAACCACAGCTGATATGCCGACAGAAATGCCTAACATAGTCAGGAAGCTGCGTAATTTATGGGTTAGAAGTGATGTGCTGGTGAGGTGTAAAAAATCAGGCGTTAACATCGTTAATGCCCCTGCAATGCAAAAACAGGATCAAGCCTTGATGCTTTTCTGGCCGGTAGCAAGCTGAATAAAAGTCCAGTAGAAATTGCCACAATAAAAGATGCCAGCATTGCCCAGAGGGGTGGGTATGCCTGTAAAGCGGGCAGAGCAAGACGAATGGCCCAGCAACCCGTGAGTCCGAAGATAAACCCGACAAACGTGCCCAATAATGATAACAATATGGCTTCAGTTAAAATCAATCGTAATATATTTTTAGATGAAGCGCCAAGTGCTTTGAGTAATCCGATTTCTGCTGTGCGTTGTGAAACTGCAACCAGCATGACGTTCATGATTAAAATTCCCGAAACAGCGAGGCTGATAGCAGCAATGCCTCCGACCGCATAAGTGAGTGCGGTGAGAATATTATCGAAAGTTTGAATAACTGCATCCTGGGTGATCACGGTGACATCTTCTTCATCATGATGACGCTGTTTGATGGTTTGAATTGAAAAATCAACAACTGACAGCATAGATTCCCGGCTTTTGGTTTCAATCAATATGCGAAATAGTGACGGAGTATTTAGCAGAGACTGGGCCGATGCGACCGGAATGATAACAATTTCCTCCACATCGACATCGAGGGAGCGGCCTTCTGAAGCCAGGATGCCGATAACTCGATAACGATTTTCTCCCAGACGAATCCATTGTCCGAGAGCTGCATGGGCTCCGAATATTTCATCGCGGATTTTTTTCCCAATGACACAAACGGGTGTTGCCCTGTCCCAGTCTGCTTTCGGTAAGAATTGACCGGATGCTAACTCCCAGTGGCGCAGCTTAAGTATTTCACTGGTTGAACCTAAAATAGTGACTTCACGTTTTCGGTTTTTCCAGGAAACTTCGACTGCCCCGATATTGAGTGGTGCAATTCGGGTGACTGCGCTGTGGCGAGTCAGTGCACGGGCATCATCTAAAGTCAGGTCTCGGGGTGTGACCCCCATCATAGTGCTCAAACCCATGCCAGCCGTTTCACTTTTGCCTGGCATCACAATCACCATATTAGTGCCCAGCGAAGCAAATTCACCGGTAACATAACGCCTGGCACCTTCCCCAAGAGCGGTTAATAGCAGTACCGAGGCGACACTAATACTCATGGCCATTAACATTAATATCGTACGTGTTCGGTATCCTTTGAGGGATTTCCAGCCATACAACATAATGTCAGGTGTCAGCATGATTCACCGTGTATTTTGCTGGTCAGACTGGATTCGTCCATCCACCATTTTGATGGCACGAGTCGAGCGTTTGCCCAGATGGCTGTCATGTGTCACCACGATCAGCGTGATGCCCCGTTCATTTAATGATTCCAGTGTTTCAATAACATCTGCCCCGGATTTTTGATCCAGGTTTCCGGTGGGCTCATCAGCCAGTAATACTGAAGGTTCAGTGATTGTTGCTCGAGCGATGGCAACACGTTGGCGTTGTCCACCTGATAATTGATCTGGTTTATGGTGGGCGCGATCCATCAGGTTCATGCTGTGCAGAGCTTTTTTTACCTTGTCATGGCGAATATCAGGTTCGATACCTGCAAGTAACAGAGGCAGTTCGATATTTTCCTGAGCGGTCAGCCTGGGGATTAAATGAAAGGCCTGGAATACAAAACCTATATGTTTATTACGGGTTAACGCTTCCTGCTGTTCATCCATGTCGGTGATGTTCTGATCATTTAAAAAGTATAAACCGGATGTTGCATGATCAAGTAATCCAATCAGGTTTAATAATGTTGATTTACCCGATCCGCTAGGCCCCATGACGGACAGGTATTCCCCCTGGGAAATTTGCATGTTGATATCATCCAGGGCGTGAACGGTCTGGTCACCTACCTGGAAATCACGATGAATGTTTTCTAGTTTAATCATTTATTATCAGTAAATAAGTCGTAAGTCAGAAGTCGAGAGTCAACTGCCAATAGCTTTTATTTCAACACTTTTTCAGTTTTCACAACTGCTCCATCCATTAAACCATCACGATCTATTGAGGTTACAATTTGCTGGCCCTGTTCCAGTCCTGTTAAAACTTCACTATGTTTCCAATTGCTCAAGCCTATTGTTACTTCTACTTCGGTAATGGTGTCAAAGTCAGGGTCGAACAGGTAAACCTTATTACCTTCCAACAGGGCTTCGGTGGGAATGCGTAAACTATTACTGTGCGAATCAATGATGACTTCTACATCTGCTGTGTAACCGGGTAACATGTTGGAATTGTCCTTATCCGTAATAAAGTCGACTTCAATATCTACCGTTCTGGCCTGTTTTTCTTTGTCTAAAACATACGGTGCTACCCGTCGAACTCGACCATCGAAAAACTGTTTACCAAATGCATCCAGTGAAATGCGGGCAATCATGCCGGCTCTAATTTCGGGCGCGTCTACTTCATCGATGGGTGCACTGACATAAAGGCAGCTATTATCGATAATATCTACGGCAGGTGGAGTAGGGATGCCAACGGGGGATGGAGTAATGTATTCACCCAGCTCACCGTTAACTTCGGCGATGGTTCCATCAAATGGAGCAATCAGGCGTGAACGTTCTAGTGCAGCCCGGGCGACCAGTATTTTAGCCTGACTAATACTCACGGTGGCGATAGCAGCGTCGCAGGCAGCCTTACTGGCCTGTGACTGTCCCACAGCCTTATCGGCAATTTCATCTGAGACAAGACCACGAGCCAGTAATTTAGTCATTCGAGTGGCTTCACGTTCAGCCAGTTCAAACTGGATACAGGCCTGCTGCTGTAAAGCTTTGCTGGCGGTAAATTCAGATTGTGCTAGTTGAGTTTGAGCGAGCAGGTCATTATTCCAGATTTCAAATAACACTTGTCCTTTTTTAACTTTTTCGCCTTCTTTGACTGGCAGGCTGGAGATCTGGCCTCCTAAAGAAGGAGATAACCTGGCACGGCGACAGGCATTCAATGTACCTGCTCGGGTATTGGTAACTGTGCGTTCGATTTCCCCCGATTCTACGGTGGTGAGTGTTACTGGTATGGGTTTGTTGCGTTGTGCCCAATACACTGCCGATACCACAACAGTTGCGGATAATACGACCACCACGAGAGTTTTAAATGTGCTCATTTTCCATACCTCCTGTAGTAGATAATATCAGAGACGGAAGTCATGTAGTGGGGAATTTACAATGATGAAACCATCAAACGGTTTAGGTTTGATATAAATCAAATGCTGTTTACTGGATTGATTGAGTATCTAGATAGATGTCCAGATCTTATGAGTAGTTAAGCTTTAGTTTAAGTTGTGAAAATATTTTTGTAAATTTTTCACAAGCTTAACGGACCTGGTTCACACAAAGTTTTAGATTTTTCTTCTATAAATTAGTTATAGTTTTTTTAAATGAGTAGCTAAATATGAATATTCACAAACACACCGATACTTCTCAGATGAATTATCATTATGGTCTGGCCCTGGAAGAAATTAAGCTGGAACGCTCAATAAATAGTATGGCTTTTCTTTTAGATGGTTTTGACTCTCAAGATAGACCTCAGTATTTGGTGAACGAGATTGCTCATCAGGAGAAACAGTTAAAATCTTTAAGAGTATTGAGATCTGTTAAGGATTAGAGTGTTTGTAAGTTGTTAGCAGGAGATGAAAATAATTCATAAATTTTCATGTGACAACTTTAAAATATAGGTTTGAATTGCTGCTAAGTCAAAGCATAGTTAAAGGAAAGTATTTGAAAATTGACCTGTGTCCTGTTTATGATTTTTTGGCAAAATAGAGGTTTACAGGATATAGCTTGTAGCCTATAAATATAAATAACGAGAGGGTTTCCTCTCAGAGAGACCTGGCCGGAACTGGAATATGAAGTTTATATTTAGTGATCCTTGCCAGGTCTTTTTTTTACCTCATGAAACAATCTACTCATTAATCGAATAATATTGATATAGTCTGTAATTCAATAAATGGAATAAATAAAAAAAGGAGAAAACTATGGATAGTTACACACAGGGGCTTCCTGAATGGTTGGGAATGATACTGGGAGTATTTGTCATGATATTAGTAATTATGTGGATACTGGTTCCTATTGCAATATCATCCATCCAGAAAAAAACCAGTGAAATAGCAAAAACAAATAAAGAAATTCTGGAAGCAATTAAGCTTCAAACTGCCGCCATAAATCGACATGATCTAAAGCAGGCAGCCGACCAGAGACATCTCAATAATAATTTAGACTAAACTTTTTTTGTTACTGGCATCTGCACGCGCAAGTTCCGCCAGGAATCCAAACAGTAGTGCAGTATTTACGGAATGGCCATGTACCGGCGCAATGTGTTCCTTCTGAAGGACCACAAATAGCTCCGCCAGCAGGGCACTCATTGGTTAGTCCTGGCAGTACTGGTATTGATGTGCATGCTGCTGGAGCACCGCCAGCACCAGCACCAGCACCAAGACCAGAGCCTGATGTTGAACATGCACTTAACAGTAATATGGAAAGAGAAAAAATTAGGGCTATTACGGGCTTTAAAATCATGATGAGGACTCCTTTTTATTCAGCTTTATGTGAAATAACGAGTTACAACAATCTTTTCCAACTATACGCCCAGCATAAACACATGTCTAACAGATAGAGTTTGGAAAGCTTTGCACTAATAAAAAGTGTGCTTGCGATAATTATATTGGGCTGTGGAATGGTTGAACTGGTGTCAGATGCTGTTGCTTTTATGTAAAGGATATATTTGATTTATCCTGACTCTGGTTAATTATGTGTTGAGTTACTTCATGAATATCTTTAATAACTCTACCCCTGTCAATTACCCGGGAATCTTGACCAAAAAAGCCCGCCTCAGTGGGCGGGCTGTTGCGTGTTAAAGTTGAAATGAGTAACCGAAGATCTATGCAGGGAGTGACAGTTTGCATCACCCCTTGCATGATGTGCTTATGCTACTGGGACTACATATGCAGTCTTACCTTACAATAATAGCCTCCACTCTCATTGTGTTGTTATCGAGATCTCTATCATTATCGATAGGTGATACTGTTGCCTGCCATGTATAAGATTTTTTGTTCCTGGAGTCCCAGGTAAAATCAAATACTGCAGTCTCTCCACTACCCAGCTCTTCAAAATCAAATGAATAGTAGAAACCACCTCCCTGAAAAGTTTCAACAGTAACCTCTCCAGTGACAGTCAGGCCACCCACATTTGTAATGGTAACACGTGCTGGAATGCCCTTCGTTTTTGCTGGTACAAGATAGATACCATCCACGATTTGGGGGGCATCGACATCCAATTCCAGTGATTCGATCAACAGATCATAACTATCAGCTGGTGGAGGAGGTGGAGGTGTTCCGCCTCCAGGAGGTGGTGTTGGTGCAGTTCCAACACTCTCATCAGATACGCTTAACATCGCATGTGTTCCACCAGAAACATTATCTGCCTCATTCCAGACAGTCCAGATAATATTACCCGCAGGTGAAGGCCGCAGTTGAGATTCAAATCTATTGTTTTCTCCAATTCCAGGAACCACAACAGGGGCTTCAAAAGTTGCGCCTTTATCCCTGGTGCGCGTGTAGTAGACATCAAACTCTTCAGAACCTCCGATGTGTCCATACACATTTGACTCTGTTCCCCAGGCTATGATCAGGGTATTTTTATCCTGACAGTTTTCAGGATATGCAGAGTTTGCAGGGTCGAGTGTATTACAACCCATACCACTACCCGGAGTTTTCACTAAACGGGGCTCTTTAACATGTGTTGTCACACCGGTCATATTGATCATGTTAGAGAGGTTTACCGCGTCAGTCCAACCCTGGTCATATGTATCATCTGAGAGACCCTGTGCGTTATAACGCCTCATCCAGAAATCATAGATATCCAGATCTATAACGGTTGCAACCGCCCAGTCTTTCGCATACGAATAGCCAAGATAAAAATCATCTCCGACAATTGCGGCACGATGCGCCTTGGAATCTTCATACGGATTGAATGATGATGTATCCCCAAGATCATTTGGAGGAAATGTTGATGTAGGAAATGGTACTTCCAGCGAAGGTAATGGAGTCCACGGAATAGTATTGCTGCTGATATTACTTGCAGGCACATTGTTAAGATCTCGTGCGACTAAGTAGTCTGATTCTCTACAGGTTCCATCCACAGCAGGTTCCATATCCTCCGGTCTAAGACCAGTAGATCCTACATCCTCCGTTTTCTTGCCAACACGAACCATAATATCTGCTGGTCCACCTTCAGTTGGAAAACCTTGTCTCCAGAAGACACCCATTCTCAAACCATTAGGAGATGCATTAGGTTGACCAACAAAACGTACACGACGGCTATTTTCAGCTGGATCACTGATGATACAGCCAGGCTCTCCATTTTCGTACATGCCGTTAGAAACAGGAGGTGCATTGAAAGGAAACTCGTGATAGCGAACGAATTTACCTGAATCGAGTCTGTCAGCTCCTTTGCTCTCTTCATAGGCGATCACGGCTGTTGGGTCAATACCATAGCTGGCATTGTTGACCAACATAAGATTGGGTCTTGATGCGCCAGTATTACCACGCTCCAGCACCTGGATTTCATTCTCAGGGTCGTCTGGATGAAAAACAGGACTGGTATTACCGCCCGAGCCATCGATCGTATAGTTATCAGAGATTCTTACTGGTGTCGCCAGAGGAGTTCCCATAAGATCTTCCGTGTAGGTATACCAGATATCCGTGCCATGGGTAACGGTTGCTCCCGAAGCACCTTCACCCGGGCCGGCGCCAGCGCCAAGTTGCAGACCATGTGGATCTTCCTGCCAGGAAAATACCCATTTTCCTTTGCCATCAATGCTTAAACCTTTATTAAAGTCTGATTTGGCATCTCTACTTCCATCGGTGATTTGTTGCGTATTCCAAACAGCAGGTTCACCATCTAATCCCGCAACATTATTTGTGTATGACCTATAAAGGCAGGAAAAGGGTACGCTAAGGCCTTCACGAGCGGTATAGCTGATTATTCTCTGCTTATCACCAGGGCAATACTTACCCACCCAGGTGACTACCGCAAAGTTACCGGCAACGAAGATATTTGGCTTTTCAGAGTCCCCGAAAAATGGTCTTGCAATCATCTCTCCGTCGAAAACGTTATTTTCATCCCACTTTGTTAAAATACTGGCTACGTGAGCCGTATTGGAGATATTCAGTGGTTCGCTCCAGTCTGATGCCAAACCACACTGGCTGTCATTGTGTGCTGGATGGCACACCCGCACAAAAATATCCCGGGAAAGTCTAGTATCATCTGCTTTGGTGTCATAGACGGTTTGAGACCCGTCGGTTGCATCGCCATAGGCAGAGACAAGCCAACCACTGCCCATGCGGACGAGCTTGGTTTTATTTGCCAAACTGTTCTCAGAAAGCATTTCAGGGGCACTATAGTCTGCCGTTGCACCCATAGTAATAAGCGCTAAGCAAATAAACCCCAAAATACTGGCTATGTTTTTGTATTTAAACATGTCAATACTCCTTATATAATTTAACAAAAGCATCTACTTTTGCCATAGAGAGCACTCAATAACTAAAGTGATTCCCTATGTGAAAAAGTCTATAATTTTCCAGCTATAAGCGGTATCGGATAGAGGCTGATTACACCATCAGACGAAGTCTTATTAAGACATCAGAGATTGTCCTATACAGGAAGTTGCGGTCAAAAAAACTGACCCTGCTAGCCCGTTGTCAGCTTATTGTGCCCTGCATGCTGCATTATAATTTTGTGTCTTTTTGTATAAAATACACAGAGTAAACGACTAAAGTAAGGTCGTGATTCAAGTAACAATCAGAGTTTGTCTGATTGCTAAAACTCACTTAATAGGTTATCAATATGACTGGGAGATGGGCAATGCTTTACACTTTCCATTATATAGATCGAGTTCCCTGACATAGTGATGAATTGATGCTTGATGACAGACAAATGAATCAACCTACCTGGGAAGTGATTTTCCAGGCAGGAGAGGTATTTTTCCTCCTCGCTGGTGGAAAGCCTGGCAACAACAGTGGGGCTGCAGAACATGGATAAACCTGACCAGAGTGATAAGGTTATCCTCGACCAGACACTCGAAAAACTGTATGAAAGCGAGCAGCATTATCGCACTCTGTTCGATAACACCACCTGTGGTCTGCTGTTTGCCAATCCTGAGACAGGAGAATTCCTCGAATGTAATCGGCGCATTTGTGAGATGCTCGGCTACTCCAAAGAGGAATTGAAACAGCTCTCGGTCGCTGACATACATCCTGAGGAAGATCTTCCCTGGGTGATGAAGGAGTTCCGACGACTGGCCAACAGCGAGAAATCCCAGAGTTTGAATGTTACTGTGAAACGAAAGGATGGAGACATTTTTTATGCCAATATCTCTAGTTTCTGGATCAAGTACCAGGGAAAGGAGTGTCTGGTTGGTGCTTTTCTTGACGTCACCGGAAACAAAAAGACCGAACAGGCACTACGGGAACAGAAGGCCAAGCTGGCTCATGCGCAGAAACTCTCTCATATTGGAAGCTGGGAACTGGATTTGGTAAACGATGTCGAGCACTGGTCAGATGAGGTATTCCGTATCTTCGGCTATGCGCCGCAGACTTTTACTCCTTCTGAATCACGGAAGTTGGAATCTGTTCATCCGGATGACCGTTCTAAGTTTCAGTCTCATATACGACAGGGTTTGAAGACCAGAGAGAAGTTCGAATTTGAGTTCCGCCTACTACGCAGTAATAACGAAGTGCGCATCGTACGTTCGCTCAACGAGGTGATCAGAGATCGTGAAGGAGAAGCGGTATTGCTGCTCGGCACCCTGCAGGATGTCACCCAGCGCCGTCAGACTGATGCTCAGCTCAGACGCTCCCATGAGGATCTGCGCAGACTGACCGGTTATCTACAATCAGCCAGGGAGAATGAACGGATCTCCATCGCGCGTGCGATACATGATGAGATGGCGCAGTCACTGACCGCACAGAAGATCGATATGGTGCGCTTGAAGTCGATGCTTCCACGGGATGTACCTTTACTGGAGGAACTTTCCGAGGAGGTCCTGCAGTCGATCAACCAGACAATCAGTTCGGTTCAGCGCATCCTGACGGAACTGCGACCAGCGCTGCTCGATGATCTCGGGCTGGTGGCTGCAATCGAGTGGCAGGTGATCGAATTCCAGCGCAGAACGGGGATACAATACCATCTTGTTCTGCCGGATGATGAATTGGATCTAACGCTCGATCAGCGCACGGCACTGTTTCGTATCATGCAGGAGTCTCTGTCGAATGTTCTGCGTCATTCCAATGCAGATACAGTGTGGGTAGAGTTAATTGTTGATGGACACTGGCTGTTGATGAGCATCATTGACAATGGCAAGGGAATTTCAGATCTCGAGGTGCTAGGCAGCCGCTCCTTCGGTCTGATGGGCATGCATGAAAGAGCCTACATACTTGGCGGTAATGTCAATATCCATGGAAAGGAGGGAAAAGGAACGAACGTTTCCACCAGAATCCCTATCAACATCAAGCAAGGCAGCGAGAACTGATATGAATAACATATTACTGATAGATGATCACGCTGTGGTGAGGAAAGGATTGAAAGCGATTCTGGAAGAGGAGTTTGGCGACATCAGCGTGGATGAAGCAGATACCGGCCTTGCTGGAATCAGCTGCATCCGTGAATGCCATCCTGACGCAGTGGTGCTGGACATCAGCCTACCTGACATCAGCGGACTTGATGTACTCAAACGCATCCGTATGGAGTGGCCAAAACTGCCGGTTTTGATTCTTAGTATCTATGGTGAGGATCAGTACGGTGCGCGCATGTTGCGTTGCGGTGCATCCGGCTACCTGTCAAAATCCAGTGCACCTGAGCACCTCGTCACTGCACTGAAAAAGGTGATCAGCGGCCAGCGTTATATTTCCCCCGAATTGGCCGAGCAACTTGCATATAACTTCGAGAAATCACCGGGGGGTCTCTCCGTGGAGTCTCTCTCGGATCGTGAGTACCAGGTATTCCGCATGCTGGCAGCCGGCAAAACCGTCACTGCGATTGGTGAAGAGCTGCATCTTAGTGTCAAAACCATCAGTACCCACCGCCATCACATCCTCAGCAAAATGGAGATGCGCAATAATGCAGACATTGTCAGCTATGCCCAGTCAAAAGGTTTGCTCGAGCAGCAGTGAGATTTGTTCCAACAAATACGATGAAATAATTATCGAAAGTCACTCCAGTGAATTTTTTAACAACCCCAAATGTGTGGGCGAAACCTATAAAGAAACTCCGCATAAAAAGCAAATGTCATGGAAGAAAATATGTATCTACTCAGCGAGTTTTAAGATTAGATAGCTTTAAAGATTTTTTCACCACGAAGACACGAAGTACACGAAGGTACATCGTTATTTAGTAATAAGCTTTTTAAAAATTATGACAAAGACTGATTTATCCAATTACTTTTAGCATTATTTGCTTTTCTTCGTGAGCTTCGTGTCTTCGTGGTGAATATTTTTTTGACTTTTTTGAATACGCTGAGTAGCGAATCAGGAAAATATATGGTAACCCTGACTTTTGTAAATGCTTACATAGTCAAAAAAATAAACAGGTGTACTCGTTCATACTCAAAGTAAACTTGCCTCCCCACTCTAACTCTCACTTATGTAAATGATCTGTATAGAAGTAGGAAGTGCAAGTTATTATGGAGCTATCACCTGCCTTCAGTGCATCGACTGATTTACTCAGGTTCAATAATTTTCTATCTTCCCCCGGCGTTAAACGCATGTGGTTTATGACAGCTGTAACAGTTATCACCAGACTTTCTTCCGTTACCACTATGTTCGTCGTTGTGGCACATCTTGCAGCGGTCTGTGTCTACCCTGTAGCCAGTAGCCCCAATACCTGGGTAATACCCGGTGAGGTTGGGTTTTTCCAGTCCCACCGTATCAGCCGTATGGGTACCATGGCAGGCATTACACTTGACCATGGTGTGGGTCATTTTTGACGCTGCATACTCATCAACCAGTTTATGATCTATTTCATGACAGCCACCGGTTAAACATGAGTAGCTGAATTCCACTGCAAAGCTGGTATCGAAGACCTGAGTGTCAGTTGAATCATCCCACTCAGGGCCATTGGAGGAACCATATTTATCACTTACCCGGTCTGTGGTACTACCATCATCATCAGTGCCGCAGGACAGTAAAGAGCCCAGTGCCACAATAATCAGACTGATCTTAATAGATTTAATGGATTTGTTTAAGTATTTCATATTTATTCTCCTCCATTAAGCTCTGGTCAGACTAACGGCACAGTGTTTATAAATAGGTTGCTTACAGTCCGGATCGACCCAGTTCATGGTGAGTCGATTGGTTGCTGTTAAACGACCACCATTTTGTGCAACATCCTGTGGATCCAGATCAGCAAAATGCATGGGAACAAATACCTGTCCTCTTTGTACTGTTCCAACCACCAGCGCCTTGATCACAATTTCACCTCGACGTGTGTTCAGACGTACCATATCTCCAGAGGTAACATTCAGAGAGGCTGCATCATCCGGATGCAGTTCCACATAATTTTTCGGCACCATTTCATGTAGCTGTGGCACTCGTTTTGTTTTGGTTCGACTATGGAAGTGTTCAATTACACGCCCTGTAATCAGCCAGAATGGGTACTCACTATCCGGGATCTCGGGTGCTTCAAGGTAATCTTTGGCCCACAGGTATGCGCGGCTCTTATTGTCAGGATCAACCCACGCCTTATCCTGTGTACCTCCCTGAGTATCAGCCCAGTTAGTATTAAAACGACCATTGGTGTACATGCGCGTACCGCCATAAATGTTGTCTGGTGTCGAAGGCCACTGAATACCATTGTTAGCCTGAATAGCTTCATAGCTCATACCACTCATGTCGCAGATGGTGCCTTCAGTGCATGTTTTCCATTCTTCGAAGGCTTCTTCTGAGGTATTGAAACCGATCACCGAATTACCATCTCTATCTGCAAAACGAGCATCCATGGAAGCAATTTTGTCAGCCACCATTTTGGTGATATCCAGATCAGAATAGGCACCGTAACCATCAGCACGTAAATCATGTCCTACAGGCAATACGGCCTGGCGACCCAGGTTAACTTTACGTTCAGAACAGGTATAAACACCTGATTTCTCTCCCCACATGGCGGCAGGAAGGAACATGTCAGCAAAGTGTGTGCATTCCATGGGCTGGTAAATATCCTGTACTACAATGTAGGGTCGTTTCGGATTATCGAAGTCCATATAGGAATACAGCTTGTTCAGATCTGGTAAGGTGACTGCAGGGTTGGTGCACTGAATCCAGAATAGACTCAGCTCACCATTACGCATCATTTCCACCTGACTGTTGATGTCCTGATAATCCCTGTTAGAAGTAATAACCGTTGGTTTGTGTGGTGGAATTTTCCCTTTGGGTATATTCCAGAAGTCTTCCAATTCTCCCACATGATCCGGGTTGTAATAGTTACGATATCCAGCCAATGCTGATGATGCACCGGCTTCACGATTACTCATGGCTGTGGCCTGACCTGTGATACTGAATGGTGAAGAACCCGGACGACCAATCTTGCCCATGATGAGATGCATCGCGCAGATCATACGCACGGTATCGGTAGCACCCATTGATTGATATACGCCCTGTATAAAGAGGGACAGGGCTTCTGGTGATTCACCAATCCATTTAGCAGCCAGTTTTATGTCATCAGCCGGACAGCCTGTTATGTTTGAGACATATTCAGGTGTGTATTTGGCAACAACATCTGCCATGGCATCGTAGTTACGAGTGTGGTTGTTGATGTAATTGCTATCAGTCCAGTTGTTGATAATAATTTGCTGAACGAGACCATTCATTAACGCAAGGTTAGTACCTGGCTTTAGAGCCAGGTGTAAATCGGCACTACGGGCAGTTTGTGTTCGGCGAGGATCGACTACAATCAGTTTTGGTGCCCTTACTGTTCTGCGAGCTTTGGCAATGCGGCGCCACAGTTGGGGGTGCATTTCTGCCGGATTCATGCCGATGACAAAAAAGCAGTCGGTATTTTCTATATCGTCATAACAACCGGGAGGACCGTCTGATCCAAAAGTGGTCAGGTAACCCACCACGGCTGCGGCCATGCATAAACGTGTATTGGAATCCATTGTGCCCGTTCCAATGGCACCTTTGCCCAGTTTGCCGAAGGCGTAATATTCTTCCAGTGTCCACTGTCCGGTATTGTAAGTTGCAATTGAGTCGGCACCTTTGTCATCGACGCCATCAATTATTTTCTGACTGAGAATAGTGGTTGCTTCATCCCAGGTAATTTTTTTCCAGTCACCATTAACATCCCGGATCAATGGCCATTTTCCACGATCAGGAGCATCAAGAATTTTATGTTCATATAAACCCTTAACACAGACTCTACCATTATTGGTCGGATGATTTTCATTACCTCTAACCGCAACTGCTTCACCAGCGGCATTAACACCAATGTTGAGCCCACAACCAAAAGAGCAATATCCACAGACTGAATAAACCCAGTCAGTTACGTTATCAAACGTATCATCGGCATTTACTTCTGAGCTGGCTAATAGATTGACTAAGCCGCCACCAATCACTGCCTGAGATGAGACGATCGCACTCCACTTTAAAAAGCTGCGTCGATTATGATTGGCAATATTGGGATCTTTTTTCAGCTCCTCAATTTCATCTATTGTAAATACAGCAACGCTATCTTGTGTTTCATTTTCTGCCATAACATTCCACCATTTAATTTAAAAAAATAATGCACTGAAATTTTCAATATGATTCTTTCAATGTAAAAAAGCATATTCATGTATAGACCGATGAGTGGGCAATGAAAAATGTCACTAGATTAAATAATCATAAATAAATGATAAAAAATCATTTTCTGGCTGTGAGAAATGACACGAAAATAATTTTAGTCTGGATGTTAACGAGCAGAAAAACGAAGGTTTTAGCTGATTAGTGTTAGTCATTTATTGGAGTATTTTACTGGATGGATAATCCTGCTACGAAAGGATATTAAATTTCGAGACTAATTTCTTCCAGAGCCGGTAAATCAAGAATTGAGAAACCTTGCGGGTTGATATTAATGTGACCGTCTGATTCCAGTTGTTTAATACTTCTAATCAGTGTTCTTTGGGTAACACCCAGCATGTCGGCCAGTTCGACACGTGATAATAAATCTTCCAGGTGACAGTGCTTCAGGTATCGCTCCTGATGGGTGTCATTTAAATAAACAAGGTATGATGCGAGACGTTGTAAAGCATTTTTTTGACCCAGATTTGCAATATGCCTTATATAGGAATTTAAGTCGCGAGACATGGCCTGCATCAGTGTGTCAGAGATTTCCTGATAGTGCTCTATACTGTTTTTCAGGTCCGAACTTTTCAGATGACAGACAGTGACATCATTAAGAGCTTCTGCCGAGCTACCATGAGTTTGCATGTGTAAATCTTCACAGGCGATCAGATCTCCTGGAATTTGAACCAGTTTATGAATTTGTTGTTTACCATTGGGCAGGGATTTATAAACTTTAACTTCACCTGTTAGCAGAATATACAGATGCGAGCTAATATCCCCCTCATTGTATAGAGCCTCTTTTTTATTAAACCGTTTCAGGCTTAGACTGAGTTGTAAATTTCGTTTGGCTTCAATACTTAAACTGGAAAAATAATATGAAGTATCCATAATGCAGGAAAAACAGCGGATTCCTGCAGGCTTATTCAGACATGGACCTGCAATATTATTTTTTGGAATCTGATAGTTTAGTATTTGAACACTCATCTTACTATTTATAACGCTGGCGCATGAAAAAGGTTCCATTTATTCAATATATTTTGATATTACTGGCACTCCTTTTTTTATAAAAATAAGTGTTGCGTCGACTAGTTGAACTCACCGTTCATAAGGCTGTTCAACCATTTTCATTCTGATCAACATACTTCCAATAATATTTTCATAATCCCAACCTTTTTATCAATTTTATCCTGGAGAGAATTTAGTTAAAAATAACTGGAACCTTTTTAATTCTATAGCGTGTATAAAATTAGAATTATAGATTTTTAATGATTTGAATAAGAAGAGAGCATCATGAAATATTTACAAAGGTTTAACAGATTATTACTCATTAGTTTTTTTACACTGCCTTTTTATTTAGCAGGCTGTAACTCTGAAGGTACCGATGAATTAAGCAGTTTTACAACCACTGATGTGGATGAAAAGTTATCGGTTAATGAAACTATTCTGGATAATGAAGTAAACAGCTTACCTAAGGGTAGTGCCAGTATTGAAATGGCAGGTGGTCTTGATGCCACAGAGATATCACATCTAACTTTTATGCGTGAAGAAGAAAAATTAGCCCGAGATGTTTATTTAACTCTTGCTGATCTTTATCCTGATCAACGAGTGTTTAGTCGAATTGCAACACGCGCAGAGCAAACTCATACCGATACAATGCGAGATAAACTGGATCAATTCAACTTGCCAGATCCAAACCCTGAAACAAATAACTTACCTTCCAGTCTGGGGGTATTTACTGGAAATGAATGGGGATGGTACTTCATAGAAAAATTTGCATTATTAACTTCAATGGGAGAAGTCAGCGAACTTGATGCCCTGTATGTAGGTGCATTTATTGAAGAGCTGGATATGCACGATATTGCAATATGCCCACAGGTAATGATTGATCGTGGGTTCTCTTCTCCATGTGGACTGGCGTATACCGATGAAAAGGCACTACAAACAGCTTATAGCGCACTTATAAGTGGCTCAGAAAGTCATCTACGAACGTATGTTGGACAGATTGAAGCAGTTATTGGGGTTGGTAATTATGAGGCTCAATATTTAACGCAAGCCGAAGTAGATGCAATTCTAGGGCGTTAATACGTTTAACCAGGTATCGTAAAAAGTAACCTGTTGTTCCAAAGAGATGCTTTGTATTTGAGTTGTTGATTATTGCGAGAACAGTTATGAAGATAATAAAAATAACAACACTGCTATTTCTATCTATAATTTTTGCACCTGCTAACGTGATGGCGAATGACGCTGATGCTGACGGTGTTGAAGATAAGCTGGATAAATGTCCCAATACTGCACAATTAAAAAAACTACCAGCTGACTTTATTTATGGCGTAGCTGTTGATCCTGAACGTTTGAAACCAGAGGCTAAAGCTTTTCCAGTAGATGAAAATGGTTGTGAATTTGATACAGACGGTGATGGTATTATCAATAGTAAGGATTATTGCCCTGAAGATACCGTAGAAACATTAAGTAAAGGCACTGCTGAGAATGGATGCCCAAAACAAAGTGACGCAGATGGCACACCAGATTACAGGGATAACTGCCCTGATACACCTGCAGGTATTAAAGTAGATAACCTTGGTTGCCCGGTATCATCAAATCCACAACATTAAGAGCTACAACCATAACCGCGAGTCAATCTGACACGGTTCCACGGTGTATTTGTCCCTAACAGTAAACACAGAGCTCTGGTCACACCCGCCCGGCACGGGAAAAGCCTGCAAGAAGAAAACAAAATGCCGGATGAAAAGCGCAGAGCCATGACCTGGACTCAACGGTTGAAAAAGGTGTTCAATATTGATATAGAAACTTGTGATCAGTGCGGTGGTTCCGTCAAGGTGATTGCCTGCATGAACGTTGGATAATTTTTTAGATATTACAGTAAATAACAGGGAAAAGGGCTCGTTCTGAATTTGATTTCGTGGATTGATATTGGTAGATAGGTCTTCTATACTTCTTATACTTTTTCAACAATCTGGGTACTGTGGCTTACCACCAGAGCGACTATAGACAGGCACTCGACTATTACCGGCAGAGCCTCACTATCGCCCACTCCACTCAGGCGCTAGCCCTTCTGCTGATATCACTACTTGGCTTTGCATGGCACTATCTGCAAGGGAATGAACCTACTCGTGCCGGTGAATTATGTGGATTGGCACAACATCATCCAGCCTTCAATAGCGATGTAGAGGAGCACACGGATGAAGTGCTGCCCCTGTTACAAGCTGCGCTGCCCCCAGCCGAATTGCTAGTGGCCCTGGAACGCGGCAAAATCCTCGACCTGGATACAGTGGTGACAGAATTGCTGGATGAATTCGGGGAGGACAACGCATGACAAACACACCCGAAACCTTACTTCCCACCCGCTATCGTCTGCAAGATAAATTGGGCGAAGGTGGGATGGGCGTCGTCTACCGCGCCACCGATCGCCTGACGGGCGAGACCATTGCTCTCAAGCAAGTCCAGGTCCCGGCTGAGTATTTGCAGTTTATGAGCAGCCCGCCGGAAACCGTGAGCCATAACCTGCAAGTATCTCTGGCGCGCGAATTTCAGACCCTGGCTACCCTGCGCCACCCCAACATCATCAGCGTACTGGACTACGGCTTTGTCCAGACGGAAACCGAACCACAAGCCTTTTACACAATGACCTACCTGCCAGTGGCCGAATCATTACTTGAAGCTGGTAGCCAGTTGTCGGTGGAAGGGAAAATGGAGTTGATCCAGCAGACGCTGCAGGGTCTGGTCTACCTGCATCGTCGAGGCATCCTTCACCGTGATCTGAAACCGGATAATGTGTTGGTCGTGGATGGGCAGGTCCGCATCCTGGACTTTGGCCTGTCCTTGCAGCAAAGCAAGGTTGGAAAAGAAGAAGCACCGAGTGGGTCAGCCGCCTATCTCGCACCTGAGTTATGGGAGCATGGTTCCACAAGCGTTGTCAGTGATCTGTATGCACTGGGTGTGATTACTTTCGAGCTGTTGGCCGGGCAGCATCCCTTTGGCGCTCTGGATCATGACTTTGTGGACAGGGTGTTAAAAGCTGATCCGGACTTGAACCTACCTGGGGTCAATGCAGACCTGGCGCAAGTCATCGCAAAACTTTTAAGTAAAACTCCTGATGAGCGCTACCAGCATGCCAGCGAAGTGCAGGCCGCCCTGCATACCGCAATGGGGCAGCCCGTACCATCTGAAACAAACCTCATCCGCGAAAGCTTTCTGCAAGCTGCAACTTTTGTGGGTCGTAAGGAAGAACTAGAGCAACTCAACGCCGCTATAATCCAGACACAGGCAGGGCAGAGTCCGGTTCTGCTCATCGGCGGCGAGAGCGGGGTTGGTAAAACTCGTCTGATGGATGAAGTTCGTATCCAGGCCATGCTGCAAGGCCTGACTATTTTGCACGGACAGGGAGTGGAAGGGGGCGGGCTGCCCTATCAACTGTGGCGCGAACCAGCTCGCCGCCTGTTGCTTATGCATCCTGATATTTCAGATTTACAAGCAGGTATCCTCAAAGATATTGTACCCGATATTTCGGGCCTATTGGACAGAGAAGTAGCAGACGCCCCAAAATTAGAAGGACAAGCCTATCAACAGCGCCTGACTCTAGCGATCGTCGCTCTGTTCCGCACTCTGCCGGAACCGGTGCTGCTGCTTTTGGAAGATTTGCAATGGACGGGTGAAAGCCTGGCAGTATTGCAGCATATGCTGAAGGTCATTGAACAACTGCCGGGTGTAATGGTGCTGGGTAATTATCGGGATGAAGAGCACCCCGACTTGCCCAACGAACTTCCAGAGTCGCAATCTTTCATTTTAGAACGATTGGATAATGCTGAAGTGGCCCGGCTTAGCCAGGCCATGTTGGGAGAAGCGGCCAGTAGTCTACATATTGTTTCCCTACTGACCCAGGAGACCGAAGGCAACACCTTCTTCATTGTGGAAGTGATGCGGGCCCTGGCCGAAGAAGCCGGGCAGCTTGATGATATTAGCACGATGACCCTGCCTGAGGGCGTCTTCACCGGCGGCATGGCGCGGCTCTTGCAGCGCCGTATCCAGAAAGTAGCCACCTCTGACCAAGCACTCTTACAATTGGCGGCGGTGGCCGGACGGCAGTTGGATGTGGCCGCCCTGAGTGTCCTTTCCCCGAACACAAATATTCCCGCCTGGCAGCAGCGTGTGGGGGATGCTGCGGTGCTGACCGTCCGCGACAACCAATGGGAGTTTGTCCATGACAAACTGCGGGAGACTCTCCTGGCTAAACTGGCTCGCGAAGTCCAACAGGAATTGCATCGTCGAGTAGCGGAGGCGCTGGAAACCGTCTACCCCGAAGATAGCAACTACAATGAAGCCCTGCTAGCCCATTGGCACGAAGCAGAGGATTTGGACAAAGAAATCCACTACCTGTCACCTGTTGTCCAGCATCTGATTACGATTACAGGCGATTATGAACAGGCCCGAGTCTGGCTGAGGCGCGGCTTGGAGTTACTGCCGAAGGCGGATGGACGTCGGATTCCACTATTGAACGAGCGGTCAGAATCCTATTGGCGGCAAGGACAGTATGCTGAAGGAGAGGCTGCCGCCCAGCTAGCCTGCAGCCTGGCGCAACAGGTAGAAAATCAGGCTGGCTTGGCCAGAAGTCTTACCCATCTAGGAATAGTAGCTCGCCGTCAGGTGGACTACACACAAGCTCGTGACTACCTGCAACGGAGCCTGGCTATCTGGAAAACGATTGGTGACCAACAGGGCATCGCCACCAGTCTCAGCAATCTAGGAATTATCTCTGCGAACCAGGGGGAGTGCGCTGCTGCCCGCGACTACTTTCAACAGAGTCTGGCTATCCAGCAAGCCATTGGCAACCAACTGGACATCGCCTACAGTCTCAACAATCTGGGAGAAATCGCTAGGACGGAGGGGGAGTACACTACAGCCCGTGACTACTCTCAGCAGAGCTTGGATATTAAGCAAGCCATTGGCGACCAACGGGGTATCGCCAACAGTCTTAACAACCTGGGGCTTATCGTTGCGAGCCAAGGGGAGTATGCAGCCGCCCGCGACTACTTTCAACAGAGTCTGGCTATCCAGCAAGCCATTGGCGACCAACTGGGTATCACCAACAGTCTCATAAATCTGGGAGATATCGCTCGCAACCACGGAGACTATGCTATAGCCCGCGATTATTGCCAACAGAGTCTGGCTATCGGGCAAGCTATTGGCGACCAGCCGGCCATTGCTCTCAGCCTCGTCAATCTGGGGTTGGTAGCCTACCATCAAGGCGACTATGCACAAGCGCGTAATTATCACCAGCAGAGCTTCAGTATTTATCGTGAAATTGATAACCAGCAGGGTATCGCTTTGACTCTCAGCGATCTAGGTTATGCAGCCTTCCGTCAAGGGGATTCCGCACAAGCATGCGACTACCTACAGCAGAGCCTTAGCATCGCTCCGACAATACCCCTTTTGCTGATGTCCCTACCTGGCTTTGCCTGGCTCTATCTGCAAGGGAGTGATCCCATTCGTTGTGGTGAACTATGTGGACTGGCACAACATCACCCAGCTTCTGACAGTAATACACAGCAACGCTTGTATGAGGTGCTACCCCAACTTGAAGTAGCCCTGCCCCCCACCAAATTACAAGCGGCCCTTGAACGCGGCAAAACCCTCGACCTGGATACTGTGGTAGCCGAACTGCTGGCAGGATTCGGGGAGGACAACGCATGACAAGCACACCCGAGACCTTACTTCCCACCCGCTATCGTCTGCAGGAAAAATTAGGTGAAGGTGGAATGGGCGTTATCTACCGCGCCATGGATTGCCTCACGGACGAGAACATCGCCCTCAAGCAAGTCCAGGTCCCGGCTGAATATTTGCAGTTTATGAGCCGCCCGCCGGAAACCGTGAGTCATAATTTGCAAGTGTCTCTTGCGCACGAATTTCAGACCCTGGCCACCCTGCGCCACCCCAACATCATCAGCGTACTGGACTACGGTTTTGTCCAGACGGAAACTGAACTACAGCCTTTGCGGACAGGTTTGTATAGAACCGGATTATCTCATCAACCTTCCATGAAAATTACGGTTACCGCCATAAGAGGTTGCCTGATGGAATTCTCCAGGTGCTGAAGAAGCCAAAAAGCACAGACTCAGCTTGAATATAAAGCGTAGCGAATAGATCCTGATCGAGTTGATGGCTATTACCAGTGGATTTCAGGTGCCAATAATGTTGATTTACTGCCTTGATACGCAGGGGTGTTGCGTTTATTCTTCTTATACTTGCATTTCCTATCATTGAATTATGAATCAAAAGACATTTGTCAAACTTTTACAAGTCGGTGTTAAAATGGCTGAGAATCGAAATCTGGAGCCATTATTCAAATTTACAATGCAAACAGCTTTTGACCTTCTAAATGCAAAGCGTGGTTATCTGGTTTTGTTGGATGAAGATGGAAATCTTAATTTTCGGGTTCGATTGGATAACAATGGAAATGGAATCGAAAAGCCCTCTATACCCATTAGTTATACAATATTAAACCAAGTTATTTTAGAAGGAGAATCTATCCTGATTGGTGATGCCAGACGTCATCCGGATTTTCTGAGCTCTAAAAGTGTTCATGAATTTAATTTACGCTCAATTTTATGCGTGCCGCTTATTGCTCACGAAAAAACTTTGGGTGGGTTATATTTTGAAAATCATTCTCAGGAAAACTTTTTTACTGAAGAAGACTTTTTAATATTGAAGTTTTTTGCAGCCCAGGTTGCCGTCTCAATTGATAATGCCACGTTAAATGATAATTTAGAGTCCCGCGTTTCAGAACGTACCCTTGAATTGGAAGCTGAGATATCAGAAAGAAAACTTCTTGAGGAAGAACTAAAAGAAGCATCCAGAACAGATGCTCTTACTGAAGTATTCAATCGCAGGCGCTTAATGGAATTAGCATCTTATTTTTTTGAAATATCACAACGAGAAAAATCTCTTCTCGGAGTGATAATGGTTGATATTGATTATTTCAAGCGGGTTAACGATCAATTTGGACACCAAACTGGCGATCAGGTGCTTAAAACCACTGCTGCCAGAATGCAATCTGCACTTCGCTCCACAGATGTTTTAGGGCGATATGGAGGAGAGGAGTTTACAATCGTTGTACCCCATGCTGTCCAGGAAAATGTTAACTTTCTGGCCGAACGTCTTCGCGTAGCTATTTGTTCAATTCCTATTAAAGTAAAAAATCGATTAATACCTATTTCTATTAGTATTGGTGTTGCTTATTTGGATTCACAAGATGAGAATCTAGAAAATCTGATAAACAGAGCTGATGAAGCTCTAATCCGGGCGAAAGATGAAGGCCGGAACAGAGTCATTGTATGTTAGGCAAGGTCTAATAGTCATATACCTCCAGCAAAGCCGGAGGCTTGTTAATGTGAACCGCTCAAAGTAGGTACCGAAATGAGTCTGCATATTCTTGCTTACAACATGAAACGTATGATGTCTATATTTGGAGAGACTGAACTGGTTGCAGCAATGGCGGAGCTATAAAGAATAAGAGTGTACAGCTATAACGTGAATACAACTCGAGGGTATACCCCATTTTCAAGCTGTTTAAGCCCGAGTATTTTCTTTAATCTAGTGAGGTCTATAAAATAGTAAGAGCTTACAGTTGAAGCCATGAGGTTGGGATAACAAACCACAAGGGATCAATCCATTCGACTAGAGTTTTCACACAGTCTGTCCATGATTAAGCCTGATGGTTATTGTTGACTATCTCACTGGTTGAACTATAAATCGAAACCCTTACTACCTCAAATGTTCGGTATGAAGAAAACGGCTGAAAGCATATAAACCAATATTACTTAGGTGCCTTCATTTCAAAACTTGGATTTATGAAATCAACAACACTTTCAACTCTAGTCATCATGTTTTTCTCAAAACATCTGTACTGCTCTTCAGTCATAAATCGACTTGCAGTATGTACAGCACTTTCAGCCAGCTCTACATGTAATTTGGCTCCAAATTTATCCCCTTTCCGTGCCAAATAGAAAGACATATTGATGTGATCCATGGCATTTCTCTGCATCTGGTCGCTCACATGTGGATGCAATTTTGTATCATTATTATTTTGAAAGTGCTCTCCTATGCTCCCAGATTCCTGTACTGATTCTTTATCTGGATAGTGGAAATATTCATTTTTATGAAATGACGGTTCATGTTCATGTGATTGCTGAAAATGATCTTTATCACCAGGTTCCGGTAAACTCTCAAAGTGACCTCCGAGCTTTCCCCAAATATCAATTTTGCCTTTGGGTTCAGACATTTTAGATTTCGACAGATGTCTATGGTGTATTTCATGTGAAAGATTCAGAAACAGCTTATGCAAAGACTCCCACAGTTTCTGCAATGAAAAATAATCGTGGTTCGCCATAATTTACACTACCCGAGTGAATGATGCTCTAAGATCTTCATAATTACTTAATTATAGACAATCCCCGTCAATATGTTGCGATAGATTCATCGACCACTTACAGTGGAGATAGTCACAGTGTTGTCATAAGATTTTCTATTTATAAAAAACAACTTGGTTGATACTGACACTTGAATGACAGTAGGATTTGATTCGCTAAATGACTCCTTTGTCCATGATTAAGCTTAACGATTTTGCTGGTAGAACTTTAATCCAAAGGTTCTACAGTCTCATATGACCGGTATGGGAAAATCAGGAAATTTAAACCTGACACTTCCAGATTATTCCAGAGTATCACCCAGCTCTATTCCAATCACCGACCACTTGTCTGACAAAGGTGAATGCGTACAAAGCGCCATAACTTGCCATTTGATATTTTTAAAAATGAGCAATATTATAGTTCCCGCATTTCACAGTTAACATAGTGCCAGTATATTTTACTGTTGCTAGCTGGCTGTAATCAATAATCAACTGAAAAAGGAGAAAAAGTGTTCACTCAAGGTCATTGTTTATGTGGGAAAATAGGCTGGAAATTTGAGGGTGAAGTAACTTGGGCTTGTTATTGTCATTGTGATGATTGCCGTCGCAACTGTGCGGCACCTGTTGTTGCATGGTTAGGTGTGCCGCTAAAGAATTTCAAGTGGCTTGGATCTGCCCCAAGCACATACGAAACCACAGATGGCGTTCATCGACACTTCTGTGGAAATTGTGGCTCTCCAATAGGATTTGAAGCAGATCACTACGCAGGGGGTATGCACTTATACGCTGCATCCCTGGACAATCCTGAAGATTTTAATCCTACTTTTCACGTCAATTATGAAAGCAAACTTCACTGGCTTGAAATGCATGATAAGCTCACGAAGTATAATGGAACTCTTCTAGAGTCACCTAAAGACCTTAGTGATTATAATTAGTTCCTGAACGGAAATGCTGAAATGCTAAGACAGTTATATTTAAAAGGAAAAACTCACCTATAGAAATACGAAGTTATCTAAAAAATGCACAGTAGATATAGGAAGACGTTTAATAGCATCATTATTGTTGGGCATATAGATGCCACTGAATACATTACGAATATCTATACCTTGTTCTTGAATAGTTAGATTGAGAACGGCTTTTACTGAATTGAATGACCTCTTAATTGAAGTTCCACTAAGACCCTTGCTATGCCTTCGTTTCAGCGCTTTTTAAAGAGGTTTCGGCATCGATGGTAGCACCTACAGTAGTAAACATGGTTAGTTTTAATACCTTCTGTTAGATGTTTAAAGTAGCTAATCAAGTTTCGTATTAGAAAGCTGTACTTAAATGGGATTCCTAATAGCTTTTTAAACCAACAACTGTGTGCCATTAAAAGCCTCTCACTTTTATTGTATAGCATGTTATTTTGATTCATATACAAACCCTCTCATAAATTCAAAGAACATAATTAATAATATTCACTTTACAATAAAGTCTGCAAAACTTTACAATAGAGTTCTTTAATCTTTACAATATAAATATGGAATTAGGGAAAACAAAACGTTCAAGACAGATTCGAAAATACTTGTTAAATGCAGTTAAGTCTGGCAATCAACAAATAATTCACGACGGCCAAGAAATATTCGAAGTCAGCCGTCAAACTATTCACTCACATCTCACTGCTTTGGTAGATATGGGCTGTCTAGTAGCTAATGGAAATACCAGAGCACGAAGCTATAGCCTCGGTGAAAAGCGTTCCCACACCCAACAATTCCCCCTTAAAAACCTTCGAGAAAGCGATGTCTACTATCAGAACTTCGGCTTTATTTTTAAAGGTTTGCCCGACAATATTGAAGACATCTGTCACTATGGATTTACTGAGATGCTAAATAATGCAATTGATCACTCGGAGGGAACGACTGTTTATGTAAGTGCTGAAAGGGATGAAAACATCATGAAAATTTATATTGACGATGATGGTGAAGGAATTTTCAATCATATTGCTCGTTTAATGGATTTGGGTGATCCTAGAGAATCAATTTTAGAACTTAGTAAGGGTAAATTAACAACTGATCCAGAAAACCATACTGGGCAAGGTATATTCTTTACTTCTAGAACTTTTGATACATTTTATATATTTAGTGGCGATTTAATATTCTCACATGATGATGGCAGTGATGATTACTTACTGCATAATGAGAGGGAGGAACAAGGAACAACTGTTTCGATGGGAATTTCTATGGACAGTACTAGAACACTTGTTAGTGTCTTCGATGAATTTACGGGCACCGAAGATGAAGACTTTGCTTTTAACACTACAGTGGTACCGGTAATATTAGTATTATATGAAGGTGAAAAACTAGTATCTAGATCACAGGCTAAACGTATATTGAACCGTGTAGAAAAGTTTAAAAATGTACTTCTAGATTTTACAGATGTAGATTCTATAGGTCAGGCTTTTGCTGATGAAGTGTTTAGAGTTTTTGTCCGTAGAAATCCTCACATTGATATTATTCCTGTACACACGACAGAAAATATCGACAGAATGATTCGTGCAGCAAAAAATAACCCTGACTAAAAACAATCTATGTCGACTAAAAAAGTTTATGAAACCATGCTTTTAGGCGAAGGTATAAATCCAGTGCATCATTAATTGTTGGTTGATCTGATAAAGAATTCCCTCTAGATTCCATCAAGAGATGTGATGCTGGTACTTGAATATCTTGAAGGCGTAATGATAACCAGTAATTATCTAGTTTTGATGCTAATGATTTTGCTGCAAATGTTGCCTGACGTACAGACTTAGTCTTCAAACAAATGACTATCTTATGCCTAGAATAATACTGCCATAAGTCTTTAGGAACCTTACGCTGGAAGTAATAAACTTGATCCTTAATGTATGTATTAGGTACTACTGTAGCTACTACCATTGATGCCGAAACCTCTTTCAAAAGCGCTGAAACGAAGGCGTAGCAAGGGTCTTGGTGAAAATTTGGGGGATGATTTGGTGCCAGAAGAGGACTTGTATAAGACTTATAACTATTTGAAATATAAGTAAATAATTAAATAAAAAATATTACATGTTACTTGCAGTGTTACGAAAAAGAAAAGTCACATTGTTTTCGATCATAAATATTGCCTTTAGTTGAGAGTTTAATTCCTATTATAGAGTTCCATATTGTCGATATTGTCGATATTGTCGATATTGTCGATATTGGCATTGGGTACAGGGCGTACACTCTAGGTGTTGAAGTAATCTTCTGCCGCCAAGCCAAAAGGCACACTTTCAGAGTTGTGGAAGTTGGCAAAGAGGCTAACTCAGCACTGGTGACTTATGGTTTACTTTGGGTTAGTGCCTTATACATGAAAGTTTTATAAAACCCCATGGCATCCTGCATAATAGTTAAAAATCTCTGGCTACTAGGTATTTTTACTGACTTTAACTTTATTGTGCTGTTATATTTTAATTTATGACTGAATCTTGGAAAGATGATAATTGTGCTGCGATGAAAGCACATTATGCGGTGTATTCAATCCCTCATGCGGCTGCATTATGGTGTGGTGTAACAGATGAAAATATTGAACAGGTTTTGTCTGAAGTTACGCAAGTTTCATCAACAGGATTTGGTAGAAGTATATGGAAGCATCCTGATGCCCCTTGCGTAGAACCAAGAAGTAGGGCTATAGCTGAAGCTATTGAAGCTGGTGAGCTTCCTCATGGTCGGGAAGATGGTAAACCTTTAGGTGAGGGAGATTCTGCTGCTTATGAGCGAAGGCATATTTTAGGGCGTAATTTAAAAATATGGATGGAAAAGGAGTTTCCTAATGATAAACCTGCCTTCTTATTTGATGATATTGAACAAAATTCACATACTGGAATAAATGCTGATTCTTATCGTTCATTAAAAGCTGAGCGTGATGCTTTACAACGACGTGTTGATAAGGCTGTTAAAGAATTTGTGACTCTCCGTAAAGATAAAGAAACGATAGAAGCTGACAGGGATAGATTAAAGCTACTAGCAATTGAATCTACAGGTTTAAGTCAGGATACAAATGATTTTGAGTTAACTAAAAGTAAGTCCTGGAATGAACTTAATCGCCTGGTTAAGCTAGCTGTAACTGATTACCCTAACTGGAAAGGAAATCAGAGAAAGGTGCAGAAGTCTGGAAATCTACAAGATTGGCTGACTGGTACTATTGGTGCAAATAATCGTGAAGCAGAAATTATAAAAAAAATTCTGTCAGATTTTTACCAAGAATTGCGATAAATCAATCATTTAGGTGTGACAAAAACTATGTCATACGCTCTGTCATATGACAAAGGGTGTGACGAAGTGGTATATACCCGATATTAGTTTCATGTTCAAAAGCGCTCAAGGAGGCGTAAACATGACTAATACAATTCTAAGGCTTCCTGCCGTATTAAAACGCACTGGCTTATCCAGAAGTACAGTCTATTTATTGATTTCAAAAGATAAATTTCCTGAATCTATTTCTTTGGGTGACAGGGCGGTTGGTTGGATCGAATCTGAAATAGATCAATGGCTTGAAGAAAGGATTTCCGCTAGCCGCAGTGACCAGTAATGGCTTGCTCTTTGAACTCTATTGAGGGAGTGATCAGCAATGGCTAGTACCCTGAATCCTAATCGAGCAAAAATCCATCGTAATTACACTGTTGAAGAAATTTCTGAATTATTCGGTGTGAGTAAAAATACTGTTAGGGAGTGGCTGAAAACTGGGCTGCCTGTTTGTAATAGTCAAAAACCAATGTTGATTTTAGGAAGTGACTTGCGTGAATTCATCAAAGTGAAAAAAAATTGTAATAAGAAGAAATGTCAGCCCTGGGAACTCTATTGTGTTCGTTGTAGGAAACCTCAGTTTCCAGCCGATGGTATGGCAGATTATGAATCAGAAACAGACTCTAAAGGTCGTCTGATTGCCCTTTGCCCAGAGTGTGAAGGCATTATGAATAAATTTACCAGTTTGTCTAAATTGGAGGCTTTAAGGCCAAAACTAGACATCAGTTTTCCGACTGCACAAAAACACATAAACAAGAGGGATGAACCCGCCCTAAACAGTGACTTTAAGTAGTGAGGTGAAACAATGAGAAACTACCATCCAGATAATGAGCGAATTAAGCGCAAGTATTTTACTTTTATGAAGGAGGCAAGGCGGCAAAATGAAGCGTCAATTGATGCCATTGCAAAAGCACTAAATCGATTTGAAACCTATGGTAAGTTTCGTGATTTTAAGAGCTTTCATTTTAATCAGGCTGTTGGGTTTAAAAAGCATTTAGCGAAGCAGGAAAATAAGCAGACAGGGAAGAAACTGAGCAAGGCAACACTAAACTCAACCTTGCAACACCTGAAGGCGTTTTTTCAATGGCTATCCAGAGAGAAAGGGTATATATCACGAATTAATTATTACGATGCTGAATACTTTAACTTGTCAGAGAAAGAAGTACGGATAGCAACTGCCAAGCGTTCAAGACCAGTGCCCACTATCCAGCAAATAATACATACGATTGCTTCAATGCCTGCCGATACCGTATTGGAAAAGCGTAATCGTGCCTTGATAGCTTTTACTCTGTTAACGGGCGCCAGAGATAGTGCTATTGCATCTTTTAAGCTTAAGCACGTTGACCTTGGTGCCAATAGTGTGTTTCAGGATGCGAGAGAGGTTAGAACTAAATTTAGTAAAACATTTACTACCTATTTTTTTCCAGTGGGTGATGAAATATTTGCTATTGTAAATGACTGGGTTCTGTACCTAAGAAATGAATTGCACTGGGGTAATGATGATCCGTTATTTCCAAAGACAGAAGTCAAGCAGGGCAAAAACCGAACCTTTGAACCTGTTGGTATAAAGCAGGAACACTGGAAAACTACATCACCGATTCGTAAAATTTTCAAAGATGCATTTGAGGCTGTGGATTTGCCAAACTTTAACCCACATAGTTTTCGCAAAACTCTTGTAGAACTTGGGGAAAATGTGTGTAGAACAGCTGAAGAGTTCAAAGCTTGGAGTCAGAATATGGGGCATGAAGGTGTGCTGACCACTTTTTACAGTTATGGTGAAGTACCGTCAGGGCGACAGGCTGAAATTATCAAACAACTTGGTTTACCTCGTGAATCGGAAAATCAACCATTCGATCCATCAGAAATTGCCAAGGCAGTTGCACTTGAAATGAAAAAGCAGGAAGTGGGGTGGGGTGTGTGAAAAGCCTATAGCTTTTTTGAATAGGTGAGTGGCACTGTAGGTTCAGTTATATGACCCCATAATAGTGTGTTCAAATGAGTATAGTGGAATGGGTTATGTCCGCTTTATCAGTGTAACCTGTCATTCTTTTAATCCACTATCAACGCATACCACTGTGCCTGAACCAGTCAATTGAAACAGATACACACTATCTCTGCTGTATGGACAAAGGAGACATTAGACTAGAGTCAGGCAATAACTTAAATTTGGGAATATATAGTAATTACTTGTCGACTTATTCTGTATAGTTGCAACCTAACTGCTCCGCTAATTTTGCTAACCGTTTGTCACGAGTCCAGAGCTTTACATTTTGAGATATTGTAACAGTGGCCAGAAGCTGTACATCTATGAAGCCAACTCCTTTTCCCATTAGCTTATTTTTCTCAATAAAAAATAGGGTTTCTTCATGGCTTGTCATGGGTAGAGATTCTAAGCTTTTCCACAGAGATAAGAGTTGAATACGATTTTTAAGATTTCCACAGGCAAGCTCACCGATGATAAGAGGATGCATGACCACATGGTTTCTCTCTAACATGCTAGCAAGGGGAACACAGTCACCACGCAGGTAATCAACCCAGACAGATGTATCGACCAGAATCATGAAAGCGGTTGTCGGCGAGGAATATCATCAAGAAGTGGTTCGCTACCAGCTAGCTGGGATAGACGTTTAGCGCTTTCACGCTGAATTAATGCTTTTAGGCTTTCTTTAAGTAAAGCTGTTTTTTCCTTTACGCCTGTTAGCCTGACAGCTTCCTCATATAAGTGGTCATCGATATTTAAAGTCGTTCTCATTTTGATCTCTCCACACGAATACATGCAGCAGTATATGCATAATTAATGCATGGGATCAACTTTAATTGTTTAACGGTGATTGCCGGTTATTTAGGTATTAATTGGTCTAGGCTGTCTGATTGTTGAAAAATTAACTAGGAAGTGTCTAATTATGCACTTTCTGGCTTCTCCATACCGGTCATAGGGGATAGCAGAGAATTAAGTATGCAGTTTAATCAACGAAATAACCAACAATAACTATCAGGCTTAATCATGGACAAAGCAGTTGTTCACATAACCGGTATAGTTAAGTATTGTCCCTAGAACTCCCTTTCTCAATAAAGTGCTGTCGATTAATCATCAACAAGCTTATCGTTGTGGGATTGCTGCATGTCTGCAACAAAATGAACTCGCACAGGTTTTTCTGAGCAGTTGCAGAAACTAAAAAATGCCGAATAAATTGTCGCTTAGTCAGGCTAAAATAAAATGAGTTTAGCGTGTAGCTGAAAAGAATGCAGAGCTGTCTATGCTGATTTGAATATTTTAAAGGCTGAATGATTTAAGTCAATTTTCCTGGCACTTTTCAGTCTACTATAGTTGAGGTAATCGGTTTAAAATGATTGAAACGAGGTATTGAATTCATGATCCTCATTCAGGTTTTAGAGTTAAGGAATAAATATATCGTTAGGGAAAGTTAGAATCTGTGAAGTACTTTTCTATTTTTGATTTTAATACTTATTAATCAAGGAGAAATGTCATCATGCCTACCGTCACCATTACCAAAAAATTATTTGAAGCCAATTCAAACATTACATCAACCAGCATGTATGTGCTGGCAAATAATTCAGCAAATACGTTCTCCACGGCGGATTATCTGAGCGAGCCAGATCCGGTAAATCCCGGAGAGTTTATCAACTACAGATTTTTATTCTGGAATATCCTGAGTGATATTCATACATCTGACTCTGCATCTGTATCTAATGTGGGCACTACAGATTTTACTGCCACCGCCTGGTATATAAGAACAGGGGGAGGATCTGGAAGATCGCGCGTTCGTACTTCAGCCTTTTCCATTGGGCTTAATGAGTTTTTAACCAGTACGCCCATTGCATCGGCTGTTCCTGCGACTGAATGGCCTTCTTCAACCTCCAAAATTGTTTATACCGATAATTCAAATGTTGAAATCGATGCGGTGAACGCTTTCGGTACTGAATCTTATGATCATTGGCTGGTGCTGTTTGGAATCGCCAGTGTCTCTGGAGATGACTTAAGTGCGGATCAGGATGCTTCGCCTTTTACGGTGGTATTTTATAAAGAGGCAAGCTTAGGAGTGGGGCCGATAATCAATCCTGAAATTATTGAGATATACGATATCTTTGATCGTTATCGAAAATATATTGGTGATTTTGTATCAGATCCTGCACCGATAGATCTGGCCCGTGTGATGGGTAATATGGGTGATAAAGTCAAGGTGCTCAGCCAGGAAGATGAACTTAGCCAGCTCACTAAAAATATCCAGGCTATGGATAAAAATGAATTGAGCAAGACCAAAGATGGTCTTGAGGCCAAAGTCAATCGTTTGCGTACAGCGATTAAGATGGTAGATACATCCATCAAGGGTAAGACTCGATAGTAATTCCTGCCAATACCTAATGATGACTCGGGGCAGGGTTTTACTGATAGGATATGAAGACCAGGATAATCTTGGTCTTCGTTATCTATCCAGTCGTTTAAAACAACACGATCATCAAACGATGATGGTGAAAATGACCGGGGATTCATGGGTTGTGGAAAAATCAATCCATGAATTTAAGCCGCATGTGGTCGGATTCTCGCTTATCTTCCAGTATCTGCTGCCGAATTTTCGTTCGCTTATCAAATTCTTGAGAGATAAAGGTATCAATGCGCACTTTACGATTGGTGGTCATTATGCCTCATTCGAATACCAGGGTTTACTGAACACCATACCGGAACTTGATTCTGTTGCCCGATTTGAAGCCGAAGATACCCTGTTGGAGTTGACTGAAAAAATTGTCGCGAATGAAAACTGGCGGGGGCTGCCTGGCCTGGCCTGGAGAGATAATTTTGGAATTCAAACTGTACAACGTCAGGGCCGTATGGATCTTGATGAATTGCCTTTCCCCGATAGAGATAATATTCAATACGAAAGCCAAGGGTTACCGACCGCTGCTGTATTGGGAAGCCGAGGTTGTGCATGGAGCTGTTCATTCTGTTCAATTATCACTTTTTACGCAGAAAATGGTACCAAAGGGCGACGTATGCGAGATCCCGTCAAGGTTGTTGATGAGTTGGAGTATTTGCATAAGGAGAGAGGAGTGCGGGTCATTCTGTGGCAGGATGATGATTTTCTGGCAGGCGGTAAAGTCGCTTATGAATGGGCAAAGTCGGTTGCCATTGAATGTATTCGTCGCCATCTACAACATGGATTACGCTGGAAAATTTCATGTCGCTCGAACGAAGTCAGACAGCATATTATAGAACCACTTGTCGAAGCTGGCCTGACGCATATTTATTTAGGGGTGGAAGCGGGTGATGAAAATGATCTCAAACACCTTAATAAATTGATGAGAAGTGAAACCCATCTGCGGGCCGCCTCTGTTATAGAGAGGTTTGATCTGTCGTTTGATTTTGGTTTTATGCTGATGAACCCCTGGTCGACGTATGACTCGGTGCGTAATAATATAGATTTTCTACTTAAAATAACGGATGGCGGTCGGTCGGTCAATAGTTTTTGTAGAATGCTCCCCTATGTGGGAACTCCCGTAGCTGAACGATTAGCCAGCGAGGGAAGATTAGACAGACAAAATCTGGAAGCTGACTACAATTTTTTAGATGTTCGTTTAGACAGGTTTTATGAATGGCAGCTGGATGTATTTCAGCAACGCAACTTTCAGGCATCCGGAACGCAAAACCTTCTTCGCTTATTACAGTTTGAATCCTGCCTGAAGTTACCCGACCATGGTGATGATTCACAGCGCCGGAATATTTTAAGATGCCTGACGGAAATGGATAATCTCAACTGTGTTGATATATTAAGAACAGGACTGGATTATTTTTTTACGCAAGATCATGACGTTGAAAATGATCTCTTTCTGCAGAGATTAAAAGAAAAGCAACAAAGTCATGATTTCATGCTGAAACAGGATCTGGCTCGGTTCCTCGGGAATCACCCTGCATCAGAGCAACTACTACACGCAACAAGGTAGATGAATTTTATGCTGTATTAGTTTGCCAGCTTGAACCTACAGAGTTAACTGATTATTTATTAAAAAGACTTCACCTAGGAATTTCAAATCATCACTTTCTGGTTTCCTCTATACCGGGCAAATGAGATAGTAGGATCTTCGATTAACAGCTAATTCAGCAATATTAAAATATTTTCTGTTAGTCCCTTACATGGTGTGGAGCCATTCATGCATCGGGTTAACCACAGATATTAAGATATACAAATGAGGACAAGCCATACTGAATCAACGGGAAAAAAATAAATTAAACATCATAGCGATGCGACAAAAATTGCATTACGATAAACAGACTATTTACATAACACGATAAATTGAAGTGTCTCTTAAATCAGGAGGTCAACTGACCAATCTGGTTTGACGACGTACAGGCAGGTATTTAAAAAGTCAGTTCTCACAGTGGTATACGCTCTTAAACAACAAATGTAATTAATAAACAAAAAAATCTGCTCAAGCTACTTAAAATTGTTAGCCACGTTAATCCTTCTAAAATTCTGATTTATGAAGAGCCTTCCTGAAGAACAAGTCAGCGAAGCTCTTGTCGATCTATAAAATTTTATGACATTTTCAGAGTATTTCATGAAGTTACTTACATACTAGAGTATAGGAACTGGTTTCTTTTTTAATCCTGACAGTGCATTTCCAGCAATTGCCCCCAGCAAAACCATGCCACCCAACAAGGTATATAAACTTACCGTTTCGCCTAGTGCAATCCATACCCATAGTGGACCCAGTACTACTTCAGTCAATGAAATAAGAGTAAGCTCTACAGCCGGAACACTTTTTGAGCCTATGGTGTAAAATATCAGGCCTGCTCCAACCTGAAACACACCCATAGATAAAGCAATTAGAATATCATTGAGCGGGATTTGTAGAGTATATTCCAACATATAACTGATACAACCTGATGTAATTAATGCAAATAATCCAGCCAGAAAAACGGTCGGCATCATTTCGACGAGCTTGCGCCAGCGTAAAGTAATGGTGAAAATCGCAAAACCTAGCGCGGATACTAGGGCTGATATATTGCCTGCCAAATGACCTGATGCCATACCTTCCCAGACCATGATTGTAATGCCTGATAGTGCGATTATTAATGCTACCCAAGTGGTAGTACGAACTAATTCACCAAGTATAAACCAGCCGAGAAATGCTGCTATAAAGGGTGCTGCAGCAAACAGGAACATGGCATTGGCTACGGAAGTAGACTGGATAGCAAAAATCCCTCCTGTGAATGCGAATACCAGTCCCAGTCCACCAATAATTCCAGCCAGACCAGCCTTGCGGATAACCTGTAGAGGCCTGCCGCTCGATCTCAAAGTAATTACAATAAATAAAAATAGTGTCAGAGCTATGGAACGATAAAAAAGTATTTGCCAGACATTGGCTATCTCCATAAATCGGATGCCCAGTCCCATCGTAGACCAACACAGCCCTGCTATAAACACGAGAATAACGCCTTGCCTGTAACTGGGAACTGGGAAAGTAAGGCTGTTTTGAGCTGCAGTATTATTGGACATGTTCTATGTAAACTTTCAGGGCTGAGGATGAATTTAGAATTATGAAATCCTATGAGTCTCACTGTCAATAAACATTAGTGCTGTTTCAGTATAGATATTGTATCGAATAATGTCAGTAGTGAGATATCTTCATGGCGCCCTTAGATTTTTCAACTATTACTTGGCCATACTAAATTTGAAAGCACTGCTCGATATCTTGGAATAGAAGTGGATGATGCTCTGGAAATATCGGAGTTAACTGATTGTTGATGTAATTAGGCAGGAAGTGAAAACCTAGTACTTCCTGGTTTCTCCAGACCGGTCATAGGCGGAAATAGGGACTTCGGTGTACAGTTTAATCACCGAAATAGTCAGCACTAACAAATCAGGCTTAATCATGGAGAGGCTGTGTGAAAACTATCCATCAGAAATTAAAATGCCATACGCTATCTTATTTCAGATCATATTTGATGGTTTAGTGGATTACCGTATGTAAAATTGGCTGTTATACAGCACTGAAGTGGTAATATTATTTTCTGAATGAGAATTTGTTGAGTTTTCACACAGCCTGTGGACAAAGCTGCCGATCAAGAGAGTGTATGAATAACTACTCTAAATGGGCTCACAAAAGAGTAATTTTAAAGGGGTAACTTTCTTCTGAGCAAAATACTTAAACGTAATCTTTTTTCAGTGAATCTCTGAAATGAAAAAACATGGCCTAAAAGCTATGTTGAAATAGCAATATATTACCAACCTCATGCTTGTATTATGTATAAACCTCAAGTGCACTTGGCGTTGGTCCAGTTCTGGTCGTTTCTATTCGATGAACAGGTTCATGTCGGGCAGCAGCTTTGGCATAGGCCGACAGTTTGGGTACAAAAGTATCTAGAATGCTAACCTTGCCATCAGACAGTTCATAAAACTGTTTACGAATGATGTTGGCTATTTGCAAAGAGTCGGCAGTTCGATCCTGTTTGTAGATCAAACCATACAGTGGCGGAATAGGGGGCGTGGGAATTGATAAGCCAACTGGAGGCTCCAGAGATTTAAGCATCTGAATCGTTCCGCGCATAAATTCCTGGCTATCAAGGGCTTCAGGAACAATAGGGCTTATCAGTATGTCGGAAGCCAGGATTATGGATTCCTGCATGATTGAGCTCGCACCTTGACTGTCTATAAGGATGAAATCGTATTCATCTTTAATTTTATGCAGTGCTGCTTTCAGGTAATACACGTTATTGGTGGATTCCTTCAGCCAGTACAATAACTTCGCTTTATTATCATTTGATTGAATGATGTGGAGATGTGGAATATCCGTTGTTGAAATACAATTATCCGGGCTGACTTTTGTTATCAGCTCAATAATGCCAAAGTCGGTTTTATTTCTAATACGGTAATACGATGAAAGGGACTGTTGAAAATCGCCATCGACCAGCAGCACCTTTTGTCCCATGTCTGCGAGGACTGCTCCTATGCTTGCGGTAACGGAAGTTTTACCCACACCACCTTTGGTAGACACTACGCCTATTGTTTTAGCCATTGATTTCTCCTGTTAAATAAAATGAATCATATTTATTAACAGGTCATCCCAAAAGGGGCCTTAAATCATACCTCTACCCAACTTTACATAATATACAGACCTTGGGGATATGGTCTAAAGGAGGAGACAAGTTAAGTTAATCCGATAAATGACAACCTGTTAATGCGATATTATCGGTCAATTAGGAAATATTCAAATATATTTTTCTTTTGAAAGTATGACAAAGGAGGTATCAGCTTACAAAATTGATACTTTTGCTGTAATTTAAAAACATCTATATTGATAGAGTTGTTGATACTTACAAAACTAATTTCATGAGTCTAGATTGGTAATATATCGGACAAAAAGTCACAATTTAAAGCAGTCTCTGCTCAATTATTTTGATTCATTAAATCGTTACTCAAGTTTTATGAGTAGCCATATTTAGTTCTAGCGGGGGCATTTGAACAGAAACTTACGGTTTCACACCGTCGAATCAATCATAACCGTTAATTTCTGCACAATTTCCCCTAAAACTAAGTGTCTAAATTCTTACCTGCTTCAACATATTTATATAATGTCTGTTTTGAGATACTCCTCATAGAGAAAATCAGCGTTTTATTTACTCATCTCATCTGCTACAATGGATATACATTGTATAGCCGTAAGTAGTAATGAGTTATGAAAACCAAGATAAGCGAATGGGGCAATAGTCATGGAATGAGAATGACTGCTCCCATGCTGGATCATTTGAATGTAAAGCCTGGTGTTGAACTCAATATCAAACTGACTGATAAAGGTGTTGAGATCATGAAGAACACACACTCACAGGAATATGTGAAAACGGTCGCTCAAGAAACCATTGATGGGCTATTAGCCACAAGTGAACCCGTCAAAACGGTTGATGATCCTTATGCTGAATCAGGCATCGGCTATCTGGTTATCGCTGTTAACCCGTGCAAACCAGTTCTGCGTGAAGTTCCATTAGGCACTCCCGGTTGTTACAAAACACTGACAGATGCAAAAGAAGCCGCCAGGCAGATTATTCAAAACGCCATTGCTGATGCAAAAGAAGCCTTAACAGAACTTCGCCAGATTGGTATTGAAAATATTACCTACATAGCTCTATGAAAGAACAAATTGAAAACCTCCAAAAATCCTTCGAACTGTCCAGCCAGCAAATTGATGATGCCGTAAACCCTTTAGAAGTGGCAGCATTGTTTGAAAGTAAAAACGTATCCTATGTTCTGATCGGTGGGCACATGCTCTCCTATTACACTGGCACAGCCAGAGCAACAGTTGATGTTGATTTTATTATTGGTGGTACTGATTTTGAGCGTGCCTCCAAGGAAATCAATAAAGCTTATGCGCAGTTTAAACATCATAATCGTGTCTACCATGTTACCTATGACACACAAAAAACTCACGAAAAAGACCCAGAGCGTATTGACCTGGTTAAAGATGGTTTTCCTCTGTTTAAAGCCGTTGTGCAAAAATATTGTGTGACATTAAGAGCAAAAAAGCAGGTTGTTAAGATCCCAACCATTGAAGCTGCAATTGCATTAAAATTTGCGGCTTCAATATCGCCCAATAGAGGCGATGAAAATAAGCCCATTGATAACGCCGATTTAATGAGGCTTATACGCGCTACACCTAACTTAAATGAACATGCAATTTTGGCATTGGGTGAGCTGGTTTATAGTGGTGGTGGTAAAGAGTTAGCAGCAGTTGTGAACGATGTAAGGCAAGGTAAAACGATAAGTCTGTAGAGAGGAAAACAAATGACGGGCAACGAGAATTTTCTAACCCCGAGACAACGCTACCACCCAGTAACTTTTCCACAGGTTTTCTCAGACGAGAAAATGGCAAGAGACTGGACGCTCTAAACTTAAACTGCTGATAAAAAAGAAGCCAGTAAGTATCGAACAAATTCCAGGTTATTTATTCGCACCCCACAAATGCCAGAGTGTCTTTTAAATGTGGCGAGGCTTGGGTGGGGGTAATGTAGTATAAGCTGATTTTCACAATGAATAGGTTTAAGGGTTTTCACGAAAACTTAAATATATGCTCTAAAAAGAGAATTTAGATTACTTAAAGTAAAACATGAATTAAATGTGTTAACTATTTGAAATATAGGGTGATTTACATTACTTTACATAATATACAGACCTTGGGGATGGCCTAAAGGAGGAGACAAGTTAAGTTAATCCGATAAATGACAACCTGTTAATGCGATATTATCGGTCAATTAGGAAATATTCAAATATATTTTTCTTTTCAAACAATCGCGTGTGTATTTCTGGTGATTCGAAATAGTAGAGGAGGTAACTCAATGAGATGATAGTAAAGCCCGTAGTTCTGCGGTTTCCAGAGCTTTCATTGCTAAATCTATTTGATGATATGTACTGAAGGGCAGGTAACCAGCTGCATCTTCAGTCATTTCTTCTAATAGTCTCAGAAGTGATAAATAACTTAAGAATGTACTGACTTCAGGTCTAATTCTACCCGTCCTTGTTGGAATAAAAACAGACAAAAAGTTACATTTTAAAGGTGATTCAAGTCTAATAAATTTACTTGTGTTCTCAAGAAAATGATTTAGGGATTGTAGAGAAGAAAGATAATAAAGTTTGGCTATTTGATAATTTACGGCGCTATATGCCGTATAAATTGTAATTTTTAAACTATACTGTATCCTAGTGGTTTAGATAATTAGCTAAGCACGGTGATTTACGCCGTAAATATTGAAAATGGTAACCGAAAATACTAAACAAACATTAGACCAACTCTTACCCTATGGCATGATAGCGACAAAACAGTGGCTTTTATCCATGGGGTTAAGTCTTCATAGCATAGATAATGCGTTGAAAAGTAAAAAGCTGAATATGCAGGCAACTGGTGTATATGCGCGCACTGGCGTACCGATAACATGGCAGGGAGTTGTATGTTCACTCCAAAAAATGTCTGATCAAACTATTGATGTTGGTGGGCTTACTGCATTGGAACTTCTTGGGTATGGGCAATACCTTTCGAATAACAAGTCAAAAATCATCCGTCTGTATTCGATGAATAAATTACCAGCATGGCTTAATAAATTGAAGTTACCGGTTACTTTTGAGTGGCATGGAACCAAAACATTATGGGCTCCAGGTGTTGTAGAGAATGCAAGCTACACGATAGAACACAGTTGGCGAGACGACTTACGACCGGTGAAGTTATCATGCCCTGAAAAAGCCATGCTGGAAGTACTCACGGATCTTCCTGACAAAATAAGTTTTGAACATGCAGATGAGTTAATGCAGGGAATGACCAGCCTATCACCGAAAAAGCTAACAGTTCTTCTTCATGCCTGCAGCAATGTCAAAGTTAAAAGATTGTTTTTCTGGATAGCAGATAGAGCAGATTATTCATGGGTAAATAAACTGGATTACAGGGAATTTAATCTAGGTAAGGGTAAGCGAGTTATAGCCACTAAAGGTAAACTTGATAATAAATATCTAATCACTGTGCCGAAGGATTTGTATGGATAGAACAAGCATTTACTACAAACAGGTCCAATTATTGGTACAACTGTTACCGCTGATTGCAGAAGAAGAATGCTTTGCTTTGAAAGGTGGCACAGCAATTAATTTATTTGTGCTGAATTTACCACGGCTTTCAGTGGATATAGATCTGGTGTATTTGCCAATGAATGACCGGGAAGCAGCACTCAATAATATTAAAAAATCTCTCCAACGAATCAAGCTGAGGATAAATGATGTGTTTTCAGACTCAGAAATTGTTGAGTCTTTTAAAGACAAGTCTGACGCATTACGTCTTGTGGTAACCCGTAAAGGAGTAAGAGTTAAAATTGAGTTATCACCGGTCTTACGGGGAACCGTTAATAAACCCGAAACACTGGAAGTATGCCAAAAGGTAGAAGACGAATTTGGTTATGCTGAGATGGCTGTTGTGGCGCTCCCTGATCTTTATGCGGGGAAGATTTGTGCATCACTGGATCGTCAGCATCCCAGGGATTTTTATGATGTAAAACATCTATTAGACCATGAAGGATTCATTGATGATATTCGTCAGGCGTTAATTATTTATCTTATAAGCCATCCAAGGCCCATTGCCGAACTTCTTAACCCGGTACGTAAAGATTTTAAGCAACTTTATGAAGGCGAGTTTGTGCAAATGGAACAAGAGACCGTTTCTCTTGAAGAACTTGAATTAACACGGGAGCAACTGATTCGCCTTGTAAATGAATCACTGACAGAAAAGGAAAAACGTTTTTTACTATCATTTAAAAACAAATTGCCTGACTGGAGTATGCTCAATTTACAGGGAGTAGAATTTTTACCGGCAGTGAACTGGAAGCTGATCAATTTAAAAAGAATGGACCCAGGGAAACATAAAGCAGCCTATGAAAAGCTTCAGGAAGTTTTGTCTGTAGAATAGAGAGTGAGAGTTTGATTTTTTATTACAGCTGATAAACTCCACACGATAAGATCGAAGCAGGGTAAGTACTTAAATTAAACGATATTCGAGTCCATCAGGCTTAAATAAAGTTGGTTAGTATTGCGCATTTTGTTAAAGCAATACATTAGATTAATTATTTAACTTATTGATTTAATAAAATATTTTACTTTACATAATATACAGACCTTGGGGTGGCCTAAAAAGAAGGGGTAGGTGAGATTATCAAACAGACAAGCAGCCTATATTCCCGATATTATCGGTCAATTAAGAAATATTCAAATATATTTTCTTCTCAAACAATCGAGTATGTATTTTGTCGGTTCAAAATATTAGAGGTAGTTACCCAATGAGATAACAGTAAGGCCTATAGTTCAGTGGCTTCCAGAGTTTTCATTACTAAATCTAATTGATGGTAATCACTGAAGGTCAGGTAACAAGCTCATTTCTTTTAAAAGTATCAGAAGAAGAAAAAATTTAGGTTGTATGACTTCAGATATAATAATATTAGCCATCATTGTTGGAATAAAAATAGACAAAAAGTTACATTTTAAAAGTGGTTCAAATCAAATAAATTTCAATTGAATTCACGGCTTTCGCACTCAGCACCACTTTTAAATCTACCTGAGTTGCCGAGAACAAAATTTAGGGGTAGTTGTAGAGAAATTTGATTTGGTTTAATATGGTTATAATTTACGGCGAAAAATGCCGTATAAATTTCAATTTATAAACTTTACTATATCCTATTGGTTTAGATTGTTAGCTAAACACGGTGTTTAACGCCGTAAATATTAAAAATGGTAACTGCAAATACTAAACAAACATTAGACAAACTCTTGCCCTATGGCATGATAACAACAAAAAAGTGGCTGTTATCTATGGGGTTAAGTCTTCATAGCATAGATAATGCCTTGAAAAGTAAAAAGCTGGATATGCAGGCAACTGGTGTATATGCCCGTACTGGAGTACCGATAACATGGCAGGGTGTGGTATGTTCACTCCAAAACATGTCTGATCAAACTGTAGATGTTGGTGGGCTTACAGCATTGGAACTACTTGGGTATGGGCAATATCTTTCTAATAACAAGTCAAAAATCATCCGCCTGTATTCAATGAATAAATTACCAGCATGGCTTAAAAAATTGAAGTTACCGGTTACTTTTGAGTGGCATGGAACCAAAACATTATGGACTCCAGGTGTTGTAGAGAGTGGTAACGTCGCAATAGAGCATAGTTGGCGAGACGATTTACCACCGGTAAAGCTATCATGCCCTGAAAAAGCCATACTGGAAGTACTCACGGATCTTCCTGACATAATAAGTTTTGAACATGCAGATGAGTTAATGCAGGGAATGACCAGTCTATCACCTAAAAAACTTTCAGCTCTTCTTCATGCCTGCAGCAATGTCAAAGTTAAAAGGTTATTTTTCTGGCTAGCAGATAGAGCAGGTTACTCATGGGTAAATAAACTGGATTCCAGAGAATTTAATCTGGGTAAGGGTAAGCGAGTTATAGCCACTAAAGGTAAACTTGATAAAAAATATTTGATCACTGTGCCGAAGGATTTGTATGGATAGAACCAGCACTTACTACAAACAGGTTCAATTATTGGTACAACTGTTACCGCTTATTGCTGAAGAAGAGTGCTTTGCCTTGAAAGGTGGCACAGCAATTAATTTATTTGTGCTGAATTTACCACGGCTTTCAGTGGATATAGATCTAGTGTATTTGCCAATGAATGACCGGCAAACAGCACTCAATAATATTAAAAAAGCTCTGCAACGAATTACTCAGAGGATAAATGATGTTTTTTCAGACGCAGAAATTGTTGAGTCATTTAAAGATAAATCTGACGCATTACGTCTTGTGGTAACCCGTAAAGGAGTAAGAGTTAAAATAGAGTTATCACCGGTCTTACGGGGAACAGTTAATATACCCGAAACACTGGAAGTGTGCCAAAAAGTAGAAGATGAATTTGGTTATGCTGAGATGGCTGTTGTGGCGCTCCCTGATCTGTATGCGGGAAAGATTTGTGCATCACTGGATCGTCAGCATCCCAGGGATTTTTATGATGTAAAACATTTAATAGACCATGAAGGATTCACTGATGATATTCGTCAGGCGCTAATTATTTATCTTATAAGCCATCCAAGGCCCATAGCTGAACTTCTTAACCCAGTATGTAAAGATTTTAAGCAACTTTATGAGGGCGAGTTTGTGCAAATGGAAGAAGAGACCGTTTCACTTGAAGAACTTGAATTAACACGGGAGCAACTGATACGCCTTGTAAATGAATCACTGACAGAAAAGGAAAAGCGTTTTTTACTGTCATTCAAAAACAAATTGCCTGACTGGAGTTTGCTCAAATTACAGGACGTAGAATATTTACCGGCAGTGAACTGGAAACTGATCAATTTAAAAAGAATGGATCCTGGAAAACATAAAGCTGCCTATGAAAAGCTTCAAGAAGTTTTGTCTGTAGAATAGAGAGTGAAAGTTTGATTTTATTACAGCTGTTAACCTCCACACGAAAAGATCGAAGCAGGTAAGTACTTAAATTAAACGATATTCGAGTCCATCAGGCTTAAATAAAGTTGGTTAGTATTGCGTTTATCATTAAAGTAATACCTTAGCTTAATTATTTAACTAATTGATTTAATTGAATATTTAACTTTACATAATATACAGACCTTGGTGTAGGTCCGAAATAGGCGACTAGCGACGAGGTCATCCAAGAATAGGATGACCTGAAAGCCGATATTATCGGTCAATTCATAAATATTCAAATATATTTTCTATTGAAGCAATGGGCTAAGCTAAAAGCGCCATACAATAATGGCGCTTTTCTTCTGGCAGGCTTAGGAATCTGACTCCCTGGCTTTTACAAATTCATCATATCCAAATGTATCTCTAGCAGATTGTAATAATAAGGGAAGAGATTCTATGACATTGGGAGAAAGCCCGTAGTTCTGCGGTGTCCAGAGCTTTCCATCACTAAATCTAAACTGATGCCAATCGCTGAAGGGCAGGTAACCTGCTTTAATTTTAAGCATTTCTCTGACATGCCTTTTAATTTTTCCAGACTTTTCCCATCGATTCCAGGTGCGTCGATGAACTTCAAAATAATCCGCAGCATCTTGCTGTGTTCTGAAACCAGCTAACAATCTTAAATGTGGAAAAAAATTTAGAGTCTTATGACTTTGAGATCTCATATTAGGCATCCATGATGGTAAAAAAACAGGCAAATTGGCACAATTTGAAAGTGACTGCAATTATATAAATCTTCGCATCAATGAATCATGTATTGCCCCCAGATTCATTACTAAATCCACTGGCATTTTCAAGCACAGGGTTAATGGATGGGGGTTTGGAATTTTCAAAAATGGTTTTAATTGGTAATAGCCAGCACTTGATCTTGGCTGATTTTGAATCACCATTGATTTGGTAGGTATGAATATTTAGACCAGATTTAGTTCGTCGATGCAGTTTTTTCTTTTCCATGTTTGTCTTCAAACGATCTTGAATCCGTGTCATTTGCTTATTGATATTACCTCCACCGGCATTAAGCTTGTTCTCCCAGATAAATTTCTTGAAGGCTATAGGAGTGACGATTAAAACCCCTTCTTTTACAATATGTACGAGTGCCTTTGAATTATTGACCTGAATCTTTCTTTCCTGAAGACCTTCTTTAATCCAGGTAATGAAATGTTTGGCAATGTCTGGATCTTCCAGTTTTAAATCATCAGGAAGCTTACTGATTTTCTGATAGTCGGGCGTAGAACCTTGTTTGTTGCCTTCAATGCTTTGTTTCAGCTCCCCAGTTACTTGAATTTCATCCATGTAAAAATCTTTCACAGGGGTATTTTTCCGGTTATTTGTCGTTAAATCTGCCGCAGAACCCGGAGATTCTGGTTCAGATTGCGTTGAAACAGTATTTTGCTCATGATCTGATCCAGTTTTGTAGTCACCCTGCACATGTGTTTCAGTCCCTTGTGTTAAATCGGTCTGGATGATTGATTCAGTAGCTTGATGTTGGATATTTGTCTCAGCTACTGGTTTTTTAACTTGATCATCGTTCTGATCAATAACTTGATTATTTTCAATGACAGATATTTGTCCCAGAAATTCTCCCGGTTGTTTGCTTGGGTGGAATAATCTATTGGTTTCAAATTTAAGAACGGTTAGTTTGAAACGGTCATTAATTTTGATTAACCATATTGCGGCATCACTCTGATTGCTGATGGCATAGCCATGTTCCTGCCAGATATCAAAAAGACGAGTATTGTCACCAGGAATATCAGTAGAACCTAATTTTAACAAGTAGCTGCGAACCTTATCAGCAACGGTTCCACAGACAAGATATGTAAAGGAACCCATGCACCAACCTGATGAACCTTCCACCCCATTAATCTTAAGCGCGCCTGTTTGCAGCAGCTCTCGAAGGGCTGTCATCATTTTTTCAATCAATGGAATTTCCGGGGCATTGATGAACCGAGTCTGTTCACCCCCAATTTTTAGGTTTGCTGCAACCGATTGGCCATCAGCAAAACGGATAATCTTACCTATCATGCCAAATTCATAGTAATCACCGTAAAGCCAGGCACACAGTTCAGAAAAAATATCCGGGTATTGTGCGAGCCAACCTCGTCCTTTTTCGGGGATTATGTGAAAAAAGCTATTGGCTAACTGGGTATGGTATTTATAAGGATTATAATCAAAACGAATCTGGTAAGAATTTGCTCCAGAATTTAAAAGGCTACTTTGATGCGGGTTCCAGATTTTCCCATTATCTAACACGATCAAAGTGCTTGTGATCATTTTCCCAATATCATGTAGCAATGCCCCAATGAAAATCGAATAAGTCCAGAAGTGATCTTGCTGAAATATAATTTCTGAGTCAGCATTTAACGGGAGTTCAAATGATTTACGTTGTCTCAACGCTCTTTCTATAACATCAATGGTATGAGTTGCTAATCCACCGGGGCCAGCGTGGTGGTGGGCAGTCGATGCGGGTGCTAACTGTACAGACTCAATAAACAACTCAATAGCGGGGCGGTATAATTCATTAAAATATTCTGATCCAACGCTGGTTATGCGTTCTATAGATTTAATTTTTTTACCGAGACCCAATAACTCTATAAGCTCATGGCCAGCTAATATGGGGAGTTTTTTCTGGTTTAATTCAAATACTGTTTTTTTTTAGCTTTCCAGGAAAACATTTTCATGAAACCTGTCTATTGCACCATGCAATAATCATATCAGCCGTGGGGTAGGGAGTATCAGTCTGGTAAATAATTGTGCCTGTCTGTTTGAAATCATCAAATGACTGCAGCAGAGCATTCCAATAAACAAGTTCGTCACCGACCTGATTGACCGCACGATACGTAAAGCAGTCTAATTTTGTGACTCCATTTATGAACTGGTGCAATGTTCCTAAAGAAGTAAGCCACTCTGATTCTTTATTTGTAGCAAGGTTGACCAGTGCATCTAAGCTACTTGATGGTATCTGGTTTTCAAAATCTAAAGGAAACTGTTCGTAATTATTGATTAATGAGTTTTTTATTTTATTTATGAGCACAGAT
>Ga0257125_1000114_pt1 | contig 118415 bp, 86 predicted proteins | sample SI106_200metaG_FD_190183 | JGI IMG/M metagenome (GOLD analysis project Ga0257125, IMG submission 190183) | Marine microbial communities from Saanich Inlet, British Columbia, Canada - SI106_200 | ecosystem: Environmental > Aquatic > Marine > Inlet | place: Canada: British Columbia | collected... | reverse complement strand
TGTTGTACAACAACTTAAGGAATTGAATTGTATCAGTTTACTCCCAATTTGCAAGGGTTTCTACTGCCTCATACTATACATAACATACGACTATTATTACGCTTAGGAATTCCCGTACAGAAACTATTTATTAAATTTTTGTCTGTCCCTTATATTTCGACAAACAACATTTCACCCAATGCCTCACGTACTTCCTGATACGGGGACTTGATGATTTAAGTTTAACCACGGAAAGAGACGGAATACCACAGAGAAAAACAGATGATATTTTGGACGCAGATTTTTTCGGATAAAGACAGATACAAGCAAAACCAATTATCACGCTAAGCCGCCAAACATATCGGGTAGACTCGCCAAACGGAAAACAGATCATAAAACTCTTCACAGTTTTTTAAAAAAGGTGCTTTCCATAAAAGGTAGGTGTGGGGTACAGCAATTCTTGCCCACAAGCATCCTGCATGGTGCTGAATAACGATCATTGACAGCATGTAGCCAGCAGGCTACAATATGGGCGTGATTGAAATTTTCAAAACAGATAATTTCATTAAATGGCTCGACGGTTTGCGGGACATCCGTGCTCGTGCCCGTGTTTTGGTGAGAATTGAGATTAGCAGTCGGAAATCCTGGTGATGTTAAGCCCGTGGGAGAAGGCGTTTCTGAGTTGCGGATTGATTACGGGTTCGGTTTATTACAAACAGTAGGGGAGGAAGGTGGTAATTTTGCTGGCATGTGGTGACAAGCGTACTCAGACCAGGGATATTAAAACCGCCTTGCGTCTGGCAGAGAATTTATAGGAGAATATCATGGCTAAAACAATAACTACCCGATATGATGTCGCCGAGCATCTGCGTACCCCTGAGGAAATGGCTGCCTACCTTGAAGCTTGCCTTGAGGAGGCAGATGGTGATGCGGCATTCATTGCTAAAGCACTGGGAGATATCGCCCGGGCAAAGGGCATGTCTCAGGTGGCGCGTGATACTGGCCTATCTCGCGAAAGTCTTTACAAGGCGCTTTCCGGAGAACGAAGTCCGTGTTTCGACACAATCCTCAAAGTTATAAGAGCTCTTGGTTTGCAATTGCATGCAGAAGCAGCTCACGGAAATAGCTCAACAGACCTATAAGACGCTCCAACTGACGCTCATATTATGAACGGATAATACATCACACTTTGATTCGTGATTATCATGAAATGAGGGACATACACCATTTATCAAAATCTTGTCTGTCACGTTATTCTCGCCAAACAGCACGTCGTCCGCCCGGATAAATCCGTTCGGACGGGGGCAGGCCCGTCCTGACATACGAGGTCTAATGCTTCACGTATTCCTCGATACGGACAGAATCCTCAGAGAAAAAGATAGAAATTCCGGACACAGAGCCGCCAGTTTAAACAACTCCTGGTTTTCTGGCTTCCTTATAATAATTTTTCATTGTTTTATCTGAATGGTGCGAGGAGATGCGCATTGCCTAATCGCCAGCTTTTATTATCACTACCTGATGTTCTTAATAAGGTATTAGTATTAATAGCAATAAAAGAAATAACTATAAGGAAGCCAGGAATGCAGGAGGACAATAAAGCAATAAAATTATTTAATGACTGAGAATTGTACGTATTTTGTTTGCAATTTTAGTTTACAAGTTCAGAATGTTATTGTTGGATGGAAAGCCTGTCAAAGTGTGACCTTTTCTCATTAGTGAATGCAGAGAAATATAGAGAAGATTTTGGACGCAGATTTTCGCGGATAAAGACAGATAAAAAAACTCTCGCAATGAAGGAGGTAACAGGAACGATTTAATTGAGAGAGTGCTATACATGGCAATCAAAGTACGAGGGGCAAAAAGAAACTGCTGCACCGACAGAGTTTTCAACTTTGCATTCAGGCAAAGATTAATCGTCCTTTTGGCTCAGGTATTTTAAGGCCGTCTTCTCTGGCTGTCTCCATCCAGAATTGTACCGCATTTTCAGCATTTTCAATTGCCTCTTTCTTTGTATTGCCGTGAGCAGTACAGCCTTGTAATTCAGGGACATCAACAATAAATATTTTATCTGTTTTGTCCCAATACAAAATCATTTCGTATTGTGATTCATTCATTGTCTTCATTAATTATAAATTTATAATTTGTTAATATTTTCCTTATCTGCTTTATCTGATATCCTTTTGCCATTGAACCCTCAGCCTGAAGGTTTATGCGTTTGATTATACCATCTTTAGTAAAAGAATAGGTTTACAAGGATTTACTACTCTTTAAGCTTTATCATAAACCGTCCTTCTTCGGCGTGCATCTCTTCAACCCCTTCTGAAAACGTTTTCCAGAACTCTGCATCCTGTCCAAACTCTTTGATTAAATCAACATTTTTCAACCCACCCAGCCAGGCATTCGGAATCGGTATACCCATTACGCTTACACCCTTCAACATCACAATAGGGTGTGAGTTCTTAAATGCCAACTCCATGCCTGACGCAACCTTGATAGTTTTCCCACCGATAACCGGGAATTCCCTGTCTACTGGTATTAGTAACTTAACACTTACGAGGTTATCCGATAAATCTATGACTATTTTGTCAGACAAATCGGTGTTTTTAGCTAACAGTGCGTTCAATTCGCGCTCGGTTAATCTGATCACCCTCTCAATATTTTCAGAATATTTTTCCGGAGTCAAATTCTTCGCCCGGGTTTCTTTCGAAGTGTCAGCATTGAGTTTTGAAGACCCAAGACCCTGGAACATTTTTAACTTCTGGCTCAGAACGCTCTCTTCCTTTTGAGATAATACTACAGGCCTGAATTTTTTTGGAAAAATATAACCATTAATAATCCAGACTGTTACGCCAACGGATATTAAAATGGTAACAAGGATTAAGCCAAGAACTGACAAAGAACCCATTCCCTTTTTCTTTTTCCGAATATTCTCCATTTTACTATTAATCCAGTGATTAGATTTGATCATTATGCTTTACCGGTGCAATTTTGACATTACTCTTCCAATATTGTAGCATGCCAGACTGTACTGTATTTACAGAAACGGTCTGGAGATGAATAATCAGGCAAGTGCGGCTGGTTTACGTGTTTTTGGGATTTGCGTGCCCTTTGTAATCAAGGTAATTTCGATTATATTAAATTATGTAATACTAATCGTTCTGTTTCAGCGCACGCTCAGCTTTACGTAACTCTTTCTTTTTCTGTTTCGCAAGTTTTTTAGCTTTACGTTCAGCTTTAAGTCTCTCCTTTTCTTTTCTTCTTGCAAGTTTTTTAGTTTTTCTCTCTGCTTTGCGTAGCTCTCTCTTCTTCTGTTTCGCAAGTTTATTAGATTTACGCTCTGCTCTAAGTCTTTCCTTCTTTTTTTTTCTTGTAAGTTTTTTAGCCTCTCTCTCCTCCCTACGCAGTGCCTTCATTTGCTTATTTGTGATCTTTTTCGCTTCAACTTCTGCCTTGTAGATTTCTCTATCTGATGCTTTTGCGGCCTTTTCAGCCTCACGTGCTGCTTTACGCAGCTCTTTTTCTGCTTTTCTTTCAGCCTTTCTGATTTCGTGTTCTGCCTGCTTTTTTTCAACCCGCTCCGGTTTTCCTGCCCATTCAGGCTTATCAGCAACGGCCAGATTAGAAATTAGAGAAAAACAGCAAAAACATACGATAGCCGATATTATTTTATTCACAATCCTGTTACCCCTTCTTATCTTAAAATTAGAAATTAATATTAACTGAAATCATCCGCAAATTATCCCATATATCAACATAAAATCAATAAGTAAAAACGTAACTAAAATGAGCAGTAATCTGAATATATTCAATCAATTAAATAATATCGGTCTTTTGGAAATGAGTGACGTTATTGGTGGGTCAAATTTGCCGAATATATTGTAACTGTTTCTATTCATACTTTTGTAATATTTTCAATTGTCAATATTTTTCGTCACCAAACTTATTGGAAAAAATATAGATTCTATTGCCAGGATCAACCGTTTGGCTTAATTACTTGATTTTATAACATGCATAATCTAGAATGATTTCCCCCTCTCTTTATGAGAAACAGATACTGGAAAAACATGTACATTTAGACTGTTTATTTGGCCCGGTTACCGGTTATGAGTGGAGATACTTAAACTTGGTCAGAAGACATGCTAAAACCGGTTTGGCTTTTAGTCCCGGACAAAAGGCGCCGAGGACTTTGTCCGAAAACTATTTTGAGATGGGTATTAAGTGATATTAATAGAACAGTGTTTATTATAGGTAAACTTAGAATAATAGTAGAAAGTATTGCGGAGTAATTATGAGAAATAACATTGTACATGTAGGTGCGCACGAGCTTCAGTATGAGATACGTGAAATAGTAGCGGTTGGGAATAGTCTGAAAGGTATGGGGTTGGATATCTGCTGGGAGAATATTGGTGATCCCGTTCTAAAGGGGGAAAAGATCCCGTCATGGATCAAGGGGGTGATAAAGGATGCTGTTGATATAGATTCTTCTTTTGCTTACAGCCCTACAAAAGGGCTGGATGAAACAAGGGCATTTCTTGCAGAAATATGTAATAAACGAAAAAAGGTACAGATAACAGAAGAGGATATTATTTTCTTTAATGGAATTGGTGATGCAATTTCCAAGGTCTATAACTACTTAAGGAGAGAAGCGCGTGTAATCGGCCCATCGCCTGCTTATTCTACCCATTCGTCAACAGAGGCAGCTCACGCCGGTGAAGACCATATAATGTATAAATTAGATCCGGAAAATAACTGGCTTCCTGATATTGATGATCTACGCAGTAAAATACAAAACGATAAATCAATCTCAGGAATATTAATGATAAATCCAAACAATCCGGCAAGTACGGTATATTCAAGGGATGTAATGGTGGAGATCGTAAGAATTGCGGAAGAGTTTGATCTGTTTATCATTTGCGACGAGATCTATTTAGAAATTACGTATAACGGAAAAACATCTACACCGTTAAGTGATGTTATCAATGGGGTATGCGGGATATCAATGCGGGGGATTTCAAAGGAACTTCCATGGCCGGGAGCAAGATGTGGTTGGATAGAGGTATATAACAGAGATAAGGATCCAATGTTCAACACTTATATTGAAACAATATTGAATGCAAAAATGCTGGAAGTTTGTTCGACGACACTTCCCCAGACGGTTATACCGACCTTACTGTCTGATCCAAGGTATAAAGAATATCATGCCAAAAGGAATAGACAATATGAAGCGAAGTCTAAATTTGCTTATGATGCTCTAATTGGGGTAGACGGTATAATAGTGAATCAAACCGATGGCGCATTTTACATGACGGTTGCTTTTAAAGATGGTGTGTTGAGTGATAAACAAAAGCTTGAGATTGGCAATGATAAAATAAGGGATTATATTGAAGCTATCGTGGTGGATGTTGCTCTTGATAAGAGGTTTGTTTATTACCTGTTGGGCACCACAGGTATTTGTGTGGTCCCATTAACCGGTTTTAGCTGTGACCGTTTCGGATTCAGGGTAACATTGTTAGAGACAGATATGGAAAAATTCGAATGGATATTTAAAACTATTGCTGAAAAGGCAGAGGCTTATTTAAATTCCTGATTCTTTAAAGCGTTACTGTTAACAGGCTACAAATCACATTATTACTTATACTATAGGATATTCAAAGTTACTTGAAATTGTCATCGGGTAACATGCCCAAGTCCCTGCCATACTTTTCCTGCTTAAGCATCATTTATTAATGATTATTTCTGAGTTTGATCTGATTAGCAGAAACCCCATATTTTTTGATAGATGCGTAATTAATGCGCAAATCCCTCGTCTTAAAAACCTATGGTGCGAAAATTTAGCGCAACGCATAAAGTGGATAATCTCTCCAATGTTATTTTGTATTTTTATTAACAAGCAGTAACATACTGATACTTCATGCCTTACGAATATATGGTCTGTTTTGATAATGAATAATTTCGTAATGGTATAGGCTTTGCTTTCAGATCAGAGTAATAAATTTTTTAATTCTTTTTCGGAGGGATAAGTTATGGCAGTATCAGCAAGTGATTTTGTAGATAAGTTGCAGGAAGATTGTTTGAAACACCCGGCACTGAACCACTCATATTTGAATAGGTTTAAAAACAAAGAACTAAACAAGGCTCAGGTCAAAATATTTGCCGAACAGTACTATTGTTTCTCTCGCCATTTTTCCAGGTATCTAGCTGCTTTGATAGCTATTGTTCCAGATGAAGGAGCGAGAGCTCCCTTAATTAAAAATCTTGGTGAAGAATACGGTGCTCGGCAGGAAGAGAACAGGGATATGGATCCGGAACTGACACATCCCGCAATATTCAGGGCATTTTTGAGGTCTGTTGGTATCGACACATCACCAGAAGCGCTTGAGGCAATCAAGCCGCTGCCGGAAACAAAGCTTTTTGTTGATAAGTATCTGAATATCAGATACTTGAATTACATTGAAGCTTATGGTGGGTTTGGGCCTGGGACCGAATATATAGTACCTCAGATGTATACACTTGTACGTGAAGGTTGCAGAGGCGCGGGACTGACAGAAGACGAAGTACTTTTCTTTTCTGCTCACATTGAGTTGGATGTGGAGCATGCTGAAGGTATTAAGGATTCTTTACTTCCGTTTGCTAAAAATGCCGAAGAGCAGAGGTTAATGAGATTCGGTGCAATGGACTTTCTTGATGCAAGATGTGTTTTATGGGATGGACTGGAAAGAGCGAGTAACTTCTAATACATATAAGAAGAACGGTTTTTATGATTAATCTACTAAGGAGTTTTTAGTGTACCCCGTTAGGAAGTTCATACGTTGTGTTGCAATGATATGAGTTTCTAACGGGGTTTTTTAATGTAAAAATCCGTTGAGATGTTAAGTCGTATATCACCTTACGTTGCGATAAGCTAACTTCTTCCTTGAATTTAGTTTAAAATTTGCTATATTTCTCTGTAAGCGTGAAAAATTCGTTGAAGTTCGGAAAAACTATATTGCGTAGGAGATGCAATTACTACATAAATTTTCGTAAATGTTTACTTGTATATAAATAATATAACATTTTTTTAAATGAACAGGAGGCCTTTAAATGGGAAGTTTGCAAATACCGAATAAATCGGCAGCAACCGGGACGAGAACAAGGACCGGAAGCGATGTCTTGCCTCAAAGTGGAATGTGTGTTGTCTGTCTGGACGGTTGTCCCGGATACTGTGAAATAGGCCTATCAGCTATGAGAGGTCCGGAGACGATATACCCTATACCATTTGGAAAAAGCACATCCAGTGGAACAAAAGATTATCCTGTCGACTATTCACACTTTAACATTTCTGGTACCGTTGCCAGTCATCATCAGAAAGAGTACGAACAGTTTACAAATGTAAATGTTGAGACTCGTCTCGGTAGAGATAAAGGCCTTAAGTTAAAATTTCCATTAATCTGTACTGGTCTAGGTTCTACACAGATTGCGAAGAACCACTTTGCGGATCTCGGTGCCGGTTCTGCCATTTGTGGTACAGGAATCGTAATTGGTGAGAATGTGGTAGGGATGGATGAGACATCTAAATTTGACAGCAATAAAAAGGTTACAGAATGTAAGGAACTTGAAAGAAGGTTTAAATCTTTTAAAGATAACCAGAAAGACGGTTATGGCTTTATCGCTATTCAGGCTAACCCGGAAGATTGGAGATTGGGGGTACTTGAGTATAGTATGAATACGCTGGGTTCTGATGCTGTTGAGTTGAAATGGGGACAGGGTGCTAAGAACATAGGTGGTGAAGTTAAGATTTTTAATCTGGAAAAAGCAATACTATTAAAAAACAGAGGCTACATTGTAATTCCTGATCCGGAAGATCCGATTATACAGGAAGCATTTAAATCAGGCGCTGTTGAGGGCTTTGAGAGACATACCAGGGTAAAAGCAATATCAGAATATCTACCTAAGGCGATGGACGATTTTGGTCAGCAGGTAGATCATCTGAGAAATGCCGGTGCTAAATATGTATTCCTGAAAACAGGCGCTTATAGACCGTCTGATCTGGCAAGGGCTATCAAGTTCTGTTCGGTTTTCAAACTTGATGTTCTAACCATTGACGGTGCTGGAGGCGGAACAGGTATGAGCCCGTGGAGAATGATGAATGAGTGGGGTGTACCGACCGTTTATCTTTCAGCTATGACTTATAATTTCTGTAAGAGGCTGGCAGACAGGGGAGAGTATGTACCGGATATAATTCTGGCCGGTGGACTTTCCGCTGAAGATCATATCTATAAATCATTCGCGTTGGCTGCTCCATTCGTAAAGGCTGTTGGCATGTCTCGATCAACAATCTGTGCTACCATGGTTGGTAATACCACTGGAAAAGATATTGCTGCCGGTAAAATTCAGAAACCTGCTTCGGAGCATGGCGATTCACTTGATAAGATTTTCTATTACTCATCAAAGGTAAAAGAAGAATTTGGCGATGTTACTCCAGGTGCATTGGGTATGTATTCCTATTATGAAAAGATGGCGATGGGTCTTCGACAATTAATGGCAGGATCAAGGAGATTTAACCTTAGTGAAATTACCAGGGATGACATTTTTGCGTTGACCAGGGAGGCTGCTGATATTACCGGGATCAACTATATTATGGATTGGGAAAATGAGACATCAGAAAAAATCCTTGATGCGTAGTTTTTTGTTGAAATAGTAAGTAATAATTCAAAGACGTATAATTAATAAGGCTGTATAAGGTGAAGTAAAAACCTTATACAGCCTTTTTTTGTTAAGACAATGATTGTGGTGTTATGTATGGTGCAAAGGGTTACGGACGTGATCATTAAGCGGGCATCCAAGCAGAGACCTCAGGACTAAAACCTGTAGAAAATACACTACCGGCTTGATGTTACACCGGAATAGCTCGGAAAGATTTAAAGACAAGGAGAAAATAGCAGGGTGGGTCGGCAATCTGAATCTGAAAGGTTACGTGGGGTTTAATGACTGGCGTTTGCCAACCGAAGAGAAAACGGCATCACTTCTTGCACCTATGTAGAAGTATGAGATACGGTCTTCGATAGAAATTATTAGTTTTCTAACACCAGACATTTTTATTTTGGCCTATAACAGTTTTCAGAAAACTATTAGAATATTTTATAAACTTTTAACTTATTGAAAGGTCTATAAATTGGCTGAATTAAATGAGCTAGAACAAAACGTGTTAATGGTGTTCAGAGTTACCGGTTCTTCGTTAAAACCCCTAAGAAATATGTTTCCAGAAAGTATGACGGTGTTTGGAGAGGGTTTCAGGCAAACGGCATTAAAATATCATTTGATGATATCTCCTTGGGAATTAAAAGCCTCGCAGACAAAGGTCTGCTCAGACTTGACGAAGAGGAGGGAATCTCCTGCCTTACCGATGACGGCTATGAGGTCATCTGCAGTTAATTTTCTTGAATTGTTGTGAGCCCAAGAGTGGATCGCACATCTAATTATTCGGTTACGATAAGGGTTTACAATTAATTACAATATCTTAGATAGAATATATCTGTTGAAAAGCTGATTTTTGTCATTTTTTGATGTGTTTCTTCACGTATAGTATCTCCTTTATCTCAACAAAATAACTCCAGCATTTTATTTTGTATTAGAATGGTCCTTATGATGCTCCAAACACTCTTGTATTGGATCGGCTTTAATGTTTCCTCACTCCAAGCTCCATAGTCAATTTCCCATATATGCTTCTACCAATATTTTTGTCTAACTCAGGGAACTCTTTTTGAAGTAATCGTGATGATTTGCCTTAACTTTACGTTTCTTTAATAGTATGCTATTCTTTATTGACAAAAGTAGTTGTTTTGATACTGTATACCACGAACAGCTTTTTGGGTTATTATCTGTTCTTCTTAAATAAAATATTGACGTTATCCACTTGGCGAATCTAATATTTTATTTAAGAGTTATTATCGATACATGAATAATATCAACTATTAAATTATCTTAAGTAATGTACCGTTAAAGTGGTAAAAAAACTGTTTATAACTTTTTTGTTAATTTTACCTGTGAACCAAATTTATAGCGTGCATATTGTAATTTCTTTCAATAGAATTTTTTAGGAGGGAACATGACTTTTCGACCGGTATTCTTCGTTTCTAGTATTTTGGTATTAATGCTGATTTTAGTTAGTAGCAGCCTTGCCCAGCAAAAGAGGGAACCGATCAAATTAGAAGGAAAGCAGTCTCTGATCCTGCGCATCCTGACCAGACCGTTTTCCAATGTCTACAAGGAGAAGGACAATAGTAAAGGTACGGTGATGGAAAACGTAGCTTCATTTCAGTCATTCTTTGTTTATACTAAGCCAACTCCCGAAGATATTGAATTGGGAGATGCTTGGTATGAAGTGGGTATTGACGACAGGGGGACAGTTGTTGGCTGGATGAGGTATGATGATGTGTTTGAGTGGAAGCAGACAATGTGTCTCGCATACACTCATCCTGAAGGACGTAAACCGGTCTTGATGTTTGAGAAAAGAAACCGCCTGAAAGACATCATAGAAGCATCAAGTGACGACAGGATTAAGAATGCTGAAGAACTATACACAACTATAGATTCTAAGGATATCCCTCAGGATTTTCCGGTGATATCAATAGAACCGAAAAAAGCTGTGGATATCTCGGAGCAATTCTATCTTCTTCCTATTCTGGATTTTCAAACGATAGAGATTGATGATCGTGAGGGCAGGTTAGTAAAATTTGCAGCAGTAACTGGTGGAGGTCAGGATGCCCGTACGAAGAGCGATATCCGTGTTGACAAGAACTATCTTAATGATGCAATAGGAGAATCTACCAGGATGGATGAAGAAATATTAAAACAGCTTACTGTGGATTTAGTCTGGGTCATGGACACTACCGTAAGCATGCGCCCTCACATCGCACAAACCCTTGAAGTGGTCAATAATGCATCTACTCAAATTACGAAGGATAAAGAGTTGGCAGAGTCTATTCATTTCGGTATCTGGGGTTACAGAGATAACGTGCAAGATATACCGGACATCGGATATAACACGAAGAATTATTCATCTGAACTGCAGACTATAGACAAATTCAAAGACACTCTGGCCATGGTAAAAGTAACTACAACCGACTCAGTTGACTATGAGGAAGATATGTTTTCCGGAATGAATGACGCTATCAACAGTACCAAATGGACCCCGGGTGCTATGCGTTTGATCGTATTAGTAGGCGACGCTCCCAGCCATGAACTTGGACATGAGTGGAACCTTTCTAAATCCGACGAAAACACTTTGCATGAACTTGCCAAAAATAATACTATTTATGTCGTTGCAGTCCATATAAAAGAGCCCCGAGCCAGTCGTTATCATGAAACAGCGGAAGCGCAATTTCTTACTCTTAGCAGGAATGAAGGGCTGGGTGGCGAATCTGCGTATTATGATATCCCCGCAGACAACATAGAAGCGTTTCACAGGGTTACCGCTGAATTTGTAGCAAAAATCAGTAAACTGGTCTATACCGCCAAGAAGGGAACTATGTATGCTGATACAACTGCAAAACCTAAAACCGGGGGAGAAATGGCTTTCATGAACGAGGCTGATGCATCGGGTGATCAAACAAATCCAAAACATTCAACTTCCGCTAAGCAAGAAGTACCAAAAGGAGAGATGGCATTCCTGCAAGAAGCCGAAACCATAACAGCATCCGGAGAGCAGTTTGATTCAGTAATAAAGGCGGCATTGGTGAAATGGATCGGGAAAATGTCCGAGGCTAAATCTCCAAGTGACATTGTGGCATGGGCAGTAGACAAGGATTTGGTAGAACCTGCGATCCAGTCAATGGAAGTTCGCCTGCTTATTAACAAGCGTCAGCTCGATTCACTTAAAACCGTACTCTCCGATGTGATGTCGGCTGGGAGGCGTGGTCAAATTGGTGGAGAAGACTTCTTTGACGCCTTGCAGGCAACAGCTGCTACTGCTGCACGAGACCCGGATAAGATTATAAATGCAAAGGCAATGGCACAAACGGATCTCATTCCGGAATTTCTGGTAGGACTGCCGTATAAGAGCAGACTGATGGACATGAATAATGAACTGTGGTCCAGTTGGTCAGTAGACGAACAGGATGAATTTCTCAATGAACTTGATGCGAGGATACAGGCCTATCTGTCTATTCACGATACCCCGGAAGGTTGGATCCCTCTTAATAATGGTGACGATCCGGATGAGCACGTTTATCCTATCAGTTTGGAGTTACTCCCTTAATTATGCAAAATGCTGAAATAGGCAATAGTAGCAATATTGTTTTTTTATTGCGGGAGGTACACAAAACTCGCGAAAAAGGAGGTGTTCTTTTTGAACTGAGGATACCTTTTATGACTGCAAAAAAAGGAGAGTTTCTGGCTATAGTCGGTCTCAGTGGGTGTGGTAAATCTACTTTACTTGATATGCTTGGTCTTGTACTTAAACCGACCAGCGCTAAGGATTTTCAGTTAAGTATTGGAACTGGAACCAGCGAACAGATAAAGATTGATTCTTTGCAGGAAAACGAACTGGCTTCAATACGTAGAAAATCTATAGGTTATGTCCTTCAAACTGGAGGATTGTTGCCATTCCTTACCGTAGAGGAAAATATTATGTTGCCGGGTCGGCTCAATCAGGAAAGTGACAGCAGTGCTATTTTTGATCTGGTTAAGCGTCTGGGTATTGCTGACCAACTTACCAAAAAACCCAAACATCTTTCAGGTGGACAGCGGCAGAGAGTTGCGATTGCACGTGCACTGGCCTGTAAACCTCCTCTTGTGCTTGCAGATGAGCCAACGGCTGCTGTTGACAGGTTAACAGCTATTGAGATAAGAAATGAGTTCAAGGAATTGACACAACAAATGGGGGTTACTTTAATTATGGTCACACATGATAAGGCTCTCGTAGAAAATGTTGCTGACAGGATTTTCACATTTAATGTGGAAAAGAAGAGTAAGAACCACACTGTTTCAACGATTCATGAACTGAAAATAACATGACATACAGAATTAATATATTTATTCATATTTAACTACGAAATGAATTTACAACTAAACAAAACAAGCTTTGTCCTCTACAAATATGGATAAATCAGCAAGCAGAATGAGAAATCCTTTAGGTATTGTATTTCAGCTTTCTCGCGCTGACTTGAAACACGAATGGGTGTTGACCATTTGTTTGATCATGGCTGTAACAGCGGTACTCTCTCCCCTGATGATTCTCTTCGGTTTAAAGTTCGGCACAATTGAAGTGATGCGTTATCGTCTGGTGCAGGATCCCAGAAATCGAGAGATACGACCATTAACAAGTAAATCTTTTACTCAAGAGTGGTTTAATAAACTGGAGAGTAGAGATGATGTTTCTTTTATCGTGCCTACGACACGCCAGATTTCAGCATCAGTAGAAGCCCAGATAAAAGATAACTCCAGAAGTAAAGACCAGAATAAAATCAATCTGGATATTATTCCTACCGATGATGGAGACAGGCTTGTTATGGAAAACGGAGCTTCTGTTCCCAATTCGAACCAGTGCGTTTTAACCAATATGGCTGCAGAGAAGCTTGACGCAAAGATCGGTGACACACTTATTGTGGCAGCAAAACGTTACAAAGGCACTCGTTATGAAAAGGGAATGCTTAGTCTCAAGGTCTCCGGTATCCTTACAGACCGAGCAAGTACCTTAAAGTCTATTTATGTCCGCCTGCACATCCTGGAAGCAGTAGAGAGTTACAAGGACGGACAGGCTGTGCCTGAATACGGTTGGGAAGGAACAACGCCTAAGGCTTATCCTCTATACGATGGACTGGTAGTCATTCTCTTAAAGAAATTAAACAAAATTGATGAATTCAAATTAATTAATAATACCGGTTTTACGAAGATAGAGCCGTTAACAACACAAGATCTTTATGGACGGGCGGGTTACCTTTTGTCACCAGGGAAATCCATTTACCTGCTCTCTACCAAAAGTAAACCTGCTGGTCATGAGAGTGTCCGGTCTATCGGGTTTCGTTTACGTGGTAAAGGGGCAACCCTGATACCATGGGTAAGTGAATTGAAGGCTGAACTTATTGACAGGTCAGATCATGTCGTTAACTCTTTCAACCTTTTAAGTCTATCTATACCTGAGCAAAAAGCAGTTAATGTAGGGATGATTCCAATTCCAACCTGGAGTGGTGAAATAGATTCTGATGAGAAGAGTTCAGACACTGCTAAATGGCGTAGAATCATGTTGCCAGAAAGTGTCAAAAGCCTTGATGATCCTGTACAAATGCGTATTACGAGAGGTGATGATTCGTTTGTATTTCCTATTCAAATTGAATCAGATTCGATCCCGAGGGAAATTGAGCAGAAAAATACTGCCTTTGTTCCGGCAAGGCTTGCTGGCGTCCTGAATTTGTTTAAACGCCGTAATATTACTTTTGACAATACCAGCAGGGAGTTCATTCTTGCACGTCGTGGCTATGCCGGTTTTCGACTGTATGCGTCAACTATTGACGATGTAGAACTTATCAAGCAGTACCTGGAGGGAGAGGGCATTCCTGTTCATACTGAAGCTGAGCGCATCCGAGATGTTACCGAGCTGGATAAGTATCTTACCCTGATTTTCTGGTTGATTACAACGGTAGGTGTTATCGGTGGCGTGGCCACATTAATGGCCAGTCTCTACGCCTCTGTGGAGCGTAAGCGAAAAGACTTGAGTATACTTCGTCTGATTGGCCTCTCCGGTACAACCCTGTTACGTTTCCCAATATATCAGGGGATAATTATTGCTGTGGGAGGTTTTGGTGTGGCCCTTGTGTTTTTTGAATCATTGGCCTGGATCATCAATTCTCTGTTCAGCAGTCACCTGCAAGCGGAAGAGAGTCTCTGCCGTCTGGCCATCTGGCATCTTTTAATTATCCTGGGTGCCACCGTTTCAGTAGCTATACTGGCTGGTACCGTTGCCGCATGGCGCATTACCCGGATAGAACCGGCAGAGGCATTAAGAGATGAGTAAGAATTACATAACCCTTTTTGAACATAAAAATTTCTTATGAAAAAAAATAATGTTTATTATACGTTCTTGATGTTTCGTAATCTTTCTAGATTCCCTCAACATAGCTATCTGGGAAATGTTGATACGTCTGTTCGATGGTTTGTTCTTCCGCTGATCATGACTTTTTTATTAACTTTAACTCTTTTTGTTAGTAACAGCAGGGCTGACACGTTTAAACCAGAACCAGGCAATGAAGATATTGTATTGCCAATGCCGGGTGATACAAGTATGGTTTTCAGGCCTGTTTACATAGGGGAAAATGATGAACCGTATGCCATGCGCAAGTTTACTGTTGGTGATCCCAGTGGAGGGTTCAAAGAGTCTCCTACTACCGTTGTTCTTGGAGGGGCATTTGTGGGAGAGGATAATGGACGAAAAGATTGGTTATATTACATTGGAAAATATGAAGTTACAGAGGCTCAATATGCTGCTGTTATGGGGCTTTCCAATGGTGAAACGGAAGATACTCTCAAGAGTCAGTATCCGGTACATAACATTTCATTGTTCGATGCCATGGAATTTATTGACAGATACAATCAATGGCTTTTTGCAAACGGCCTTGACAAACTTCCCAAAAACAAAAGTGCTGTGGGATATGTTCGTCTGCCCAGTGAGATAGAATGGGAGTTTGCAGCACGAGGTGGATCTAAAGTATCAGATGATGATTTTGATCGAAAAAAACCTTACAAGGGTAATTTGGCAGACTTTGAATGGTTCTCAGGTCCAAAGTCTTCTCACAATAAAATCAAGAAAGTCGGGAAATTAAAACCTAACATATTGGGCATTCACGATATACTTGCTAATGTTGCTGAAATGACTTTTAGTTTGTACCAGATAGAATACTATCAGGGCAGAATGGGTGGATTTGTAACTCGCGGAGGCCACTATTTAACATCAGAGAAAAGAATCAGATCTTCTCTCAGAACAGAGGAACCATTTTATACTGGCAGCTCTAAGAATGGTTTCAAACCAAACCGAAAACCAACCATGGGATTCCGGCTCGTGATTTCTTCTATAATATACGCAGACCGCAACACTGCTAAACATCTGAAGACAGCTTGGGGTGAATATCGAAGCGGCAAGGGTGCAGATATGCCTGCAGCGGTCTCTGTCAGCCCTACAAGTGTCCAGACAGATGTTAAAAATGTTGACGCATTCAAACATCTTAAGAGGTTAAAAGTGGAATTACGCAAAATGGGTAGTATTCCTGAAGGAATACTACAAGAGATGGGATTTCTTGAAGCGTCCATGGGTGACATCAAGTTCATCCTGAGACAGGCAGATGAAGATTCCGCATTCGCATGGGCCAAGATCGCTGCAGAGCGTGGTTTCTTCATCTTCAGGGAATTTAGAAAACTACCCACTTTGAATAAGGCATTGAAAATAGCAGAGAGATCGGAACGTACGAAAATGGCAGAGAAGTTGAAACTTCGCAAGGCCGAATTAGAACAAAATATTGAAAAAGCCCTGACTTCCTACTCAGACTCGTTCCGTCAACTTGCTACTATTGCTCCCGATGCCATTGAGAAAGGTTTTGAGAAATATATTAATTTTCTGTTGGAGCATAATGCACCTGACCAACTTCGCGTATTGAAAACGGTACAAAAGCATTTTGATGCTTACCGCAAGGACAAACGTGCTGATAAGGATAATTGGAAGCAAGATTTTATGAATATTGAAAAATAAACAGAAAACTAGTGAATTATCTTGAAATCTTTTCCCATTTATATCATTATTATACCGATTGTATAAATATTGAAACATAATTCTAAAGAAAGGAGATCTAACATGAGAAAGAGTTTAGCGATATTATTTATTATATGTATAGGTTTTTCATGTATAACAGGTTGTCAAACTACTGATAAAACACGTACAAAGGCGGAAGGAACTGCCGTTGGCATAGGTGGAGGCGCTCTCTTTGGAGCTCTCCTAGGTGCTGCAATAGGAGGCAAAGAAGGTGCACTGATCGGCGCTGCTGCCGGTGCCCTTGCAGGTGGTGCTGTAGGCTATGCTTATGGGACTCATGTTGCTAATGAAAAAGAAGAATACGCGAATGCAGAAGATTGGCTGGATGCATGTGTCGCCAGTCTGAATACTACAAACAAGGAGACTTTGGCTTATAATTTAGAACTTGATAAAAACATCAGGGATATAGATGCTACAACAGCCCAGTTAGTAACTGATTACGAAAATAAAAAAATTGAAAAAAGTGTTTTGGAGGAGGAAAAGGTAAAAGTTGATGCTAAACTGGCAGAGGCAGAGGAACAACTTGCTAAGGCAAACTTTGAACTGGAGAATCAACAGCAAGTATTGAATGAAACAAAGACGGAGGTAAGTCAAGAGGAATATACAAAAGCATTAGATGGGGAGCTTGCCGAACTTAAATTACACATTGAAGATTTAAAAGTACAGACTGAAGAGTTAGCTTCTTTGTCAAGCCGTATGTCAGTATAATCTCATTCCTAAGTATACTTTGGATTGTATTAAAACACAATCCAAAGTATATAACTGCATAATTCAACTAATCTAAAAGGATAATACAAACAAATGAAAATTGTGTACATCATAATGTTATTATCTGCTTTTATGCTTTCATTAGGTTGCCAAACCACTACTACCGATCCAAGAAAGGGCGGTTTGTTTAGCTATAATCCGGAGGCATATGAAAAACGGCTTGACGACCGCAGGAGAATAAAAACAGATTTAGAAAGACAAAATGTTGAAATACAACAGGAATCTCGAAAACGAGAAAGTGACTATTCAACTAAGCAGGCAGAACAGGACATCATTGCAAAACAAGTAGCATCACTGGACGAAGAACTGGATAACGTGAAAAAAAGTATTGCAGATATTACCGTGCGTACCGATTTGCAAAAACACGCTAAGTGGAAAATTAATCTGAAACTGAAGAACCTGCAAAACAAACTTGGCGATAATGAGCGAAAAGAACACGATTTAAAAGAACTTAAGAAGGAACTCGATAACTTGTTGGAAGAAGCTGAAGCTCTTAGTAACCTCTGAGCAGAAACGATGCAGCTTTATTGTTAACATACCAATAAAATATTCCTGGAACAACAAGGACAAAACTACAGCAATAAGATTCAAGCCTATCTATCATCAGATAGTACATGTATCATTTTATGATCACTCATAAAGGCGTACTGCACTCAAGCAGAAAGAGATTTCGCTAGACTCTGCATTGTATTTTAACAAATATCTTAAACTCTTTGTGAAAGAACTATTATACAAATGCTCTTACGCCTTTTTTACTTTTTGATCATAACGTTTAATATATCTTTCCTGATATGTAGCACTTCCTTTTGTAAATCTAACAAGACAGGATGGACGAGTAACGATGATATGCTTCTGTTTTATGAGGCCGTAGTTAAAATACAGGAAAATACACTTAAGTCTGAAGCTACCAGACAAATGGTATATAAAGCCATTCGCTCATACATGCTGGGACAAGACCTTTATTCTGATTACCTTTCTCCAAAGGAATATGATAAATACAGACACTCTCAAAGTGAGCAATACTCAGGTGTGGGGATGGATATCTTCAATGACCATTCCGGTAGAATTGTTTGTATACCCTATCAGGATGGGCCAGCAAGTAAAGCAGGAGTGGAGTACGGAGACTTTCTCACATTCGTAGACAGTCATTCGGTAGATGGCAAATCTATTTTCACCGTAGGATCTTTGATACGAGGTAAGACAGGAACGTCTGTGTCACTGTTCTTTCAGAACTCTAAAGGTGCTACAAAACAATATTCATTACGCCGCCAGCAAATAAAGTTTAGATCTGTAATTCTTCAGCAATCCGGCAAGCTTTTAGTATTGAAAATATTCCGTTTCACTAAAGATACAACTCAAGAAATCAGAGAAATTTTAGATAAACTGATACCTGGTATGACCAAGGTCATCGATCTGAGAGGAAACACCGGTGGTGATCTTTTTGAGGCCATCGATGCAGCATCCATGTTCCTGAGCCCTGGGTCCAAGATCATAGACTTTAAATCTAATAAAGATATTAAGGAATACAAAGCTACCAATAACCCAATAGACCTCGATTCTCAATTATTTCTGTGGCAGGACGGTCTTACTGCAAGTGCTGCTGAAGTATTTATTACCGCTCTGGTCGAGAATGACCGGGCAGTATCCATTGGTAAAACTTCTTTTGGTAAGGGTGTAGCACAAAACATAGTTAAACTATCCGACGGATCTGCATTGTTTGTTACTAACGGAGCTTTACGATCTCCAAATGGAAACTATTTTCATACTAAAGGCCTTACTCCAAACTATACCGTAAGCATCAATTCTAGTTTTTCAGAAGAGGAATATGCAATAGTAACATTAGATATCATAAAATCAGGTAAACAGTAACACATCACGTTTTTCCACTCTTGAAATTTTTTTAACTTATTTACTAACAGACCAGGTTCCGCTCTCTGAAGATAAACCACCGCTTCCCTGCCATGTTCCGGTGAAACCATTCTTTTGCTGTGTTCCAGTAAAGGAACCCGACAATTCTCCGTCACAAAAACTGGAGTCAGTACAACCGACAACCCACCATTTGCCAAACATGGTTCCCTTTATTGTCCCCTTTTGAGGATCGTAACTTGCGCTGATTGTCGCTTCTGCCTGAGCATCATCAGCAGTGCCTTTAAACTTTCCGGAAGCACGTCCCATGGCGATTGTCAACGTCATAGTGCCCTGGATAGCATCTCCCTTAACCGGTCCTCTGAAGGTTCCTTGCAGCATGGTACCAGGCTTGGTTTGCGTCTTGCCGGGTTTATCAGCTGGCTTCTGTTTCAAGTTATCGTTCTCAGGCTGGTTTTTCCTTACCCTTGCATTGTTATCATAAATGTTTCTGCCCCCAGCAGAAACTGCAGAACCTCCACTGCCAGGGTTTTTGGAAACATTGAATATAATGGTCACCACCTCTTTACCATTACTGCGTTCAAACATCCTGAAATCATATTGACCTTCCTGTGTAGGTGCTGTAAAGTCAAATGTACCCTTTGCTTTGTTTCCTAATGGTTTATATGCCAATTCATGATTATTGCTTACGTTCATGCCATCATGTGGAAGGTCCGTTTTAAATAAACCTACCCAGGAATTATGAGGGTATAGAGGAGAAGCTGTAAAAGTTAATTTCATCGGCTCACCCGGTTCAAATACTCTTTTAGATAACCTAAGGCTTGCCGAATCCTTATCAACTGCAACGGTGAACTTAATGGTAGCAACCTCTTTTCCATTGCTGCGTTCAAACGTTCTAAAATCATATTCCCCTTCTCGTGTCGGTGCTGTAAAGTCAAAAATACCTTCAGCTTTGCTTTCTAATGTTTTATATGCCAATTCATGATTATTGTTTGCTGCCATACCATCATGTGGAAGATCAGCTTTAAATAAACCTACCCAGGAATTATTAGGATATAAAGGGGAAGCTGTAAACGTTAAATTCACCGACTCACCCGGTTCAAATATCCTTTTAGATAACTTAAGGCTTGCATAATCTTTATTAACGGCAACGGTGAATATAATAGTCACCACCTCTTTTCCATTGCTGCGTTCAAACATCCTGAAATCATATTGTCCTTCTTGTGTCGGTGCTGTAAAGTCAAAAATACCTTCTGCTTTATTTCCTAATGGTTTATATGCCAATTCATGATTATTGCTTGCGTTCATGCCATCATGTGAAAGGTCCGTTTTAAATAAACCCACCCAGGAATTATGAGGGTATAGAGGAGAAGCAGTAAAAGTTAATTTCATCGGCTCACCTGGTTCAAATACTCTTTTAGATAACTTAAGGCTTGCAGAATCCTTATCGACGGCAACGGTGAACTTAATGGTCACAACCTCTTTTCCATTGCTGCGTTCAAACATTCTAAAATCATATTCCCCTTCTTTTGTCGGCGCCGTAAAGGCAAAAATACCCTCTGCTTTGTTTCCTAATGGTTTATACGCCAATTCATGATTATTGTTTGCATTCATGCCATCGTGTGGAAGGTTAGATTTAAACAAACCCACCCAGGAATTATGAGGATATTGAGGAGAAGCTGTAAAAACTATATCCATTGGCTCACCTGGTTCAAATATCTTTTTAGAAAGAGTAATGCTATCTGTTCCATTGCGGACAGAAGTTTGATCTCCGATGGGTCTCCTGCTTCCTTTTCCTGCAATTACCTTACTGTTCTCAGTTGTTACCTTCTTCTCTTTCTCTGGCTCGGTTCGATTAGTATAAATTTGCCTTGCATAGTGGTCATAAGGGTTCCCGCCATAGTCTGTTTTCAAACCTCCTACTTCATCAGCACTTTTGTCACTTAAGTCGCATGCTCTTTCTCGCTTGTAATAGTCAAAGGATTTACAAACGAATGATGTTTCCTCTTCACACAGCCTTGCACATTCTTCAGGAGAAACGTTGGTTAAATGCTTGTTGTTGTAGCCGCTGATAGCCGCATTTCTGGTAATAGTATAGTTGCCCAGACTTCCTGAGATTTGCGAACCACCTGAATTTCCGCTGCTCACTGCAGCATGCTCTCTCTGTCGTTGTTTTTCCCTGCTTTTCACTTTTTTTTGTAAGCCAATAATCTTACTTTCTAATGGAAGATCCCTTCCAAGTTTTAATGCCTGCTCATATTTATCTATTGCCGCTTGAAGCATACCTTGATTCTCAAAAGTTTTGCCATCCGAAAGTAAACGGTTTTTCTTTACTTTTACTTTCAACTGTTTTATGCGCAACTCATTATTAGAGTCCCATCTTGCCTTAAGGGCCAGTTCATACTTTTCTATTGCCTGTTCAAGTAATCCCTGCTCTTCTAAAGCAGAACCTTCTTCATAGTAGCGTTGCCTGTCTACCATACTCTGTAAACTTGTAATTTTAGATTCCTGACCTGGATCATGATAGATCTTTTGTGCTTCCCTATACATGACCAGTGCCTTAGTAACGGAACCGGACTTTTCCAGTTCGGCGGCATCATAGCGTAAACGTCCTGCACGATACTTAGGAGACTGTCTATGTTTTATCGCTTCCAAATGGTTCTGGATCTTATCATTCAACTCTCTGTCTTTAAGGGTAGATGCCAGCTTCCGAGCTTCTTCAAACTTATTTTTTGACTTCTCATATTGTTCTTTCTGGAAAAATGTAATCCCTTCGAAACTCAAATGTTTAGTCTTTTTAAAATCCTGCTCCTTCTTAATCACTCTATTTTCCAGGGATCTGATTCGCTTTTTTTCATTCTGGTCCGGATGCATTTGTAATGCCTGAGCGTACTTTGTCTTTGCTTCACTGAGCTTACCCACTTTTTCAAGGGCTTCAGCTTGACTTAAAAGAGACTCTGCATTCGATACAGAATACATTTTCTTTTCCAGTGCATTATATTTGGATCCTATTTCGGTCTTATGATGCTGGTTAGGGCTGATATTCTGCGCCTGTTTGTATTTGGACAGTGCATCCTTTAACCTGCCATCTTTCTCAAGTTTCATAGCTTCCTGCTCTAGTCTCTTTGCTTGTACCTCATTTTTTACAGATTTACGTGTTGATTCTATTTTGGCATCAAGATTCATTGCAGGTGCCAGCTTTTGTGCCTCTTCGTATTTGACCCGGGCTTCCTTGAATTTACCCTGCCTTTCCAACAGATCAGCTTCTCGTGCAAGATCTTTGGCCTGACTTATTTCCTTATCCTCTGCTGCAATAGATCCTTTTAGAGATTTTACTTTAGAATCAAGTTTTAAGACCGGAGCTAGTTTATTGGCTTGTTCATACATCTCCGCAGCCTCTTTTAATTTACCTTGTTTCTCAAGACTGGCAGCATTACGTTTCAAATCCTCTGCCTTTTTCAGGTCATTCAATTTGACATCAAGTTTCTTCTTCCAATCTTTCTTCAGGCTTTCCAGCGGTTCATATTCAGAGTTCAGCTTAGACGCTTTAGCTAGTTCCTTCTTTGCTTCAGGTAGTTTAGATTGCTGGAGGAAATTTTTTGCAGTTGCTACATGATTGTCTATTTCAGCCTTTTTCAGTTTGTATTCACTGGTAAGCTTTTGTGCCTCTTTATCATCTGGAGAGATGGCTAATGCCTCATTAGCTTTTGTAACTGCCTGTTCCAGGTCACCTTTTTTCCATAGGGCTTTTGCATCTGAGAGTTTAGTTTTGCCTTTCTTACTGTTTTTAGACTTATCCAAAGTATTTTGAGAAATGGAAACACTGAATTGCCCTGATCCCTTTCCCAATACAATGCCCTCTTTGTCAGTGACTGTGACTGTCGCTTCACAATTTCCTATCTGGCTACGGTTCAGTGTAACCTGCTGACCGGTGTTGCCACCGGCAAAATGGCTGTCCTCGTTAAGCGTCCATTTGTAATAAACCTTTGCTTTGTTCACTGGCTTGATATCAGCCTGGAGCTGTACATTCTGGTGTACTGCAAGAGTCTTGGTCTCCTCCACTAATCCTGTTCCCTGCTTCCATATCATAGGTTTTGGCCCCAGTGGACCAAGGTTTTTTACCGTAACGGCATATGATTTTGCCGAAATCGTGATTTTTGCCCTGCCCAGGTCATCACCTGTTCCTGGTACCCTGCCCATTGCCTCAATCAGTATAGGCTTCGTGCCCTTTGGGATGAAGACAAGCTCTCTGCTGTTTTGAGATATCCGGAGCTCCCTGGCGTTATTTGGAAGCGGCATCCAACGGAAGTCAATGCCTTTGCCTGGATCAGGATTTGCCTGAATAATTGCCCTGGTCTCCTGACCCACTAACGGGGTCTCCGGATCTACAGTGATATTGAGCTCGGGTGCTATCACCTCAATCTGTATCTGTTGCGACTCTGAAACTGTAACCAGCTCTTCCCCTCTTTTCTCCAGAATTATGACCCAGACTGGAGTTCTCCCGGGTTGGCTGAATGTAGCCGTAGTGGAAGGTGAAGTGCTTTCGTGCTCAGAGAAAGTTACCCTTGGATGAGGCTCCCATCTGTATGTAAACGGGCAGTTCACTGTCTTTCCGCCTGCGGTCAGTATGGCCTTCAAGCTGACTTTTTGACCAACCACCACCCGGCTTCCGGAAGGCGCAACCTTTTGTACTGATACCGTAACCGGTTTTACCTGAATGTTGATAGAACCGGTACCGGTATTGCCTTTTGAATCGGTTACAATAACTGTCACGGGATTAGCCCCGTCTTTTTGAGGAGCAAAACTTATGCTTGATCCATCACCTTCATGTCCCGGCCAGGAATAAGTATAAGGTGGACGTCCGTAATTTGCGGACACACTTATAGAAACATCCCCCTTTTCACAGGAGAGGAGCTCTGTCTTTGAAGAGGTGAGCTTTACCTCCAGAGGTTTCTCGGACTTTTTATTCTCCATTTCCATATTCTCTGTGGTGTACTTACCATAGGGTATGTTCCCTCTTTCCGAGCAGTAATCAATCGCTTCCTGAGAAGTCTTGAAAAAGAACCTGCCGCACCCAAAACCGCTCATAACGCATGGTCCTCTTGACAGATCTATCTGGCTGCATTCTGAGTCCTCAGACTGTCCGGGTTGGTACCACACTGAAGCACCACCTGTCCAGTCATACTTGCAAAGGCAATTCAGAAACCACTCTTTTGATTTTTCAGGTTTTTGCAATGTTGGCTCTTCTTCCTTATCATTTGCAGACTCACCAATTGTAAAGCCGCCATGTTCGTCATATATTATTTCGAATTCATCTTGAAAGGTAGAACCAATGTTTTCTTCATTCTCAGGCCCTTCATCATCATCGGCATTGGCGTCTTTCTCGTCTCTCCACTCTTGATCGGGTTCGAATTCTTCTTCCTCACGTCTTAGATGCCCATCTTCCTCTTTTTTTAATCTTTCTTCTTCAGCAGCAAGCTCTTTACGTTCTTCTTCTTTCTTCTCTTTTTCGTCTTCATCATCGGTTTTCTCTTTTTCCATTACCGTAAACTCTGCGCTCTTCGTGGCTAGCTTTACAAGTTTGTCGTCTGAGTCCTTTACATACAACTCAACCGTCACAATCCCGATTGTATCTTTTGCTTTTGTAGTAACAGCTGTGGACATTAAATCCTTATCTTCAACACTACAGTTTTTACCACTCCATTTATAGATGAAATTAGTTTTACCCCCAATATAGAGCCTTGGAATAGAGGCGTCTGCTGTTATAATTTCATGTGATCCGGGTCTCTTTTTTGAGAGAGAGAGATTGAGGAAATTATCCGAGACCTTTGATTTTTTTATGATTTCAAGTGTACCCTGAACCTTTGTGGCTCCTATTGTCCTAACCACCAAAACACTGATAGTGGTAGGTTCAGCTCTTATAGTGTGAAACTTAACCTGCTTTTTGTTGTTTTTTGGGGCAAATTTACCACCCGGAGTAGCTGACCACGTAATACTGAGATCTCTGTCATCCCATAGTTTTTTCAGCTCTTTGTTTTTAAATTTAATATCAAGTGGCATCCATACTTCAAGTGTGAGTGTATCACTGCCGGCAATAATTTCGGCACCTTCATCTAACATCTTTTGAAATGCAATGCTTTTGCCATAAAGTTCTTTTACCTTGTTCAGTGCCTCCTTGTAATCTGTTACGAATTTTGGATTATTATCAAGTTTTGGACAAATAGCGGCATTGTCTGTTCCTTTAGCATTACTAGCGAAGTCTTCACCATTTCTCCAGTTAAAGGCCACGTCACCAAGAATAGCAAATGCCTTTCTGTCTACAGTGTCTTTCGGATCACCTTTCTCACCCTTAATTTCGCTTATATCGTTCCTTATTCTTGTCAGTTCTTTGGCATAGCCCAGTTTAGACTGCTCTGCTCTGACCAGATCCTGTGCGTAGTTGCCTGACCACCTAAATCCGAGTATGGTCCTGAGTTTATAACCTGTCTTGGTTTCAACACCGGTTTTTATAGTCTTGCTGAAATTATATATATTATAATAAACACTGATTGCCTGCTCCCAGATATTTCCCTGGCCCAGAGCTTTATCCTCTTTGGTTCTTGTGTCACTGGATATCCAGGATGACTTATCCTTTCCTCTTTCTTTTGCCTGTTTTTCGATTACCTCAACAAGGTTTACTTCCAGTTTGCTTCCCCTGAGAGTCTCAAGCTTCTTCTGCAGTTTTGCCAATTTTGGTTTGAGTCTCTTCCCGGCATCAAGAGTCGCGCGCTTGACCTCTGCAAGCTCTATCAGGTGAGGGATCATAATATTATTGATCACATGTTCTTTTCTTTTTTCCATTTTAGTCTTCATTAAATTAAAGACTTTGCACCAGTTTTCCTCGCTTTTAGAACAAAAATAATCAACCATCAACTTATCAACATTAAACAGATAATTGACAACTTCCTTCGCAATTTTACTTCCAATTGTGGGTGGGTCCCAGTGTTCTTCCTCTGCAATTGCTTTCGCCTGTTCCTCGACAGCTCTTTTATATTGTTCATAGACCGAGTCTTTTTCAAGATACTGTTTAACAAAGACCTCCTTTGTTGCTTCAGAAAGATCGTTGATCCGTACGCCCATAGACTCTATTGATTTGTGGCTGATCTTTACATATTTTGTTTGAAAAAAGAATTTCTTCAAATCCTTTTTTTCAATTATCTTATTGTCAGGCAACTCTAATCTGACAAATTTACCAGTATTCTCATCAAACTTTCCATCGTATACAAGTATATCTATAAGTCCTGAATTATAGATAGAAAGTTGTATTCCTGAAGTAATTTCACCTCCTACCATTAGAAGATCTCCGGTCAAGACGAGTGGCCATGCAGGAGAGAAATAGAGTGCTTCCTTTACGAACAAGAGTATTGTTTTTCCGTTCAAACCTTCGAGAAGGGAGGACTTTACGGCAATTGCCCCGGGTACAAAATCTATTAATGCAAAGGCGCCTGCACTCAAGTCATTACTAAGCTCTCCACTTTCCCAGGAGTGATACATAGCATCCATTGCTTTTATACTTCCAGAAGCCAGTACGACTGCCATAAGGACTTTTCCTTTCGGGCTTTGTGCCATTTTTATCAGGTACCCACTGCCACCCTCCTCGGTTATCTCTATCCACTGTTTAAGTGCCTTTCTTTCAGCTTTACTTAATGTTCTTGCTTCGCGTGCTTTCAATAACTTCAACGCTTTATTGTTAGCTTCCTTACGTACCGCTTTTAGACTGCCGTATTTTTTACTTGATTCAGCAAGCATTTCCACAAATGCTTCACGTGATTTACCACTCTTTATCCAGTTGCTCGTAACTTCTACCATGTCCTGAGACTGTTTGAAGCTTGTATAGAGCATGGAGTACAGCTTTTTATCCTCCCCGGCAACTGCCTTAAGACGTGCCAGGATTTGTTCTTCCTTTCCCAGAAGAAAACGGTTGTCCTTCAAAAGCGAAAATCCTGTTGTCAGCTCGTCCATAACCTTACGAATCTCATTGTTAGTCATTAAATTCTTAGTACCTATAGATTCCGCTTTCCTTAGTATAGGTTCCAATTTTCTCGGAATTTCCTCAAATCCAAGTTTAATGTTTTTTAGCCTTATATCATTTATTTGGCTAAATATCTTTTCATCAAGCACCTTACTATCAAGTATTTTGTTAATTTGTCCCAATTTTTTACCTTTTAAGGCACCGGAAACTTCGAGTGCTTTGACTTGTCTACGGACATACTTAACCCTATCGGAATTAGATAGTTTCTCCCAACCACCGTGAAGCATTATCTGGCGTTCAGTGCTGCCGATCATGGTAAGAGCACCATATTTTTTTGTGCCGTTGCTGATATCCAATATTTCCGATAGTATATGGTTCTTCTTACTGGTGGTAAAGGAACCCAGTCCCTCTGCCTGCTTCACCAGCTTTTTACCATCAAAATCGGCAATGATTGCTCCTTTTTTCAAGGTTTCCTGCTTTATCCCACTAAGTCCAGAGGCTCCAAGAAATTTTTCAGTTTCCATAAAATCGAGAGCAACAAGATCTATTCCCCTTACCTTCTTTAAGCCTCCCAGGTCAAAACCTTTGACTTTTAACTTGTCCAGACCTGACTTACTAAGTGCTTCGTTAAATTCACTGGCTGCCGCAATGCCTTTATTACCGATAAAAGAGATATCGTCGTCAGAAAATAGAAGTCTATAAAGATCTTTAGTAGATTTCTTTTTATTTAGTGCCAGGTGTCGTTGACCGGAGGATCCGGTGCGAACAGCTGCTTTGATCCCTCCATTCGGGTACTTAGCATAGATTTTGTCTAAGATATTTTCTACTGCCCGGAACCGCTTCTTGTCCAGGGCACCACGAATCTTGTCAGCAAATACTGTAGGGTTCTTGTAACCGGCCTTTTTACCGGCATCTTCCAGGGCCTTGAGGAAAAGCGTTTCATCCTTCGCATGGGTGAAGTCAATACTCTTGAATACTTTAGTCAGTACATCATCAGGTATATTGCCTTTTACCTTAGCCAGTTTGTCAAGATCATTGATGTTGAGCCATGATTGTGCAGAAACAGAAGAAAAACCACATAACATGATTAATATCACTGCCAGTACCGTTTTTAATGGTACTGATAATAGAGACTTTCTTACTGTGTACATTTAGTTTCTCCTATTTTATTTAAGTAGAAAGGCATCCACATAAAACATAATCACGTTTTCTGAAGTTGTTTTCCACATTTAATAGTATTGTCAATGTCCCGTTACCTGTGGGACCACTCGTGAACGACACAAATTATAACCAAACAAATAGCAGAAAAAATTATAACTTTAAGTATTTTCCATATAGACCGAGAAAATACCTCTTTGTCACTTTCTTTTCCGGTAATGTAACGGTAAAAATAAATTGCTTCTGGTCTTGCAACCATTGATATAGATAAAACTGCCCATAGTAGAAAAATAACACCAACTGCCATATACCACGTATCAAAAAGTTCCATTATGTCTCTTTCGTTTATTTAAAATTTCTTTTTTGTTAATTTTATGAAACAATAACAAATAGTATTCAAAAGGGCAAATGTGTTTCCGTAAAAGTAAGGCTCTGAATGGTGGTCTTAAACTACTAGTTAGATTTCAATTATTATTCTCATCTCATAATGGTTTTAGTATACATACGAAATTTTCTTGCATCTTTACCAAGTTCAGGCATATTAACAATAAATTATCAAACAATTTTTCATAAACCATATTTAAAGGAAACATCATGAGTAATACAATAACGGTGAGCACACAGGGGATAAATGAATCATTAACAGACTCCAACGGTGATTTCGATACGGTAGAAAGAGGAGAAATGACGCCTGATGAATTTGTAGATTTTATCAGGAAAGCCTCTCAATTAAAAATACCTGAGTCGATAGGCGATAGTGAGGAATACTGTCCTCCGCACATTATAACTAACAACTCTACCGGTATTGTTAGTTTCCTTATGGACGGTGGAAAGATAGAATGTCTTGAGGTAGAGGACTATGTGACCCCATTTGAAGCGTGTATGTTAGCAAACGGCGAAAAAAATCCTGAAGTGATGAAATTGGAAAAGTCAGGGGGGACAAAACTCAAAAGTACTGATAATTCGCAAGCAAATTCACAACTGACAGAAAATATAGTGATAAAGAGGGGGGGTAAATTTAAACGGTTTTTAGGTTATGTGCTCTCGTTGATTTTTATCTCAGGAGGAATCATCATTGGTGTTGCTGGTATTAGGTTTGGACTTAAGAATGGGAAAAATGAAGATTTATATATTGGATTAGCTGCATTAGTTATAGGAGTAATTATTGGTTTTATAATTTTCCGGGCAGTTAAAAAATCTGCTGGTAAATCAGGTTCAAATTATGATGCAAATGAAGGGATTGTTTATGCCCAAACTCTTAATGCAATGCATGATGATAACTATAATGATTCTACTGATTATGGTGATTTTGATGGTGGCGATTAATAACCAAGCACAGCCATGTTCCATCTGAAACTAGGGTTATTTAGCTTTTTTACCTTCCTATCATATGCTAAGTTTTCCATGTGACTCTTCGCGTGGTTCTCTGTTTCCTGGTAGCCCTGCTCAAGGTCCAGGTGGCAGCGTCAATGAAGGTTTATATTTTCTTCGTCAGAGATAACATAAGAGGAAAGGCAGTGCAATATCTTGATGAAGAGCTCTAAAATATTACTATTTAACAAAGTTTTCTGCTTCCATGAACTTTGGTTCAATAACAATTTTACCGGTTTTATTAATATAACCATACACCCATCTCTTTTTCTCCTTTCCGTCTTTACCCTTAACAACAATGGTCTTTAGGATCACCGCCATTCCGTTTTTAAAAGGTTCACCCGGACGATACCGTGATTTTCCGCATTCAAATTGTGGTTTAATTATCATCTTGCCGGTTTTGTCTATAAATCCGTAAGGGCCACCTCTCGTAAAGCTTGAACCATCCGGTTCTTCAACAACAGCAGCAAGGCCCTCACTAAATTTACCCACTTTAGAAAATCTTGGTTCAATTATTATTTTTCCAGTTTTATCAATAAACCCCCATTTTCCACCCTTTATTTGTGTAGCAATCAGCCCCTCACTGAATTGCTCACACTGATTGAATTTTGGTTCTGCAATTACTTTACCTGACGCATCAATCAGGCCCCAGGGGCCTTTCTTTTCAATTCTAAATTTAGCAATTCTATTATAAAACGGGTCAATCGACTCATATCTTGCCTCCACAATTACCTTACCTGTTAAATCCATTAATCCCTTTTTATCATTCAGTCCAAACCTTATAACCCCATTTTTTAAATCAGGTTCAGACCAGTCAACAGGTGTCTGTATTAATTGCTTGCCGGAAGAATCAATGATATTATTAATATGAGTACCCTTTTCTTGATCGTAATATTGTGTTTTAGATATGCCGTTTGTAAATTGTCCGATAGAATTATATATTGGTTCAACAATAACGTTACCTGCCTTGTCAATAACGCCCTTTTTTGCAGAATCTTTGCCTGTTAGTTTTACAATGGCACGGTCATCAGAGAACAGACCTGCCTCATAATAAGCGGGTTCAAGGACTCTTTTACCTCTCATGTCGATATACTCAAATTTATCATCGTATGCATCCCGTCTCACTGCAGCAAGCCCTTCGGAGAATGGTTTAGCTTTAACAAAAGGTATATTAATAAACTCCTTTCCCGAGGAATCTATGTAATAGAACTTCTTATCTTTTTTAGCGATAGCAAGCCCCTCCCTGAAGAAACCATAAGCTTCAAGTTCAGATTCCAGTATTTCCCCGGTCCTATGTATATACTTCCATTTGTCATCCACCTTAATTTTACTAAAACTGTTTATAAAACCCTTCTTATTCATCTTGGTTCCGGGCTGGATGATATAGTTACCGGAAGTATCAATATAGGCTGTTTTAGGATAAGATGAGCCTTCAACTCTTACTCCCACTTTGGCCACTGGGGTTCCTTCGGCAGGTATCGGAGGGGGTTTTGTAAAATCGGTAGACGTCTGAAGAGCCTCAATTAATTCAGAGAACATTTCCTTGAGCTTTTCTACCCTGCCTTCCCCCCTGATCTTTAATGGCGCATATGTGGTAAACTTGGATTCCATCTCATTGCTACGATGATTCAATTCCTTTGTTTCCACACAATTCAAAAGCTTTCCTTTGTCATCCTCAATACAACTAAAACTCAGTTGATCATTACCCGTTATAGCACTTGAAAAAATATCCAAAGAGTGCATCTTGATGTTTCGCAGGGGGAATCTGTGTTCAATAATAAATACTATATCCGTCTCCTTAGGAACATACCAACGGCTCTCTTTATATGTCAGTTGACCATCATCCTCGATTTGCAAAGAAGTCACCATTCTCATATTATCGTTATTAAACGAACCCTTCGATACGTAATCGAACTCATTATTTTCATTAAACACTGCTAGAATTGCGTTGATTTTGTCAGCATAGGGACCGGACGTCTCTGCTCCTACTCCTGCATTCGATACATTAGTGACAGGAGCCTTTGTTGGTTCTTGCAAAACAACTTTATCTAAGGGCAGTACAACAGGTTCTACAACTTGTTTTGAAGGAGTATCCACATTTGGAGTAATCTGAGCAAGAGATTTTTTTCTGGGTTTTTTAAGATCAATTCCTAGAGTGTCTTGAGACCCGTCCATATAGGTCAGCGTCATCTCATAATTGGTCTTACCTGCTACAATAGAGTTATTATCGTGTACATAAAGATCAAAGATCTCTTCCGAGTCCCCCAGGAGTATATTTACACTACCATCAGGCTTGTTAAGGACATTATTGTTTTTTAAAACCCCAACAAGCCATATTCCATTACCAGGCATAGTGTCCCAGTCGGACTTCTGGCCATCAATATTTTGGATTGTAAGGTTAGTGATCGTTTTACCCGGAGCGATTATGTGGAAACGGAATTGTACATCAGGAGAACCGTTTCGTTTCAATTTTTCATTCCGACCAACAAAGTCAAGGAATCCCTTTTTCTTATTCAGATAGACCAGCATCATTATTCCTGACCCATTGGATACCGTCTGTATTGAAGTCGGGGCTTTTGCCTGCCTTGCCGGCGGTGGGCCGCCCAGAGGCTCTTGTTGCGGTTCATTTGCAGGCGCTGCAGGGGTGCTGGTTGATGGCTCGGTTGAAGTAGAGTCTTCTTGCGTGGTTTTAGATTCTGTAGCAGTTATTGTAGAGGTTGTCTGGAAAATATTCTGATCGATCTTTATTGAAGCAATAATCTTTTCCAACTCAGGCATATGCTCATTCCGGTCTAGTCCAATAACGGCAGTCATTAACCCCAGGTATTGGCCATCACTCAGTGGATCTTTCAGTCCTATACCTCTCATAACTATGTTCACTCCGGGCGCCATCTCCCCTTCCATCTCAAGAGCAAGTGTCTGACGGCCGGAAACATTGACAGGGCCAATATTTTTTGTTTTCACGCCAGGTGGAGCATCTTTAGTCATTGACGCCTCTGTAGGCGCATCTTTTTCTTTTGTTATCCCGAACGCAATCATCTTTTTAGGCCCTCCCATTATTCTTGCATACGTGCGTCCATCTTTTTTATCTTCAATAATACTCCAGCCCTGAGGCAAAGAAAAAGTAGAACCTTCCCATGTCTCTGTTTTTTCTCCTACACTGAAAATATTAGAGTCCACATTTACTGATGTTAAGATTTTTTCCAATTCAGGCATATGTACATCACTATCAAGACCTGATGTCACTACGAGCATCATGCTTACAAATCCGCCTTCTTTCAGAGGGTCTTCCAATCCGTAATACCGCACGGTCGCATCGATTTCAGGTTCTCCAGGTAACGCACCAAACGTCTCGAACACGCTGGCCTTCCTTCCAGATATTTCGGCCTGCCCCATGTCCTTGACTTTCACGTCCTTTTGCCCTTCTTGCTTCATGCTTTCCCTCACCATTTCAGCTGTCATTGGTATCGTGGCCTTGACACCCATGAAAAAGATCATTTGCTTATTAACCGGATCTACTGTTCTGGTACAACTGAACTTCTCTTTGCTTTTAGCCAAAATCTTGAAGTCAGAAGGGTAAGTAAAGGTTATTCCTTTCCATGTCTCACTCTTATTGGTCAGTTTAAACATGTCCGGATCGAAAGTGACAGAATTAATGATCTTTGCAAGAGTAGGTATGCTCTCACCTGGATCCAGTCCCATGACGGCATACTGTATGCCAAGATAGTCTCCTTCGCTGAGAGGTTTCGGGAAAAAATGGAAACGTTGATTCATGGTTTTTCCATCCTGAGCCTTGCTGGTTACCTGGTATGTTTGGGTTTCAAAATTCGATACAGTAACCGAATCCAGTTGTTTCCAGATCGCCTCGTTCAAGGTCCCGGCTATAGCTTCAATGGGGACTTTCATTCTTTCTTTGCCGAATGAAAATGCAAGGAATCCATCTTGCATGCTTCCTTTTAGTGCACGAAAATCTTTATTGCTTTCTTCCACTTTCCAACCAGGAGGAATACTCACTGTGATGCCCTGCCAGGTTTTGGTCTCCCATCCCTGTGGGGCAGCTAAAGCAGTAGAAATATATGACAAAACTGACAAGTTTAATATGATAAAGGCAGCAACGAATGTAACAATAGAATACTTCATTTTTTTCATGATCATATTCGTCTCCATGTCGGCAAAGGTTTTATTGTGCGAATATTTGTAGTTTAACTTTACAGGAATTTACCTAATATGTTACATTTATTCAAGTTAGAATCACAATGGTATTTGATAATTTACTTTGCGGAGTAGAAATGTCAAGTACATTCTACTCAGGACTTCCCCCAATTTTTTTAAGGCGACGCTCTACCAAAGAGCATCAACTGATTTTGGTGGATTATCGGTTGCAATTTTGGTGCTATTCTTTCTGGATGTCGATTAAATATGTTCATAAGTCCATCGGCTATTGCATAGTACCGAAAGTCGGGTATACCAAAGAGTCGTTTAGCCGCTCTGAAGACATAGCCCGCCATTACCTTTAGCTTCGCTTGTGTATCCAACATCACCGTCGCAAAATACGCTGCCGCTGTCACCAACGGCAAAAAGTTTTGTAAACGCTGATAACCCAACACCCCAACACCCCAACACCCTTACACCCTTACACCCTTACACCCTTACACCCTTACACCCTTACACCCTTACGCCCTTACACCCTTACACCCTTACACCCTTACACCCTTACATCCTTACATCCTTACATCCTCTATTTCATAGCTCTGCTTGATGAAACGGATCGTCTCCTTAGGAACATACCAACGGCTCTCTTTATAGGTAAGTTGGCCGTCATCCTTGATTTGCAAAGAGGTCACCATTCTCATATTATCGTTATTAAACGAACCCTTCGATACGTAATCTAACTCATTATTTTCATTAAACACTGCTAGAATTGCATTGATTTTGTTAGCATAGGGACCGGACGTCTCAACTCATACTCCTGCATTCGATACATTTGTGACAGGAGCCTTTGTTGGCTCTTGCGAAACAACTTTATTAAGGGCAGTTCAACAGGTTCTACAATTTGTTTCGAAGGAGCATCAACATTTGGAGTAATCTGAGCAAGAGATGTTTTTCTGGGGTTTTTAAGATCAATTCCTGGAGCGTTTTGAGATCCGTCCATACTAGGTTAGCGTTATCTCATAATTGGTCTTACTTACCACAATGGAGTTATTATCGTGTACATAAAGAACAAAAATCTCTTCCGAGTCCATTATATTCATTACCAGGCATAGTGTCCCTGTCTGACTTCTAGCCATCAATATTTTGGATTGTAAGGTTAGTGATCGTTTTACCCGGAACGATTATGTGGAAACGGAATTGCACATCCGGAGAACCGTTTCGTTTCAACTTTTCATTCCGACCAACAAAGTCAAGAAATCCCTTTTTCTTTGCAACGTATGCCTGTGCCTTAGCCGTATCAGCAGCCCACGCCTGAGCGGCAAATGTATTTAACAGTGCAAAAATAAAGAAAATGAAGAATAATTTTTCTATTTTTTTTCTCATTACGACTCCTTTATTGTATTTTTAATAACCAATCCGGGTGTGCTATTGTAAATGTTTTCCGAGAGAGTATTGATTTTATAGAACCTATATTGAAACCCTAGAGATTTATCTAGCTCTATTTAAGAAGACTTTTTAAAAAAATCTTTATGTCGCAGTTGCAGAGGGACGATATCCAATAGAAATTGGTTTCTAAAGGTGCAGGAAGAGTAGTAAAATAACTAACAAAATTCAAGTATTTTCTGGAATTATGTAATGAATTGAATATTTTTCCTATGTGCCGTTTTTGCAGTATCAGTCTAAATCCATATATACAATCTTATTTATTTAGAGTAAATTATTACGGTAATTGATATAATGCGGCCTTTAAATTTAACCTTACTATATTTTTCATATATTTCTGGATATTTAAGAATGAAAAAAATAATATTATTTCATGTTTTCATCATTTTATTTGTATTTCTCGTATTTTCAATTGTCACCGTTGCAGAAGAACAAAAGGGAAGTGTCGCACTGGTTTCTCCAACCGGCCATGAAATCAGTGGTAACCAATGGCTCTTCGTAATCGGGATTGACTCCTATACTAACTTGCCACGCCTGAACACCTCAGTTGATGACGCGAAAGCGGTGAAAGAAATTTTACTGAAACGATATCTTTTTGACGAATATCACGTAATCGAACTTTATAATGAAGAGGCTACCAGGAGAAACATACTTGGTAAACTGAGATATTTGACCAGAAGAGTAGGCCCTGAAGACTCTGTCACTATATTCTATTCCGGTCATGGCGCTCTTGATTCTGCCAAGCGGGAGGGTAGTTGGATACCGGTAGAAGGTGGTATGGAGGAGAGGTCTTCATGGATTTCAAATAAGGATATTTATAATTTTTTGAAGATTGGTGCTATTCAGGCGAAACATGTCCTGCTTATCACTAACTCCTGCTTTTCCGGTGATTCCTTCAGGAGTTTTAGAGGAGAGATACCGAGAGCTTCAGATGAAGTCATAAAGCAGGCATACAAGCAGGGCTCACGTCAGGTCATAACTTCCGGAGGAGCTAAACCTGTAGTAAATAAAAGAGTTAGTGATAACAGTGTCTTTACACATTTTTTCTTAAAGGGTCTTGAAGGGAATAAGAAGCCATTTTTTATTCCATCGGAATTGTTCAAAGGTATAAAAGTCGGATTAGAGAAAAACGGTGATCGGACACCTGGATTCGGAACGTTAAAAAATAAGGGAGGAGAGAAGGGGGGAGAACTGCTTTTCTTTCTGAATCTGGATGAGTTGGCGCGTCTCAAGGAGATTGAATGGCAGGAGAGGATGGTCAGGAAGAAGCTGCGATCATCATACGAGGATTTATCCGTAATGCAGATCCAATCGATGCCTCATATTGAAATACGTGAAGAGAAGGAGTGGGGATTTTACGGACACAGTACAATACATCATCAGTACGAGATAAAGTCAGTTGGGTATGAAAAAGTGGTTATTGATCACGCGACCGGCCTGATGTGGCATCAGAATGGATCAGAAAGGTTTAAAGATAAAGAGAAAATAGCGGGGTGGGTCGACAATCTGAATCTGAAAGGTTACGCGGGGTTTAATGACTGGCGTTTGCCTACCGCAGAGGAAGCAGCATCACTTCTTGAACCGACGCAGAAGTTTAACGATATGTATGTAGATAAGGTTTTTGATAATAAACAGCCCTGGATCTGGACGGGGGACAGCTACGGATATGATGCGGCATGGGCAATGAGCGCATGTTACGGAAGTGTATTCTGGAGTAAATACAATGAATACTACTCTATACGACCAGTGCGATCAATGAAATGAGGTATCTTTTAAAAAAAGTGGTCAGAACATTAACGGTACAAAGTTAAAACTTGAAAGGAGAATAAACCATGAGTGACGGAAAGAAGAAGTTGACTACCAATGCTGGCGCACCTGTATCTGACAATCAGAATGTGATGACAGCTGGACCTCGCGGCCCTCAGTTGCTGCAAGACGCCTGGTTCCTGGAGAAACTTGCCAACTTTGATCGGGAGGTCATCCCTGAGAGACGCATGCATGCCAAGGGATCAGGGGCGTATGGTACCTTTACCGTTACTCACGATATCACCCGCTACACCAGGGCAAAGATTTTCTCTGAGATAGGAAAGAAGACCGAACTTTTCACACGTTTCTCCACGGTGGCTGGTGAGCGTGGAGCGGCAGATGCTGAACGTGACATCAGGGGCTTCGCAATTAAATTCTACACCGAAGAGGGTAACTGGGACCTGGTGGGTAATAACACACCGGTATTCTTCCTGCGTGATCCACTGAAATTTCCCGACCTGAATCACGCCGTAAAGCGTGACCCCCGTACAAACATGCGAAGCTCCCACAACAACTGGGACTTTTGGACATCGCTGCCGGAAGCGTTGCACCAGATCACTATCACTATGAGTGAACGAGGTATTCCCTACTCATATCGTCATATGAATGGTTACGGCAGTCACACGTTCAGTCTTATCAATGGTAAAAATGAACGTGTCTGGGTTAAATTCCATCTTAAGACGCAACAGGGAATTAAATGTTTAACTAACCAGGAAGCTGAAGCAATAATAGCGAAGGACAGAGAAAACCATCAGCGCGATTTACTGGAAAGTATTGATAACGGTGAATATCCTAAATGGGACATGAAGATCCAGGTAATGTCTGAGAACGAAGCAAAAAAATGTAGTTTTAATCCATTCGATTTGACGAAAGTGTGGTCTCACAAAGATTATCCAATGATTGATGTAGGAGTTTTAGAACTGAACCGAAATCCGGAAAACTATTTTGCTGAAGTTGAACAGTCTGCTTTCAATCCGGCCAGCATTGTACCAGGTATCGGTTTCTCTCCCGACAGGATGTTACAGGGACGTCTGTTTGCGTACGGCGATGCTCAGCGATATCGGCTTGGTGTGAACCACAATCTTATTCCGGTTAACACACCGCGCTGTCCCTTCAACAGTTATCACCGCGATGGTGCCATGCGAGTTGACGGCAACCATGGCGGTAAGCTCGGCTATGAACCTAACAGCTACGGTGAGTGGAAACAACAGCCGGAGTTCTCAGAACCGCCTCTTGATTTAGAAGGAGCTGCCGATCATTGGGACCATCGTGATGACAACGATTACTACACCCAGCCCGGCTTACTTTTCCAATTGATGACGGCTGAGCAACAGAAGGCGCTCTTCTCCAATACTGCCAGTGCCATGGGAGACGCTCCAGAGAAGATTAAGCTCCTCCATATCAGCAACTGCATGAAAGCCGACCCGGCATATGGGAAAGGCGTGTCCGATGCTTTAGGCATTATTCCTGTTAGTTAAATCTAGACTATAATGGCCTGTTGCTGGCATCGAGCATTAGAATTACAAAAGCATGAATGGTTCCAGATATCCCTCAGGTTTATTTAACGGTGATATACTCATAGAAGCAAGGGTGTTGTGTGCGTCCGACGTTATTGCGGCTATGGCCTCACATAGCCTACTGTAATATTTATTTGGCGGTAGGGCGCGTTTCTCCGCCTGAGAGACTGTAAATCGGGCTGGCATACGCGCCTGTTCATCTGCCATCATTTGCTGCTTCTATTTTATTAAACACACCCTCAGACGCTTTTCGTAATTCAGAAAGGCTTTCAGGTGTTTTACCGATTGTCTCTTCTATCTTAAAGGGTTTGCCAAAGACCATTTTTATCCAGTGTTTTCCGGTCAGCAGGTCAAATACCTTTCCGCCCACAACATTAATAGATCCGTCAAGGTTTGATTCTATTTTAAGAGGTACAATCAATTTATTGCTTTTAGCGGCAACATAGGATATTCCTCTGCGCGGTCTTCTCTTTACGCCTCTTTTAATGGCACCTTCAGGAAATATGATAACTCTTTCACCATGGTCTAATAAATTTATTAACGGCCTTCCGGATAGTTCCAGATCCTTCCCCTCATGGGCACGCACGGCTCCAACAAAACGGTAAAAAAATAATAACCTATAAAAATAATCACTAGCCATGTAATAGAGCGGAGCGTATCTGAAACGAAATGGCAGTGCAATAAAAACAGACACTGGATCAAGATATGAAACATGGTTTGAGGCAATAAGAAATGAACAGTCAGCTTTTTTCAGATTTTCAATCCCTCTGATCTCAAAATTAAAGAAAATTTTAAACAGAAGCAAAAATGGCCAATACGCTGATAGTTGTATTATTTTTATAACGTTTCTACGCATTTTCATAAAATTCGGAAAAACAGATATTTAAAAAAGAAATATTTACCGAAGGATGTTGTTATGAGAAATATTATAGAACCCATCACAATTCTACCATTTTATCATATTTCGTAACTATTTGTGGAATAGAGCATCAGCCCCGGTGTACAGGTATGCCGCTATCGGTAATTATGAGAGGTTTACCGGTAGAGTAACAATGAAATTTGTGCCTGTTCCGGGGATGTTTTGAACATCTATTTTACCTTTATGTAAAAGCACAATATGCTTTACTATCGACAACCCTAACCCGGTCCCACCCAGTTTTCTGGATCTTGAGGAGTCTACTACATAAAATCTTTCGAATATTCTGGATAAATGTTCCCGGGGGATACATATTCCTGTATCCTGTATTTCTATTTTTACTATTTCATTATTACGACTTAAGGAAATCACAACTTCTCCTCTTTCCGTATATTTAACAGCATTATCGACCAGGTTAATAAACACCTGTTCCAGTTTAAAAGGATCAGCTTTGATAACAGGCAAATTCCTGTCTGCATTAAATTTCAGGACCAGCTCCTTTTCATTTAATCTCTGTTCAAATATTTTTAAGATATTCTCTATTAAGTCCTGTAGATTAACGTTTTCAAGTTCCAGGCTGTCTGAGTTTCCTTCAAGCTCTGATAGTAGTAGCAAATCATTAACAATTCTTATGACCCTCTCAGTATGCCTCTTAATGATATTAAGGTAATGTTGGTTTTCATCATCATTATTTGTGTCTTGCAGAGTTTCTACAAACCCTTTTATTGCCGTAAGTGGAGTGCGTAACTCATGTGATACATTAGTGACAAAATCCTTCTTTGTTTTTTCCAGATCCTTGATCTTTGTTATATCATGCAGTGTTACCACTATCTCTTCTTTATTAGAGCAGAAAGTAGCACTGCATAAAAAGGTTCTGTTGTTTAATTCTATTTCATCAACTATGCTGTTCTTCTCACTTCTTACTTTCTTTATCAATTCATCAAATCTGGCTTTTCTTAACACTTCCCAGTATAATTTTCCTTTTACCGAGTCATTCTGAACAGTTTTTCTAAAACTCTCATTACTAATTGAAATTATCCCTTCTTTGTCTATTACACAAAGCCCTTCATTGATCGATGATATAATACTGTTAAGTTCTTCTTTCTGGTTGGACAGTTGTGTAAATAAGGTTTTAACCTGATCTGTCATATAATTAAAACTATCAGCCAACTCTTTTATTTCATTTCTACTTTTAAGGAATACTTTTGTGCTGAAATCCCCTTGGGCAACTTTGCGGGAAGCAGCTCCTAGTTCGTTAAGGGGCCTTGAAAAATTACGGGAAAACAGGAACGCACCTATTAATAATATTATGACAATAATTACTGCAATCGTGATGATGTTTATCTTTAAATTATTAAGTAGCGTATTTATCTCTTTTAAAAACAGGCTTGCCCTTAAAACGCCACAGACTTCATCATCTTTTTCAATCGGTATAGCGACATATAGCATCTCCTCTTTTACTGATGCACTGTATCTTAACGATGTTCCAAAACCGTATTTAATGGCCTGTATTATCTCAATCCTATTCTTATGGTTCTCCATTACTGTTGGGATTTTTTCAGAATCAGCAAAGACCACGCCTTCAGGGCTTATGACCGTGATCCTTGTATCTATCTGCTTACCCAACTTTTTAATGAGAGTGTCCAGGTCTTCAATTTGGTTGCTTTCTAATAGTGGGGAGATTTTCAGTTTTAACGTAATACAGAGATTTTTCAAATTACCGGTTAATGTGTCTATGTGATGATGTCTTATTGCTCTGAATGAGAGTGGAAATGTGATGGCAAGGATTACAATGACGATGAGTAGGTATCCGCTAAATATTTTTATAAAAATTGAGTTTTTCATTTCATGCCTTAGGCAGACTCGCCGAGGCGAGCTTCCAATTTATAACCTATACCTCTAATATTCTTTATAAGTTGTCCCGCTTTACCCATCTTGTCTCTTAAATTCTTTATATGTACATCTATTGTTCTGTCTAAAACAATTTTTTCATCTCCCCATAAATGGTCTAAAATATCGTATCTCGAAAATACTTTACTTTTGTTTGAGACAAAAAGGTTTAGTATCCTGAATTCAGTAGAAGTTAACTCTATCTTTTGTCCTTCAACAGTAACTTCATGCTTTTCAGTGTCGATGATTAATATTCCACCGAGATTCAATTTTCCGGATTCATCGATTTTTTGATGCCTTCTTAACACGGCCTTTACCCTGGCAACCAACTCTCTTGGTGAGAAAGGTTTCGTTACGTAGTCATCCGCACCAAATTCCAATCCCAGGATTTTGTCCGTTTCTTCTCCCTTTGCCGTAAGTATTATGATAGGGATTAGAGAAAACTTGTCTCTCTTTTTCAGGTTTTTACATATTTCAATCCCATCTGCATCCGGTAGCATCAAATCCAAGATGATAAGGTCCGGTATCTGCTCACTTTCCTGACTATGTCCATCGGACAGACCCAGAAAGCGATACAAATCTTCTGCATTAGAGAATCCCTTGGTCTTGAACGTTGCCTTCTTTAGATGAATAGACACCAGCTCTACAATGTCCGGTTCGTCATCTATTATGGCTATTAACTTGCTCATATTTATTTATGTAAAAAAAAAATCAGCTCTAAAGTACTTTATTGTACTCCTCATATGTTGAGAAACAGACTCTCTTTTTGGAGATTAATTTGTGATGGTAACGTTAAGCATACACAGTATACCAAAACAGCTCTGAACTGAATGAAGAAAAATAGATCTGGAGATCGACAATTATTAACCACATAGGCGAAATTATTTCAAGAAATATTTTCGTTTTATCATTTCTTGCGTATGATTTCTAAAGAGAAAATAATTACTAATGGTTAATAATCTTTCAGTATTAGTAGAGTCAATTTATAGCAAATTGAATAAATTGGCCCATTTGTGCATATATTATAAAAAATATCATATATTTTATTGTAATTTTAAGAAATTGATGAAACATTTGGCCTTATATTTCGGTTATTATATTAAATTTGGTATATTTATTATACTTATATAGTTGAAAATAGTTTTAGCTTTTATCTGATTTCAGCAAACTGGCATATTACGGTATGTAGTTTGCGTGTATTCCAAATGTATCAATAATATATTTTTAATAATTATTAGGAAATTCTAAAATGACCAAAAAATTCATAAATCAATTAGTTCAGAGACTTAAAGATAGAAGGGAATATCTTTTAAGTGAGGTAAAACTGAGGTTAGGGGAGTTTAAAAATTCGGGTACAGACAGACTTTCAGATACTGCAGACATTGCATCTAACCTGATAGAAGATGAAATTGTTATGTCTATTGCGCAAGGTGAAGCGAATGAAATTGAACAAATAGATAACGCTTTGATAAAAATTAAGGAAGGTAAGTACGGTACTTGTGGGAACTGTGGTAAGAGCATAAATAAACCGCGGTTAATGGCCATACCTTTCGTCAATCTTTGTATTAAATGCAAAGAGGATGAAGAACGGTATGAAGGAAGTGGAATTAATAGTGGCAGTTATAGTTATGACACTGTTGAGTACGCGGGTATTGAGGCGGATGACGAAAAAAGAAGCAATTTGAAAAATTTTGACCTTAATGATGTTAATCCGTATGATAATTGAATTATTCAATTTGACAAAATTTAGAATGTTTCGTCTCCACGGTAAATGCGGTTACAATAGCGTTCAAATCATTTGTTAGTAGGGTGGACACATGTCCACCCTACAGTTGTTCTGAAACTCATATATTAAAAACTCTTTACATTACTTGCTCTCTCCGACAGATTGATTCTTTCCTATCTCAAATTTATGTAATTGTCTAGTCTTTTGGTATCGTAAAGCAGAACCGTGTTCCTTTTTCTCCGGCGATGGGGCTCTCTATCCATATCTTTCCTTTGTGCAATTCTACAATTTTTTTAGCGATTATCAATCCAACACCTGTGCCTTCCGCCTCTATTTCCTTAAGTCTGCTGAAAATCTTGAAAAGATTCTCCTGGGATTCTTTTCGAATGCCTATGCCTGTGTCTTCAACATAAAATTTATTATTATCTCCATCTTTATTGCATCCAATTGTGATTTGTCTTTGTTTGTCATCTCCCATAAATTTAATAGCGTTAGTAACTAAATTACAAAACACATCACTTATTCGTTTTCCATCACATAAAATAGTTGGCAGGTTATGATTGATTATTGTATTAATATTGTTGGACTCAATTTGATCTTCTAACGATGTCAGTACCTCCTTAACAATATTTCCAGTATTATTGACTTTAAAATCGTATGTTATCATACCAATTTTTGTAACTTCTAGAATTTCTTTAATCCTGTTCGACATTATTTCTATATTTGCTTTTATCCTGTTTGAGAATTTCCTGCCTTTTTCGTCGTATGTATCCTTGTAGGTTTTGTATAATCTTGTGTTATAACCATCAATTGAGAACAAAGGTTCTTTTAAATCATGTGAGACGGTATAAACAAAATCCTTTAATTCTTTATTTATTTTCTCAATTTCTTTAGATTTTTCTATTAGTTGTTCTGTTGTTTGTTTTTGACTTGTAATATCTCTTAATATTGCGGTAAAGGTATAATGTTTATCTTTTGTTTTCTGATAAGACAATGACATTTCTATTGGAAACTCAATTCCATCTTTAGACTTTCCGGAAAATTCTACGATTTTATCCATAATACTGGCTTTGCCTGATTCCAGAAATTGCTTCATTCCTTTCTGGTGTCCCTCTCTAAATCTTTCAGGAATAATAGTTGATACTGGTTTTCCTATAATTTCACTCTTTAAATACCCGAATATTTTCTCGGCTGATTTATTCCAGATAGTAATTTTTCCATTTTCAACACAAACAATGGCATCTTGTGCAGTTTCTATCAGCTTGCGATATTTCTCTTCAGATTCTTTTAGCGTCTCTTCAACTTTTTTACGGGCAATTGCACTGGCTAGAAGGTTTGCTATGGAATGGAGAAAGTTGATATCATTCTTGCTGAAGGTTTTCTGCTTTATTGAATAAGTTTCTAATATTCCCCAGGGGCCATCTTTGCCCTGAATAACAATACTCATTCCGCTGACAATGTTATATTTGTGCAAAAGTTGAGTACCATAGAATTGTGTTTCAGCCTTTAAATTATCAACGATAACGGGTTTGCTTGAATTTAATGTATAGCCTTCCTGTGTATCCAACCCTGACTTGATTTTGGTATGTCCTAAAAGGTCTTTTTCCCATCCAATGCCTGCCAAAAGCAGCATGTTCATATCATCAGGCAGTAGTTCGAGAATATTGCAATATTCATTATCCAGCGTATCAGCAACTTTTTTTACAACCTTATTCATAAAGTCTATCGTATCCATACTCAACAGGGCTTTGTAACCAAGATAAGCTATGACATTCTGTTGACGAACGCGTATTTCTAATTCTTTCTCAATACGATTCCGCTTAACGATTTCCTTCTCTAGCTCTATAACAAGCATGCGTCTCTCTTTGTCTGATCTGTGCCTGTAGAGACCGAGTTCAATAACTTTTTGTAATGCTTCTTTCTTGGAAGGTTTTGTTATATATCCATACGGATTTGTAGTTTTCGCTTTTTCAAAAACTGATATATCCACACTAGAGGTAAGGTATATGACAGGAAGATCAAACCTGGTATTTATTATTTCGGCCGTTTCAATTCCATCAATTTTGCCTTGTAGTGAAATGTCCATCAAAACTAAATCAGGACAGTCTCCATCTTCTAACTTCTGAATGGCTTGTTCTCCGGAAGATATTATTGCGGTTACGACATAATCCAACTTCTCCAGGCTCATCTGTAAAGATCTTGCCGTTACAATTTCATCTTCTACAACCATTATGCGTTCTTTTTTCATATTTGCTACTGATTGATTTTGTTGAGTATTAGCTTTCCGTAAGAGTAACCAGGTACCATATTCTCCAGAGTACCGGCAATTAGTTAATCATGCATATATATATTATTTTATCTCTTTTTAGAAAACATTTGTCTGATGACATCTGTAATTAAAGATTTTATCGTAATAGGTATTAATTTAACCTGGAATAGAGGATGCAGGGCCTGTATCAATATTTTATGATAAGGAGCATCTCCTGTGACCATATTCCAGAGGAGTGTATTGAGATGGTTTGCAATCCAGGAGCCCCTTTTGTCTTCAACGTATGAAAGACGTGCTTTTACCAGCCAATTCTGTCTGGTAATAAAGTCACTGACTGCCAGAATTACTGCTCCCAATTTATTGTCCATAGCAAGTAGTTTCCTGGCGGGTTTGTAATAATGTCTGGCAAAGTCTTCACATGAAATACCGTTTTCAAATGCTGCCCGTACTGCCAGCTGTGAAGTTATATAGGCTGATTCCAGGCCATTTTTGAAAATCCTTGATATGCTGGCATCACCTACAAGAACAAATCTATCAGTGAATGGATTTGTTGCGTGTGAAAGTACAATTTTCGGTAAACACATACAGAATTTATCAGGCATTTCCCAATTATGAGGTAAATTCTTACGGACAGTCGGATGATTTAAAAAATCAATGAGATCATTGCTTGTCAAATCTCTAGAACCTACCAGGCTTACTGTTACGTAATTGTCTTTTGGCACCATTGACGCAAATCTGAATGGCTCAATTCCAAGTGCGAATACCTGTATGTTGTCCTTAAAAGAGTTCTTTATGAAAGCGGGATCTAACGGTATCTCCATTTGACACGTTCTAATCGATTTTGGAGGTATGTAACCAAAATTTAAATTTTCTATTTTATTGGCCATATTGGAATTTATACCAAATGCACCCACTACTAAATCTGCTTCCATTTTATTACGCTGGCCACCTTTTCCGTGGATTACGGTTGCAGGGGTATCAGGATCGGAAGATAATTTTAGATCCAGTACTGGTTCTAAAATTACGCTTACACCCTGATTAATAACATGTTTTAACAGGAAATCATCAAAACTATGGCTTACTGTGTGAGTGCTGTAAAGAGGCCCATTGCCACGGTATACAGCCATGATACTACTTTTACTTAAATGATCTGGTTTATATAACTCAATACCATACTCTTCAGTATGAAAATAATATCCTTTGATTTCCTGGCGAATGATACTATCAGGTAAGATAATACCGTCCCTTGTAAGTTTTGTATGTAAAGAACCTGCAATAACCGCAGCACTCATATTACACCCACTGGGACCCCTCTGGTTGAAATCCTTGCTGTTAAAGATTGTTATTTGAATATTGATATCAAGTTTTTTTGCCTGTTGTATTGCATCGTTTGCAAAGAAACATCCTGCCGGGCCACCACCGATAATGGCGATTTTTGAATTATTTTTTAAGCGTAAAAGGTTTTCTGGCATTTTTAGATTAATTTATAACAATTATAAAATACAGCATATGGCATAACACGAACGTTCTTTATTGGAAAAAATTTAGAATATATATTGTCTATATCTTAAGAAAAGAAAGAAAGGCATGCTGTCTATTTTCAATCTTTCACTATAGCAAAACCCTTACGGAGATTCTACTTATAAATCAGCTACCGGATCGACTATATGAAAAAATGACAGTAATTCGGCTACTGATAATAATTTTATATGTTCCGTATTTGCATTTAAAAAGCATGCATGATAGAATTTTCATTTTTAACGTGTAGGGGGCGTGTCTTCCAGAAAGACGTAGCCCGCCCGGATGAATCTGTGCGGACGGGCCGAACAGGCTGTGATGCGCTTTTCTTAAATGGAGAGAGAATATGGCAGAGAAGATAGTAATCATTGGCTCCGGCCCGGCTGGATGGACGGCAGCCATTTATGCGGCAAGGGCCAACCTGGATCCCGTTGTTTATGAGGGAGAACCGTCAAACATTATGGTTCCGGGTGGTCAGCTTATGTATACTACAGAAGTAGAAAATTATCCTGGTTTCCCTTCCGGCATACAGGGAACAGAGATGATGGATCTTTTTAAGCAACAATCTCAAAGATTTGATACTCAGGTAATTACAGAAGACATTACATCCGTTGATTTCAGCTCACACCCTTTTAAGTTAAAGAGTTCAGAAGGCAATGATATTGAGGCATTAAGCGTTATTATTGCCACAGGCGCAAGGGCAAACTGGATGAATTTGCCGAATGAACAACGGCTTGCAAAAACTGGCGGAGGAGTGAGTGCGTGTGCTATATGCGATGGTGCGCTTCCCGGATACAGGGACAAAGTGCTGGTAGTAGTAGGAGGAGGAGATTCTGCAATCGAAGAAGGTATATATTTGACAAAGTTTGCAAGTAAGGTGGTTCTTGTCCATCGTCGAGACGAACTCAGGGCAAGCCCCATAATGCAGGAGCGTGCTAAATCGAATCCAAAGATAGAATTCAAATGGAACACTGTCATTACAGATGTTCTGGGCGACAAAATAATCTCTGGAATACGAATACAGGATACAATTAGTAAAGAGGAATCAAATCTGGACTGTAGTGGGCTGTTTATCGCAATTGGCCATACTCCGAATACTTCTTTTCTTGGTGATAGTTTAGAGTTAGATGAGAATGGCTTTATCGGTACTCGTCAGTCATGGAGGACTGCAACAAGTGTGGTGGGGGTGTTTGCTGCCGGTGATGTTATGGATCCTTATTACAAACAGGCAATTACTGCTGCCGGTACCGGTTGTATGGCAGCACTTGAGGCTGAAAGATGGCTTGCTCACAAGGGATTGGTATGAGATTGTAATTAAAGAATTTAGGGGTTGAGGAGTTTAGAAGTGTCTATCTATTTCCTCAATCCTTCTTGTAGTTTCAGATTCCAGTAATCCCTCAATCATCTTAAAGCAGTTTTCGTTCTAAATAGCGCTCATAGATATGATAAAATGTTTCCATTGAGCTTATATCTATCCACTCATCAAGAGAATGGAGTTCTCCGACAATCGGCCTGGAAACGATTACCGGGATATTATGATGTCCAATAAAACGCGCGTCACTTCCACCATCTTCCTTTTTTTGCAAAGTAGGTTTGCCTGTGATTTCCTCAGAAACAGAAAGGTATAGGGGGTCTGGTGTAAACCGTGTTGCTTCTGCACTCATTATCGTGTGTGTGTCGATTTCATCGCCTAATATATTGCAGATATGGTTTAAGATTTGGTCTACGGTGTAGGGGGCGGGAAAACGTATATCCAGAGTGGCTTCCGCTTCTGAAGGGGTGCAGTTAACAGTTTGATTTGATGTTTTAAGGATTGTGAGTGCGCAAGTGGGGTGCCAGTGGTCAATTCCTTCCTTTAATGAATCAAAACTTTTCCGCAGACGGGAGACAGCATCAACAAGCCTTTCAAGCGGGTTGTTTCCTAACCACGGACGGGCCGCATGCGCAGAGTGCCCATTGCACTGGATTTTTAAATGAACTATTCCTTTTTCTTCAACAGTTATTTCGTTGAGAGATCCTCCGTCCGGTACTAAAGCCACGTCACACCTGAGCCCTATCTCATCAAAGAGAAAGCGCATACCCGCATCTCCTCCACGTTCTTCATCAGACGTAATTGCCAGCCCGAATGAAAGATCATCATATTTCGCATGTAAATTCATAAAAACTTCTAGAAGTACCGCTAGAGGGCCTTTCATATCACCTGCACCTGGTCCGATTATTTTGCCATCAGTTACCTGTGAACGATAGCTATGGGTGTTAGAGTGCGTGATAACATCGAGATGTCCGCAGAGAAGGACTTTAGGGTGGTCTATGTTTTTTGGGAGAACAACCAGAGAGGCAATACCACAGTGATAATGTTTTTTTATAACGATAGAATCAAGCGATTCTAAGTGGTTGATTATAAACTCAAAACAACGATCTATGTCATCCGGCCGAGACTCATCACTGGGGATCAGGATTAAGTCTCTTGTTAAGGCTACAAGTTTTTTCTGTAAATCTGTTGATAGTTTTGTCATGGTTTACCTTACATTAATATTTAATTTTAAATATATTATTCTTGTTTTCGTGTTCTTTGTCGGAATTTGGAGTTTGACGTGTATCATCATTATAATTTTGTTTCAGTCACGATCATAATGCCAGCTTATGGGAAGTATAGATTCTATCTGCTTCAGAATGGAGAGACAACCATCTAAGCTTTTTGCAAGACAGAGAAATTGTCCTTTTTGTACACTGCCATCTTTGCTGAGATTAAAGTTTATAGGCAAAATACCTTCCTGCATATCAGGATGAAAAAGATAGCCTGCCTGGTCCAGCATCTTCAGTAAGCTTGTGTCTTTCAGTGGTCTGGCAAACCGTACATTTCTCATTAACCAGGCATCATGTGGAAGGAAATGCCTTGCTATTACCGATGGGTATGTAGCGCCAGTAATCCGCGCGTTTATTTCACACACTCTGACTTCAACGTTGCCACCATGTTCGACAACCAGAAAATCAACACTTGCCGTTCCCCTGTATCCCTGTTCGTGAAGCCAGATGCTGGCAGCCGCAGCTTGACGAAACAATTCTTCAAAAACCCAGTCTTCTTTACTAAAATAGGGTGGAGGCGAGAGATTGCCTTCGTGAACACTGTCCGAATTAAGGATCTGCTCGGTAATATCATAAAGGGACACGGTATTGTCATCCAGGAAAAGTTGAATGCTGGGCGACCCCATATGACGTACATTTTTAACCGTCTCATCAAGCCACCCCTGTACCATACACGGACCTTCAAAAAAAAAGTGTTCGGGGATATGATTGATGTTACCGGAATTAGTTGACAAACCTGTCATACCGACACCGGAAGCACCGATTTGGGCCTTGACTACAGCTTTTTTATATCCCTTCTTACGGAGTGTGGCAATACAAGTAGCTACATCATCAGGTGACGCTGCAGGTATCGTATCAAACACAGGAAAACCCTTCTCTGAAAGAGTGTTGTGGAGGAGGAATTTATTATTTCCCCTTTTGCTGCCTTCCAGACTGCTTATGGTTGGTTTGTTGAGGGCCTTTGCAAGATTTATAAGTACGTTATCGCTAACAAATCCGTCTATCCATGATGCGTTATGCTGATGGATCATGGTGAGTGTTGGGCTTATTTCATCATGAATCAGTTTATCACCTTGATTAAGAAGGCTGTCATAAACGGAATGTGATAGTACTGCAATATTTGGAAGACTCAATTCAAGGTCTTCCTGGAAATAACGTAGCAGTGTTTGATCAGGAGCTGTTTCCAGTATAAGAAGATTATTGTCTCCTTTGAAAAGGAGATTAATAATCGGTATGAGTCGTCCTCCGTAAGTATTAACACCTCTAATCTGCTGTTTAAGCCTGTTCAATCCAACAATATTGTCATAAAAAATCGAATGCATATTTGCAAAGAAAATGACGTTTCTCTCCCAAAAAGCAGGTAACTGCCCTGAAATATTTTTAATCGCTACTGTCATGTTTATTTTTATTAAATCAGTAATAGATAAATATCATGCTACAAAAATATGTATAAACCCACTTTTCTTGAGATTCCGTGAGTTTGCCACAGAAACATTCAGAAAGGAAGGGTATACAATAACACTTAACTATAAGCGTTTTTAAAACTCAGACAACACGGCTCTCTACTGAGTTAAGTGCCTCATATAACTATATTATAAAGTAATAAGATAAGGAGAATCAATGAGAAAGATATCATTGTAAAAACGAATTTGCTTCGTTCTCTCATTCTTTATGTGGTAATTGTGATACGGTAGAATAGGATCCCACTTGTCGCCACTCAGGTATGTTATTGGCCGGGTCGTATATACGTTAATTTGAGCAAAGCTTAAGTGTTTCTCTATTAATTGAGTGTTGAAGTAAGATTAATATTTTTAAATTGGTAGTTTTGGAATTTGTTTTTGCCATTACATTCATTAAAATGTACAATTCGTAGCAAGCTTTTTTTCGTAAGCATCAGCTTAAGAGGTGTTTATATCTATTATATATAGGTTGTACACCATGATGAGTATTCGACTGACTAGATATTCGTAATTCGTGAAAGGATCTATGAAGTGACAATTCAATGGAAAAAAACAACATGCTCATATTGCGGATTGGGTTGTGGCTTGATGGTTGGCTTAGAGGGAGGAAAAGTTGTTGATATCAAAGGGATGAAGGGGCACCCGGTAAACGATGGAACTATTTGTACTTTACCCGCTAATTATGTACCGGTATTTGAGGCAGAGGGCAGATTAAGTGGACCGATGATTCGGTGTGATGGTAAACATACACCGGTAGGCTGGGACGAGGCAATCAATCATGTTGCTGTCGGATTAAAAAGAATTATTGATAAACACGGCCCGAACTCAATTGCACTCCATATGGGAGCAACTTGTCTAAACGAGGAATATTATGTAGCGAATAAATTTATGAAGGCCGCTATCGGCACTAATAACATTGAGTGTACTACGCGCCTTTGTATGTCGAGCTCGGCAATGGGTTTTATATCGACAATTGGGGCTGATGCTCCGCCTGCCTGTTATGATGATGTTGAAAAAGCAGATCTAATATTTATTGCGGGTAATAATATGGCGGTTTCTGTTCCTGCCATTTTCAGTCGAGTTTGTGCTGCAAGGGGAAAAAATGGCACTAAGGTGATTGTCGTAGATCCACGCAGGACTGAAACCGCTTCAATTGCTGACATTCATCTTCAGATACAACCAGGCACAGATGTTGCGCTGAATAACGCATTGGCCCATGTCTTATTTGAAGAAGGTTATGTAGATGAGGAGTTGGTTGGAGAATATGCCTCTGGCCTCAGTGACCTGAAAGTACTTGTAAATGAATATACACCATTACGCGTCTCAAAAATTACCGGTTGCCCGGAAGGCCAAATCAGAGAGGCTGCTCGTCTCATCGGAAAAGCAAAAGCGATGCTCGTTTTCTGGTTCCAAGGATATAACCATTCTACACAGGCGGTATTCAAAAATAATACGTTACACAATCTGTGGTTGTTAACTGATAACTTTTGCCGGCCGGGAGCAGGGCCGCTATCAATTACAGGAGAATCTAATGCCCTCGGCAACAGATGGGTGGGCGGGCTTTCACATTTGCTTCCGGGAATGCGTATGGTAGTTAACCCACAACACCGGCAAGAACTTGCTGACTTCTGGGAAATTCCAATAGATAAGATAAAGCCTACTCCAGGAAGATCAATTATAGAAATGGTAGAAGGTCTCCATTCCGGAGACGTACGTGCTCTCTGGATTGTTTCAGCAAACCCCGCAGCGTCTTTGCCTGATACAAAATGGGTCAGGCAAGGTTTGGCAAAAGCAGAACTGCTTATTGTCCAGGATATATTTCATCCAACAGAATCATCCATGATGGCAGATGTTGTGCTGGCAGGTGCACACTGGTTTGAAAAGACAGGTACTTTTATTTCATCAGAACGACGCATAGAACTGGTAGATGGGATAGTTGAACCGTATGGTAATGTAAAACCTGATTATGATATTATTTGCAGAGTGGCACAAGCCATGGGTTTTAAAAATGATTTTCAATTTTCTTCGTCAGAAGAAGTGTTCGAGGAACTTAAGAAAATAACTAAGGGACGGATATGTGATATGAATGGTGTGACATACGAACGTTTAAGAAAAAATATTGGTCCTCAATTACCATGTTCAACTGAAGACCATCCGGGAACAGAGCGTTTGTTTACTGACCGGCGATTTCCCCGACCTGATGGCCGTGCTGCGTTATTACCCCGGGAATACAAACTGCCATGTGAAACACCAGATGAAGAATATCCTTATATCCTTATTACCGGACGTTTACAATGGCATTTCAACACCCGTACTCGTACTGGCCGTGTTGCCGAACTTGAGTCCTCTGCACCGGACAACTTTGTTGAGATTAACCCAGATACGGCTGCACATTTAGGTATAGTTGAGGGTGATGAAGTAGAGGTGACGTCGAGAAGAGGTTCTGTTAGAGGTGCGGTATGCATTACTGACCGTATGCTTGCAAACACCATTTTCATGCCAATGCATTATGGCAGTGCGCTGAATGTTGGTGATGGCAGACTGGCAAACTTGCTTACTAATCATGTATACGATCTGCATTCTAAACAACCGGAATACAAGTACAGCGTTGTGAAAGTAGCTAAAGCAGTTCAGACGTAAAGATAATCACTATGGATAAAATTTCAAATGTAAGTGAATTAGAATCGACAAGAAGAACCGTTAAGTTTTTTGAGGGATTATTACGTTCAACCCCAAATGGTGTTGTCGTTACAGATGCATCTCAGAATATAGTGTTAGTTAATGGAAGGTTCAGCTCCTTTTTTCGACAACATTGGAGGGATGTTATTGAGACAAACCTTTTTGTCTGGCTTCAACAACTTGATAATGGATCCGTAGATTTATGGGCAAAATTGGTGGATAGTGTCTATCGTGACGGTTATTGTTATGATGTCAATTTCAATATCACATTAACTAAAGGGGTAAGGCATTTAAGTGTTAATGCTTCACTTGTAGCACAGGAGTCTACAGAGGATCAGGGTATTATCATAAGTAATTGGCGTGACATCACGAAACAAGTGCATATGGAAGAGCAAATTGCCGCGTCCGAACGTCTTGCTGTTTTGGGTAAGTTAGCAGGCAGTATTGCTCATGAAATAAGAAATCCCCTGGCTACGATAGATATTTCTGCATTAAATCTGAAGAGAAAGCTCGAAGGTGCAGATGAAAAAACTAAATCTCAAATAAATCGAATAATCAAACAGGTTAAGGAAACTGTTGATACTATACAAAGTCTGCAAGACCTGTCAAAACTGGAAGCACCTAACAAAAGAAGATGGGATATTAGTGATATTATTGGGAATGGAATAGGTTTATCAAAGTCACCACAAAGTGTGCATTTTATTAATTCGATGACGAAAAACGAGTTATTCGTGGATGTAGATGAAAAGCAAATCTCTATAGTATTAAGAAATATTTTGTCTAATGCCGTACATGCAATGGATAATCAAGGGACAATTTGGATAGTTGCTTATAAAGAGGAAGATGGTAATATTGTTATTTCAATAAGGGATTCCGGGCACGGCATTACGGCTGAAGACGTAAACAAAATCTTTCAGTCATTCTATGGGACTAAGGTAAAGGGTTTTGGTTATGGGCTTACGATATGCAGGATGATTATGGAAAAACATGGAGGTACGATAGATGCTGTGTCAGAAGAGGGTAAAGGCGCAACTTTCATATTACGCTTTCCATCTGCTGATACTGAGCACTAGATAGCTCGATAAGTAAGGTTACTTAAAGACTTATAAATTGATAGTTTGTATAATATTGTGAAATATAGTGATATTGTAAACCAAAGGAGTTAATTGTGAAGACTAATAGAAGGATACTTGTAGTGGATGATAATATAGACTACTGTGAGGGTATAATAGATTTTTTGGAAATGGAAGGTTTTGATGCTATAGGTGTTCATGATGGTTTCAAGGCCCTTGAAACTATCAAGAAAGAAGAGTTTGATATGGTGTTAATGGATGTCAGAATGCCAGGGATGGATGGGGTTGAAACATTTCAGAAACTTAAAGAAGTTTCTCCAGAAACTCCCACTATTTTGATGACGGCTTTTGCGGTAGAAAGCCGTCTCAGGGAAGCATTGCGAAATGGAGTCTTTGGCACCTTTCAAAAGCCTGTAGATAATGAAAGACTTATTTGTAGTATAAAGAAGTCTTTTTCGGAAGGAGCAGTGGTTTTGATAGCAGATGACGACAAAGAACTCTGTTCAAACTTACTTGATACGTTTGCTGAAAAGGGATACCGGGGAGTAGTTGTTAGAGATAGAGAAACAGCAATACGAGCGGCAAGTGAAAAAAAATTCGATATTATCATTCTTGATATGAAGCTGAAAGACGCGGATGGCCTTGAAACATATCAGAAGATTATTGATTTTCGTCCTGATGTGCAAGTTGTCATTATTACAGATAATAAACAAGAGACTGAAAGTCTTTTTGATCAGGATTCAAAAAATGACATTTGTGCATTACTTGAAAAACCATTAGATATAGATAATCTGCTTGAAGTCATGCAAAATGCTTTGGAAGATAGAAACTAGATGAATAGCTTCCAAAATTGTTGTACAGGGTCGTTTTCTTGAGTGTAGTGGCCATGTTACTGCTTTTAATACGCATCAGCACTGATGATGTGCTCCATATTCCGGGTGAGAACAGGACATTCCCTTCCTTTTGAAATGATTCCAGTATGTTGGGTGGTTTAAGGTTGGAAGATATACTCATTTCAAAATGGTTTTTGGAAAAATCCAAAAACCATTATGCCCGGGTAAAGTCCTCGGCGCCTTTTGCCCAGGGATAACTGCCCGCCTGAACGAGATGTCTGGCAGGCAACCAAATCTTGGTTACAGTTATACTCATCTCAAATTAGTTTTTTGATTTAATCCGAAAACTATTTTGAGATGAGTACAAATTTACTTCAATTGTCTCATTTCTAGAATACAAACGATGGAAATAAAAGCAAATATACTTGTTGTTGATGATAACGAAGAGCTCAGTGATGGTATTAAGGAGTTTCTGGAGCATGAAGAGTATGCTGTTGAGTGTGCTAATTGTGGCAAAGATGCAATTGCTCTTGTACAAGATAATAAATACGATGTAGCCCTTGTAGACATTGAGATGCCTGATATGTCCGGTTCCGAACTTGTAAAAAAACTGTCAAGTATTTCTTCTTCAATGGAATTTATCCATATAACAGCCTATGCTTCGCTAGATAGTGCTATTGATGCAGTGAAGCAGAATAATGTAATTTCATATGAAACAAAGCCGATAGATATGGAACGTCTTCTCTCTCTACTTGGCCAAATCACCAAGCGTAGGAGGGCAGAAGAGGAACTGGAGGAGGGAGAGGTACGGTATAAGGACCTATTTGAAAATGTCAATGACCTTATTCAGTGTATTACACCGGAAGGACGGGTAGTGTATGTTAATAATGCATGGAAAGAAACGCTTGGGTATAACGAAGAAGATATTGCCAGACTAATATTATTTGATATTGTCCATCCCGATAGTCATGCACATTGCATGGATATGTTCAAGCGGGTGACATCTGGAGAAAAGGTTAAAAGTATTGAAGTTATATTTATTACAAAGGACGGTAGAAAGATCGTTGTTGAGGGAAGTGTAAACTGTCGTTTTAATGCTGAGGGGAAACCTGTTTCCACAAGAGGCATCTTTCGGGATATAACAGATCGGAAGAAGATGGAGGAAGCACTCTTGCAGTCAGAGAAACTAAAGTCCATTGGGACAATAACTGCTGGAATTTCTCATGAGTTTAATAATATACTCGCAATCATCTCAGGTAATGTACAGTTGATGGAAAAAACCTATAAAGATCATGTAGAATTGATTGATACACTTCGCACGATTAAGAAGGCAACAAATGATGGTGCTGAAATATCCAGCAAGATGCTTAGGTTTACCAAGTCAAGTCAAGATACTACAGAGTTGGTGTCTTGTGATATAAGAGATTTAATAAAACAGTCTATTGATTTTACGATGCCCAGATGGAAAAACATGGCTCAAGCCAATGGTATAAGCTACCACATGGACTCAAAGGATATCAGGGAAGTGCCAGAAGTGTATGGTAATCAAACAGAATATAGAGAGATATTTATTAATATAATTAACAACGCCCTTGATGCAATGCCTGACGGTGGTCGGATTATATTTAGTACATGGAACAAAGATGGTGCTGTGTTCATTAGCATTTCTGATACCGGTAAGGGTATGACAGAAGATGTGAAGAAGAAGATATTTGATCCTTTTTTTACCACACGGAGACCGGAAGGTACAGGATTAGGGTTGAGTATTACTTATGGCATAATCATAAGGCATGGTGGGGAAATTGCAGTTGAAAGTAAGGTGGGAGAGGGCAGTACATTTACTCTCCAATTTCCGATAGCGACTGGAGCATGTAGTACAAAAGAAATATCTGTGCCGGAACAAGAAACAAAGAGAGATGGTCTCAAAATCCTTGTGATAGATGATGAAAGTGAAATATGCGATATTCTGGAGAAACTCCTTTCTAGTGATGGTCACATGGTTAAGGCCGTAAATAATGGTGCAGAGGCTATAATATTAGCTAAAAATTCTAGTTATGATCTTGTATTATGTGATATGGTTATGCCTGAAGTCTTTGGATATGATGTAATAAAGGCACTGAATGAGTTGGAGAGAAGACCAAAAATAGGTATAATTACCGGCTGGGGTGATAAACTCAAACCTATAGAGGATATGGCTTTAAAAGTTGATTTTATAATTAAAAAGCCTTTTTCGTTTTCAGAGATAGTGAAACACATAAATAATACTTTTAAGTAATATTTATCTTTCCGCAACAGAAAACTAACTAAATCAGTTTGATAATAACTCTATATTGTCTTATAAAAACTACCTTTGGTTAATCTTAAAGCTCCAAAGGTTGAAAACCGTAGGGTTAAAACAGCTAAGGGCCCTTCAGAGGAGTCTATAAAACAGGACAATGCAGATGCCGAAAGGATAATGAGTCTTGTAGAGAAAGATGGGTGTGTTGGTCTGGATAATCAAATTGAGGCGAATGAAAAGTACTTGATTGAAAATGTCTTAGGCGAAATACATAAACAGTCCTCAAAAAATGCAGGTATGGGGGGGGGAGGAAACCTCATTATACACGACTTCTTGCATTAGATAATAAGATAGTCTTTCATGCTGCCTGCTGTTTGCCTTTAAGAGTTATCGCCGCTAATCTGGACGGAGATACTGTATCAGGGAAAATTTTATACTGTACACACTCTGATAAGGAAGGTGGGAAGTTGGTCTATGAGTTCCAGAGAGAAGATTCTGAATTGATAATACCTGTAAAACGCGGAGACAGCACAAGGGCGCAGCGTCTTATCTTTAAGAGTTGAAGAAGTTATAACATCAAAATACTTGCCGTAAATATTTAAGCCAATGCCGGGGTTTTACTATTCTCTTTTACAAAACATAAGAGCACAATTCCAATAATAAAGAAAATGACTAGTGACAAGATGGCAAGACGAGATGTTCCCGTGATTTGACGAACAATACCGAAAACAAACGGCCCCCATATAGCAGAGAATTTCTCGAAAACAGAGTAAAATCCAAAAAACCCGGCTGATTCCTTTGCGGGAATCATTGCTCCGTAAAGAGACCTGCTTATCGCTTGAGAGCCACCAAGGACAAAACCTACTGCAATGCCCAGTATCCAGAAGTCAAGAGCTCTAGTCATAATATATGCATAGCATAAGATGCCCAACCAGAGAAACAAAACGAAAATCAATATTCTCTTTGCACCAAAAGTTTTGGAAATTCGGCTGAATAACAGTGCACCTCCAATGCCGATAAATTGTACTAATAAAAGAGTGCCCATAAGAGTTTCATTCTTGAGTCCCAGTTCATCCTTTCCATAAATAGCGGCCATTCTGATAACCGTATGTATACCATCATTATAAAACATAAAGGCTATCAGAAAGAGAGCAAGGTTACGGTGTCTTTTAGCTCTCAAAATGGTGAGCCACGTTCTTGATAATCCAAATTTTACGTAGATCCATGAACTATTATTGCCTTGATATTGTTGAGGAGATGTTTTGTTATTCCTGGGTTCGTGCAGCCATACAAGTGTGATTGTTGAAAAACCAGCCCACCAGACACCTGAAAACAACAGGCTTATTCTCACTGCCATTGTTTTCTCAATACCGACCTTACTGTGGACAAGGATTAAGATTATGCAGATTAAGAACTGTAGGCCACCTCCAAGGTATCCATAGGCATAACCTCTCCCCGAAACCTGATCAATCTCGCTAGTGGAAGCAATGTGAGGAAGAAAAGAGTCATAAAAAATATTTGCACTGATAAAACAGGTATTGGCAAGGAAGAAAAAGATCATAGTCATCCACACATCACCGCTCTGACTAAAAAATAAAAGTGTGGTAAACAGACTCCCACCAAAACAGAAGGCCATCAGAAATTTCTTTTTTGATTCTGATATGTCCGCAATTGCGCCAAGGATTGGAGCCGTTAAAAATACAAGAAGAGCGGTAGTTCCGGAGAGAAAGGCCCATAGTGTGGTAGCATTGGTAGATATTTCAATACCACAGAATCTAAATTCCCATCCATCAGAGGGAACGATAACAGTGGCAAAGTATATGGGTAAAAGAGCAGCTATGACGGTTGTTGCAAACGCGGAATTTGCCCAATCGTACATATACCATGCAAAGACATTTTTTTTCTTGTCACTTTTCATAGACTTATTTTTTAACCGAAAATGCCATAGTTATCAAAATAAAAAAATGTTAAATGAAGTTATTCTATTTTTTATATAATTTTTGTATAATTCAGTTCTTTAAATAACATACAAATATTTAACAAAAAACATCATTCTTGTTCGTCAGACGCGAAGGAAAATAATAATTGTCTAAAGGAAAATGGATTCTCTTTGTAACGATAATTACACTGTCCGGTATTTTTGTTGTGCTTGTTGCAAGTGAAATACTACTTAGATTTAAAAAGTACCACATCGAGAGAAGTGATCATCTTGACTATGGTTTGATTAATTACGATAATCAGTTGGGCTGGAAGCTCGCTCCTAACTGGAGTGGTAGGCATAAACACTATGACTTTGACGTAAGCTATTCGACCAGCTCACACGGATTTCGCAATGATTTTAATGTAAAACATAGTCAGGCAGGGTTCAGCTATGCTTTTGTTGGTGACAGCTTTACCTTTTCCTTTGGAGTTAATGACAATGAAACTTTTATTCAACTCCTCAATTCACAAGAAACGCATGGCAACATTTATTATAATTTTGGTGTACCGGGATACAGTACTGACCAGGAGTGTTTAATAATCCAACGAAATGTTTTGCAATTTTCACCGGATGTTATATTGTTGGTAGTTTATCTTGGTAATGATTTGTTCGATAATGAGCTTCCTTATCCATTGCAGGCAAATCGTGCAAAACCGTTTTATGAATTAATGTCTGATGAATTGATACTGAGAAATACACCCGTCCCTATCGATCATAAACCTCAAGAACAAAACAAGAAGGATTTGACAAGAGTCGTTTTGGGAGAGGATTTGAAATCAAATGGTTTAGTAGAACGTATTGTGAATAGAATTGAATTGCTTAGGTTATTAGAACGTGCTTTGTTCAAACCACCGGATCATTCTGCTCAATTTAACGATAGGTTTGAGCACGCCATCAATCTTTTTACTGCTATTGTTGGCCAGATACGTCATACGTGTACTCAAAAAGAAGTCAGGATGAGTATTATTTTAATGCCTGGCAGATCTTTTGTTGAACATCCTTATTCGGTCTCTGCTCAATTTCAGGAGTACTTAAGAAAAAAGATAGTGGAGAATAGTGAGGATATGAAGGTTGGCGTAATTGATCTTGCAAAATACTTACGGGAGCGTTATCAGAGAGATCCGGGCAAATGGTACTATCCAAATGAAGGGCATCTGACGGCAGAAGGACACCGTGTTGTATATGATATTTTATCAACGGTATTACAATAACTGAATAATAGAATGAACAAAAAAAAGTATGAGAGCAAAAGTGTTGTTTCAAGCTATATAAATATGAGGCTGCAGAATCCAGAAGTAATGATTCTTGTAAAATACAGGGAAGCCATTGCAGGAAAACACGTGCTTGATATTGGATGTGGTAGTGGCAGAACAACGGCAATTTTAAAGAATCTGAGCAATGGTTATGTCGGCATCGATTATTCATTAGATATGATAGAGTCATGCAGGAAAAGATTTAAGGATGTCTGCTTTTTACATGGTGATGTGAGGGACATGAATAAATTTAAAAATGAGGAATTTGATTATGTAATGTTTTCATTTAATGGACTTGATTCAATTAACCATGAGGACAGACTTAAAGGCTTGATGGAAATACGAAGAATACTCAAGAAGGAAGGGTTGTTTGTCTTCTCTTCACATAATAGAAATCACCGATATGCAATCTCACGTCCAGAAATGGAATTTTCAATGAGACCGTGTAGGCAAGTCGAGAATTTTACAAAATTTATTAAATCCATGTGCAACCACTTAAAGAATAGAAACCATCAGGTATTTAATAAGCGATATGCAATCCTAAATGATGTAGCACATAATTATGCTATGCTGACGTACTATATAGATAAAGTGAATCAGGTAAAACAACTTGAAGATATGGGTTTCAAGACTATTGAAATGTATGATACGTTAGGAAATATACTGGATCTTGATAGTGACGATAAGGACAGTGCGTGGATTTATTACGTAGCTAAAATATTCGACCAAAAAGATGATAAATAAACGTATGGGTTTCATGCTTACACATTACAATATTATCTATAACCATAAGTTTTTGAAGGGATTTGTATTCCATCAAATATTTATTGCTTTTTATGCAACTATAAAATAAAATTTCTTTCATATGTAAGGATTAAAATAAAATTAAGGATTAAAATAAAATCATTTAAGTAGCAGTTGAAGGTTGAAGAAGTCTCGATTACATAAATTTTCAAACAATTTATTAAGTTCTCAACATTCTTTCTTAATTTGAAACCTTAGCAATAGCCATCTTTCATATACAAGCATAACAATGACAAAAATATTTCATATCTCATTCTTACTTATTCTTATCGCTCTTGTCATTCCCATTTTTACCGATACTAATCATAATCTTTACGCAGCACAGAGCAATGCAGAAGATGATGAGGACGATCACAGGATAAAAATTCCAGGCCGCCTGTTAAAGAAAATATATTCAGATAAGGGTGTTGCCGATCTTCGTCATATTACTGATATAGTTGAAAAAGACGGACAAGGTAATAAGAATGAAGTCGCTGATAAGGGGCTGGATAAATTACGAGATATTCTAACAAGAGAAACGGGAAAGTTAGACTTAAAAGGTGCTGATACGGTAAAATTATCCAAATTAGCCCGAGACTCCAAAACCATTGATGCCGCTAAGCGTATTTTTGCTGATCATCCCTGGGAAGAGGTAGAGAAACTTGCTAAAAAGTCAAAAAAACCTCCGTTAGATGCGCATAATTCTGATCTCTTGGGTCGTGCTCGCAGGCAAATGATCAATGACGCAATGGCAAAGACGATCAAATCATTTGACCCTGATCGTACTTTGGGCATTTCTATCGGTATGCTGGATTCAGGAAATAAAAATAGCGGTATAGCCAGTGATGTAGACCAAACTATTTTCCTGATGCCTTCTGACAAGGTTGAAGAGGCACTTAAGAAACTTGGGCTTAAATCGGAGTCACAACTTATTAATAAGGTTATAGAAAAATTTAACGCTGAATTTAAAGGTTTATATGATGTAACGCCTGCGCGTTTGGGAATTGAAAGTATGAATGGTGCTGATTTCTTCCCTGATTGGAGGTCTAAAAATACTATGGGTGCTTTCGAGGTTGAAGTGGACCGCGTTGTGGGTGAGAAGCGTGCCAACCCGGAAGCGTATCGTTCTGAAGGGCAACTTAAAAGTCAGGCAGAAGGTCGTGGATACGAAACCCTGAAAGAACATTCCCTGCGCTCTTTGCATATGGATCGTCTGATTGCCGAACTTGATAAGGTCAATAATCAACCTGATGGGGAAAGCAAAAGGGCAAAAAATATTCAAGATTTTATTGAGCATTATAGTAAACAAAAAGAGTTTGCTCATGTAGAGTTCGATCCCAAAAATCCTGAGGCTTCTCTTGAAAAACTCAAAGCTGAGTTTGAGCGACATTCTCCATGGACTGAAGTTGAATTTGATCCTAAAAACCCTGATGGTGAACCTAAAGTTTCTCATTTGGCAGATACCCGTGAAAAGGTGTTAAAAATGGAGCCGGAGATGGTAAAAAGATTTGCCTTTGACGGTTCCTGGGATAACTGGTTGATGTTTGATCATCATCCGGGAAATCGGACAAAATATCTATTACGTAGTTTTGCCGAGGGAGCAAGTTTGCTTCGCAAACTTAAAGGTGATGAGAAATTAAGACCACAGGAGTACGAACCTCTATACAAAAAATTTATGGAAACAGGGGATCCTAAACCACTTAATGACCTTATAAAAAATATTTATTCTGATAATAAACCTTTATCAGATGCTGAACTTAAAAAAATACGCAACACAATGGATGTAGCTGCAAAGGCACGTTTGCTACATAAGGATAAAACACTTCCAGGTATTGATCCATCTAAAATGACGCCATCACAAATGGAAGCTCTCTTGTATAAGGAGTTTATGCCTCCACTTACTGATGTTGAAAAATTATCCGGGTATTCTCCTGAGATTTTACAAAAAGCCAGGTTAGAAGCTGCGAAGAAATCGTGGGAACAACGAGCCAGGAAATTAATGATAGATAATATGAGCCGCGCTGTCAAAGAATCTGCTTATAGCTGGGACGCCGGGATTACGGAAAAAGAGATCAAAAAGCTGCAGAAGTTGAATCATCCGGTAGCTCCCAGAGATAAACAGCAGGCGGCGATTGAGAAATCGCTGTTTCATGGTATTAGTGACCTGATGGGTTTTTCCGAATCTGGAAAAAGACCCTCTTTTGCTTTTGCAAGGGCAATGATAGAAAAAGATCCAAAGAAGAAGGCCCAACTACTTGAAAGGGCTGCTCGTGAAGGGGATCTCTCTTTAAAGCTGATGAATCAGTTAAAGGCTTCTGGTAGCGATATCCTTGTCAGACAATTGGAGCGGATAGCGCGCGACGCCGCTATTACACGTTTGTCAGTGGAGCCTGATTCTGTGTTAAAATCTGATCGTTTGCGAGATTTTGCTTACTATGATCATCTGCTGGAAACACTAAAGAAACTTCCAATTTCTGAAGATACCTATCGCAGGGCTGTCGCAAACTTTGAAAGTGGCCATTACAAACCTCAGGTTGTGGCCAGAAGAATGTTACTCGCCGGAAGTGAGAGAGCAGCTTCTGCGCTTGTGGAAATAGGTGGCAATGTCGGATTAGGGGTTAAAGGGATTAATGTGTACTGGCCAATTATGGCTGAAAACAAGTTGCCCACTATAGAAATTGAATGGGGTAAACAAAAATTCAGTGGTAAAAAACTTGTAACAAACATGATGTCTTCTGCGGGCAACTATGATTCCGCATTGCAGGTAATTTACGCTTATCAGAATCAAGGCCCTGAGGAAGCTGCATGGGTGGCGGCAAGGGAGATGTTTATGAATCTTCCTTATGTGGCGCAGGGAGCAGCTATTTATGATATGCTCGTCAATCACAATCCTCAGGGAGTTGTAATGTTAGGTGGTGCCATCTATGTTCCTGTGCTTGGCCAGGCTTATATCGCAATTTCAATGACCACTACCGGAATATCTATTCTTGGCAACTATTATTTACAGCCTCTCAAAAACGATCTTACTTCGAAAACTTATATGGGTTACATAGCCCAAACAGAACAAGGGTGGATAGACTGGATTATGCAGCGTCCCGGATGGAAAGAAGATGAACTCTCGCAAAGGGAAAATATACTCTACAGAGTCGAAACTAACGTGCTTTACCATGAAGTAAAAAATCAAAAAGGTGATGCTGTGCCAATGTATGAAGTACCTGAGTTTTCAAAAGAGAAGGCCTTTGATATGGATTTTATAAGCTCAACTTTAAATGATGACTATGAATATCTTGTAAAGAAGAGGCTGCTAGGCGGGGGAGAAAAATGGCAGGAATTAAAAGATAAAGCGGCAACAGATCACAGGTCACGTTTTGAGTCTCAGCGCACCGGCATGTTTTATCATTACGAAAAGAGGCTTATAGCTTTTCTGCGCACAGAAGTACCGGATGAAGAGGGCAACCTTTATACGGTACATGATGGCAGTCACTTGATGGCAGCTCCTTGGCTGGAAATAGATGAACCGGAAAAAGTGTTTGAACATATTGCTGCTTTTTGCATAAAAGTGGTGCTGGACTGGATTACCGCCACAGGAGATTATAGCCAACTTGATGAAAACGTGATTCTTGAACATAAGTTTGACTATGGAATGCGGCAGCAATTGGCGTTGAGAATGGCAGAGGACATGCTTCGCAGTTACGATATTTTGCGCGGTGCCCAATATTCAAAAGAAAATCAGATTAAGAGCCAAGCTTGGAAAGCTCTGAAAGAACGACGAGCGGCTGAAGTACATGGCAGGACTTTCGCGCTATATGACGCTAGGACCGCAGAAGATCCAGATGAAGCTAAAACCCTGCTGTCAGTCGCTCTAATCCACAATATGCACAAGAATATGGCGAGAAAACCTGCTCCCCGTGTACATGTTAGGCCGCGCGTTGTGATGCAGAAAAAACCTGGTGAAGAAGAGTCGAGCGAAGTTGTGGAACTATTAATTTCAGTTGTGGCGAATGATGATGATGAGTATGCGTTGCCCGGAGAAATCAAACATCCCGGCCCTTACAGATATAAGCAAAAATCATTTGTTGAAAAAGGTAAGCTTATAGTGGAGCTAACAGTTCTTGACGCTAACAATATAATAGTTGTTCATTGGAAAGATAGAAATGGAAAGGAAATGCCTTATTCCTGGCGCGGTGAAATAGGCTCCACTGAGGAGATACTTGAACCTGAGCCTCCAGCTCTGGATTTGAAAGTTTCAGATGATGGGTACGTAAAAGGTGTTGCAATAACTCCTAAGACCAATCCAAAAGCGAAATATTATGAACTTCGCAGGAGCCCCACGGCAGAAGGCCCATTTACAGTTTTGCGATCTGATATACATCCTGTTGACAAAGAAAAGGACCAAAGTGCGATGGTGGATAACTTTCCTGCCGCCATTGGAGGAAAAAACGAGTGGTATTACATTGCTCTTCCTAAAAAGAGTAATGAATATGGTATTCAGGTTGAGGAACCGGATATTAGTCAAGCTTCTTCAATTACTGTTGATCTAACTATTCCTCCTCCTAAGTTAAAGGAGGGTTTCGATTACCTTCCCGGCAAGAGAGAGGAACCGCCTCCTGATAGAAGTGATGAAAGTGCATACGCCAGATGGGAAGAAGATCAGTATGTTGCTATATATAATTATGGCATATCCTGGAAACAGCCTGAACTCAGGCCTCCTTTAGACAAAGTTCCATTAGATAAGGTTAAACTTCAGATGTTATTGGCTGGTCCTGACGGGCAATTTAAATATGTTGATAATTTTGCTCCGGACGAAGACTACTTAAAGTCCCATAAGAAGTATGTACCAGGGTATACACATTATCTCACCTCAAACAAATTAAATGAACTATTGCCAGGTATGACCGGTGAGATACGAGCCAGATGGATTGTTCCTACAAGAGGCGGTTCTGTTGCTTCAGATTGGGCTAATATTAAAGTAACCATGAATACGACAAAGAATATTATTGATGATTGGAACAAAACCGGTTTTTTAGATATCCCGTTAGTGCAGGGTCAAAGTGTCAGGTTTGTAGTTGACAGGGCAGAATTTTTACCAATGATTGGTTTCAAAGAGTACTTTGTCCCTCATGGGACTGAAGGCATTGATGAATCATCATATAAACGATATATCGATGATGAACGTAAAGAGAAAATCTCAGGATTTTGGGATGCATATGATGAGCCGGCTGACCGTGTAGGCGAGAGGTATGAAAAACTTAAAGAAAAATTGAAGACAAGACTGGACGATTATGAAAAAATATGGTTTGACTATCAGAAAGAAAATTCTCTGCTGCCTTCAGCTAAGTTAGGTGCCTTAATTGGCGGATTTAAGCGTTACGCGATTGATATGCCATCTGATGAAAAAAAGAATCTGAAGGAGGAGTACTTTCTAATAGGTAATGAAGCTGTATTTACTGCTCCGGAAACAGGTCATGTACAATTACACTTTAATAAACTAAAACGAAGCAACAAAGAGTATTTGGCATCCTTGTTTGTCTCTTATGAATATTTAAATGAGTCAAGTCCAGGTAATGCGCCGTCTTTTGATGAGCCTCAGTGGGAACAGACAACATCCAGTTCTGATGAAGTAAATTTATGGAAATTAACGTTGCCGGTTACAGGCAACAAACCTGAGAAGGGGTTTGAGCTTAAAGTTTATGGTTCTTCATTTCCTGAAGGTCCATGGAAGGATCTGTACCACAATGTGCCTTACAGCGAAGAGAACACATCATTTGTTTCAAATAAAATTAACCCCGGGGACCGAGCTTATTTCAGGACCAGGCTTAGCTATATCAGGCCTGGCAAGCTCGGCAGTACATGGTCGGAACCATTTGAGGTTTATTTTGAACCTAAACCGGTGAAACTTCCTGCATTTAAGAAAGCCTCATACTATGGGCAGCAGGGTGATGTTCTAACCGTTTCAGCTAAAGGAGACTGGGACCCTGTTCGTGTCGAAGGAGTAAGTGCATACGGAGCTGATGGAATACCTGACTCAGTTATTCTTGATAAGGTTAAAGGAGAAAATTCATCAAATAAGGTGTCAGACGCAACTGTGGGATTGGTGAGGCATAAAAGGATGCTGAAGCATAAGTCTAAAAAGGCTGGTTCTCTTATGGCATATTTTGTTCCTACCGTTCCTAAAGATCAGCAAACGGATTTATCACCACTTTACGTCGAAATGCCCAATACATGGACAAGGACAGTCATGGGGGCAGGAAGTGAATGGTCATATGAATTCCCAATTGATGGTGTTTTAACCTTCTTTTCTAATCATCTATCAAGTCCTACATCCCTGTTAAAGAAAGGAGGAGGGGAGCTGGAGTTAAATGTAACTATCCAGAAGTCTGAAAGGGGCAAGCAAAAGGTAGGAGTTTTTCAAAGCCAGGATTTAATGCAGCAGAGCGGGCAGAGGAGTAATAACCCGTCTGCAAAAGATTTTGTTGATAGTGAAAGCACTCGAAGTAATGTCTCAAAACCTCTTATGTCTGACGAACAATCATTAACGGACAGAGGAATAACTGAAAGTGATCTAAGTGAACGCCAGGGTAGCTCTGTTAGCGATTCGGTAAGCGCCGAAAATGAAGTAAGCTCTGCAGGCAGTGAACGCTCTCAAGTAACGAGTGACGTATTCCCCGCCACCACAAATACTGATGCTAAATCTGATTCAGAAAAGGAAACTATTGGCTTGGTGAATAATAAAAGCATTGAAGCTGACCTCTCTCACACTGCTATAGATGAACAGACAGGGAAAACAATTCCAACGATCGACGATCATGTAACCGAACAATCACAGCAACCGGTTGAAGGAGATTATGATGCAGGGTTTGAGGCGTACGTGAATGGTGATTTCAAGACAGCCCTTGAACAGTTAACGCCTGTAGCACAAAAAGGTGACCCAAAAGCTCAATTTGCCCTTGGTCTGCTATACCATGCGGGAAAAGGTGTTAAGAAGAGTTATGTTAAAGCTTACATGTGGTACAGCCTGGCAGAGGCAAATGGACACAAGCGTGCGGCTAAGAATAAATCAGATCTTGCTAGAAAAATGTCTTTGGACCAAATAGAGGAAGCTGAAAAATTATCGAAGGAATATCTGGAGTCCTTGTTGACCTCTCAGAAAAAAAAGAATACTGAACAGATGGAAGAGAGAAAAGATAATACGTTGAAAGCTGATAATTTCCAGGATGACTTCAGTGGTGGAGATTTTAAAGGTTGGGAAACGGTAGATGAAGTGGCTGGTAGTTCTTCCAGATGGGAGGTGAAGTCAGAACGATTAGTCCAGCTTTCAAACATCCATGGGCCGAGTTCAAGTGCCATATCAAAAAGAAAAGGAACGTATGTGTACTGGGGAGACCACACAGCTCAAATGTGGACAGACTATACATTTAGCGTTACGGTAAATTCAAATGATAACGATGGGATAGGAGTATTGTTCAGGTATCAGAGCCCTCTGGATTTTTACAAACTGGAAATAGACTATGAGCGCAATTTCCGTTCATTGGTGAGGGTGGCTGGAGGTGTAGAGACATCACTAGCTACAGTCAAGGGGAAATATCCTCGTAGTGTAGATATGGTTATAAAGGTAATTATAATTGGTGATTCGATTGAAGTGTTCCTGGACGGTGCTAATGTTTTTGACGGAGCAGTGGCTGGAAACGGATTGAACACGGGAAGTGTTGGTCTTTACTCGTGGGGAAATGAGGGTGTTATATTTGATGATGTAGAAGTAATGCAAACAGGTCCTGCGGCTTCAGCAAGAAAAGCTCCTGTCTCTCAATCAAGAGGAATGATGCAGATAACCTCTCAAGATCTTACTACAGCTCAACCGAATCAAGCGTTGAGTAGGAATGACGCAGATCAAGCGATGCTCTCTAGCCGCTATCAAGATGCTTTTAATCTTTATCAAAAACAACTTCAAGGAAATCCCAGGGATGTTACAGCCGCAGTACAACTTGCAAAAATCCTGGAATACAACGGAAATTTTGATCAAGCCGTAGCAACAGCGACAAGTGCTATGGGTATTGCAACTGATGAAACAGAAAGGACCCAAGTCAGGAACCAACTTGTCAATGCGTTTCTTGGGAAACAAGACTGGGAAAATGCACAAACCTGGATCAATCTTGAGTTAAAGAATAATCCTGGAAATGCATTAGCGGAGTCTTATCAAGCAAGCATTATTGAGGGAAAAGGAATGGATGTGAAAATGATTCAAGCGGCTTACGACAAGGTCAGAAATGAAGATCAAAATGTAGGGCTGGAACGTTTTGATCAAGGAATTGATTATTATCAGATAGGACATTTTTCGCGGGCAATCATTGACTTTTTAGCAGCAAGTCATTTATTACCTTTTGATCCTAAACCGTATTATTGGCTTGCGCGATGTTATGGTAAGGTAGGTTGGATTAATCAAGCAACAATGAATTATCAGCACTACATTAAATATGAGCCGGACCAAGTTTGGAAAGCACGTGCTAGCTTTGAACTTCAAAGGTTAGAGATGAGTGGACAGATAGGCCCGGTTTTAAATCAACCTTCCGGAGGATCTGGAATATTTGGGACTGCTGGACTTACCGTTAAAAGAGCTTATGCAAAAAAACACGGAGCATCTCTTGAAGAAGGCGTTTTGATCACAAGTGTTGTACCCGGAAAACCAGCAGATCGTGCCGGTATCCAATTGGGGGATATTGTTACCACATTGAATGGAGAGAGAATCTTAACCGCAGAGCAATTTGCCGAGATTATGAGCCAGAAAAAACCGGGAGAAACAATGTATCTCTCCATTGTTCGCAATAAACTATCCTATGGTGTACAAATCATCCTTGCAGACAAACTGCCTGGCCCCAAGCCAATTGCCTCCGCCAGAGGCAAACGCAGGCATGAATGGGTGGAAGGTGGATTATGGCAAGTATAATACTCGCCCGAACGAGATCAGTGCCAGCCCGGCAGGTGAGGCAAGACCAGTTATTATATTGTACCGCAATCTTTTCTAGGCAAATTGAGAGGTCAGCAGACTCTAACGTTTGAAAAGAGAAGTTGGGGTGGTAGCTTTATGATCCGTATTCTTACGCTGCATATGGGGACGTAGTGATTAGCAGTGGCTCAAAATCAGCCCGCATGGATATTAAACCTAATCATACAGGTAAATATGGCTGCGCTATTATATTCCCCTTAGCGGCCAGAATTGGGTGCTTTCCGGTGGGGCTCAGTCTATGGAAGATATTATGTCGAACATAACTGAGCTTAAAATCCGCGCCGAATATGGTAACGGCACGGACTATTCGGTCTTGCGTCGGGTTGAGGTAAGGTAAAGGAGTATATGGGTTACAACAAAAATTAGATAAAGCGCCAGTGGATAATTGCATGGATGTACTTATTTCTTTTCGTCATTAGATAAAACGTTGCTTATAGGAAGAGGTGTCATTATTTATTTTCACTTCTTCTCCTTGCAGAAATTATGCGTTCTTTTCCCTGCAGGTCTTTGATTCTTTCAGTTCTTTCGTAATGCTCTTCGTCCTCAATGAGTTTGGAAACAGCATTTGCCTGAGTCTCTCCAATTTCAATAACAAGAAACCCGCCAGGTCTTAACCAGTGAGCAGCATCATTGATTATTCTTCTATAAAAATGCAATCCATCCTCACCACCAACCAGTGCTTGCCGTGGTTCATGCTCTCTTACTTCGGGTTCTAATTCATTCCATTCTGATTCGCTTACGTAAGGTGGATTTGAGACAATAAAGTCTACATGTTCTTTCTCCACAGAGTTATTGAATACACCAAAGAAATTTCCGTGTAAGAGGTGGACCTTGTCAGCAATATCATGTCTTTGTACATTTGTCTCAGCTACGAGGAGTGCTTCCTGTGAGATGTCGTTTGTATAGATCTCTGCATTACTCAGGTTTTTAGCCAAGGATACTGCAATGTTACCTGATCCGGTTCCTATTTCCATTATAATTACGCATTTATCTGGAAGTATATTACCCTGTGCTTTGTCCAGAATCGTTTCTACAAGTATTTCTGTTTCAGGTCTGGGTATTAAGACTCGTTCGTCTACGGTGAAGTCAAGTGACATAAACTCTACACAACCCGTAATATATTGCAGGGGAACATGACTTGCCCTCTTATATATTAATTTTTTATACTTACAGATATCAGCTTCGTCAATTATATTATCCTGATTTGTATAGAGCCTGGTTCTGTCACATGATAAGACATAGATTAATAGAGTATCGGCATCTATTTCAGGAAATTCAATTTCAGATTTTTTTAATATTGTAATCGCCCATTTCAGGCTATCACGAATTGTATTTCCGTCTTGAGCATAAGCCATGATTGCGGATAATGAGGAGAAAGATTATTGAGTTTAGTAATAGGTTTCAGGGTTATGAGGTAAGGGGAAAACACAATTAAAGGGTTGCAGCCAATTCTTTAATCTTTTCCTGTTTTCCGTATTCTGTCATCGCCTCAACTAAATCGTCAATTTCTCCAAGCATTATTTTCTCCAGATTGTATATATTGAGGTTTATTCTGTGGTCAGTTACTCTGTTTTGGGGAAAGTTGTATGTGCGGATTTTCTCGCTTCTGTCGCCGGACCCTATCTGGGTACGTCGTGTTTTGTCACGTTCATTTCTTGTCTGTTCCTGATAAAAAGTATAGAGACGGCTTCGAAGTACTCGCATTGCTTTTGCACGGTTTCTGTGCTGAGATTTTTCATCCATGCACTTGACAACTAAACCGGTAGGCAAGTGGACAATTCTAATGGCAGAACTGGTTTTGTTGACTTTCTGTCCTCCTGGTCCGGATGATCGAAACGTGTCGACAGTTATGTCTTTTGGGTCGATTTTAACATCAACATCCTCTACTTCCGGTAAGACAGCGACTGTTGCTGCTGAGGTGTGTATTCTTCCGCTTGTTTCTGTTGAAGGAACTCTCTGTACTCTGTGAGTTCCGCTTTCAAAGCACAACTTGCTATAAACCGATTGCCCTTCAATGGAAAAGGTTACCTCCTTAAAGCCTCCAATTTCTGTAAGACTGGAGTCCATCATTTCAACTTTCCATTTTCGTTTTTCCGCATATCTTGAGTACATTTTGAAAAGGTCTGCGGCAAATAGCGCGGCCTCATCACCACCGGTTCCCGCACGGATTTCCATTATCGCACTCTTAGTTGCATCGCCACCTTCTGTAAAGAAACACCCTTTAACTTCTTCAAAAAGCTCTATTTCTTTCTCTTCAAGGTTGCCCAGTTCATCCCTGGCCATTTCGTATAAGTCTTTATCACCGCTATTCTCGGAAATAATTGCACTTGCTTCTTCTTTTTGCCTGAGTGTATCGTCAAGTTGGAGATATTTTGCTACGAACTTTGATAGTCGACCGTGTTCTTTAACATAAGAGGTATATCTGGTATTGTCCGCAATAACCTCTGGATCAGAAAGGTGCTTTTCCAGCTCATTATTGCGCTCAAACATCTCCTTCAGCTTCTTTAACAGTTTGTCGTTAATCTGCACTACCGGTCTCCGGTTTCTCTTCTACGGCAACAGCCTCCTGGGTATCAGCATTAGTGCTTTCGTCTGGATTACCAGAACCACCTTTTGCTGAATCTTGAGTCCATTTGAATTTCTGTTTAAATCTTTCAACTCTTCCTGCAGTATCTACAAATTTCTGTTTTCCCGTGTAAAAAGGATGACACTGTGAACAGACTTCGACATGAATTTTACTTTTTGTTGAACGTGTTACAAAAGTTTCTCCACAACCGCAGGTAACAGTCGTCTCCATAATTTCAGGATGAATTGCTTTTTTCATTAGTACTTGTCTCCATTAATAAAAATAACGCTAAAATTTAAAAGCACATATAAAGGTAGCTTATACTCTTCTATAAGTGTTTATCTGCTGTGTATTTAATAAACATCTCATTCTATCAGAGTTCACAAACTGTTGCAATAAAAAACAATAGAGATTAGAAGTCGTATTTTAACTATTTCCTGGATTTAGATTAAAACAATTGAATATGTTTTTCCTTTATTACAATAGGGGTTTTCATCTGTTAATTTCTGTTTTTCCGAGGTAAATTTATAATTCAGTTAATTGTAAAGCACATCATTACCGCGTTCGTATAGGTTCAATTTATGTTGACACTATGACTTTAAACTGATATTCTCGCAGGACTTATTAAGAAACAGGTAATAAGTTGTGCTGATTGTATTGTTGCATTTTTCTCTTCGTAATTTACAAAAATACTGGTTCTCGTAACGATTTATGACAGAACATATAAAAGACAGTGTAAGCGAGTTTAGAGAGCATGCACTGGAACTAGGGTATTCTTTCTTTCAATCAAAGGTGTTATTGACGGCAACCAGGCTTGATGTCTTTAATATAATTGGTGAAACAGGCATTTCTGCCTGTGATGTTGCCACAAAGTTAAAATCGAACGTAAATGCTACAAAGATGTTTTTGGATGCAATGGTTTGTTTAGATTTGCTTAAAAAAGATGATAGGATGTATTTTAACACGGAAAATGGCAGAGAGATATTTATTAAGGGCAGTGAAAGGTATATAGGAGATATTGTTAACCTCCAAGATGTTATGTGGAATGCGTGGAGTGCACTGGGCGAGTCCGTTATTTCCGGAAATCCGGTACGTAGGCCTGATATGTTTCAAGAGGTGAAGGACGAAACAAGAAATTTTATTACGGCAATGCACAATACAGCAATGACGGTTGCACCTATATTATCAAATGAGATAGACTTAAGTCGCAGCAAAACATTAATCGATATAGGGGGAGGGGCTGGAACTTATTCAGTGTTCTTCTGTAAGGCAAATAGTAACCTCGATGCAACTATTCTTGATTTGTCGGGTACTCTGGAGATTACAAAGGAATTGATTTTCAATTCCAATGTCCGTAACAGGATTCACCTGATAGAAGGCGATTTTAATAAAGAAATAAAGGGCCAATATGATGTTGCGTTCCTATCGAACATTATTCATGGTGAGGGAGAGATAGAAAATATGGCATTAATGAAAAGGATTTATAATGCGCTAAACAGTGGGGGAAAGATAATAATTCAGGATTTTATACTTGATAATGATAAAACTTCTCCTCCGTTTCCAGCTCTTTTTTCTCTTAATATGCTATTATTCACAGAAAATGGGCGTACATATTCATTTGAAGAGATTGAAGGGTGGTTGGAGAAGGCCGGATTCAGAGGTATCGCCAGAATGAATATAAACCTTCCCAGGTCTTTCTCTGTTTTAGTAGGTAACAAATAAACCACAACATTTTAATAGAATTGTTTAAATATTTTGATAAAAGGGTTTTAATGTGAAGGTAAAGTTTTGGGGAGTACGAGGCAGTATACCTGTGCCAGGTCCAAAAACCTCTAAGTATGGAGGCAACACAAGCTGTGTTGAATTGAATTGCGATGAAAAGACAATCATTTTTGATTGTGGATCTGGTGTTAGGGCACTGGGCCTTGACATTGTGGAGAGGGACTTTGTAGAAGAAAACGGGAAGAAGGAACTGTATGTTTTTTTTAGTCATGTACATTGGGATCATATACAGGGTTTTCCTTTTTTTCGTCCAACTTTTGAACCGGAATATGAGCTTAACATATACAGTTCATTACATTCTGGTGTGGATATTGAATCCGCATTACGAGGCCAGATGGAGAAACCTTATTTCCCCATTCGATTGAAGGATATGCCGGCAAAGATGAATTTCAATGAAATAAAGATAGGTGAAGATATCCAAATTGGTAGAATAGAGGTAAAAAGTGTTTCATTGAACCATCCAAGTGGGTCCGTTGGATATAAAATAATCTGTAATAATAAATCTGTTGCGTATATTACTGATCATGAACATAACGAGAGATCAAAGCAGAGACTGGTTGATTTTCTCAAGGAAACAAATAAGGTTATATTTGATGCACATTACACACCGGAGGAGTATTCTGGTGCGGATGGCAGCGGTGGACGTAAGGGTTGGGGACATGGAACATGGAAGGATGCTGTTGAGTTGTGTAGGGCGGCAAATGTAGATCAACTTATCCTTACTCACCATGGACATGAAGATACAGAAATAGATAAAATCGAGTTACTGACACAAAAAGAATTCCCTGGTTCCATTGCTGCTTATGAGGGACTGGAAATAGATCTTTGTTAAATTTTTTTATTTGTAGTTGGATTTATAAAATAATATTGGAGTTGACTTTTGCCTGATAAAGCGGAGCTTAAATCACATAACCTGGTACATATTTTATCAAATATCGGCAGTCCAAATATCCTGTTAATAGGAGATTTTATGCTGGATAAATATGTATGGGGTGAAGTCAAGCGCATATCACAGGAGGCACCAATTCCTGTACTGAACGTGACCTCTGAGGAAATAAGGCCGGGTGGGGCAGGAAGTGTCGCGAACAATCTTGCAGAACTTGGAGCTAATATTTGTTGTTATGGTGTAATTGGCAATGATAATGATGGTAAGCTGCTATTAGACGATTTAAATGGTATAGGAGTCGAGACAGATGGGATTATAGAAGTTTCAGATAGGCCGACGACGGTAAAGGTCAGAATGATGGGGCATCTTCAATCAGCGGGAAAAGGAATTCAACAGATATTGAGAATTGATTATGAAAAGACCGATGACATAGAAGAGAAAATACAGGATGAAATTGTCAATAAAATTGAAAGCAAGGTCCAACATGTAGACATAATACTGATATCTGATATGAATAAGGGAGTTTTGTCCACGAGGATTCTTGATACGGTTATTAGATTAGGAAAAGATCACAAAGTACCGGTCATAGTAGATCCAAGGCTTTCAAATGACTATACGATTTATAAGGGTGCAACAGCAATTACGCCTAACCGGTTTGAAACAAAACTATCAACAGGGATTAAAATAACGGACATTAACAGTATGAAGTCTGCCGGAAGGAAGCTATTGGAAGAGTCCCTCTTTGAGTGTGTTATTATCACGGCTGATAAGGATGGAATGTTTTTATACCGCAAGGATGGTTCTTGTGACTTAATCTCTACTGTGCCTAAAGATGTTTATGATGTCAGTGGTGCTGGAGATATGGTTTTGAGTATTTTTGGTTTTGTATTGGGGAGTAAAAATAGTTTTGAACATGCGGCAATGATTGCAAACATTGCCGCCGGGGTTGAGGTAGGTAAGATAGGGGCCGTGCCTATTAGCAAGAGTGAAATCCTGAGTGAGCTTATGGGAGGGGCGAATCCCCTTTATACAAAGATTAAGGTTTTGGATGAGTTGGAAGAAAAACTTAATAGACACAGGGGAAATAATGAAAAAATTGTATTTACTAACGGATGCTTTGATATACTTCATATTGGACATATAGAATATCTTAAATTTTCCAGACAACAGGGTGATGTACTGGTAATTGGGTTAAATACTGACAGGTCAGTAAGAGAACAAAAGGGAGATAAAAGGCCTTTTGTTTCTGAAGACGAAAGGGCAAGATTAATTTCCGCTCTGGAAGATGTAAGTTATGTGGTTCTTTTTGACGAATTGACACCTGAAGATCTTATAAGAAGGATTAAGCCGGACGTACTTATAAAAGGGGAAGACTGGAAAGAAAAAGGTGTGGTAGGTCGAGAGTTTGTTGAATCTTATGGTGGTAAAGTAATTTTGGCTCCCTTTGTAAATAACGTTTCAACAACTGACATTGTTACGAGAATTTTAGAACGTAATAGTAATCCCCGATAAGTAATAATTAGGTTACTATTACGTTCTAAAACTTTGTTGTTTTACTTAGCCTGTCGGACTATATTATTCGAATGGAGAAACACTAGACAAGGGTAAATTAGGTGAGCTAATGTATATGAAGAAGGAAATAGAATCATCATTAAATGAGAGTATAAATATCAAGGTTGAACTTCTTTCCAGCAGTGTAGAGTCTGTTATTCAAATCGCAAATATGTTGATAGAAGCATTTAAAACTGGCCACTCGTTGTACCTCATGGGTAATGGTGGAAGCGCTGCAGATGCACAACATATTTCCGGAGAGCTGGTTGGAAGATTTAAAAAAAATAGAAAGCCGTTGCCGGCACTTGCATTAACTACAGACACATCAGTATTAACGGCAATTGCCAATGACTTCGGATATGATCTGTGTTTTGAAAGACAGGTAGACGCATTTGTTAAGAATGGTGATGTCGTTTTCAGTTTAAGTACAAGCGGCAATTCTGTGGGCATCATAAATGCGACTATATTAGCGAAAAAAAAGGGAGCAAAGACGATTGCCTTTACCGGAAAAGGTGGCGGCAGACTTAAAGATCATGTTGATCTATGTCTGGAAATTCCCTCTACAGATACAGCACGCATACAGGAATGTCACATAACAATCGGTCATATTCTGTGTTCACTAGTAGAAAAAGAATTGTTCGGGTGATTTTTACTATAAAATACCTTTGGGTGAAAGGGGATACCAGATGGTGAGGGCAGATAAAATGTATATTCGATTCTGGGGTGTAAGAGGCAGTATTTGCACACCGGGAAAAGAAACCATTAAATATGGTGGAAATACATCGTGTATTGAAATCAGATGTGGTAAAGAAATATTCATTCTGGATGCCGGTAGTGGTATCAGGAAATTAGGAAACAAAATACTAACGGAAAAACCTCAACACTTAAACATCCTGTTTTCACATTTCCATTGGGACCATATACAAGGGTTTCCTTTCTTTGCACCGGTTTTTAATAGTAAATACTCAATAACCCTGGTTGGCGAAAGAAAATTAAATTTTACTTTGGAACAACTGTTTACCGCTCAATTAATGTTTCCGTACTTTCCCTTATCATTATCGGATCTCAATGCAAAGATAAACTTTAATGAAATAACAAGAAACGATAGCATAAGAAAAAATAACGTAACAATCAAACTTGCACGTCTCAACCACCCTGGGGGATGTATAGGGTATAGGATTGAGTATGGCGGGAAGTCCTTTGTGTATGCTACTGATACCGAACATTTCAGCTGTATGGATGCATCGTTACTGAAACTATCTTCAAATGCGGATGTTCTTGTTTATGATAGTAATTATACTGAAGATGAATATGCCGGTAAAATAGGACCTCCAAGAACTGGTTGGGGACATTCTACATGGACGCAAGGAGTTAAAGTAGCAAAAGCCGCTAAAGTGAAAAAGTTTATTTTATTTCACCATGATCCCGCACATGATGATAAATTTGTTGATAAGCTTGAAAGAGAAGCAAGAAAAGAATTTAAGGAATCTTATGCTGCGTATGAAGGTATGGAATTAAACCTTTAAAACCAGAGGAGAATATGTCCGAAAAATTAATTATATATTACGCTCCGGATGTTGTACTGGAACCCTTTGAGTCATTGTTGAGTGAAGAAGGTATCTGTTTGAGAGAAATAATTCCTTCTAAAATTGCAGGTCTAGAGTCATGTGATGATTTAAAAGTTTTCCTTATGGATAGAGAATTTGCTGATAATTTAACCAAAGAAGATTCAGCATTAATTTACTGTCAAAATAATTCCAGTGTGGTAATTATTGTTAATAGCGATCAAGGGCAGCAGAGCAGTAAAGCTATAGATAGAGAAAAAGTCTTTCTTTACCTGAGAGAACCATTTATAGAGAATGAATGGTTGAATGCAATAAAAAGCGGGTTTAGCTATATACACTCAAAGCTGGAGAGCGAAAGGCTGCATGCTGTGTTAGATACACGTACCAGCGAGTTAAGTAGTCTTAATGAAATTGGAATGGCCCTTTCAGCGGAGCAGGATTATGACAAATTATTAAAAATGATTTTAACAAAAAGTAGAGAATTAACAAATTGTGATGCTGGAAGCCTGTATCTGCTGGAGAAAAATGAAGCTGGAAAGAGAGTGTTAAGTTTTAAGCTATCTCAAAATTATTCATTACCTGATGTTACATTTAGGGAGCATATACTACCCCTTACCAAAACAAGCATGGCAGGTTATGTCGCTATCACAGGGCAGTATGTTAATCTGAAAGATGCTTACAATGTACCTGAAGGGGAAGATTATACTTTCTATGATAAGTTGGATAAAAGATTTTCTTACCGTACTAAATCTATGCTGGTAATCCCAATGAGGGATTACAGGAACAAAATTATTGGTGTTTTGGAATTAATAAACAGAAAGAAATCAAAAGATGTCAGATTAACATCTGAAGCGATTGTTGATGCTGAGGTAATTCCATTTGACGAAAAGACCTTGGGACTACTAAATATACTCGCATGCCAGGCTGCTATAGTATTGTCTCACACTATCCGAAAGATGTATGAGTTACAGGAACTGAATGCGATTGGTATTGCCCTTTCTACAGAACAAAACTATGAAAAATTACTTGCCTTAATTCTTACAAAGAGTAGAGAAGTGACAAATTGTGATGCTGCGAGTTTGTATTTATTGGATGAAGGCAAAGATGAAGGACGCAGATTAATATTTAAGCTGGTACAAAATGATTCATTGACCAATTTAGAATTCAAGGAGTATGCTTTGCCTCTAACGAGAACCAGTCTCGCAGGATATGTCGCACTCACTGGCGAATTCGTTAATCTGGAAGATGCTTACAATGTACCCGATGATGTAGATTATACTTTTAATAAGGCTTTTGATATTAAATTTAATTATCGTACTAAATCAATGCTGGTGATGCCAATGAAGGATCACAAGAATAAGACTATTGGTGTATTACAATTAATTAACAGGAAGAAATTTAAAAATGTTGAACTGACATCTGATTATGTTGTTAAGAGTCAGGTAGTACCGTTTGATAAAAAAACCTTTGGGATGGTAAGTTCACTTGCAAGTCAAGCCGCCGTTTCTATAGAAAATAATTTATTATATCAAAATATTCGAAATCTGTTTGAAGGGTTTGTGAAAGCTTCAGTACTTGCTATTGAGCAACGAGATCCTACAACTTGTGGTCACTCTGAAAGGGTTTCTTTATTGACTGTAGGCTTGGCAGAGGTGGTTGACAGAACAACAAGCGGAAAGTGCAGAGATATACATTTTACCAGTGACCAACTCAAGGAAATTAGATATGCAGGATTGCTGCATGATTTCGGTAAGGTAGGTGTGCGTGAAAATGTGTTAGTAAAGGCAAATAAGTTGTATCCGGACGAGTTAAAATATATAAGGTGTCGTTTTGATTTTATTAAAAAATCTATGGAATGTAAATTCCTTGAGAAGAAAATAAGTTTAATACGTGGTAAAAAGACTGATGATTTTCAGAAGTATTTTGATGAAATAGATGATCAACTAAAAGAAGAACTACAAAAGCTGGATACATATTTAAGAGTGATTGAAGAGGCGAATATGCCAACAATTCTGGAAGATAATTTGTGTAAGGAACTTACAAATATTGCTGGCAATATGTATCAGGATTATAGTGGAGAGAAGCGGTCATATCTTACCCCATACGAAGTGAATTTATTAAGCATTAGAAAAGGCACGTTAAATGAAGAAGAAAGACAGGAAATTGAATCTCATGTAATTCATTCATATGAATTCTTAAAGAATATTCCGTGGACAAAAGAATTGGAGCATGTGCCAGATATTGCACATGCTCATCATGAAAAATTGAATGGGAATGGCTACCCTTTAAATTTAAAGGAAGATAAGATTCCAATACAATCCAGGATGATGACTATCACCGATATATATGATGCATTAACCGCACAAGACAGACCTTATAAAAGAGCGGTTCCTCATGAGAGAGCATTAGACATTATTGGCTACGAAGTTAAGGGTAATCTTGTAGACTCAGATTTGTTTGATATGTTTGTTAAGGGAAAGGTGTACGAATTAGTGCAGGAAAAATAATAATTTATTTAGTTTCTTCATTAAGCCAAGACATATATTTACTGGAACCTTCTATTATGGGAATAGCAATGATTTCCGGAACATCGTAACTGTGTAGTGTTTCAACTCTTTTTACAATTTGCTCAAAATGTTTTTTTCTGGTTTTAAGTACCATCAATGCTTCCTTGTCATCACATATCTTTCCTTGCCATCTGTAGATTGAGCGAATGGGAGAAATTATGTTGGAACATGCCGCTAACTTTTCTTCGACCAATGCACGTCCAATTTTTTCTGCTTCATTTACTGATCCTGTGGTAATATAAATTACTATGTAATCTGGCATTTTTTAATATTTTAGATAGGAAACATTTCTATTCAATATAGACTATAAAAAAAACCAGCACGCAATATAAAGGGGCCAACTCTTTACTGGTTGGTTCTAATTGGCCATTTAGGACCTGGAACTCCTTAGTCTTTTGCCCGTTGCCTTTATGTTTTTATCATACTGGTTTTTTGTAGTGTTTCATTTTTAGTATATCACATTAAGTTTGATTGGCAATCCGATTTTACCATTAATTTAATTCAAGAGGATATCGATTAAGTCACTCTTTTTGATGATTACAGATAGTTAAATGTATGGTTAATGTGAAAATTACCTCAAAATTGTCAGCGGGCAGGTTACCCGATGTTATGAAGACATAAAAATTTCCAGAAGACTTGGCTTTTGAAAAATGAAATATATTTCAGATGAACTAAACAAAATTAGAGAAACAGGCCTTTATAGAGAGCTGAAAGTTATTGGAAACGCACAGGATTCCCATATTGAAATTGAAGGTAAAACATTTTTATCTTTTTGCTCAAATAATTACCTTGGCTTGGCAAACAATCCATCTGTGGTAAAAGCAGTTAAAGATGCTGTGGAAGAGTATGGGTGGGGGGCTGGCGCGTCAAGGCTGGTATCCGGGAATATGACATTGCATGAAACACTCGAAAATGTAATCTCAAGATTTAAAGGAAAAGAAGCTGCTTTGGTTTTCCCGACAGGGTATATGGCTAATTTAGGTGCCATCTCATCATTAGTATCCAAAGGAGATCTTGTTATTTGTGATAAATTAAACCATGCAAGTATTATAGACGGTTGCCGGTTATCAGGTGCAGATTTCAGGGTTTATGCACATTGTGATATGGAGAAACTCGAAAATATACTCAGGAAATCTTCCCGGTATAATCGTAAACTTATTGTTACTGATTCAGTATTCAGTATGGATGGTGATCTGGCGCCCCTTCCGGATATTGTCAGAATTGCCGATAAATACAAAGCGATGGTCATGGTTGATGAGGCCCATGGCACCGGTGTTTTTGGGAGAAATGGCAGGGGGGTTGTTGAGCATTTTAATTTGAATAATGAGATAGATATTGTAATGGGTACTTTGAGTAAAGCTATTGGAAGCCTGGGTGGTTATGTCACCGGTGATAATGATTTAATCAATTATCTTCGGAACAAAGCACGGTCTTTCATGTATACAACAGCGCTTCCACCAGCTGTATGCGCTGCGTCTATTGCAGCTATAAACTTAATTAAGAGAGATCCTTCGATTCGAGAGTCACTCTGGCATAATGTGCGTTTTATAAATGACAATCTGAAGTCACTGGATTTTAACGTAATATCATCAGAAAGCCCAATTATTCCAATCTTGATAGGAGATGCACAAAAGGCAGTTGACATGTCAAAGTCACTTTATGAGAGAGGCATTTTAATACCGGCCATTCGCCCACCGACTGTTCCGGTAAATTCCAGCCGTCTTAGAATGACGGTTATGTCAACACACACAAAAGAGGATTTGGAAATATTACTTGAAGTCCTCAGTGAGGTTCAGAATTTATAATTAAAACCTTATAAATAAGAAGGATAGGGGAGAGGAAGGTATCCATTTGATTTGTTTGTGTATGAGGACTATTGAGGAGGTAACAAAATATTAATTGGTAGTGATGAAAAGGATGGTAATCCATCAGAAAAAACCTGAAATCTTACCGGTTTGGGAAATATTTTCAAGCTGCTTGGCATGTTCCCGTGAATACAAACTATCTCAACTTCCGCACAGTACATAAATCATGCTATTATTTATGTACTGTGCTTTCTATTAAATCGACAATCCTTCAATCAGCAATCTTCAATAGCAATTCCCTAAACCTCAAAAGTCTCCTTTATCTGCCTTTTTAACGCTGAGAATTTGAAAGGTTTTTTAACAATAAAGTCTACTTTTAAGCGTTCTTCAAGAGGCTTGAGCTTTTCTCCCCAGCCCGTAATTATGCCTATCTTTGGACTTTTCTCTAATCTGTTTAATACTTCTATTACATCATATCCAGATACTTCAGGCATTGCCAGGTCACATAATACAAGGTCAAAACTCTCTGTTTTTGTCAGTTCTATCGCGTCTGCTCCATTGTCAATAGTCTTTACCCTGTGACCGTATCTTGAAAGGACCTTATCCAGTATATAGCATATTGCCACTTCATCATCTACCACCATGATGCGGAGGCTCTTATTCTTTGTTTCCTGTTCCGGTTCAGGAGTCACTATTGCACAGACTTTTTTTGTAGTAATTGGAAATTGCAGTTTAAAAGTACTACCCTTTCCTACCTTGCTCTCCACCTCTATTTCGCCGCCATGGCTGGTTATTATGCCGTAAGCCATACTCATACCCAATCCAGTCCCTTCCGCTTCCTTCGTGGTAAAGTAGGGGTCAAATACTCTTTTTTTCACATCCTCAGACATACCCTCTCCTGTATCGGTGATTTCTGCAAATGCCGTGTCATCACCTTTCCATGTACTGAACGAGATACTGCCGCCTTCAGGCATTGCGTCAAGCGCGTTGTTGATTATGTTTATAAATACCTCTCTTACTTCTGTAGGATTACACAGTACGGCTGGTACATCCTTAATGTTTTCTTTATCTATATGATAGTTTATGCCTTTAGCCTGTGCCATACTCTTCCATCTGGGCATTGTGAAATTTAAAGAGTCTATTAATAGATCCTTTATATCGTAAGACACAAACCCTGTTGTATTCTTTTTTGTTTTAGTAAATTTAAGCATTCTGTGGGATATTTCTGTCCCATCGTCTATTGCCCTCATAATAATACTTAGCTGATCAGACAATTCTTTGTTGCTTTTGTAGTCCATCTCCAACAACTGTACTTTACCGGAAATGATTGCAAGGATATTATTGAAATCATGGGCAATCCCAGCGGTTATTGTTCCCAGTGACTTTAATTTTTCTGACTGTAAGATGGCTTCTTCCATCTTCCTTTTTTCTGTGATGTCTTCGATTGTGGCCACCGACTGGAGATATTTACCTGCTTCATCATATATGGCACGTACTGAAACTTTTGCAAATACTATTATTCCATCCTTTCTTCTGTATCTCTTTTCTGTGGTAAATTGCTCAATTTCTCTCCGTTTCATTTTCCCAATCAGTTCTATACTTCTTTCTGCATCCTCCGGTAATGTGATATCCGGCATTCCCAATTGACGTAATTCTTCTGCACTGTAACCTAATAACTTGCAGAAGGCAGGATTTACAAACAGTAATCGATAGTTATCATCAGTGGAAACAATGCTTATAGAATTATTTTCAAATATCGACCTAAAGTTTTTTTCACTTTTCCGAAGCGACTCTTCCATCTTCTTATGCTCGGTAATATTTCTCGCATTCACGACAAAACCTTTAATCTTGTTGCTCTCATCGGTATACGAAGAGTAAGTAATATCCATGTACCTCTTTTCATAAGCTGGAAACTCAACCCACTCCTGATAATTGACTACATTCCCAGCCAGACAGTATTCTGCATTTTTCTTTACAACTTTTTCAAAAAAGTCCTTTCCTATCACTTCAGACGTTGTATGGCCAATCAGATCTTCTCGTGATATATTAAATGCAGCCAGATACGCCTGGTTAGCAGCAATATAGATAAATCTCCTATCCATGAACGCCATCATATCAGCGGAACAGGATATAACATACCCGTACTGGCGCAATTTTTCCTCCGCTTTTTTTCGCTCGGTGATATTTCGTGCAATAGCAAGAATGAGCTTGGGTTCCTGTTCCTGGAATAATCCCAGACTGATCTCTACCGGAAAAACTGAACCATCTTTTCGCCGGTGTTGTCCTTCTATTATTATGTGCTGGCCTTTATCTGCTCTATTACATAAGTCTATAATCTGCTCATGAGAAACACCTGTTTCAATCTCGGAAACTTTGAGATGAAGGACCTCTTCACGGGTATAACCGAGACTTTTGCAAGCCTGCCGGTTGACATCAATAATAGTACCGTCAAAATCATGGATGAAAAATCCGTCAGAGGCCAACTCGAAAAGTTTCTGGAAACGTTTTCTCTCTGTTTGAAGTTTAGATGTGCGTTCGTGGACTATTTCTTCCAAGTGGTGCTGCATACGGCCCATTGATACATGTGTGCGGACCCTGGCGAGTATCTCCTCAGACTGAAAGGGTTTGGTTATGTAGTCAACTCCTCCCATTTCAAAACACTTTACCTTATTTTCTTCATCTTTAAGGGCTCTAATAAAGATAACCGGGATATTAGCTGACAAAGGATTGGCCTTCAGTTGACGGCAAACTTCATAACCGTCAATCTCAGGCATTTTGACATCAAATAGAATAAGTTCAGGAGGGTCTTGTTTTATGGATTTGAGAGCATGTTTGCCACTATCAGAGGCTCTTGTCCGGAAACCGTTTTCAGTTAGAATTTTAGTTAATAACTTTAGGTTGCCAGGATTGTCATCGACAATCAGGATATACCCTTTAACGCTTTCCAGTGTCTCTGTCACTCTTTTTCCTCCATATTGTAATAAGCCAAGATCATTTTTAATCTGCCCGGCAAGATCTAGCGAATACAAATCATATCATCTTCTGTGCAGTACATAAATCGTACTATGATTTATAGCGTTATGCTTTCTGTTAAATCAACACTCATTTAATCAGAAATCTTCAATAGTAAAACCTAAACCTCTAAAGCATCATTTATATGTCTTGTCAGCTCTGCAGAGATAAATGGTTTCCTGAGAATAAAGTCTACTTTCATATTATCTCCTTTCAGCGGTCTTAGCTTTTCACCCCAGCCGGTGATTATGCCTATCTTTGGCCTTCTCTCTAATATATTTAATGCTTGTATTACATCATATCCAGATACTTCAGGCATAGCAATGTCACATAATACAAGATCAAAGTTTTCTTTCTTTGCCAATCTTATTGCCTCTGCTCCATTGTCAACAGCCTTAACTTTGTGGTTATCTTTTGAAAGAAATTTAATCAAAATATTGCATATAGCCTCTTCGTCATCAACCACCAGGATACAGAGCTCTTTAATTTTTATTTTTTGCTCTAGCAAAGGAGCCTCTTTTTGACTTACCGTTTTTATGGTTGTTGGTAGTCGCAGGGTAAAAGTAGTACCTTTTCCTAGCTTGCTTTCTACATCTATCTTACCGCCATGCCTGGTAATTATGCCATAAGAAATACTCAAGCCCAATCCTGTTCCTTCCGGTCTCCTTGTCGTAAAAAAAGGATCAAATACATTCTTTATTACATCTTTAGTCATCCCTTTACCGGTATCTGTAAAGGTAATTTCAACAAAATCACCCTTAGGTTTGGCGTTCGGAGTGAGGAGTTCGGAGACATTCTCTTTCTTGCTCTCTACTCCCGACACCTCGCTCAGAATACACCGTGTTGCCACGGTGATAGTACCACCATCAGGCATTGCCTCAAGCGCATTGTTAATTATATTTATGAATACCTCTCTTAATTCTGTAGGATTACACAAAACGGGAGTAACCGTCTTCATGTCCTCTTTGTCAAAGTGGTAATTTATGCCGTTAGCCTGGGCCATATTCTTCCATCTGGGCATTGTAAAATCAATAGATTGCCTGATTATATCCCTTATATCAAAAGGTTTTACTTTTTTGTCGTCATTTATTACCTTGGTAAATTTAAGCATCTTACTGGATATTTCGGCTCCGTCATCTACCGCCTTCTGAATAGTGCAAAGAGCATCAGTCAATTCTGCATGATCTTTATAGCTATCTTCCACTAACTGGATATTACCCGATATAATCGCGAGTATATTATTAAACTCATGGGCAATACCGGTGGTTACTGTACCAATTGACTTTAGCTTCTCAGATTGCAAGAGTGCCTCTTCCATCTTCTTGTGTTCGGTAATGTCCTGAATTGTTCCCAGCATTTTAGTTAATTTTCCTGAACGGTCACGTATTAGTTTTGCTTTTGAATAAACGGCACGCTCGGAACCATCAGGTTTAATAATCCGATATTCGTTACTGTATGTACTATCTACCTTAATACATCTGCGATAATTTTCTAAAAAAGCTTTACGATCATCCGGATGGATAGTCTTTAGTATATTGTCAAATGTCAGGTCTATTTCATCTGGTTCGTATCCAAATATTCGGTATTGTTCATAAGAACAGTTAATCTGATTGTTCTCTAAGTTATACTCCCAACTTCCTGTTTTAGCTATATGCTGCGCTTCATTGAGAAGTTTTTCACTCTCTCTTAGCATCCTTTCTGCGATCTTTCGACGTACGCCAGAATTAGCCACAATCCAGGAACCACACCCTATCAATGTGATCACAACCCCATATATTGAGAGGAGAATTACTGTATAATTACCCAGTCTTGCACTTAAAATACCAGGGGTAACGTGTGATATTATCTTCCAGGTGTACTCATTTGCCTTTAAGTCTTTATCGCTTCTTTCAAAGGCTTTGCCGGAACCGGATGAAGATTTCCAACCCTGAAAGAGGGGAGACACCGTTTCAAAAGTAAATAACCCTTCGGTATTGTAAAAATGCCCCGACTCGTTCAAAGAAATCCGTTGCCATGCATTTGGATAAGTATTGCATAATGTGAGGACTTTTCTGTCTTCGTACATAAAAGCCCATTCATCTTCAGGCTTGATTCCCAGTAGCCAATATCCAGCAGAATTAACAAGCATAACATGACCAGGAGCACTAGCTGATGCCGTTTTAAGTTCATTGATCAGGTTCTCTCCTAAATAATTCAGTACCACAATACCTCTTTTTCGCCCTTTGCTGTCAAAGACTGGAGTGCAGAAGCGAATCATTGGTTTTGGTGGTTGCTCAATCTCTCCTCCTTCAATATTCAGATCGAATGGTGATACAAACACATTTTTTTCATTGAGACTGAATGTGTCTTCAAAATAATAACGCTTTCCCTTATTTTGGAGTTGATCTTTCGGCACGATGTATGGCTTGCCATTATTATAATTAATCCTTAGAATTTCCATGCCTTTTTCATCCAGTAAGCGTAGCTGATCATAAATACCCTTTGCATCGCAAAACAAGAGAAACTCTTTAGCAAGGGCTTGTGTATGATGAACTTCTCCTGTTTCAAGCATCTTATACATTTCATGATGACCGATAAGTACCATCAAATCGGACTTTATCATATTGAAATCATTAATAATTGTTTTCAATTGCAGATTTACATAATTAAGCTCATTGGTTTCAAAAATGCGTCTTTCTGCTTTCGCATTTTTAGCTTCAATGTAATAAAATAGTGCTACAATGGTACTCACCAATGCCAACAAAGGTAAGAAAATAAGTAAAAATCGCTTTAGCACTAACTGAAAGTTTAATTGTCGTATCACGAAATTTCCTCAAATGAAAAGTTTAAGAGTGATATCCTGATTTAATAGTAAAATATTTTAATTAAAGCGTAATGACTATAGTTTATATAACTATACGTTAGCATATTATATGGCAAAAATTATGCAAATGAAACAAGTTTAATGTAACAGCACTCGGCGAAGTTCATACATAGGAAATTCAATGTTGATAACACATCAACTCCGTTCAGTGTGATGTCATCAGGAGTGCAGTCAATGGATATGGTTTTTATCGTGATGGTAACCTATTGTTGAGTGTTTAAAGAAAAGTGCGGGTAAGTGGTTTCTATAAAGTAATGTCAATGTCTGGCACTTTATAAGATTTTAGGAATACTTTAAGTCGGCAGAGCAGTTCTGATATTGAGCATTGTAAGGATGCTTAGACAGAACACATATCTAACGTTGCTCATTACGTGAATTTGTACAGTCTTTTTGCTGTAACCAAAAAGGCAATTTATTTTGATAAAATTGTTGTATCCGACTGCCCAGCCGGACAGCTCGTACCTTTTGGTATGAATCAATTTCCTGTATATACTTCATTGATTAAACAACTATATTGAAGTTTCCATTCCATATCTCAATGATTATTTGCTCTCTTTTTTTTTACTAAATCTAATCTATAATCATATCAAATTATTACTGTATGTATAATAAATCTAAAGACTTTCGTATTATAAAGTAAGTGTTTTATACTCATTTTTTTATTGACAAAAGTAGGGAATTGAGATAGTTTGTAGCTTTAAATTTATGTTATAGTAATAAAGAAAGGGGCATATATTGGACCCGGTAGCAAGAAATTTTATACGTATGAGTGTGATATATTTTGCCATTGCCGCATTAATTGGTGTCCATTTCATGTTTAGTAAAATTAACCAGCATCAGTTATTTCAAGCTCATGTTCATTTAATGATGCTGGGGTGGATGGCGATGATGATTTACGGGGTGGGATATCACATTCTTCCCAGGTTTAACGGTAATCCTGTAGCATTTCCAAAATTGGCTATTATACACTTTTGGGTCGCAAATATAGCTTTAGTTGGTTTTGTGAGTACGTGGGGACTTAGTAGATATGGATGTACCAAGGTACCGGAAAGGGTATTTGCAGTAATGAATGCGGTAGGGATTATTATGTTTGTTACGAATATTCTTTTTAGTATAAGGAAACCCAAGGAAGATTAATTTAAGTTTTGAGGTAAATATTATGAGTGATGAAACCATCATAATTACCAAGAAATCAACTATTGGAGAAATATTTTCTAAGTATCCAGAAACCGAGCCTGTCTTCCAGAAGTATTTTGGTTCCGGTTGCTTTACCTGCCCGGGTTCGAAGATAGAAGATATTGCTTTTGGTGCTATGATGCATAATATTGAACCTGAGAAAATTATTGATGAGCTGAATGAAGCTATTAAAAAGAAGTCAGCGGGGGTGGAGTAAACCTTTTACAGGTAAATCTTCTTATTGCTTATCAATTAAAATTAACCTTGGAACGTTAAGACACTTAATTTGAAATTATTTTTTTAGAATATTAAATAGAAGGAGTAACTGATAATGTCAGACTTAATGGAAAGAGTTGAAAAATCACTAGACTCTATTAGACCTGCTTTAATGGCAGATGGTGGAAATGTAGAGCTTGTTGCTGTAGAAGATGGAATCGTACAGGTGAGATTGCAGGGAGCTTGCGGGACTTGCCCAAGTGCGCTAATGACACTCAAACAGGGAATAGAGGTTAGAGTGAAGGAAGATTGTCCTGAAATTAAGGAAGTTGAAGCGGTAAATTAAGGAAGTTGAAGCTGTTTAATATTTTTATCATTTGGGATCATGTGCGATATGTTGAATTCCTGGATTGCGGGATTCGGACAAGGAGCAATCCAAAGATAAAGTATAAGAGGGAGAAGGCTATTGCTACTGGTGATTCAGGATGTTTGAGTGTTTTCTGAATATCATAATAAACGGTAAATAAAGAAATAATTTTCTCCAGATATATTCTACATAAAAAAGCTTGCGTTATAAATAACGACAAGCTTTTTTTGTATCTATTGATAATTAATTAATGCTTTGTCCCTTTTTAATAGCTATTAAGACTGAAGGATGGGACTACACAAACTTTTCAATCTGGGTGGAAGTTAAATTACCATCTATTTGGCATACTTCACTTTTGAGTAATTATATCGATTCGTATTTCCAAAATCTTTTATCTTTAGGTACTTTAGTTCACTTCACATTCGAACGGCTAACCGGTTGGCTAGGTACGTTAAACCTGGTTGCGGTTACGCTGTGCTATGTAAAAACTCATGGAACAATATAATGAAAGATATTCACGTCAGATTCTTTTTCAACATATAGGTGAAGGACGTCAAGAAATATTGATGAACAGCTCCGCTCTAGTGATTGGATGTGGAGCTCTGGGAACTGTTTCCTCCAGCTATCTTACGCGGGCTGGTATCGGACATATTAGGATTATTGACAGGGACTTTATTGAAGAGAGTAATTTGCAGAGGCAAATACTTTTTGATGAAAATGATATTTCAAATAATCTCCCTAAGGCAATAGCGGCAGAAAAAAAACTTCAGAAGATTAATACTACAATAAGAATAGAAGGAATTGTTAGTGATATTAATTATTCCAATATAGATGAATTAACTAAAGATGTTGACATCATTATTGATGGTACTGATAATTTTGAAACAAGGTTTTTGATTAATGATTTTTGTGTAAAGAATAGTGTTCCGTGGATTTATGGTGCATGTATAGGGAGTAGGGGGCTGACAATGAATATTATACCTTCTGAGACACCCTGCCTGAGGTGTATTTTTGAAACAATGCCTCAGATAGGCTCGTTTCCGACATGTGATACTGCGGGAGTGATCGGACCAATTGCAGGAATTATAGCATCTTTTCAAGCAACGGAGGCAATCAAGATTTTGACTAAAGACTATGATTCAGTAAATAAAAAACTGCTAGAGATTGATGTGTGGGATGTAAAACTCAAACAGATTGATATTTCAGGATTGAAAGAAGGAAGCAATTGCCCGACGTGCAAGTTACACAATTATAACCTTCTGGAGGCTAAGGATGGGGTTATGACCACTTTTCTCTGTGGAAAGAAAGCCGTACAGGTGATGTCTCGAAATACCGGTAACATCGATCTGGAACAATTAGAACAACGGTTGCAACCTATAGCAGACGTAAGTCGTAATAGTTTCATGTTGAAATTTAAAGTGAAAAATCATGAGTTTACGGTTTTTCCTGATGGAAGGGCAATAATTACGGGTACCGCGGATTCGAGTATTGCAAAAAATTTGTATTCAAAATATCTTGGTATGTAACTCCTGTCATGCAAAACTCTACAATAAAATACTTTACCAAAATTATTAAAAAAGTTTATTAAGCTATTATGATATATCTGGACAACGCAGCTACTACATTCCCAAAACCGGAGTGTGTATACGAGGCAATGGATAAATTCCTGAGAGAGAAGGGCGCAAATCCGGGACGTGCCGGACACCGCATGTCGGTTGAAGCAGAGCAGGAGATAGAGAAAACACGGGTTGTTGTGTCGAAGCTACTGGGTATAAATAATACTGAGAGGATGATATTTACTTTCAGTGCTACAGACGCGCTTAATATGGGCATAAAGGGGTTGTTAAGCGAAGGTGATCATGTAATAACGAGCAAACTTGAACACAACTCTATTTCAAGGCCGTTGGGTGGCCTTGAAAATAAGGGAATAATCACCGTGACGAGAGTAGAAAATTCTGATGATGGATTTATCGATGCAGATGATATTGAGAAGGCGATCAGATCAAATACAAAATTGATTATCTGTACTCACGCCTCTAATGTACTGGGAACTATACAGCCGATCAGGGAGATAGGGGAGATAGCTCGTGAAAGAGATCTTCTCTTTATGGTTGATGCAGCGCAGACTATGGGAGTCTGCAGGATAGATGTTGAAGATTATAATATAGATATGCTTGCATTTACCGGACACAAGGGACCTTATGGTCCACCGGGAAGCGGGGGATTATATGTAGGAGAGAGGGTAGACCTGAGGGCATGGAGAGAAGGTGGTACCGGATTTGAGCCTGAATCACTCTCACAACCTGATACATTCCCATATAAGTTAGAAAGCGGAACTCCAAATTCAGTTGGAATAATCGGTCTGAAAACCGGTTTAGAGTTTTGTATTAAAGAGGGTATTGACAAAATAGGACAACACGAACGCAAACTTGTGCTGCGGATGATAAGGGCACTGGAGACTGATCATCGGTTCGAGATCTACGGATGCCTGGATGGAGACAGAAAGGTAGGGATTGTCTCGATAAATATAAAAGGATTAAAACCGAGTGAGGTTGGTGCTATTTTAGACAATACATTTAATATAGCGGTACGGTCCGGGATGCATTGTGCGCCTCACACTCATCGCAGAGTAGGCACATTTCCGGAAGGTATGGTAAGGATTAGTCCCGGATATTTTAATACGATGGAAGAGATTGATGAAACTATCTCTGGTTTAAAAAAAATAGCAGACAGCAGTAAATAATTAAATATAATTAATCATTTACTGAATGCATATACTTTCCAGTCAGTACTTCCTATATATACAGTACCGTTCGAATCGATAGATGGTGATGAAAGTATTGGGAAACGTGATACATCCTGTTTCTCTTTTAATGTGCCGTCAGGATTAATGGCATATAGTACACCATTCCATGAGCTTATGAAGATTATTCCGTCTGCGCTTATAGTAGCTGAAGAAGTTATTGTTTTGCCGGTATTGTAAGTCCACTTCAATGTGCCATTGGGATTAATTGCGTACAGATTTCCATTTTTTGCTCCAACATAGATTATTCCATCAGCGCTGATGGCAGGTGTGGCATCTACTCTCGAACCAATGTTATATTCCCATATTAGCTTCCCTTTGTCATTAGAGTCTAAAGCGAAAAGCTTGCCGTTTTGTGATCCAATGTATAAAATACCGTCTTTGCTCAGTGATGGAGAAGAATCAATCTTGCCCTCTGTCATGAAGCTCCATTTGATTCGTCCTTCATGGTTTATTGCATATATACGCCCATCTTGTGATCCAATATACACCATGCCATCATCACCAATAGCTGGTGATGAGGAAAGGATGTGAGCTGCAGTGCTGTATGCCCACTTCAATGTTCCATTGGGATTAATTGCATACAGTTTCCCATCCCATGCTCCAATATATATTGTTCCATCTCTGTTGATTGCAGGTGAAGAATATACTTCAGAACCAACAAAGTACACCCATTTGATCTTTCCGTCCGGTTTAAGAGCTAGAAGTTTTTTGTTTTTGCCACCAACATATATAGTTCCATCAGGACCGACTGCAGGAGTACTGTAAAGCTCATCTCCTGTTCTATAGTGCCACTTTTCAGTTCCATCATGATTGTATGCGAAAATATTGCCGTCTGTACTTGAGACATAAACAATGTTGTCAGAGCCTACTACAGGAGAGGACCAGATTTCATTGCCTGTTATTGTATTCCATTTTAATCTATTTATTTGTGCATCTTGATATGCGCTGAGACCAGTATGTTTAAGATCGTGCATAAACATGGAATGCTCTTTTTTATTTACTTGTGCGTTGATCGTATTAATTCCAACTCCAAGTGATATGAAGAAAATTGCAATAGTAGTTATTTTTATAAATTTGAAGAAATCAATTATTGTAAAGATGGAATTCATGCGTTTCCTTTCGTGTATACTTATACAATTTTCGTTATTAATAAAGATTAATTCAACATTTCACAGACGATTTGTTGTTGAGTCTTGTCATTCTGAATGAGTATCAGAAATGAAAAATCTCAGTCTTGATTAGCTGAGAAAAGTAGAAAAAAGAAACTTTTGTAACACTTACTCAGAATGTCAAGTGTTGTATAATCCTGTTTGCTTGAGCAATATGCATCTCTACACAAAGAATCAACTATAGCTTTGGAATGATAAGGATTTGACCCTTTTTCAATAATCCCTTATCTTCTATTGTGTCTTCATTTGCCTCATAGATCTCAATCCATACGGTAGGGTCATCATAGTACTTTTCCGCAAGACGATAAAGTGTATCTCCTGCTTCTACCGTGTGGGTGTTGACGTTAGCAGATCTTTCTCTGTTTGACTTTTTTCTCGCTGATGTTTGGAAAGCTTGATCTGCTTCTTTTCCAAGGCTACTATTTGGTATCAACAATTCCTGGCCAACATAAAGGGCATTAGGATCTGGCATACTATCCCTGTTTGCTTCATATATTCTGGTCCATTTCTTATCATCTCCGTAATGTTTTCTCGCTATTTTAATGAGACTATCATTCGACTGTACTTTATAAATAATATCGTTAGAGAAACCATAAGATGATGTTTGTTGTTCTGCTTCTGGTATAACTGTCTCTTCCGTAGATGGAAATCTATGTGCTATTTCGGCATCCACTATTACTTCAGCTTTTTCCGATAATTCAGGTTCTTCAACTGTTTCTTCTTCAACTATTTCTTCTGCAACTTCTTGCGCAATCCCTTCCCATTTACCTTCTAATGAAGTATCATCATTGGCGGTTTCAACAAGAGTTTGTTCCGGTTGCTCCTCTGGTTGTGTTGGTTTTACAAGTTCTTCCTTTACCACTGCTTCGTCTGAAGGATATTCTACAGACGAAGCTTCTTTCTGTTCAGAATTTTCTGATATTTTAGTAATTTTATTTATATCAATTTCTTCAATTTCAGATTCCTGTCTTACATCTTCAGACAAAACCAAATCCGGTATTACCGTTTCATTGTCAGACGTTCTTGTACTAAGAAACACACCAATAATTACCAGTATTACAATACCAAGTATTACTCCGATTTGATTGTCTCTTCTCATAGATTACCTTTCTATCTAGAAAATTTTTATTATGCACTGGAAGGTTTAATTCTTTTTCCTTTCGGACCTTTTGACTTTTTCGAGCCCTTTGCTCCTTTTGGTGCTGTAGGCGCCTTTGGTGCAATTGGTCCTTTTGGCGTAGACGGTGCAGTTAAGGTGCCTGAAGACTCTGGTGTCTTATGCAAGAGCCTGTATGCAATCCAAATTGGGAAAAAGATAATAATTATAATTATCTTAAAGACCTTTTTAACGATTATCCAATCAAGCAGGATTGGACTGGCAATAAAAATAGAAGAGTAAGTACCGACGACAACTCCCACCATCATAACAAAAGCAAACCCGTGTATCGCAGTGCCTCCGACAAAGAATAGGGCAGCGACTACACCAAATGTTGTTAGTGATGTGATGATCGTTCGATTAAGGTTCTGGTTAATACTGTTGTTAACCAACTCTTTTGTTATTGATTTATTCTTGCCGACAAGGTTCTCTCTTATTCGGTCAAACAGCACAATCGTGTCATTTAAAGAATACCCAATTAGTGTCAGAAATGCGGCGACCATTGGAAGATTAAGTTTTACGTCACCAAATACGTTTCCGAAATGATCCGCTACTGCAACTGCTCCGACAGTAATTAAGACGTCGTGTACAAGGGTTATAACAGCAGATACACCAAATTTAAGCTCACCGAATCGGAACCATATATAAATGATGATCGCAATGCATGCAAAAAACAGGGCAAGAGCTGCTCTGCTCTTCATTTCACCAGCAACCGTTGATCCAATACTTACGACCCTTTTAAATGGATCAGGTTTAGACGCTTCAGTATCTGTACCTTCAGCATAAAACCTGTCTTTAAAGGTTACAAATAAATCGTCTCGTATCTTTTCCTGTATCTTTGCCGCATTTAATGCTTTCATGCCAATCATATACTCATTGGCAGTTATATCCATACCGGTTATTTCACCAATTTTATTTTTTAAGAGCTTTGAATTTGCAAACCTTTTTCTTAAAGTATCTTCATCAATATTATTTTTAAATTCAATTTGGATTGAGGAATTGTCAACTACCATTATTGGAGGCGTACTTAAGGAACTGACTGTTAGTTTAATAGTTTCCAGTACATCTCTCGGCCCAGCAACTTGTAATTTCCTGGAAGCGACTCCTCTTCTGGAATTCTGCCTTGTTGAGACGACAATATCTTTATGCCCTGCATTCTTAAGTGTGATTTCCAGGATGTTCGGATCTACAGCTTTTTTCAGATCTATATCCATCGTGGATATGGACCTGAATTGTGCGCCTCTCCCTTCGGCTGTAATATCTGGGAGCTCATCCTTTATATCACTATAGAGTGGTTTTAGTGATTGTATTTCAACGAGATCTGTAAGCACGTCTGTCACATTGATTATTGTGTCCGTTCTGGAAATCTTCTGTGATAAACCGCCAATTCTTATTGAATATTTTTTTCCACTCTTTGCAACAGGATATAAGGAAAGAATATTATCACTTCCATAACCAGCCTCTGTAAGGTAATTTTGGATTACAAATTCATCAACAGGCTCGTTCAATGTTAACTGATAATTTGAAGGTTTGCTGAAATTTATGTCTTTAAACAACTTTTTATCAACTACGTGTTGTATGTCATCAGCAACTTTTTGTACGGATTTATCTTCGTTTAAGCTCTTGATTCTTATTCCGAATTCTGTTGAATCGTTTGATGCAGAAGTCGCATCATTGCTTGTCCATATATTCTGAACTTCAGCGTTAGGATAACCTACAACTTCTAATTTCTTTCGAATATCACCGACAGGTGTCGGTTTATTCAGCTTTAATTGGATAAGTGTTCCGCCGGTAAAGTCGATATCATAGTTGTCTTTACCCCTTATTGCAAATACTGACATACCTATTACAATTAAAACAAGTGAGGCAATCATGGAAATACGACGATAACAGACAAAAGAAGTTTGTGGTTTTTTGAAAAACTGCATCATCGAAAATTTGTTCATGATGCCTGCACCAAGGAATATTTCAAATATTACCCTGGTAACAAATACGGCTGTAAACATGTTGATCAAAAGACCTGCAATCAAAACTATTGCAAAACCTTTTACCGGTCCGGTCCCTACCGCATACAAAATAAGTGCAGTAATTAATGTCGTTATATTTGAATCAACGATTGTTGTAAAAGCTCTTTCATATCCATTTTTAACGGCAAGTCTTATTGTCTTACCTCTGTTCTTCTCTTCTCTAATTCGTTCAAAGATCAATACATTTGCATCAACTGCCATACCTATCATTAAAACGAGGCCTGCAATACCTGGGAGTGTAAGGGTTGCATTTAGTATTGCCAGAGATCCTACAACAAAAAATATGTTGAGAATAAAGGTGGCATTTGCTACTGCTCCCGCCCCAAAGTAATAGGCGAACATAAAGATTATGACAAATATACCGCCAATTATACCGGCTAAGAGACCTCTATGAATTGAATCTTTTCCCAGACTGGGACCTACAGTGGTTTCCATTTCCAGTTCAAGGTCTGCCGGAAGGCTTCCTGCGCGCATAACCGCGATCAGATCATTAACTTCCTCTTGCGTAAAATTACCCTCTATGATTCCTTTGCCGGGAATTCTGTCGCGTATTATCGGAGCGGAATAAAGTGTTCCGTCAAGGATTATTGCCAATGGTTTTCCTATACTACGTTCCGTTAATCGTCCAAATTTCGATCTGCCTGCCTGGTCGAACTCAAATCCTATGACAGGCTTGATGTCCTTACGATCTGGAAAAACTCTGGTAAGATGCTCACCAGTAATTTCAATTTTGTTTCGTACCAGATACCAGTCCTGCGTATCTGCTACTTCCCCTTTTTTCTTTCTAATCCAATGCTTGTAAAAACCCGGTACCGCTTTTCCCGCTTTAGCATCACCGAATTCGCTACTGTCAGGCGCTGCTGCCAGTCTGAATTCAAGTTTTCCAAGTCGGGTAATTCTTTTCTTAAGACTGTCAATTTCACTCTTAGTTGCGCCTGGAACCTGTATGAGAATTCTTCTCATACCCTGTTGCTGTAGTCTGTATTCCAGCACTCCCTGTGGATCTATCCTTTTTTCTAACAAAGCGATTACTTCATCTGTCAGACCAGAACGTTGATCCGATTCATCAACCTTGATTTTGTACAGGAGTTCAGAACCTCCCCTTAAATCAAGACCGAGTTTTATTTGTCCTTTAGCTATGTAATCTACTTTCTTGTGGATTACGGTTTCGCCTTTATCATTCGTTTCTTTATTTACTATTATTTCTTTCTTTATCAGATTTTTAAATAGGAAACCAAAGAATGAGTCATCTATTATAGTACGGTCAGTTACTTTGCCGTTAATTTCTGTAATATTTTCTGACTTTATTGGCTTATCCGCAACTGGGCATAACGCCATTATAGCAATAGCAATAAGTACTACGATCAGTGGTATCTTCCATCTCAAATTCTTTGGCATCTAAATTATCTCCTTAGCTCTTATAATCATATATTATATTTATGCCTCTTCCTTTTCGCCTTTCGGTACACTTACGGAAGTTATAGCACTTTTATCAACTTTAATTTTAACATCTTTTGCATCGTCAACCCGAATTATGACATCATTTTCCTTTACGGTTACGACAACACCGTGTACACCTCCAGCAGTTACTATTCTATCCTGTTTTCTTACATTTGTTATCATTTCCAGCCTTTTTTTCTCTTTTTGTTTTTGAGGTCTGATAATGAGAAAATACATAACTGCAAACATTATAACCATAAGTGGCAAAAATTGCATCATGGGATTACCTTGCTTTGCCATTAAAAAATCCATTAAATATCTCCTAAAAAAATGTGATGATTCTTAATAAGAAAAATTTTCTATTGTCTTGAAAGAAATTGAGCTTTAAAGCTCTTAAAATTACCCTCAATTATTGATTGTCTAGCTCTTTCCATTAAGTTTTCAAAAAAACATATATTATGTAAAGACATAAGGCTCAGACCCAGAATCTCATTTGCAGTAAGCAAGTGCCTAATATACGCTCTTGAAAAATTTTTGCAAGTATAACAATGACAATCTTCATCAAGTGGTCTTTCGTCAGCCTTATAACCACTATTACGAATTTTCAGTTTGCCCTCTGAAGTGAAAGCACAGCCATTTCTGCCGTTTCTCGTCGGTATTACACAATCAAACAAATCAATTCCATGTTCAATTCCATCCAGAATGTCTATCGGGAACCCAACCCCCATCAGATATCGAGGTTTATCTTCCGGCAAGCGTGGTGCTGTGTATTCAAGCACTTCATTCATCAGCAGATTCCCTTCACCAACACTCAAGCCTCCAATTGCATATCCGCTGAATTCCATTTCTACCAATCTATCAGCACATTCTTTACGAATATCCTTAAAAACACTTCCCTGTACTATGGCAAACAGATCTTGGGCCTCACTGTTATGAGCCTTGAGGCATCGATTTGCCCATTTTACCGTTCTGTACATGGATTGCTTGACTCTGTCCTTTTCACATGGGTAGGGTAGACACTCATCGAAAGCCATTATAATATCAGCTCCTAGCGAATGTTGTATATCCATTACTATTTCAGGATTTAAAAATTTTCTGGATCCATCTATAGGAGACTGAAATTCAACACCGTCATCTGTTACTTTCGTTAAGCTTGCGAGAGAGAAAACCTGATAACCACCGCTATCGGTAATTATTGCTCCGTCCCAATTCATAAATTTATGCAACCCGCCAAGTTTTTTTACAACATCATCTCCCGGTCTCAGGTATAAATGGTAAGCGTTGCACAGTAAAGCTGGTACCTTTACTTCTTTTAACTGATAAGGTGTTAAGGCCTTTACTGTTGCCTGCGTTCCAACTGGCATAAAAGCTGGAGTAGGGATTAAACCATGATTGGTAGTTATTTCCCCACATCTTGCTTTTGAATTATTGTCCGAGGCTAAAAGCCTGAAATGCAAACAAAACCTCCACTATAATATATTTCTTAATAAATTTTTACCAGATCTATTTCCGGATAATAATGTCTCAAAATGTCAAACCATTTAAATCCGGATTTTGCCATATTTTGTGTTCCATACTGACATAAACCAACACCGTGTCCCCATCCGCTACCTTTGAAAACAAATGAGTCTTTATTGTTTTTGATACTAAACGAAGTGCTGCGAAGGTTACTTGGACCGACTATAAGCCTGAAATCGTTTGCATTAACTCTTTTTGTTCCTCCCGCATGTTCAATCTTTATTGTAGAACAGTGACCGCCTGGTCCAATTTCTTCAGTGGTTATATTACGTATTTTTTTAACTTTAGATTTGGGAACATTTAGTTTGTTTTCTATTTCATTCTTTCCAAGCGTCTTTTCCCAGCGATAATATTTGGATTTATTGCAATATCCACAATCTACACCGCTTAAAGGTGGTATACTCTTGAGATTAAAAACCAGATTGATATCTTCCGTATGACCTCCACATGTACTGTGGAAATATCCTGGGAACAGTTTCCAATCATATACCATGACAGTGCCTCTCGATTTATCTACTATTTCTTTTGTTTTTGCCAGGTTCATGTAAGAACCGTTATAAGCGAGATCCTGTATGTTAATGTGGTAAAGGGCATTACTTTTTATTTTTCTCTGATAAATGGCATAAGTCCGTGCGGCAATTACCTGTGCCTGTATTGCGTCATCTTTCCACTTACTTGGCATTTCTCCTTCAACAACTCCGGGCAAATATTCTTCTATACCGATCTCTTCTAATATGGAGAATCTATCGTCTTTTTTAGGAACTAATACAAGTTTTCCACAATACTTAGATTTGTTTAATTTTACAAAACCATTATTAGTAGAAATAGCGACATTTCCTTTTGCTTTTGCAAAAGTAGTTGCAGCATTGTGAGTAGCATCAGATGTAAGAGGCCTTGTTCTAAAGTCACCTGATTTTAAATATATGACTGACTTGATTAAATTTGCTCTGTTAGCCAGTAATTCATTACTCTTGAAATCTGAAATACTATAAGGTTGATTAATTTCAATTTGAATCTCTTTTATATTCTTATGTAAAAGAACACGAATGTTCGGTGGGTTTTCTAAGTAATTGTCATATTTATATACGGCCTCTGAATTATTGTCAGTGCTTAAACATGAAACAAGCAATGCAATTGATAAAAAAACAAAAACCAGACCGATGAAGGCGTATTTGATTTTCGCCTTGCTTATGGGCAATTCAGTTTTCCCTCTTTCTGAGTGTTACTATTTGCCAAATTCTCTTTTAGTTTCCAACCTTCGTATAAGTTACGTGTTGTATCTTTATATCTTTCAAATTCACTGAAAATACAACCACAATACGATTGCCTATAGAGCATTTTCTTTTTTGCTATTTTCTGGCTGCACTCACATAAATGCCGGTAATCTCTATATTCAAAAGGTATTCCTACCTGCTCTGCTATTTGCTCTCCTATCTCTCTTATCTTTTCGTGATCTTGCTGTTTACTAAAAAGCAATGTTGAGCAGAAAGAATCAAACCCTTTTTCTTTTGCATGGTGTGCTGTTGTCCTGAGTCTCAATCTATAGCAATCTTCACACCTGTTGTCTCCTTCATAATTAACTTCACTCAGATATTCTCGCAATCCATATTCTTCACAATAATCTATTTCTATCGGATCGCTTTCCTGGAAAATGTGAACAGCTTTAAGTCTTTTTCTGAATTCCAATAATGGATGAATATTGGGATTATAGAAATAACCATGGACGTTGATTCCCTCACTCCTTAATTCATCAAGAGGTGCACAGAGACAACCTGCACAGCAAATATGTAGTAGAAGATTTGTCATTTAATCAAAAAAGAGTACTTTGTTTTCCTGTGACTGTCTTATGCCCCATGTATTCATAAGCTCTTTGTGTTGCAATTCTACCTCGAGGTGTTTTGCTCAAATAGCCTTTTTGAATCAGAAAAGGTTCATAAACTTCTTCTATTGTGTCTTCCTGTTCATTTACGGAAACTGCTATTGTCTTTAATCCAACAGGACCGCCACCATGCTGTATAATAGCGTTTAATATTTTTCTGTCTAAGTCGCCAAAGCCATCTTTGTCTACACCCAACATATCAAAACCTAATTTTGCAATACTTTCTGTAATTTTGTTGCTGCCTTTTACCTGTGCAACATCTCTGATTCGCCTTATGAATCTGTTTACAATTCTTGGTGTACCCCTAGAACTTTTTGCAATCATCTCGGCGCCTTTTTCATTAATTTCTATTTTCAAAGTTTTGGCAGATTTAATAGCAATCTCTTTTAACTCATTCCATGGATAAAAATCCAGTCTTTCCAGTACGCCAAACCTGGCACGAAAGGATGGTGTTAACAATCCTTCTCGTGTTGTTGCTCCAACAAGCGTAAAACGTGGAAGAGTGATCTTTACAGACCTGGAACTTGGTCCCTGATCTATCAGAATATCAATGGAATAATCTTCCATTGCTGAATAGAGATATTCTTCTGTTGTTTTGTTTAATCTGTGGATTTCATCTATAAATAAGATATCTCCATGTTGCAAATTAGTTAATATACCGGCAAGATCACCTGGTTTGTCAAGGATCGGCCCTGAAGTTGCTTTAATGTCAACATTAATTTCATTAGCAATGATTTGTGAAAGCGTTGTCTTCCCTAACCCTTGCGAACCTGAAAATAGAATATGGTCGAGTACATCTCCTCTCTTCTTAGAGGCTTCAATATAAATATGCAGATTTTTTTTTATTGATTCCTGCCCAATGAAATCAGAAAATCTTTTTGGCCGTAGCTCAATATCAAGATTACTATCTTCTGGAGCACTATCACTAGAAAGGATATTATTATCAGACATGTTTAAAACACCTTGACATCTGGTCCACTAAAACCATATTCGACTTTACATTATACGCAACTTAAGGCTTCTTTGATAAGTACTTCAATTCCTTCTGTCGGATCAACATTATCAGAAGCTTTATTCACGGCCTTTTCCGCTTCAGGCTTTGCGTATCCGAGTGAAATCATCGCCATTACCGCATCTGAAATTATTGCTGTATTCTTTGTATCTGTCGAAGATTTTGAATCAGGTAAAATGCACTTTATAGTTTCCTTCAATTCTAATATTATTCTTTCTGACGTTTTTTTACCAATACCCTTAATACGCTGTAATGATTTCGAATCATTGCTGACAACATAGCTTCCAAATTGACTAATTGAACTACTTGATAGTATCGTGAGCGCCACATTAGAGCCAACTCCATTTACGGAAAGAAGCAAATTAAACAGATTTCTTTCTTCTAATGAGAAAAACCCATATATCTTTATTTCGTCATCTCTAATAGTAAGCTTTGTGAATAATTTCGTACTTTCTTTATTAGATATTTTCTCAAAAGTTGATAGTGGTATATGTATTTTATATCCTATACCATTAGTTTCAATTGTTGCGGTAGTAGGTGTTTTGTGTGCTATATTACCATAAATAAAATCAAACATTTAACTAATGTCAAATATAGTTGTTATAATAAAAATACAAAATTGGCAACGTTTTGCCAGTTAAATTACTGGAACTGTTTTATACTTAAAAATGTGGAAAATTTATGTATTTAAATAGACGAGTGGGTAAGCTAACTAATGAAGATCATCATAAGTTTCATGAGATTTGTCAAATAGGCGGCCTGATACTAAATTATATCAACAACTCCGCCTACGTTGTTCCCGCTATGAAGTTTTAATCCAAACGTATCCAGTTGGTTAATTATTTCATCGACATATGCTTGCGTAAAATTATCTCGCTCTAAAAGTTCGATTTCTGTTTTTGATGCCAAATCATTTATTGTCTCAATACCCATCTCTTCAATGGCATTCCTACATTCATCAGAAAGTTCCATATCAGAAATGGTTTTAGGTAAGTTGTCTTCGTTTCCACTGGTATCTGCATCAATAAATAAATCCGATTCAACCGCCTGTCCAAGGCGCAACCCTTTCTGGTTAAGTATATTTTTTATTTCGGTTAAAGAAGTCTCTCCAAAATTTTTATATGATAATAGTTCAAACTCGGTAACTTTTGTTAAGTCTAACAGTGTTAGTATATTCATGCGTTCCAAACAATTTTTACTTCTAACAGAAAGTTCAAAATCTGAGATTGGAATGTTTAATACTTCGGTTTCTTTATCCTGCTTCTTAACCTTATCATCGTCATAAAGCATATTCATACCGGCTATTGCGTCTTTTAGAAAAAGCCTTGCAGTCTCATGGTTCGGATATGATTGCAAAACTGCATAATAATAGGAAATCGCTTTTTCATAATCATCATTGTCTTCATATAGCAGACCCAGATTAAGCATGGCATTGGTGTATAACGGAGCGTTCTCTACACATTTTTTATAGTACTCAAATGCGTTTTCGTCATCTCCGTTTAGATCATAATAGTAAGCAAGTCGAAATAGCGAATTAGTGTGGTCCGGATTAATTTCCAGTGCGCGATTATAGTGTGTCAAAGCCTCTTCATATTCTCCAAGGTTATCAAGGCAGTGTGCCCACTGATAGTGAAGACTGGCTTCGCTGTCGTGTCCCTTAGATAATTTCTGGATCAACTTTAAGGCACCTTGATAGTCTCCGGATAGTCTTTGTGTTTCTGCTATATCTATTTGTATTTCAAACTCTTCTTCATTTGCTTGTTTTGCTCGTTCGAAGTAATCCAGTGCTTTTTCATACTCTTCACGTTCCTGGTGACATTTTCCAAGAAAATAACAGGTAAATTTGCTGGATGGTACAGTAGCAAGTACTTCAAAGGCCTCTGCCTGGTTTCCTGATATCCATAAACATATACCTAAAATTAAAGTATTTTTTTTCGTCTCCGGAGTGCCTTTTTCAGTGCTTATGGTTGACTTTAATTCCTTGATTTTGTTTTCTAGTTCTTCATAATTGGCTTTTGATGTATAAATTTGATTTTTTAGCGAGAGTATATTTTCTCTTGACATCGGTTCAGTTGAAAGTGCTTCATTTAAATCTAACTCACTACTTACCATAAACTTAGCTCCAAATTCATAAATAATGTAAATGCTAAAAGTTATAAAATATATTGTATTGCAAAATTACCAACTTCACTAATTTGCAACTTGGAAGGAGTCATACAAATTAAATTCAAAACAGAAAATGAAAATACGAATCCTATATTTATATCAAATATATATATAATTGCAAATAAAATTTGTCAGAAATTAAAGGTTTGACTAATACTTATGACTATGATATAGATAAATTTACGCCAATAAATTGATCTTGGTTAATCTCGATCATACCTTTTCCAAGAACAGAGAAATCAACGAATATTCTAACTAAAATAAATAATTTGTAATGATAAACAACAATAATATTGGAATAAATGGCATCATGTTCGGGGAAGAGCACCCATTGGTTTTAATTGCTGGGCCCTGCGTGATTGAAACGGAAAAGGAGTGCTGTCAGATTGCTGAGAAAATTAAAGAAATAGCCATCAAAGCAAATATTCCGTTTATTTTCAAGGCATCATATGACAAGGCAAATCGTTCTTCTATCAAATCTTACAGAGGCCCAGGTGTCAAAAAGGGTATTAAGATTTTATCAAAGATTAAGAAAGAAATTGGCGTGCCTGTTCTTTCGGATGTTCACTGTTGTCGTGAGATTGATATTGTGCAGGATGTGTTGGATGTAATCCAGATACCGGCATTTCTTTGCAGACAAACAGATTTACTATTGCATGCTGCTAAAACAGGTAAGCCGATAAACATTAAAAAGGGGCAATTTCTGGCTCCCGGGGATGTAGAACACATAGCAGAAAAGGTACTTTCTACAGGAAATAAGAATATAATATTTACTGAGAGGGGTGCAATGTTTGGATATAATAATCTAGTTGCAGACATGCGTTCTATTGTGATTATGAAGAAGATGGGTTTTCCGGTCGTTTTTGATGCTACGCACAGTGTTCAATTACCCGGTGGAATGGGTTCAACCTCTGGCGGGCAGAGAGAGATGATTGAACCTCTGACAAATGCTGCAGTTTCGGTAGGTTGCGACGGATTATTTGTAGAAACGCATGAAAAACCTGAGGAAGCATTATCTGATTCGGCTACAATGTTGCCATTAGAGCGACTGCTTCCTCTTCTTAAAAAGGCAATAAGAATACGAGAAGCTTTGAAGTCGGATTAGACACTAATTTCACGGATTATGGAGATTTTAAAACTATAAAAAGGAAGTAAAAAATGGGATTAGTAAATGCAAAAATTGAATTAAAAAATCCTAGAAAATCTGAGTTGGCATCTGTTGAGGTTGATGCGCTTGCAGATACAGGATCAGTACACCTTTGTATTCCTGAACATATTAAAATACAACTTAAACTGGAAGAGATTGATAAAAAAGATGTTACATTAGCCGATGGATCCGAAAAATTGGTTCCATATGTTGGCCCAATTGAACTAAAGTTTAAGAACCGGACTGGTTTTTGTGGCGCATTGGTAATGGGTGATCAGGCATTGTTGGGAGCAATTCCGATGGAAGACATGGATTTAATTGTTATACCAAAAACCAGAGAGGTTGCAATCAACCCTATGAGTCCTAACATTGCAACTTCTATTGCAAAAAAATCATAATACAATGCCAATATATGTCTGTGTTCAGAGTATGTTTTGACTACCCAACGACAGCCACAATCCCAAATATTATGCAAAAGAGCGATTCATTAGATAATTTAATCGATATAGTAAAGAATTTGGGTGAGATATACCGAGAGGAGAATTTAAGGGTTGATATTGATTTCGATCCGAACGACGGTATGACTATGGTCAAATATGAGGATACGAATTCCACAAGAAAGACTATATATATAAATTCTAATAACAAAACAATAAGCGGTATAGACACAACAAAATTCTGGTTACCTGATTATTCAAATATACAGAAAGCGAATAAGAAGGTTGTTCGTTTATTAGAGGACAGAGGCTACATTGTTGCAAATCTGACATACAGATCAAAGCAATGAGTAAGGAAAAAATAGGGCGGTTTCACATCTACCGTCGGGTAGGGAGTGCAGAAGGACAAATCCAAAACAAAAGGCCCAACCTTTTAGATTTAGATTGCATTCTTTTCCGAACTCTAGGATAGGGCATCTCTAATCTTTTCCGGTATTGCCATTGGTTTTTTATTAACTCCCAGACATGCAAGGAGGGTTGAACCTTCCGCAATCAGTTTCTCTTCATTAATTCGCCTGATCTCATAACAAAATTCAATTCTCGCTAATTTCATCATAGATAAACATGTTTTAATAACGAGGAGATCATCGAACATGGCAGGGGCCTTATATTTACAATGAGCCTCTGCTACTGCCAGGAAAACATTTTCCTTTTCAATCTCCGCGTACGAGATACCAAGACTACGTAAGAATTCTATCCTGCCTATCTCAAAATAAACAAAGTAGTTTGAGTAATATACAATCCCCATCTGGTCGGTTTCCTGGTATCTTACTCTGGTATTTATTTCACAGCACTTCATAGTTATTTATCTGGGAGTAGTAAATAAATTTAATTGCAAAGTAAACAAACATATATTGAAAAATCCCCCTGTCTCTCATTTTATAAATAAGAGACGAAGGGGGATTTTTCAATATTTTTATACTCTAAACCGTAAAATCAAGTTATGCTCTTGCTGCTTTGAGAAATGAATCACTGTAAATCTGCTTATTCAGAAGCATTTCAGCGCAGATTGCAGCATCCATGAGTTCGGTATCAAGCACATCCATGAGTGCAGTGTCCATGCCCGCAGCAATTGCCATCGTTAAGAACGTTCTGCATATTAAAGACTTTTCCTGTGTTCCCTGAGCCAAATTGCTTAAACCGACAGTTATGTGTGGAGAGGGATCAGAGATAAGTTTTATCTGATTAAAAACTTCCAGCATATAAGCGGGTTGTTTCTGGTCAACTGGTATTGAGAACAAAATAGGGTCAATAAAGATTTTGTCCATATCAACATCATGTTCCAACGCTTTTCCGGCAATCTCAGCTGCTATCTCAATACGAGTATCTACATTTTGAGGTATACCTTCCTTGTTCATAGTGAGACAAATCAAAGCAGCATTATGCTCCTTTGCAAGTTGCATATATGTGTCAAGAACTTCAGGATCACCTTGAGCAGAATTAATCATAACATCGTTTTTGATTACCTCAAGGCCTGCTTTAATAACACTCAATTTCTGGCTATCAATAGCAATAGGTGTCTTCACCGCTTCCTGTGTTGACTCTACCAGCCATTTCATGGCATCCTCCTGGTCCGCAGCAGCAGTGCCAACGTTTATATCCAGATATGTAGCTCCTGCTTCAGTCTGTTTTTTTGCTAATTCATGGATTACAGAGGGATCTCTTTCTTTAATAGCCTTCTTTACATCCAGAAACTGCCCATTAATTCTTTCTGCCAGGGTTATCATCTTCTTCTCCTTCTATGTAAGATTTTCTATATGTTTTTTCACAATTGAAACTGCTTCAGGATGGTTCATCCTGATTATGTCAACACCGGATTGCATTAAAGTTGTAGCGGTAATTGCTTCCCACATTATTCCTCTATCCGCAAAAGATCCCCATTGAGGAGCTTCGCTGTCACTGGCCTTTGCTTCCTTTGCACGCCATGCTTCGTGGCCAACATCACAAATAACCGGTGTTGCCATCTGGTGGTCTCCTGACAGTGCTGCCATTCTGCCTCTTTCATGAATTGAGTAACAATATTCAATACCGTATCCAAGCGCACCGGTAGTCTGGAACATTACAATTCTGTCAGTAGGAAATCCTAAATCAGTTACCAGGATGTTTATCTGCTTTCCAATGTTTATGTCAACAGGTGCTTGCGTTATCAGGTTGTGTCCGTCTGCAAGACTGACGGCAGTGATAGTTTTGTAATTTTCCTGAGTGGCACCTCCAAGAAGGCATTTCTCTCCTTTAGCGGCTTCACTAACCTTTGGCATTATTTCATTATCCCTCTCATCATTTTCACATCCCCATATGATGAGTGGTATATCAACAGCCTCTAGAATCGATTTGACAGTGCTTACTGTCTCGTCAGCGCTTCTATTTCCCTTATCAGGGTGTATGCCATCAAGTTTCAGACAGATTAAATCCGCACCAAATTCAGCACATTTTTTGGCCCAGTTTGCTGGGTTGTCAATAACGTCCGCATAATGCTTCAAAAGTGGTTCTGGCCACTCTTCTGGTGGGGTATCATATACATCCATTGCAATTGCCGGCTTGTGACCAGGGCTTCCGTCAAAATCCATAAACGGAATACAGTTTGCGCCGCCTATTGTTACTGTCTTGCCTCTGGTACCACCTTCATCTTTGGTTGCTCCGATAGTAACTTCTTTTACGTTTCCTGACCACTTGTCTACTACATTTGCAATTTCCATTATTTTATCTCCAAACTAAAATGTAATCATTTATCAGTTGTAACTGCTATGCTTTTATCCATTAAATTCTTAATTTCATTATAAACACTATTTTCTGTACTTATTTCCAACAGTGATTCACCGGAGGTAATATGGTCATATATTTCGTCATCAAATGGCAATTCTGCCGATACTTCAATTCCGAATTTGGAAATTTCTGCTTTAACCTTTTCACTTACTCCTTTTGCAGGCACTTTGCACATAACGTATATTATCTTTTTTATTTTAATAGGCAGGCTTGCAATCAATTCAGTTATCCTGTTAGCGGTATGTACGCCAATAATTGTAGATTCAAATGCAATTATGAGTAAATCAACATCATTAGTGGTCCTACGTGACAGATGCTCCATTCCCGCTTCGGTATCAATTACAATGTAAGGGTAACTCTGTTCCGCCTTATCAAGATATTTTCGAAGCAGATTGTTAGCATAGCAGTAACATTTTGGCCCCTCAGGCCTTCCCATTGTCAGCAGATCAAACTTGTTTTCTTCAACAATACTTTCTTCTATTCTGTATTCAATGTATCTGTCTTTTGACATGGTTGCAGGTATGTCAGCCCTTTTTTCAACTACATCATCACGTATATCTGCAATTGTACTCTTAACCTCAACACCTAGTGATAATCCTAGAGTTGAGTTAGGGTCAGCATCGACTGCAAAAACCGGTTTACCAAGTTCCTCTGAGATATAACGTATTATCAGGGTCGCTGTGGTTGATTTGCCAGTACCACCTTTTCCCGCCATTGCAATTGTATATGACATTTTATTATTTTCCTGTTAATGGTTTATTTAGTGATGATAATTCTTCCTGTACAGAAGGGAATTGATCAAGATTGGTATGCGGAAGAAAATTGGCAGACATAAACTCTTCCATATACTTCTGGTTTCCCATAAGATCAAAATATGTCATTTGTGAAGCGATGTTCTGTACCGTTTCAAATGCATCTTCTGATATTAAAGCCATCTTTGCACCAGTTAAGGATGTATTGCCTACAAATTTTATCCTTGATGCCGGCATGTCTGGTAACATGCCAATAGTGATGGCATTTCTAACATTAAGGTAATTTCCAAATCCACCGGCAAGATAGACACAATGTACATCACTTATGCTTAAACCCATTGACTCTATCAGGAGTGCAACTGCGGCATAGATAGCACCCTTCGATCGGATCAGGTTTGATATGTCAGCCTGTGATATCACTATTTCACTATCGATACCTGTATCTTCTTTTTGTACCAGGACAAATTCATATTCATCACCATTTTTTCTTAATTTGTCTGTTTCGATTCCTTTTTGAAAGTTACCTGATCTGTCAATAATTCCGCTTCTTAACATTTCGGCAATACAGTCCAGTAAGCCAGAACCGCATATTCCTCTCGGAGGAACGTTTCCAATGGTAGAACAACTTACTTCAAATTCTTTTGTGATATGTATTATTTCAATAGCCCCTTTTGCGGCCCTCATCCCATGTTTGATACCACTTCCTTCAAAGGCCGGTCCAGCAGAAGCAGAGCAGCATACCATCCACTCTTTGTTTCCAAGTACTACTTCACCATTAGTTCCAATATCAATTAAGAGAGTCGGCATCTCCTCCCTGTCCAGCCTTATGGCTGCGGCACCTGAGGTTATATCTGCACCAACATAAGCTGCCACACTTGGAAGTGCGTAAAGGAGTCCACGGCTATTTATGTCAATGCCCAGTTGAATCGCCCGTATAGGCGGGATAAAGTTGGCAGTGGGAATATATGGTTCTTTTCTGATACGTTCCGGATCCAGGCCTAATAAGAAGTGATGCATTGCTGTGTTACCAGCACATACGATTGCCGTTATATCGTCTAGATTAATACTGTTTCTCTTAACTAATGTAGAAATAAGTGTATTTATATCTGTTACGATAGATCTTTGCATTTCGTTAAGCGCATCATTCTGTATCGCATACATTATCCTCTGAATGTAGTCCTCTCCATATTTCATCTGCGTATTATAAACAGCTTCTGAATCAACTACCTTTGACGTTTCCAGTTCAAGCAGACTTGCAACTACAGTTGTTGTTCCAACATCAATTGCTATTCCGTAATTTGTATTGCTGGTATCACCTGGCTGTATATCAATAATCTCTATTATTCTTCCTCGATGTCCAAGTGTAACAGTTACTGTCCAGTCATTTTGTCTCAGGACAACCGGTAGCTTTTTTAGGATACTATAACCGGTTTGCATAACATTCAACTCTATGCCCTGTTTCATCATGATGGCCTGATAAAGCCGTTCGTGATCGGCAACATTGTCGTCCATCGTTGGTGGTTCCAACTTAAGACATATTTTTTTAACGAGAGCATCGTTTTTAAATTCTGCCTTATTAAGTATTGCCTTCCATGTCATAAAATGCTGCTCATTCTGATCTAGAAGTATTTTCTTTCCTTCAAGTCTCGTTTCTTTGGGAATGAGAATCTGCAGATCACTTGTAACACTTGCTTCACAAGCAAGGATATAATCCTTTCCAGCCTCATCATCGCTTAGTAGCTTAGTTGGAGGGGCGTCTACGGTACCACTGGAGAGGATGACCTTACACTTCCCGCATATGCCATCACCTCCGCATATGCTGTTAATGTAAATATTTGCCTTGTGAGCAGCGTCAAGAACTGTGCTGCCATCGTTGATATCTACAATCGTATCATTGGGCAGGAAATGTATCTTAAATGTATTACTGTTTTCTGACATGGTTCTTTTAAAGTGGAAATCTACGGCATGGTATTAAAAAGTCTTAGCCCGGACAAAACCGACAATCGCATTAAGATAACACTTCAACTCCGCTCAGTGTGACGTTTCCTGCATATTCAGAGTTACGTCATCCTGAGCGGAGTCGAAGGATAGGCATTTTAATTTAATATTTCTAATTCCAGTTAGTCTTAAGGAATGTTGGTAACCCTGATGCTTCTTTAGGACCAACCAGCGTTTCCCATTTTGTTTTTTCCTGGATCTTTGCCGATAATATGGCAACAAGGCCGGGAACGATAAGCTTCTTATGCTTTACTTTTTCCTCTATATTTGCATCAGCCATAGCCTTTGCAATCACATCCTCGTTTAGTTTGTCACCTGAATATGCAGTAAGGACAGAAGTACCATCTGTTCCAACGGCAAGTATATATGCCGGTATACGACTTGCTTCCACTTCTCCCTCAACTGTGTAATATGTCAATGAGAAGTTTGTAGTAAAGAGAACAGGTGAATTTTCATCGACCTGGCCAACCTCGTAAAGTTTTGGCTCAACCTGTACAGGTTTTTGAGGATCGGTAAAAATGTTCTGACGCACTGTTAATAAAGGCATAATCTGCCACGGTTCACATGCATCAACTACTACTATCCCCGCATATTTTGCTATGAAAATGCCTGCACTAGCCACTTCTTGAGCAGGTTCAAGGTTCGGCATATATGTTATGGCAGGAAAACCTAATTGTCGAAATGCTTTTTTTAACGCTGCTCTTCTTATTTTGGTGAGGCCCTGTAAAACCTCTTTTGTGCTTTCAGAAACCTGGTTCAAAACGATGTCTGTAACACCAGCACCCTTTATCTTTTCTGTCAGATCTGCCAAATCCTCAAGGGTAGAAGCGCTTATTGTCATTGGACAACTCTTCTCTTTAGCAATACTTGCCATAGCTTCCCAGTTTTCTGCATTTGCGCCATATATCAATGGCTTCTTGTCTGAACAGGTCTCTACAGCAGCTTTCATATTATCTGCTGATTTACTCTCCAGGATAAGGGATAAGTGAGTATTTTCACTGAGTTGTTTGGCCCTGTTTGCAAATTTAGATGCATCACCGCTTTTATTCAGTAACGCAATAAGATCAATTTCAATCTCTGTCCCAACTCGCACAAACTTAAGATTATTAATTTTATTTACCTTTTCATTAAATGCTTCATCATCCAGATCATCACTTATCGTAACAGCAACTCCGGTAGGATTATAAAATTTCTCATCATGTCTGAAGAGTACATTTTCTTCACCAATGCTTACCTGTTTATCACCGGTCCCAATTGATACCAGTTTAATTGGTGGAGCTGATGCTGCACCTAAAATGCCTTTTGCCTCATCACTAACGTCTGGGCAATCGCTCAATTCGGCCTTCTTTTGTGCCAGTTGCATTGCGAACGCTAAACATGTTGCTCTACCACACTTTTTACAGTTTGTTTTTGGGAGAAGTTTAAAAATCTCAAGACCTGTCAGTGCCATATGTCCTATCCTTATTTAAGATATTTTAAAAAGTTTATAAATCGCCATTGTTTTTTATTATTTTGCTGATTAGTCCATAATTCACAGCCTCATCAGCAGACATCCAGTAGTTTCTTTTTGTGTCATTTTCAACCTTCTCAAACTCCTGGTCTGTTTCCTCTGCTATCATTCTGTTGATTTTTTCACGGCATTTTAATATTTCGCTTGCCTCAATCTGAATGTCAGATGCCGTACCATGCACTCCAGTGGATGGCTGGTGAATAAGAATTCTGGAATTCGGCAGGCTCACTCTGTTTTCCTTATCCGTGCCAAGAAGGATTAATGCGGCTGCACTTGCAACAACACCTGCGCAGATATTTACGACTTTAGGTTTAACAAATTTCATCATGTCGTATATTGCAAATCCTGCATCCGCGTCGCCTCCGGGAGAATTAATAAATACTTTAATCTCTTTTTCCGGATCATCCTGTTCTAAAAGTAGAAGCTGTGCGATTACACTCTGAGCCATTTTTTTATTAACTTCGTCCGTAATCATAACAATTCGGCTCTTTAAAAGCTTTTCGCCTAATGAGTCTGGCTTCTTATCCTCTTTTTCGTCTTTCTCTCGCAAGTTTATATTATTCATATTTTCTCTAATTTCTTTCTATTTAAAACATAGGGTCCATTTTAAGAACAGGGTGGTCTACCTTTTGAAGATGTTCCAAAACTTCCTCTTCTGTTTGGGCTATTGTTTCGTCTGCGATTTTATTAATAAAATCTTCCAGACCCGCCTCCTCTGCAGCTTCGTTAAGCGCGTCTGCTATTTCGTCTTTAAGTTGCTTTGGCATCCAAACCATTCTTGCAAGACCTCCGTCTCCGGATATAAATTTGCTGCTACCCATGTAAAATTTACTATGACCTACAAAACCAGGTGTTTGTATGCCACCTCCCACTGTTCCAGCAAGAGTTGAAAACTTCATTCCGCATGGAGTCATCCCGGTGAAGTCTCTGTCAACGGTCATTATTCCATTCGTCATTGGCAGCATTGCAGAGATACATTCAAAGCAGCCGCAACTAGTCATTGGATTAGTAACCATGCTGTACATACTTACCTCTGCAAATTCTTTATTGGATGCATTGTACAGGAAGTCATTTGTCCCTTCCCAAAGCCCCAGTTTCTCATCAATTGTTTTACCTTTTTCAATAGGTTGATTAGGTCCGGTCGGTGTTATTTCAAAACCCGCTTTTCCATCAAGCCAACTGACAGCGCCACATAGCCCTGAACGCTCAGGTGATATTATACAAACATGACTCGGTGCAAAACTCTGGCACAGAGTACAGCTATAAAATTCATTTACTGAAGCGTCTGTCATTCCCAACGCCCTTACATCACGTTCGGTAAACGCACTCTTCACTTCCTTTAATTTCTTTTCAACATCCTCTTTGGTTGTATACAAGGTAACTTGAACTTTGTCTAAGAGCGCACCATATTCTTCATGATATTTTGAATGTATTATGTTCCCTAAGTGTTCAAGCCTAAAACCTTTATTGTAAGCATCCTTGCTGATCCTATGCCTTATTATATCCCTCTGTCCCATATGGAAGAACCCTTGTGCCTCACCAAGGAAGTGATGTGTTCTTCGCTCAAAGATAGGTTCAAAGTCAGATTGCATCTTACGGCCAGCCACCTCTACGTATACTCCCAAAGGCTTACCCGCTCCTATTTCCATTTCATCCATATCAGGGCCAACGACTTCAATCTTACCATCTTCAATTTCACTACTATCTCTCATTACAACATACTCAAATGCGGGTGTTCCCGGACCGCCTATTTCTATCTGCATGTCGTCTTTTCTTATTCTTTCACCTTCAAAAGCAGGGCCATACGCTACAGGAATGTCCACCTTCGCAGCAGCGACCTTCAAGCCTCTGACTTCGATACATTTTTCAACTATTTTATCATGAGGAATTAGTGGTACGACATGCTCGTATGTACATACACCTGTTGGTAATATTTGAGGTATATCAGTGTCCGCAATTGTAGGAAAACCATAATTTATTGCACCTGCGGCATTGGCATATTTTTCATCATCTACTTCTCCTAATGCCATTACAAATGCAAAAATTCTGTTTTTATTATAGATTAAATTCCTTGTAAAATCAGCAGGTGCTATACCGCCAAAAGATAGAGCTGCTTTGTTAGCAAAGCCTAGAGAATAAATAGTTGATGTGATATTCTTGCCGAAAGGCACCAGCCTTGTCTCCCATCCCAGCTGTACTCCCTCTTCGTCAAGTTGTTCGGCAAACGATTTCCCGTTAGTGTTTCCTGACATAAAAACATACAGATTCTTTTCCTGCAGTTCGCGAGCTATGGTTACGGCAATCTCATTTGTTGGTGCAGCACCTACTACTGCTGCAAATCCCGGAGCGGTACCATCAACGAACTCAATGCCTCTTTCTCGAAGGATTACATCCGTAGCCGCACCTAGCCATATACCATCAACAGGGTTGGGGCCAATCAAGTATTTACATGCCTCTATTACCTCTTCTGCAAAAAGGGTAGCAATGCCTGCATCAAGAGCCCAGCCAAGATACGGAAGATATATCTTTTCTTCAGGTATTGGCGGCAGCAGGGCCCTTGCGTGCCCAAGCGCCACTTCACAATCCCCCAGAGTCTTCACTTCAAAGGCGGTTGCAGAATAAACTATCGGTAGATAATAACCCGTATCAGGATACTCAACCTTGGCATCTTTTCCCTTTGACTCAATTGCTTCTCTTAATTTTTCTTCTGCCTGTTTTACTATACTGTGCGCGCCCCTTATCGCAGCGGTAGCTATTATTCTAGACATATGTAAATACTCCTATTGAATGTTAATCTTTTTTATGGTGAGCATGGGCAAGACCAGATCCGCATCCGGTCTGCATTTCTTATCAGTCAATCGAAAGTGCTCTCCTGTCTTCCATATCATAAAGCTTTCTTTCCTTCTTCTCGTTTATGCCCAACGCATCACGCTTCTTCTCTATATGCTCTTTTATGAGAGTTCCCATCTCCTTAAGGTCTGGGGTAAATGCCCATTTACCTCCTACGAGATCTTCTATATCTTCTTTTAAGAATTTGTCAACATCAGGAGCTCCCGCAGTTGGTGACTTGGTGCCAAATAATGTATACACTCCACTCGTAACAAAGTAATGGCCTATCGCCAATGCCT
>Ga0257125_1000107_pt1 | contig 120840 bp, 140 predicted proteins | sample SI106_200metaG_FD_190183 | JGI IMG/M metagenome (GOLD analysis project Ga0257125, IMG submission 190183) | Marine microbial communities from Saanich Inlet, British Columbia, Canada - SI106_200 | ecosystem: Environmental > Aquatic > Marine > Inlet | place: Canada: British Columbia | collected... | reverse complement strand
ATGTAACACACCTTTTAGTTGGATGCAAGAAGAAAAACCCTTGATTTCAGCAACTGTTTACTACCCTTAAGCCACCATAGTATACAAAAAAAAAGGGGGCGTCGTAAACAAGTCAAAATAATAAAATTATTTATCATTATCTACTAGCCCCCAAAGTACTAAGGAATAGGTATGCGGCCTAAGGCATCTAATATTAATAGAATCCCCATGCATGTAATCCATACCCAAATAATAATATAAAAAATATTGGTCTAGTCATTTTATTTTTCTCCTTTTTACAGAAAAAATGAACATACAATCAAAAGGACTTCAATTGTCAACATGAGACGGGGAAGCCATCTCACTGATTCCCATGGAATTCCTAAGGCAGTTGAAATAATGCCAGTCAGGACCACCACAAGAAGAGACAATAACGCCCAAATGATTACTAGGCAACCACATCCAGCTTTTTTGGCCAGAATGGCGGCAATAACAATACCTAAAGTTTTTTTCATTTTTATCTCCTTTTTTAAATGTACTATTAACAAAAAACCGACGGTGAAGTCGGTTAAAAAACCGGCCTCACAAATGAACCGGTTAGACAAAAAACAAAAAACCCGGCCCCTTTAAACTGGCCGGTTATAAATACCTCTTCTCTCAAACGCTTCTTCGGGTGGCTAAAAAGCCAACCATTCCTTCCAAAGCTTGAAAAGGGGTCAAGGCGGTGTTGTTCACCATTTATGTTAATGTACAAGTATCATACCATATACCCCATAGTTTGTCAAGAGTAATTCTACTTCAAATATCTATTATAAACCCTCTCAGACTGTTCTCTAATATTTTCAGGTATCCTACTCAATATTCTCATTAATAATAAATTTCTCTTCATGTAAGATGAATCATCAGAAAAATATATATTCGCCACATCTTTTACTATTAACGGTTTCTCTGATAACGTAGTTGCCTCCAATAATAACAACAATTTATGTATCTCTTTTACGTAACCAGTTTTAATCCTCCCATTCTGAATCTGTTTAAACATCTCCACTTGTGATAAATCTTGATGCTTCATTCTTAACACCAACAACTGAGTTACCGCCTCATTAAATCCTTTACCTTCCCCATTCTCAGATGATAAACCCATTCCTCCATCCTTATCTTCACCTGCCATCACATGCATTAATTCATGTGTCAATACTTCTTCTTTGTCAGTATTAGCGCTCTCGTTAATTAGAATCTTAAATTTTCCATCTTCGGTCTTTATCACACACCCACCCCACTTGACCGCTGATTCTTCCAGTTCTCTTATTCTTTTTTCCCTGTTTATTTTCGTCTTCTCTATGTCCATACCCATTATTTCTAATATTTCTTTCTCTTGATCACTTCTTTCCTTTGGTTCCTCAATAATTGCTCCAATCCTCTCCAAATGCAACCGCACCTCCCTTATAAACCGCTCTTCAGACACCACCTCCGCTTTCACATCCACTCCACGTTTTACGACTTACTCACTACAACCATAAAACTCTCCAATTTTTCTCGCAGTTTTTCCAATAATTTCCTTATCTACCTTATCCTTATCAAATTCACGTCTCACTTTCCCCACTTCCTCTTTGCTCCCTATCTTCATTGAACTCTCTCCGCTATTCCCTTCCATATACAAGTTTAGATAATTTTTCAGCTATCTCCAACGGATTATCTGCTTGCCAAACATTTCTGCCAATTGCTAAACCCTTAGCTCCAGCACCCATAATTCCTTTTACCTCCCCCTCCAATTCCCCCCAAGACTTCTTTCCTCCACCTTGTGCAAGTACTCCAGTTTTCCCAGCTGACTTCACCACCCAAGAAAAACTTTCCTCATCTCCCGTGTACGGAACCTTAACAAAATCAGCATTTAACTCCATTCCAAGTCTTGCAGCATAAGCAACAGTTTCTTTCTCCGTTTCTTTTCCTTTAACTTTTTTACCTCTAGGATACATCCAGGCCACTACCACCAATCCCGCTTTGTGAGCCTCGTCCTCAATACGCGAAAACTCCACCATCATCTCTTTTTCATGTTCGCTTCCAACATAAATCGTATACCCCACACCTTTAGCACCCAACTCTATCGCTTTCTCAACCGTACAAAGTTGCAAACTCACAGGATCTCTTCCTTTTTGATAACTAGTCTTCCCATTAAGTTTCACAATCAAAGGTGTCTTATGTTTCTTTACATCATAATATTTAGCTGCCACCCCCTCTTGAAAAATAACTCCAGTAAAATACCCACTCTCTAATAATTTAATTACATACTCAGGATTAATATTTTCCTCATTAAAATCTACCGGTCCATGTTCAAATCCTTGATCGTAAGCCAAAAGCATTACTTTACCATCTCGCTCAATTACACTTGTATCCATTTGCATATCCTTCATTCTACACCAACCCAACAATAGCTTTCTCAATATCTTTTTCTCCCAATCCATACTTTGACAAAAGCTCTTCATACTCCCCACTTTCAGCAAAAGTATCCTTAACTCCCACCCGTTTCATTTGCACTGGAAAACTCTCCCCCAGCACCTCCGCTACTGCACTTCCCAAACCTCCAATTACCTGATGCTCCTCCACCGTCACCACCTTACCAGTCTTTTTAGCACTCCTTATCACCATCTCTTTGTCAATCGGTTTTATTGTATGAACATTAACAACCTCCACATCCACTTTTCCTTTTAACTTCTCCGCCACCTTTAATGCTCGATAAACCATAGGTCCACAAGTAAACACACTCACATCCTTTCCTTCTCTAAACACCTGTGCCTTTCCTATCTCAAACGGTGTTGCTTCACTAGTAACACAAGCCAGTTTTTGTTTGTGATAACGGATATATACCGGACCCTCGATCTGGCTACAAGCCAATACTGCCTTTTTTACCTGCTCATAATCACACGGTGCCAACACCATTAAATTAGGCAATACTCTAGTAATCGCCAAGTCCTCCAAAGCCTGATGAGTTGACCCATCTGCAGCAGCACTAAAACCTGCATGCCCCCCAGCAATCTTCACATTAGCATTGGTATAACAAACCGACACTCTCAACTGATCCCAGTTTCTTCCCGGTGAAAACACTCCATAGCTACAAACAAACGGGGTCTTTCCAGACAAGGCCATCCCAGCCGCCACTCCCATTAAATTTTGCTCAGCCACCCCCAAATCAAAAAACCGCTCCGGAAACTCCTTGCTAAAAAGATTTACCCTAGTACTATCAGCCAAATCCGCCGTCAAGGCTACTACTTGCCCATTCCTTTCTCCTGCCATCACCAACCCTTCTCCAAAACCATCTCTCATCGACTTTAGTTCTGCCTTTCCCAAATCCTTAACTAAATACATCCCAATATTTATTCCCATATCATTTACTTACTCTAATATTACTAATCTCTTCCAAGGCCATCGCCGCTTCTTCCGGCGATGGTGGTTTACCATGCCATTCCGGTAAATTTTCCATAAAACTTACACCTTTACCCGGCACCGTATTTAAAATAATCACCGTCGGCTTATCAACCAACGCCTTACTCATCTTCAAAGCTTCCAGTATCTTTTGTATATCATGTCCATCTACCTCCACCACCCTCAACCCAAAAGACTCAAGTTTCACCCTAAATGGCTCCAAAGGCATCACGTCCTTAGTAAATCCATCTATCTGAATATTATTCCTATCAATCACCAAGGTTAAATTCCCCAAACCAAACTTAGAAGCAGCCATGTATGCCTCCCACACCTGTCCTTCATTTTGTTCACCATCACTCATAAAACAAACCACCCGCCAGTCTTTTTTATCCATCTTTGCCGTCAACGCCATCCCTATCGCCACACTCACCCCTTGCCCTAAAGGCCCACTGGTATTCTCCACTCCAGGCAACTGCTTGTCATTTAAAACAGCAGACTTATGCGGATGTCCTTGCAGCCTTGAACCAATCTTTCTTAAACTAGACAATTCCTCTTTAGGAAAAAATCCAGCCTCCACCAACACCGCATACAAAACCGGACAATAATGTCCAGCAGACAAAACAACCCTATCCCTATCCTCCCATTCTGGCTCATCCGACCGATATTTAATTACATCCCCAAAATAAAGACTGGTAAAAAAATCAGCTGCTCCCAACGCACCAGCTGGGTGTCCCGACCCAGCATCAACCAACATCTTTATTATCATCTCTCTAATCTTATTTGCTTTATCTTGCAACTCCTCAACATTCATACCTTAATTCTACACACAATCTCCTAGTTCCTAAAAGCCTGCTCAATATCCACCTCTTTTTCATCTGACCTATCAGGTGAATGTGCACCTTTCCTAAGTTCTTGCTCATAATGCCACAGAGCTTTCAAAGCATCCTCTGGTGTAGTTACAATTCTATAAACCCGTAAAGCATCTGGTCGAATATGCATCCCCTTAGTAAAAGTCTCCATAATCTTATGCCAAAACTCTCCATATAAAATCAGAGGCTTATGATGACCCACATAAAGCTTAGCTAGTCCCCAAGCCATACCAAACTCCGACACCGTCCCTGTACCTCCGTTAAAAATAATATAAGCATTCCCAAGTTCCAAAAGTTTCAAGGTCCTGTCCAAATACGTATTCATCACAATTTCTTTATCTGCCTTATTCAAAGGGTCTTTTCCTTCAAACGTCTCGATGTGTTTAGGATAAAAAGTAGCCACATACGCCTTTCCTCCGCCCTCATGAGCTCCATCAGTCGCCGCCCGCATCACTCCAGGACCCCCACCATTAACATTCACAATCCCATGCTCAGCCATTATCCTAGTCGTTTCTTTAGTTGACTCGTATAATTCATCCCCTTCCTGAGCATCAGCATAACCTAAAACACTCACCACCTTAATTCTCTTAAAATCACCCACCTCATTTATATCTTTTACCATAACGAAAGTATAACAAATTTTAATGCTCTTCTAGTCTTTGCAATCTCCCTAACTCTTCCACTACGTTTTCCGCTCTAAACAAATGACTCCCTACCGCAAACTCCAGAAGAGCCACCGATCTATTAAGCTCATCTTCTTCTATCTCTTCTGCCCATTCTGCCGCAATGCACTTTTTTATTTTCTCCTCATCTAATCCTCCATCAACCACAATATCAATTGTCTTACTCAATTTTCTCACTTCCTTTATCTTCGCCAAGACTCGGCCATCAAACTCTCTACCTTGAGCTCCTGCCTTCACACTCATCAACAACACCGCATCTAAGTCATTTATATACTCTTCCAACCCATCCAAAGGCGTGTCAACATCATAAGCTAAACCAACCGCCAGTCCTTCAGCCTGAGCATCTCCAATAAAAACTACCTTATCCTCCATCATCTCCACCTGACCAAACACCCTATCTACTCCACCAGCCACACACCGTTTAATCCAATCTTCTGGTTTTTTCACCATTAAATGAACATCAAAAGCCACTACTGTATCAATTTGCCCCAAGTCTTCTGGTCCTATTGTTTTCTCCTCAACAAACTTTCCATCAATTACATCTACCTGCACTCTAGAAACAAGACCCCACACCAAAGACAACTTCTCTTCAAACTCTTTCAAACTTTTCTCTAGTATTGCCGGAATAATTGTTATCATTTTATTAAATTTAATTTAGACAATCGCCCTTTATACTTTTCATCTTCGTTCAATTCTGTTTCTAAAAATATCTCTATCATTTCTTTTACACTCTCCAACTCAACATAGTCTGCAGGAAAAGCCAAGCAATTAATATCATCATCCATTCTTCCCTTTTCTACTGCTTTTGCGTCAAAACCCAAACCACACCTCACTCCACCAAATCTATTAGCAGCTATTACCATTCCAAAACCATTCCTACAAAACAAAAACCCCTTTGTCTTATCAGCTTCTTGCAACTCTTTTACAGCCAAAACCGCAAAATCTATATAGTCATCATCTTGAACTTTTTCCTTAGCTCCCACATCTTTTACCTCATATCCTTTCTCACCCAACCACTCTTTTACATCTTCCTTCATCTGCCATCCACCATGATCTGCCCCCAAAACTATCTTCATAGAACTATCTTATCTCATATCCCATTCTAAATGCCACCTCAAACAACCAACTAACAACATTATTATACGTGTCCGTTAAAAGCAATCCTCCCAACATCACCAATAGCAAACCCGCTATTAAGCTCACTTTACCAATATGTCTATTTAGCACTTTTAGATATCTTGGAGCACTCAAAAGAAACAAAGAAATCACTAAAAAGGGAATAGAAATTCCCAAAGAATAGAAAAGTAATAAAACTGCTCCCTGCCAAACAGTAGCTGTACTAGCAGCCAACACCAATATACTTCCCAACACCACACCCACACAAGGTGTCCAAGACACCCCAAATATCATACCTACCAACAAAGCTTTGGTATGGCCTAATTTGTTCACCCACCTAGGCAGCTTAAATCTTCGTTCCTTCTCCAAGAAAGGTATTCGCAATACTCCAGCAAATTCCAAACCAAATAGAATAATTAATCCTCCACCTATCCGTTGTATCAATTCAGAATTAATCTTTAACCAACCACTCAACCCAGCTGCCGTGGCTCCCATCACTACAAACACTATAGAAAATCCCAATACATAAAGTAAGGTAGATATAAACAAAGTTTTCCTATACTTTTTCATTCCCCCTGTCTTAAGTTTAGACAAACTCACTCCACTTACAAAACTAATAAACGCTGGTACCAAAGGTATTACACAAGGTGCTAAAAAACTCACCAATCCTGCACTAAAAGCTACCCACAAATTAAAAATCTGCATATTCAGCTACTATACAACAAAAGTCATCTCAACCAGAACCAGGATTTGGTAATCTAAACTTGGTTACTCAACCCCTAGTTCCGCCTTCACATCTTCATTCATCATGCCCTGATGCCAAGGCGGATCCCACACCAACTCCACCTCCACCTTACTTACCCCATTAATTTTTCCAACTTTTTCCTTTATCTCAGCCTCAATCACGTCAAACAATGGACAACCCATGCTTGTTAAACTCATTTTAATTTTAACTTTTTTCTTTACAATCTTTACCTCGTAAACAAGCCCCAACCCCGCCAAGCTTACTCCCAACTCGGGGTCGTCAATTTTTTCTAATACCTTCCAGATCTTTTTTTCCATCCTATTTAGCCATTTGTAAATATATTCCCCAAATTGCCAATAAGGTTCCTACTAACAACCATTGCGTACTTGCCAAATACAAATCAGTTCCCAGCATTCCAATTACAGACAAGGTCACTGCCACTACCGAACCATAGATCAAGGCCTGAGATACATCTTTTTTCTGTTTCTTTTTCATCTTTATCACCTCTCTTCTTACTTTCATTTTATCACCCACCATCCCAAAAACAAAAGCAGTGCTCCACCAAACAATCTTAATATCTTTTCGCTTTTATGTCCAAGTTCCTTCATCTCTACAATCCCTCTACCTTTATACACCAACACCAAAACCAAGATCAAAGGTAATACAAACAGTAAGTTGTAGTACAGAAAATATGCCAGAGTCACAATAGGAGCCATTTCAGACCTGGTTAAAACCATTGCTGTACCCACATAAACCGGCAGAGTACATGGTGCAGACATAATCGCAGTTAACCCTCCAACCAAAACAGCTACCGGACCATTTATTTTTTTCATCAACTTCCCAAACCAAATACTTAATTTTTTTGGCATCTCTATCTTGAACAGACTATCTGGCCAGACAACTTCCTTCATCTGCATCAGTCCAAAGAAAAACAAGGCAATACCCAATACATACTTAACTAAACCTATCCAAACACTTCTCTGTAAACCATACGCCAATCTATAAAACACTAAACCTAACAACAAGTATGTCAATACTACTCCAAATAGATAAAACCCACCCAGAATCAATATATTCTTATCTTTTTTCTTTTTACCTCCAAACACCATTAGATACCCCAAAAAGGTTATCATCAATCCCAAAGCACAAGGATTCAAACCGTTCATTAAACCAGTTACCGTTACTAAATATCCTAAAGACTCCATTACTTACTTTCTAGTAATTCTGCAACTCTTGTTAGTACGAAGCTCATTGCCACCTGCTCTCCATCAACAAAAAATGTCGGTGTTCCACCAAGCTTCAGTTCATTTGCCAAAGCACTATCCTTAACAACTTGCTCTTCAACCTCTTTACCATTATATAAATCGCCAAACTCAGCCTCATCCAAATCCAAGTTCCTGGCATATTCCACTGCCATCTCATCAAAATTATTACTTTCAGCCCAAGCTTCTTGTTCATCAAACAACAATCCAATCATTTCCCAACCCTTATCCATTTTCTTAGCCACTTCCGACACCTTAGCTGCCTTCCAGGCATTTTTATGAATAGTCAACAAAGGAAAGTATCTAAACACATAACGCACTCCATCCATCTGTCTAAGTTCTTTCGCCACTACCTCACCCTGCCTACAAGCAGAACACTGCAAATCAGCAAACTCAACCACCGTTATTTGGTAATCTTCTTCTCCTGTTACCCAACCAGCCCCATCAACCAGCTTCTCAATACTTACATTCAACCCCTCTTGTTCTCCTCCAGATCTAGCCAAACCCCAAACCATTACACCCACCAAAACCAGACTTCCAAAAACTGCTCCTAAAACCATCTTCCAATTACTCATCTTTTCATCATATCAAATATTAACCTAGCCATACTTTTCAAAATGTATTTTCTTCTCTTCAACTCCCTTACCAACCAACCTCTTTACACAATCACCAACCATCTCACTACTACCACATACATAAAACTCACAACCACCAACATCTTTCATCTTCTCTATCCAGTCCGTCACCCTACCTTTTTTACCCTGCCAACCTTCACCAGGTTTCGATAGCACCAGTTCAAACTTAAAGTTCTTATACTTCTTCTCTAACTCCTCAAATTCCTTCATCCAAAAAACATCCTTCTCAAACCTCAATCCCCACACCAACTTAACTTCTCCAGCAAACCTTTTGTTTTTCAGCAAATCCTCAATCATTGACCTCAATGGGGCCACTCCACTTCCAGTTGCTACAAACAATAATCCTAATGATGCTTGGTCTTCTATTACAAACCTACCCAACGGCCCCAAAATCTCTACAGTCTCACCCACCTCTAATTTTTCAAAAAACTGGCTGCCTATTCCACCAGGAGACAAGTCAACCAACAAACCTACTCTCTTCCCTCCAGGTGCAGTTGCAATGGAGTAAGCCCTTCTATCTCCTTTTTCATTTACCTTTACACTTATATACTGCCCTGCTTCAAACTCAAACTCCTTCTCAAATTCTAAATCAAACCACCAAAACCCTGACTCCAATCGTTTCTTTTCAACCAACCTAGCTTTCATCTTCCCCACACTCATTTCAATGCCTCTCCAATCGCCATTACTGGCAACATAATACATTTAACTCTACCTGGATTCACCTCTCCCATTAAACTTTCAATTTTTTTCTTGTCCCATTTCTTTACTTCTTCTTGTTTCTTGCCCACAATCTCCTCCATCAACATAGAGGCCGCTGCCGTACTCAAAGCACACCCTACTCCTTTAAAGGCTGCATCCTCCACTACACCATTCTTAATCTTCAGGTAAACCTCTATCATGTCTCCACAAGAAGCATTGGTTTCACTAGCCTCATGAGTTCTATCCGACAACTCCCCGAACTTTCTAGGGTTCTTGTAATGGTCAATTATTTCTTCCTTGTAAAGTTTCATTTAATATCAAATACCTTTAATATTTCCGGAATTTTCTCTATTAAAAAATCTATTTCTTCTTTTGTGTTGTAAACATAGAAAGAAGCTCTTACCGTTGCTCCTTTAGTAAGCTTCTCAGCTAAAGGTTGGGCACAATGAAAACCACTTCTAACCGCAATTCCGAAACTATCCAAAACTTGAGCTGAATCATGGGCATGAACTCCTTTTACATTAAATGTAATTACTCCACCTCTTATCTCACTTTTCTTTGATCCATATACTTCCAAGATTCCTTTTTTTTCAAGTTTCTCAAGTTCACTCAATCCATATTCGAGCAACTCTTTTTCATGTTCTCTCACCTTATCCATTCCCAAGTCCTCCAGATACTCTACTGCCGCACCCAAACCAACTATTCCGGCAATATTTGGTGTTCCTGTTTCAAATTTAGAGGGCAACTTATTCCATTTAGAACCTGTTAACTTAACCTCGCTTATCATGTCTCCTCCGTAAAGCATCGGGCTCATTTTAGAAAGCAACTTAACTTTACCCCACAACACTCCACTTCCAGTTGGTCCCAACATCTTATGTCCGGAAAATACAAAAAAGTCTACACCCATCTCTTTTACGTTAACCGGCATGTGTGGCACGCTCTGACTACCATCCATCAACACCAAAGCTTCGGGTGCCATGCTACGAACTATCTTTACTAGTTCTCTAACATCATTAATACTTCCCAATAAATTGCTTACCTGAGTCAATACCACCAACTTCACTTTCTCATCCAGCAAACTTTTCAAAGCTCCCATCTTAAAATTACTTCCAATCTTAACCACAGTATTCCCCTCAATTTTTAGGCCACCCTCTTCATCAACTTCCACAACCCCTAGCTCACCTCCAGTTTTTTCTACCAAAACTTGCCAGGGTACCAAGTTAGAATGGTGCTCTTGTTCCGTTGTTATTACTTTGTCGCCTTTCTTTAAAAATAACTCACCCCATCCCCTCATTACCAAGTTTATCCCTTCAGATGCATTGCGCACAAATATTACTTCTTCACTCTTGTTAGCTCCTATGAATCCAGCCACTTTATCTCGCGCTTTATCCACCATTTCCGTTGCCTCTTCACTTAGAGTGTGTACTCCCCTATGAATATTTGCATTATGATTTTTATAATAATCTACCATTGAATTAATCACCTGAATTGGTTTCTGGCTAGTAGCCGCATTATCTAAATACACCAATTTTTTACCATTAATTTTTCTTTTCAAAATTGGAAAATCTTCTCTTGTTTTTTTTACATCAAACATAATATTATTTGTATTCATAAAAAATATCGTTGTTTTCAAGCAAGAAGGTCACGGCAACTAGGGCGAGCCGGTCCCCGCTATTAAGTGGGGTCGCCCAGTTAACGTGTGCAGAGAGATTTTGGCGCTGGCCAAAATCAAACGGTTCTTGTCTGAGAATAACATTCTTTTTAGTATTAATCATATTCTTAGATTGTTTTTAATATGCGTTGTTATTCCCAAGCAAAAAAGTGGCGCAGATTAGAGCGAGCTGGACTCTCGGCCAAAGTGCCGGAGTCGCTCAATCGAGCCTTTAGCCTGGCTTTGGCGCTGGCCAAAGAACAGACGGTTTTTGTCAGGGAATAATAATGCATTTAAACGTTCTTTCTATTTTTTATTTTATCAGTAATCGCTTTCAGAAACCCTTTTACAATTAACTCCTCTGCCCTCACACTATCCACACCCCTACTAGACAAATAAAACAACTCTTCTTTATCAATCATACTTACCGTTGCTGCATGAGACGCTCTTACCATATTCGCCTCTATTTCCAATTTGGGCTCCACCACGGCCCAGGACTTACTATCTAATATCAACACCTTCATCTCTAGAAAATCACCTACCTCTTGGGCTTTTTTATCTATCTTTATCATTCCGGAAATCTTTACTCTTGCTCCATTCTTAGCCACCCCTCGTATACTCACCCTACCATTAGTCCTACCTACTCTATGATCCACCACCACATTCAACTCATAATCACCTTTTTCCTCTGCCATCACCAAACCCAACACCTCTACCTCTTCACCCTCCTTTGTTAAAGGCACCAAAACCTCTTTCTTTCCTGGTTTATCTAAAATAACAATTTTTCTATTCATAAGTTAATCTCGTAAGCTTGATACTGATATCCTCCAGCAAAAAGGTCATAGCATCTAGGGTGAGCTGGTCCCCGCCATTGGACGGGGTCGCCCAGTTGTCTATGTGCAGAGAAATTTTAGCGCTGGCCAAAATTAAACGGTTTTTGTCAGAGGACACTAGTATCATATTGTTAAATATCATAATTAACCCACACCCCCTTCCATCTCCATCTCCACTAATTTGTTCATCTCAATTGCATACTCTAAAGGAATCTGTTTCATAATTGGCTCCAGAAACCCATTCACTATCATTGCTTCTGCTTCCTCTGCCTTTACACCTCTACTCATTAAATAGAACAACTGTTCTTCCCCAAGCTTTCCCACAGTTGCCTCATGTTCCAAGCTGGCATCATTCTCCAGAATTTTGTTAGTAGGATAGGTATCCGACCTTGACTTATCATCCAAAATCAAGGCATCACACACTACCTTAGATTTAGCTCCTATAGCCCCCTTAGCTATGTGAACCAGTCCTCGGTAGCTAGATCTCCCTCCATCCTTACTCACCGACTTTGAAATAATCTGGCTAGTAGTTTCTGGAGACAAATGAACCATCTTAGCTCCGGTATCTTGATGTTGTCCTTTTCCAGACCAAGCAATCGACAACATCTCACCCCTAGCCCTTTTTCCTGCCAAAATACATGAAGGATACTTCATAGTTACCTTACTTCCCAAGTTTCCATCTACCCAACGCATCTGACCCTCTTCCTTCACCATAGCTCTCTTAGTCACTAAGTTATATATATTTTTGTACCAATTCTGAACTGTGGTATAGGTTACCTTAGCTCCCTTCTCTACCACCACCTCAACCACTGCTGAGTGTAAGGACCCCGTTGAAAAAGCTGGGGCTGAACAACCCTCAACATAATGAACCTTACTTCCCTCGTCAGCTACAATTAAAGTTCTTTCAAACTGACCTGCTTTTTCACTATTAATCCTAAAATACGCTTGCAAAGGCAAGCCAACTTCTACCCCCTTAGGCACATAAACAAAACTTCCTCCACTCCACACAGCACTATTCAAAGCCGCCAACATATTATCCCCTGAAGGAACCACCTTTCCAAAATGTTTTTTTACCAACTCCGGATACTCAACCAACCCCTCATCCATAGACAAAAACACAATTCCTTTTTTTACCAAACTCTTTTTTAGCGAACCATAAACAACCTCACTATCATACTGAGCTTTCACTCCAGACAACACATCTATCTCAGCCTTCGGTACTCCAATTCTTTCAAACGTATCTTTTACCTCAGCCGGCACATCATCCCAACTTTCCTTTTGCTCTTCTAGCGGCCTAAGATAGTAATGAATATCCTCAAAATCAATCCCAGCTAAATCAGCCCCCCATTTAGGTAAAGACAACTTATTAAAAATTTTCAAAGCTTCAAGTCTCTTCACCAACATCCACTTGGGTTCTTTTTTTTGTTTTGAAATCTCCCGTACCAACTTCTCATCTAAACCTTTTCCAGACCTGTAAGCATACTTAAAACTGCTCATAGATCTTTATAGCCTTTTTTCTCCAAACTCTTCACAATCTCTTTACCTCCAGAAATCACAATCTTTCCTTTTTTCATTACTAGTACCTTGTCAGGCTTCAGGTAATCCAAAATCCTTTGGTAGTGAGTAATCACCAACACACCTACTCCTTTAGAAGAAGCCTCTTTGGCTCTCTCAGCCACTATCTTCAAAGCATCAATATCCAGCCCTGAATCCGTCTCATCCAATATTGCATATTTGGGTTTCAAAATACTCATCTGCAACATCTCCATTTTTTTCTTTTCTCCACCACTAAAACCATCATTCAAACTTCTTACCAACAACTCCTTATCAATACCCATATTTTTAGCTTCTTCTTCAATCTTTTTCTTTAACTCTAAAGCCGAAACATTCTTTCCTCTTGATCTTAAGGCAGTTAATAAAATTTCCTTTATGTTCACTCCATCTATCGCCATTGGGTACTGAAACGCCAGAAACAAACCCAGTTTAGCTCTCTCATCTGTTTTCTTCTTAAACAAATCCTCACCATCCAACTCAGCCACACCTTCAGCTTCATATTTTGGATGACCCATTAAAGCATACGCCAAACTAGACTTTCCAGACCCATTTGGCCCCATTAAGGCAACCACCTCACCCACCTTTATATCAAAACTCACTCCTTTAAGAATCTCTTTTCCTTCAATCTTTACCAATAAATCCTTAATCTTCAAAGCCATATTAATTATCAACTATTAACAAACCAACTCCATGAAACTCTTCTTCTACTAGTGAAAGATTATCAAATCTAGCCCGCAGCCAGCCTGCGATGTGAGGACTGGCATTTGGTAATCTGAAACTAAAAATCAAACGATTCTGCAAAGGGACAGAGTAATAAGTTGCCCTGTTTTGGCGCAGGCCAAAAATAGGGTGTTTTTGTCTGGGAATAATAATATGTCTAAACATTATTATTAATTTAACAAATCAATTAATGTATAGCTTTCAAGCATCTCCCCAATCTCATCTGCAAAGCCTGCCATAAAACTCTTTTGGTTACATTTTTTACTAGCTTCACAATCATCACAATCAACCGGCAAAACCTCTCCCTCTACCACCTCCAAGGCTTCCTTTACCGTCACTTCTCCCGGTTCCTTCAAAAGTGAGTACCCTCCACCCTTACCTTCTTTAGACTTTAAAACTCCTCCAACCACCAAATCCTTAGCAATTTGAGCCATAAAAGCCTTAGGCATTCCTTCTGCTTTCATATCAGACAAACTTACTCTTTCTCCTTTGGTTTTTTTGGCCAAAAGGGCCAAGAGTGCCAAAGCATAGTCTGCTCTTTTGGTTAGTTTAAATAAGCTCATACGTAGAGTATTTTACTCTACGTTACGTCTTAAAACAACCCCATTTGCGTCTCAGTTTCTGGTTCTTCTTTCAAATAAGAAAAGTCTACCTCCATCTCTCTTAACTCATTCCATCTATCCATATACTTTAGCTTTTTGTTCTCCAACCCAAAATCATACACATCTTTAGTTACCTCCACATCCATCTCACAATACTTCTGCAAAAGGTTCAAGCTTTTTTCATCTCCAGCCTTCCACCATTCCACTGCCTGTGTCCCTACCCCACTCTTGGTTTTACTTAAAGTCTCTTTGGCAATTGCATCCAAACTCAACCTATGACCTAAAACCTTTTTTACCTCGTCCATAATATCAAAGTGATTAAGCTTACCAAAATCACCCTTGTAAAGAGGTTGTAAAGCCGGCACATCAAATCCTAAAGAATTAAAACCAATAATCCTATCTGCTTCCTCAAACCAAGGCCACATTCCCCCTATTCTAGGTTCTCGTTTAGCCTCATCTATCCAAAAACTCTTCATGGCTCCACTAATCTCCCTATTATTCTCGTCCAACTCTCTCCTATACACACTTACAACCGACACCAACAGCTTGCCTGGGTCTCGCTCCGCTATTTCCTCAAACAACTTCTGTGTTTCTACATCAAAGATTACCTCAATCATAATCCACTCATTAAACCATAAATATAATAGTAAAACTACCTCTTGACAATACACATAAATATGTTAGTATGTATATATGAGTCAAATAATCAGAACTACTATTACAATACCAGAACAACTCTTGTATGAGGCCAAAATATACGCCATCAATAAAAAAACCAACTTAAGTCAATTAATTAGATCTCTTCTCTCTCAAAAACTTCTCACTTCCTCTAAGCCGAAATCTCTACAAAAATTGGCTGGAACTCTAAATCTTGAAAATAAAGAACCACCCACTAGACAACAACTATACAGCTAATGCCAAAAATAATTTGGGCTATAGACACCAACATATTAGTTTATTTGCTCAATGCCAACTCTTCTCAACATACACTAGCTCAAAACATAATTCAGAAGGCCAAAAAAGAAAATATATCAATTGTCATTACTCAGCAAAACATCATTGAGCTCGTCCAGACCTTAACCAAGTACTACTCTGTTCCCTTAAAAGAAGCCAGCGAAAAGTCCAAACAGATAATCAAGTCTGTCAATCAGGTTTTACACCCACACACCACAACTCTAACTACCTATCTCAAACTATGTAAGCAAAACCATAAACCAAAATCACACTTCGATCTCTATTTGGCCTCAACACTTTTAAGCAATCAGGCAAACATTTTCATAACCAACAATCCAAAAGATTTTACTAACATTATGGATCTTAAAACAATTCCACTTTCCAACTTCTAAACCTCAAGGGTATCTCCCAACCCAGGCTTTTCTATCCCAACTTTATGTATTTTTAATATCTCTTTACTTAAAGCTTCTCTCGGCCCATCTTCTCCATGCGTTAAGATCACCTTACTCACTCCTTTTATCTCGGTCAGCCAATCAAGCAACTGTCTTTGGTCAGCATGCGCACTCATAGAATGAAGTTGTCTTACACTAGCCTTCACATCTATATCCACCCGGTCAATATTTACTAATCTTTCTCCATCTACAATCTTTCTACCCAATGTTCCCATAGCCTGATAACCTACCATCAGCAACCTAGTACTAGCCTGAGATAAATACTCCTTCGCATGCCCCATTATTCTTCCACCACTCATCATTCCACTCCCAGCCACAATTATCTTTGGGTTTTTATCCTTTCTAATTATCTTCTTTTCCCAAGCCTGTCTGGTTACCACCAGTCCGGGAAAATCAAATGGGTCATCCTTTTTAGCATGGCCAGTCAACTCACCTCCATACTCCTGCCTATACTTACCAAAAATATGAGTTGCCTCTATTGCCATTGGGCTATCAAAATACACCTTCATATTATTTGGTAAACCACCCTCTCTTTGAATATGATCCAGCAAGTGTAGTATTCTTTGAGACCTCTGAATCGAAAACACCGGCAGTAACAACACTCCTCTACTTTCAACTACTTCATCAATTACTTCTTTTAAGATCTTTTTCTCATCTTCCATCCCATGCAACCTATTCCCATAGGTAGACTCCAACACCACCACATCAGCCTTTTCTGGTGCTTCTGGTGGTTTAATTAAGGGTGATTCTCCTGTTCCAATATCCCCACTAAATACAACAGACTTACCCTTCTCCTCCACCAACACACTTGCCGCTCCCAAAATATGACCAGCCCTCAAAAAACTTATCTTAAAATCTCCCAATGTCTTTTCCTCACCTATATTAAAAATCTCTATCTGGCTCAAAAGCTGAGCTACTTCTTCCTCTCCAAACATTCTCTCTCTATTATCTTCTCTCGCAATCTTTACCGTATCATGCAAAGACAACTCCACTAGATCACGAGTAGCCGCCGTCATATACACCTTGCCTTTGTATCCCATCTTTACCAACAAAGGCAATCTGCCACCATGATCCAAATGAGCATGGGTTACCAACACTCCTTCAATATTCTCAACATCAATCTCCGGCATATTAGCATTTAGCTCTCTACTATTAAGCCCTTGAAACATTCCCATATCTACTACCAACCCACCTCTATCTCCTTGTAACCAGTAACAAGACCCAGTTACTATTCCACCCGCCGCCCCCAAAAATTTTATTTTCATATCTTTATTCTACCCCAAAAGGTCCGACCCTAAAAGGAATCCTCGATCCGAAGGGTCGGGACGGGCCCATTGGCCAAAAAGCCAAAGGAGGGTCGCACCCTAGCAAAACAAAGCACACCAACACACAGTTTTTTTACTACCCTCCAAGGCTTTCTTAAAAATCAAATCTTGGCTCTCTTGGTTTGGCAATATTACACACCATTTCTCTACCTAAAATCTCCATCCCATTTACAGCCAGAACTGCTTTTTCAGCGTCAGCTAAGTTCTTCATTGTTACAAAACCAAAACCCCTACTTCTCTCCTTATTGTCCGACTCCATCATTACTACCGAGTCTACAATTTCACCATACTCAGAAAAAAGCTTAAACAACTCAGGTGTCCGCATAGAATATGGCAAATTACCCACATACAAACGCGTTCCTGTATTTCCATTACTAGAATCCATCTCTTAATTCACCCCGCTTTCTTATTACAAGTTAAATTATATATATCAACTAGAAATTATATCACAGAGACTTTCTTCCTGATACAATACTTGCTATGAACAACTCAATTGAAAAACGCCGCTACTGGGACTCACCCGTCAAGGCAATTCTTTCCATACTTCTCTTAAGCTTTGTTCTCTTAACCGCCATTTCTGTTCTACCCCTAACCTTAAAGCAAGTAAAAAGTAATCAAGAAACACGCTCCCAAGCTAGTACCATCTTCACCACTCCTCTAATCACTCCCATTTCGTCAGATCAGGTAGTTGTTTCATTCTCTACCAAGATTCCTGTTACCAGCCAACTAAGTCTTATCTCTACTTCAGAAAAACAAACTCTATCTATATCACCAGACCCTCAAACCTCTCACGCCATTACCTTAAAGAGTCTAAATGAACAAACCAACTACACCTTCAACCTTACTCTAACTCCCGTCAACCAAGACCCAATTATCACTAGTGATATCAACTTCACTACTCCCTAAGATATTGTTTTAGACACCTTGACTTCCTTAGGTGTCACCACATACTCTGCATAATCAGTCCCCAAAGGATTCTCTTGTACCAACACATCCACTAACTCTAATTTCTCAAAATAATACCTAATCATCTTCATACTGTTTCCATGGCAAGAAATAGCTACATTCTCTCCAGTTTTCCGTATTCGCTTCACCAACTGATTACAAAATTCGAACACTCGTTTCTTTACCATCTTCATGCTCTCTCCTTTTGGAGGAGCAAAATCATAAAACCTTCTATACTTCACCGCCTTTACCGGATCAGTCTCCAATATCTTTGCCTTACTGGTTCCAGACAAATTCCCATAATCTCTTTCAATTATCCTATCATCCACCTCAAACTTAACCTTCTTGCCTTTAAAAGCAATCTTGGCAGTATCTTTAGACCTACTTAAGCTAGAAGTAATACACACATCAATCTTTTTTAATTTTAGTTTTCCCGTCAGTATCCCCGCCTGCTTCTTCCCTTCCTTAGTTATCTTAGAATCTCGTCTGCCACAAAATATCAAATTTCTATTATCAAACGTCTCACCATGTCTAAACACATAAATCTCTGGGTACTTCCCACTTTCAATTTTAGGTAGCTTCTTTTTAGTCCCTCCAGGAGATATCAAAGACTTCAAGGCCGCAACCGTTAACCTTATTGCTTCATCCGTATTCATAACCTCATTTTACATCAAAACAAACCAAATGCAGTTTCTTCTACTCGGCAATCCTTAATTTAGATCATCATAATTTTAAGGTAAACTAGATACATGTCTTCTTTAAGAAACCTACCCTCTCCTCCTTCCTTAAAAAAACTCATTGGTCCTAGTTTCATTCTCTTAGGTTTAGGTTTGGGTAGCGGTGAAATCATTCTCTGGCCTCTTCTGACCTCCACCCACGGTTTGGGCTTGGTCTGGGGCATGGTCTTGGGTATCACCATTCAGTTCTTCATCAACATGGAAATAGAACGCTACGCCCTAATCTACGGAGAAAGCGTTTTTGTCGGCTTCCAAAAACTACTAAGATGGCTACCAGTCTGGTTCATCTTTTCCACCTTCATAAGTTTTGGTTGGCCAGGCATTGGCTTAGCTGGGGCCACCGCCATTGGCCATATTTTTAACATCAACAATCCTCAGATAATAGCTACCATTATCTTCATAGCCATCGGCTTAATCCTTTCCTTCGGTAAAAGCATCTACAAAACTACAGAGACACTACAAAGATACCTCATTATGGTTGGAGTCCCTTTTATAATCATTCTCACCCTCTATCTTTCAAACTCTCAAGACCTAACCGAACTTGCCACAGGTTTAATTGGTCAAGGCAACGGCTATCTATTTCTCCCGGCTGGCATATCCCTTGGCACCTTCCTAGGCGCTCTAGCCTACTCTGGCGCTGGCGGTAACCTAAATCTAGCCCAATCCTTCTATATCAGAGACAAAGGCTATGGTATGGGGAAATACGCCGATAAAATCACCAACATCAGATCAACCAAAAACATTTCACTTACTGGCACCACCTTCCCTTTAACCAGTAAAAATTTAAACAGATACCACAGTTGGTGGAAGAAAATAAATCAAGAACACTTCATAGTCTTTTGGTTCCTGGGGCTACTAACTATGCTCACACTTGGCCTTCTAGCCTACGTCACCGCCGGTGAAAGTAGCAACAATCATGAAGGCCTAAACTTTCTCTTCAACCAAGCCTCTGCTATTAGCCGAAGAACCTTCCCTGTAGTCGGCTCGGCCTTCTTGGGAATTACTGGCTTAATGCTCCTATCTACCCAGCTAGGAATCCTAGACTCTACCAGCAGAATCATTACCGAAAACACCCATCTTCTTAAGAAAAAACCAGGCAACCTAAGCAAAACCTACTTCTTAGCTCTCTGGTTACAGATAGCCTTCGGCATTGCCGTTTTTTCTTTAGGCTTCAACCAACCCCAACAACTAATCATCTTGGGAGCCATTCTTAATGCCTTTGCCATGTTCATCTACACCGGTATCCTCCTCTACTTAAACAACTTCAAGCTTCCTAAACCTTTAAGACCGAATCTAGCTAGAAACCTTGTTCTTATCTTAGCCTTTCTCTTCCTTGGCTACTTCTGCCTCCAAGTCCTCTTCCACCAATTAAGGTAAATCAAGGTTGTTGAGTCTGGCCCGCAGCCAGCCTGCGATGTGAGGACCAGCACTCAGTGGCCTTGACTTAAATCAAAGCACAATAACCAATATAATATCCTCATGAATGTAAAAATTGAACCCTCCTGGGAAAAAGTCTTGTCAAAAGAATTTAAAAAACCCTACTTCAAAAGCCTAACCAACTTTGTTAAAAAAGAATACAACTCTCAAACTATCTACCCACCAGCCAAACTAATTTTCAACGCTTTCAACTCCACTCCCTTTGACCAAGTTAAAGTAGTTATCCTAGGGCAGGATCCATATCACAATCCAGACCAAGCCCACGGTCTTTCATTCTCTGTTCTACCTCCCACCAAGGTTCCTCCATCGCTTCGAAACATCTACAAAGAAATAAAAACTGATATTGGTGACACAGCCAATACTTCAGGTGACCTAACCCACTGGGCCAAGCAAGGAGTCTTGCTTCTAAACGCCACTCTAACAGTTAGAGCCCACCAAGCCAATTCCCACCAAAAACAAGGCTGGGAAGACTTCACCAACACCGTTATCAAAACCATTTCCAACCAAAGAAAGGGGGTAGTCTTTCTCCTCTGGGGTAACTACGCCAAACGAAAAAATACCCTTATTGATCACCAAAAACACTTAATCTTAGAGGCACCCCACCCCTCTCCCTTCTCAGCCTACTCTGGATTTTTTGGTTGCCAACACTTCTCCCAAGCCAATACTTATTTAGCCTCAAACGGCCAAAAAGAAATCAACTGGTAAGCTTACTCAAATAAAACCATCCAGACTCCCAATCTTCCCAAAACCAATACTATCTGGAATTAGTTTTTTAGTCTCACCCATCACCGCCGGTGCAATCATATACTCTCTCCACTTATCATTTACTTTATCCATCGCCAGCACCAGTTGGTCTTTGTTCTTATTTTTTTCAAACAAGTTTAACTGTACAGATTTTGACTCAGTCAAATTAAAATAGCTAATCATCAACTTGGCCACCGGCTCCTGCTTAAACGATCCTTTCATCAGATTAATGATTCTTTTATAAATATCTCTTGAATCATCCAAACTTTCCTTTAAAGTTATTCTCTTATGCCAGAAACTCCTATCTTTATACAAAACTCCCAAATACAAACCTCTTGTTTTATGCCCTGCTTGTCTCATTTGTCTACCCACTTTCTCAACCATCTTGCATAAAATTGGAGATAGTCCTTCCAAATTTTTAAACTGTTTAGGTAAAGAGTACATACTCCCAAAACTTTTTCTACCAAATTCAACGTCGTCAACCTCCCACCCTCTAAGTCTCATAAACCAATGATAAGCAGATATCGACTTAAAAACAGTCTTTAGTTTTTCCATTCTTGCATCATAGAAATCAGTTACTTTATATATTCCCAGCATATTTAACTTGAGTTTCCAACCTTTATTTATTCCATGCAAATCACTTAACTTAAGGCCAGAGTACACTCGCCGATAGTTTTTATAGTTAATCTCTTCCAAACCATCTGGTTTACGTAAGTTAGATGCTTGTTTAGCCAAAAATCTATTAGGACCAATTCCAATCGATACCGTTAACCACTCTCCAATCTCATCTCTTATTCTCCTCTTTATTTCTTTCCCTAAGCAATACATACCTTTCTCATATGCCGGGTACCCCGCCATGTCTAATACAAACTCATCAATCGATTTAGCTACCACTTCTTGGGTATACTCCAACAACAAATTTTTTAATCTCAAGTGAACATTTCTATACTTGTCTGGATCAGGAGACAAAACTATCAAGTCAGGGCAAATAGTCTTCCCTTCTCTAACCCTCATCCCCAGCTTGATCCCTTTAAGTTTTGCTTCTACAGAAGGTGCCACTATACACCCAGACGGAGTTGTGTAAGCAGCCACCGCCACCGGCTTTTCTCTAATCAAAGGGTTGGCCTGCTGTTCTATCCTAGCAAAACAAGAGTTAAAATCTATATGCATTCTAGTTGATACAGCTTTATTGAATCTCCAATCACTCTTATAAACCATCACCCACCTCCTTTAATTTCCATTGCAAATTAACAGAATTAAACTCCAATCTAAAAAACAAATCACCTGCCACTACCGAAAAAACATGTATCAAACTCTCACCACTCTTAAATGTATGATGTAGACCAACCTCATTAACTTTATATGTCCTACTCTTCCAAACAACCTTCACCAAAACAGTCTTTTTTTTATTAGCATCAAAATACCAAACCACCGAGACTAATTCATCAATCTTCATCACCATTAACCGAATATATCCCGAACACGCTCTTTAGTCAACCCTCACTAAACTCAACTATCTCAATGATGTGGTACAACATTCAAAGTCGCATACATTACTAAAACCCCAAGTAGGAGCACTAAAACTGTCTTCTTTTTAGACGATCCTTCACTGGCATGTGGTAAAAAGTCACTAGCTCCAAGATACAAAAACATTCCAGCAGCAACCGCCAACAAGTTTCCAACTACAGCTCTATCTAAGTTCATAAAATACACCATCAAAGCACCCACAACAGTAAACAAAGAAGACAAAAGGTTAACCATTAAAATCTTTCTTTTTTTCCAACCCGCCTTCAACAATATTCCAAAGTCCCCTATCTCATGAGGCACTTCATGCAACAAGGTCGACATAGCCGCTACCAATCCCAAGCCAGGACTAACTAAGTAAGATGCTGCAATTGCTACTCCATCAATGAAATTATGAAGTGTGTCTCCCACTATCACCAAAGGTATAGAGGTAGAACAACCATCTCCTTCACCATGATCGTGATCATGGTGATGCAACTCACAGGCAAACTGCTCAAATAGATACGCTCCAAAGAAAGTAATTAAAACAATTAAAAATCCTCTCTCTCCAATTTCATGAACTACTTCTGGAAGCAAACCAATCAAAGATACAGTTATTAAAACTCCAGCCGCAAAGGGTATGGAATACTTAGTCAGAACTCTCGACCATTTCTTATTAAACAGAAATATAAACCCACCTACCAAAGCTACAGTTCCTCCCAACAACGAAAGCAATACTATATTAATCAAATCACTCATGACCATATAATACCACTCTCTCCCCAACTTCAACAAAATCCCTACCCAAACGTTTTGGTTTCACTCCATCATAAAAGTGTCTCATCATCGGTCGTCGTTTCATCAATCCTTCATTTAAACCCATCCTATCAAACAACAAACCAGCCACCAACAATGTCAATACAAAAATCACTACCAGTAAGTTAAAGTTCTTCTTATAAGAAAAATCATATTTCTTTAACAAATCAACTCCTGCAATCATCCCTAATAAAGACAGGATTAGCCCCCACCAAGGAAACCGAGACATCATCATAGAAAACTTCCAACCAATCATTGGACCTTGCGCTCGCAAAGCAAAAAACACTAAATTCAACAAGAACATTACCCCCACACTCAAGATCACCAAGCTCACAAAAAGCAGACCAGAACCAGCCACAAAGTACCATTTAGGCTTCATCCGAACTCCTTCAAGCTTAATTCTCTTCATCATATTTTCTGGTGTTATCTTATTTTTCTTTTTTTGCATAGTCTTTTCATTAATAACTTACCTCTATTAATTCTAGTCCCCACCGTTCCTATAGGCATACGCAATATATCACCTATCTCCTTGTATGATTTTTCTTCTAAGTAATGCAAACCCAATGGTTCTCGATACTTTAAAGAAATCTCATCAAGACACATCTTAATCATCCGCCTAAACTCCTTCTCACCGTACTCATCCTCAACACTCACCCCAGAGTCTTTATCAAACCCTTCAGGCATTGCTATCTCTTTTTTATATTTCTTCAACATATTCATAGCTTCATTGTGAGTAATTCTATAAATCCAGCTAGAAAACTTCTTCTTTACATTAAAACCATTCAAGTTAACATAAGTCTTAATAAATGTATTTTGTACAACATCTGCTGCCCTTTCTTCATTTTTTGTTAAGTAGGTTGCATATCTTAGCAACTTTTCCTGATACCTCTTTATAATCTCTGCATAAAACTCCTTCTCATCACTTCTAACCATCTCCACTACTTCTTCATCAGAATGCTTTAATAAGTTTTTCATTTATATAATTTTATAACAACTCCATTCCCCCAACCCAAGGTTGGGGGAAGATCTGCTCTGAGGCAAGTTACTCTTGGCAACCTTTACCCATTCTACCGCGACCCTGTCCTGCACCGTTATGCAAACCTAAACCTAGCTCTTCTCTTATCTGTCTAGCCTCATCTATCTTACCTTCTTCGGCAAGCTCGTGAGCCTCAACAAATCTTGAAAAGTTATCTTCATTCACTATATCTAAAACTCTTCCTCTGCCTTGCATCATTTCCTTCCAAGCATTGAAGTCTCTATTCTCAAAAATCGTCTCCATTGCTTCGTGACGCTCCTCAGAGTACTCTGGACCTTTTACGGCCGGATTCCCTCTATAAGCACTAACCGTTCCTGAAAGAACCGATAATCCACTTAGTAACAAAACTCCTGCTCCCAATATTATTGCTGTTTTTTTCATTTTGTTCTCACCTCCATTCAAAACTATTTACTAACTACCTTTAATACAACCAAACTACTAACTTTCTTTCAAATGGTAACATCTATCTAATGACCTACAAATCTCTCACTTTAACCACTCTCTTACTTCTAGTCTTAGACCAAGGTACAAAAAAATACATCATCACTCAAAATTTTCCTCATCAACAAAACCCCAGCCTCTTTTTTTTAAACACACCCCTTCCTTTTCTAGTTGCTCTCTCCGCCATTTTTCTATTCATTCTATTTATCTGGCTCATCAAAACCGCAAAACAAAAAAACCACTCTCTTACCATTGCCTTATCACTAATATTTATAGGCGGTCTAAGCAACTTCTACAACCGACTTATATCAGGCTATGTAATAGACTGGATCTTCCTCCCCCTTTTTCCCTTCTCAGTTCTAAATCTCGCCGACCTTTACATTACAACCGGACTCCTTCTTGCTTTTTTTCCACTAAAAAACCAGAACAAACATCGCTTTCAACACTCTGGTAAAATTAAAATATGAACACAAAAAAAATACTTGCCATTCTAACCATTAGCCTCTTCCTCGCAGGTTGCACCAAAAAAATTCCAGGCACAACCATAGAGAAAAAAGCCGGTGAAAGCGAAAAGACCTTTACTGGGAAAATGAAAGCTGCTGTGGCTCTAGGAGTTCCTTTTAAATGCACCTACAAAAACAATGAGGTTGAAAGTACAGGCTACATTAAAGGAAAGAAATACTACACCGAAATGATCACTCCAAACGGCCAAAACACCTTCATCATCATGAAAGACAACTGCATGTGGACATGGGCAACAGGAGTAGATCAAGGAACCAAGATGTGTTTTGAAGAAGATATCTGGGACATGGAAGATCAAATGGAAGGTCAGTCAGAAACTTCCAACGACATGGAGTATAGCTGTACCGGAGCAGTCATAAGCGACTCTCGCTTTGACCTACCTTCAAACATAAACTTCCTTGACCTAAAGGAACAAATGGGTGCATATCAACAATAATATTAATTATTTAATAAAACCACTATGGCAAAAAAAGCAAAGGCTAAGAAGCTAGATCTTGCAAGTTTAGAAACAACTTTAGAAGACGTATTTGTTGGCAAGGCTCCGGCTCTTCCTAAGAACATTAAAGAAGTAATCGTTACTTACGGACCTTGGGTAATCCTAATATCTCTAATTGCCTCTATTCCCTCACTACTAGCTCTTTTAGGCTTAGGAACAGTCACCATGCCTTTCGGCTACTGGGGTGGCATGAGATACGCTCGACATTTTGGTACCAGCACCATCTTCCTCTTCGCCATCACCCTACTAAACGCCATTGCCCTACCTGGTCTATTTAAGCGCCAAAAACAAGCTTGGAAACTACTTTTCTACTCCTCACTAGTAGCCTTTATCCAAAACCTCTTAAGCCTTAACCTTGGTAGCTTAGTCATAGGTTCAGCCTTAAGTTGGTACATTCTCTTCCAAATCAAGTCTTCTTTCAATAAATAACTCTCCTCACAAATACTTCTTAAACACTTCCTAGCTACCTTACCTTACCGATTTTTTGACAATATTAACCAGGCTCCCACACCCATAATTCCCAAAGACATCCAAATCACACTTTGAGGAAACAAGTAGGTAAGTAAATAACCACCTATCAATGGCCCCACAATCTGGGCCAAACTACCTAAAGAATTTGTTAATCCGATTATCGCTCCTTGTTCTTTCCCACTCACGCCCCTAGATATATTCCCCATCATTAACGGCCTAATTACCCCACTACCAAAGGCAAATAAAGACAAGGTAATTCCTAATTCCCAAAGACTTCCATTTCCTAAAAACCCAACCAATCCTAGCATGGTTGCCAACACTCCCCAAGTCTGCAACCTCTTCTCTCCCCACTTATCTATCATTTTAGAAATAAGCACTCCTCTAAAAATAATAGTCACCAACCCTACATAGGCCAGCATCCAACCAATATCTCTAGCATCAAAGCCCCATCTTCTGTCTGTATACAAAGCCAGGTTGCTCGTCCACACCACATGAGTCAACAGATAAGCCAAAAAACCCAACAACAAACGTCTTATCTTTTTATCTTGCAAATACTTTCTAAAAACCGCCAAATCAACTATCTTGAAATCAGCTTTCATCACCTGTTTCTTCACCGTCTCTTTCAAGAAGAATATAGTCAAAAATATAGTCAACAAAGACACTCCTGCAGCTGCCCAAGCCGGAACATCATAACCAAAAGTAGACAGGAATCCGCCCACGGCCGGTCCAATTAAAAATCCAATTCCAAAAGCCATGCCACTGATACCAAAGGCTTTGCTCCTATCCTTTTTAGAAGACACATCACTAATATATGCTTGGGCTACAGCAAAGTTACTCCCCAACATTCCATCCACCATCCTAGATAAAAATATCATCCACAAACTAGTCGCCTTAGCCAAAATCACAAAACTTACTAACGTAGAAATCTGAGAAGCAATTAGCAAAGGCTTTCTCCCCCAGTAGTCAGACAGTCTTCCCAACAAAGGAGCAGACACAAATTGAAACAAAGAAAACAAGCTCATTATAGAAGCTACTACTAAAGGGCTAGCTCCAAAGTCTTGGGCATAAAAAGGCAGTAAAGGTAAAATCAAAGAAAATCCCAATACTTCTGTAATCTGAATCAATAAAATAATCAACAAACTTCTACTCAATTTCATACTCAAGGAATTATACTCTCACAACACTCTCATCTCGACTTCTTGTACCAGTTGTAGGTCAACCTATGCATAGACCCTAAGGCAGCCACCATAAACACACCTTTCACTAGAGAAACAAAAGGAGAAGCAATTGCTCCTAACAACCCTATGGTTACTGCTCCTACTACCACCGCTCTCCAATCGACTATGTACTTACTTTCCTTTCCTTTAAAGATCTTTAATACCCAAGTACCCAAGGCAATACTAGCCAAAGGTGTAGCTAAAGTAAGAAGCAGGGTGTAAACAGTCATCATCACCCCTCCTACCCACCAACCAACCAAGGTAATAAACATTACTACCGCCAATATAGGCAGCACAACCAAGGTTAAAAACCCATTACCCAAGCTTGGGCCAAACTTAGTTAGGGAGTGTTTAACCACTACCTTAACCCACTTCCCAAAGAAGTAGACCAACACCAACCCAGCTACTAAAGATGTCACCAAGCCACCCATTCGTTTAACTTGACCAAGTTTCTTCATCGCTGGCTTGTAGTCATAGCCATTACCAGCCATGTTTACTTGCTTCCTACCAATCTTCTTGTACTCTACTTCACCTACTACCACTGCACCTTCATTAATCTTAGCTTCTTGATAAGACTTGTATGTAAGTCCTCCATCAAGCTTTGCTTTCTCACCCAAGCTCAAAGAATCAGTTTCAGCCGTTACTTTACCTCCAACCTCACCGTTTAAGGTTGCTTCCCCTGCTCCCAACATCACATTTCCTTTTACCGAACCCAATACACTTACCACTCCACCACCAATCAACAAATCTTCTCCAATACTAGCCGTCTCAGAAATCATAATATTTCCTCCACCAACAAACACATCATCAGCTACCCTACCTTCAATAATTACGGTTCCTCCACCTGCATGGATACTTCCACCTACATCTCCACGAATAGTTACATTCCCACCACCAACAAAAATATCATTCTCTACATCACCATCCACAACTATTGAATTACCACCTAAATAAAGACTCTTCTCTACATCTGCCTTTATACTTACAATATTTCCTCCTGTATATAAGTTCTTTACCTTTTCATCAGCCGACACAGTCAAATTCCCACTATCATCAGCCATAAAAAAATCAGCCGCCCAAACACTACCACTTACTCCAAGAATCATTACCACAGCTAATAGACCACCAACAATTTTTTTTATCATACCTTCACTATATCAACAAGCACCCAGTCAAAACAAGCTCTTCTTAATCTATAAAGGTTAAGGCCACACCTTTCTTCCCTGCTCTACCGGTTCTACCTATTCTATGCACATAGTCATCATATGTCTCTGGCACATCAAAGTTAATTACGTGAGTTATGTCCTCAACGTCAATTCCTCTAGAGGCTACGTCTGTAGCTAGCAACACCTGAACTTCATCATTTTTTAACATTCGTAAAGCTCTTTGTCTCTGTCCCTGACTCTTATTACCGTGAATTGCAGCTGCCTTGAAGCCTCTACCAGTTAAGTTTATTTCTAGTTTGTTCACCCCCCACTTGGTTCTACCAAAAACTAGTACTTTTCTAAACTCTTCTCTAATAAGTAGTTGGTGAAGAAGCTCCACCTTGTCTCTACCTTTAGTTCTAATAATATCTTGATCAACATTTTTAGCAGTTGATCCGGTTGTAACCTGCACCATTACTGGATTAACCAAAAAGGTTTGCATTACTTGCTTTATCTTTTCCGGCATTGTGGCTGAAAAGAAAAGAGACTGGCGTTCTTGAGGTAGGAAAGAGATAATTTCTCTAATATCATGGATAAATCCCATGTCTAGCATTCTGTCAACCTCATCTAGCACCACATTCTCAAACTGTCTCAAGTCTAGCCTTCTTCTGCTCTCCAAATCTTTAATTCTTCCTGGAGTACCAATTACAAAATTAGGATTACGTGACAACTCTCTAAACTGAACATTTATAGAAGCTCCACCAATACACAATGTAGAGTACATATTCATACCTCTACTAAACAACTTAAATTCATCTTGAATCTGTGCAGCTAATTCACGAGTAGGAGTTACAATTAAAACTCTTTGATTTCTGTTATTAGCTACCTTGGTAATTAGCGGCAATAAAAAGGCTGCTGTTTTACCAGTTCCTGTATTAGCAATTCCCACCAAATCTCTACCCTCCAAAATGGCCGGTATTGACTTATCTTGAATAGGAGTAGGTGTATCATAACCACGACTTAATATATTATTCTTTACCATTTCATCTAAAGAAAAATCTGCAAAGCTATTCTCAGACTCGTATACAGACTCAGCCACGTCCACAGCTTTCTTTACAAACATCAAAGGATTTAAAAATATACCTTTGTTCTGAAATCTACCTCTGTTATTAGACCTACCGCCTCGGTATCCACCACGAGAGTTGCCACGGGAATTACCTCGGTTTCCTTGCCCACCACCTCTATTTTGCCCGCCAAAACCACGGGAATTACCACGTTTAAAGTTATTCATTTTATTTATTTATATATTAATCGCCTCAAAAAGGGGAGACGATTGAAAAAAGGGGAAAGTATTAATACTTAAAATCCAAATTCACCGACTCAAATCAGTACCTACTGATCAACATTTAAAGCTAACCAAGAGAGTATAGCACGCTCTACTACCACTGTCAACCTATAAGTTCACTCACCTATTCAAAACACACCCCAATCATTTTACATTTCTCAAAAATACCTACTTTGTTTATTTTGCTTTTGAAGCAGCTTTCTTAGCCTTCTTTGTTTTAGGCTTAGCTTTAGATTTAATAGCCGGCTTAGAAGCCTTTTTTGGTTTCTTTGATTTAGCCTTTACTTTTACCTCTATTTTAGACTTATTAGTTTTTTTTGATTTGGAACTGGCTAAGTCAGCCTCACTTTTCTTAAGAGAAGCCACCATATCTGCTACTCCACCAGACTTCTTCTTTGCTGGTTTTACTTCATTCTTAGCCAATAAAGAAATAATTCTATCAAGCTTATTGTTCAACACCTCAATATTTTTGGTCAATTTAGAAAAATCGGGACCGCTTGAGTTGCCCTGTCTAGGTGGCCTGCCTGAATCTCTTCCACCAAAACTTGGTCTACCTGAGTCTCTTCCACCAAAACTTGGTCTAAAAGAGCCTCTTTGATTTGATCTATTATCTCCTCCACCACCTTTAGTCTCGAAACACTCACTGCAATACACAGGCTTACTACCACTTGGTCTAAAAGGCACCTTACAATCTTTACCACATTCATTACAAACTGCATCATGCAACGGTGGTCTACCATCTCTACTATCAGAGTTTCCTCTATAAGAGCTTCTATTATTCCCTGATCTATTATCTCTATAATTATTCATAAAACTTCACTACAATACTAATACGATATATCGGATTATATTCTCAATTAACCTAAATAGCAAGTAGGCTAATAAAACCACCATCTACCTGCTCGCCAACAAAAAGAAAACTTAAATCAAATAAATCACTCACAAACAACAGAGCACAAGCACTACAAAAAAAGACAGTCATCAAATTATTTACAATCCTAATCGTAGTCTAACCCTAACCAGTTTTTTTCAATCTAAAAACATATACCTCACCTCTTGGAGTCTTATGAACAATCTCCAAGTTCCTATCTTTCACGAAATCACCACCAAATTCCCAAAAAACCAAGTTATTTTTTTCACCTGATCCATGATATGAAGCTTTAAGTAAATGTCTAACTTTAGCTGTTTCTACATTAATTTCTGCTCTTTTAACCGTACTCCTTTCCATTACTACCGGAGCAGTAAACACACAAACACCACTTGGCTTCAATACTCTTTTACACTCACTCAAAGCTTTATCTACATCGTCAACATGTTCCAAAACTTCACTATGAACCACCAAATCAAAACTACAGTCTTTATAAGAAAGATCTGTAATATCTTCTTTTTTTATTCTTTTCAGATAGTTAAAAACCTTAGCCCTAAACGTAGTCTCACTATATTGGCTCAAAACTAAACCAGGCAACTTGCTCAACACAGTATGCAAGTTTCCACAATAGTTTATCTCTGCCACCTTCACCTCCGCTAAAGAAGCCTTCAACACCCAGCCCGATAAACTACTCACTCCTTTAAAAACCTTTGTTTTCATTATTCCTTTCGCTAAGGCCCTATCTCTCATCGAGCTGTTACACACAGAACAAAACATTGACTCCTTTATGTCTCTTCTTTTCCTTTGCTTCTTAGTCAAACCCCAATCAGCCACCAACTCATCACTAAGTATCTTTTTGAAAACAAATTTCTTAGAGTTCTTGCCACACACCAAACAATACATTTATGTCTTTTATATATAACACTCCCATTCTAACACACCTAAAATACACCTACACACCAACCTAATACGTATCCACCTCCCAAAAACTTACTCTAAACATCAGCTACTTTCCAACCTCCAGATCACTAGTCACATCAAAAAACTCATACATATAATTGTAATCAGAAAAATAGTTCACACTATTTAAAGCACCATATTCAGCCTCAAAATATTTGTCGAAAATCATTCTAAATGTATTTACAGGCGTGACCTTTTCTCCAAAAAGGTCTTCTCCACAAGGTCCATAATAAGCATAAAGGATGCCCATCCTCTCCTCCACTCCTTCCTTCGAATGTGGTCTAGTCCATTTATGAGGGTGTCCTAAAATAGAGGCTGGTCCATGATCCGACTGTAAAATAATTACTGGCTTATTCTCCGATCTGTCAATAATCTTTTTCAACGTATCAATCACCCTTTTATTTACAAATTTAAGCTGCTTCAAGTAGTTTTCTCTGTCAGAAAAACTTTCTCCAGCCAACTCCAAGGCAACCTCAGGAGTCTTTTTTCCATTCTCATCAAACAAGTATGGGGGATGTGGTGAATTAAAATGAGCTATTACCATCTTCTTCCCTCTTTGATAAGGGACCTCCGTTAATTTGTCAAAGGCATATAAAACATTAGATCTTGCTTGATCTGCCAGCGAATCCTTAACAAATGGAGACAAGATGGTGGTCTGCAAAAACACAATATAAAACTCGTTTAAATTCAAACTCTTCCCCAAGAAACTAAATGTACTCGTATTCATGTAATTCACATCCGCTGCCATCAACTCATTCGTTGACCCCCATCCAGAAGCAAAGTTAATAATCTTGTACTCTCTTTCTTTTAAGAAATGAGCCACCTTACTGTTACCAATCTTTCCGTGAGCCAAACTAGTATCTATTGAATCATTACCCAACTCATCAGCCAAGTAATTTACATACTCCATATTCAAGCTTGAAGACAGAGACAAGAAAGTTTGCGAGTAATTACTTGTAGCCTCATCAGAAACAAAAAACCCTAAATCTTCTAAGTCCTCTACAAACTTGCTATTATCATACTCATAAAGTTCCTTCAAAATATCTGCTCTAGCATAGGCATCAAGAATAATGTAATAAATGTCTGGTGTGTCTGCATCCAATTGCTTCTCACCCACCCTCTCCCCCAAATTAAAATTACTAGAACTTCTCACGATCTTCTTTTCCTGACTAAATATCATAAAAATCTGGCTCACTAACAAAATTAAACAAACAGTATTTAAAAACTTATTTAAGTAAAACAACTTAAGTTTAGATCTAAAAAGTTTGTAAAAAACAACAACTGTCGATATCACAACCAAGGGCAAAAGAATCTTGTGGGGACCAATTATAAATTTTGAAGCTACTGGTACAAAGACATTCCCCAACAGCTTGGCAACATGCCCATAGGAAAAAAATAAAAACAAAATAAATGAAACAAACACACCACTTGTTTTCCAGCTAGACAACAACATTCTAACTACCAACCATAATCCAATAGAACAAAGTAAAGATATTACCAACGGCATAAATATTACTTCTGTCTTCAGTTCAAACTGGTTATTAGAATAAAAAAACAACAAAGGATATACTGCCAATATCAACGGATGAAAAATTAAAAAAAACTTGTCTTTCTTATTCATCCTTCCTCTTCATTAGATACAAAAACCTTTTTGTTCCTGATATCGGCTCACTATCTAACAAATCAAAGGCTTGACCAAAAACCTTCTCAAAGTTCTCCTGGCTATACTCTTCAAAAATGTCTTCTCTTTGAGACATAAGTCTCACCACCTGAGAGTCAGTTTTAGGTACAAACTCAACAATTAAATATTTGCCTACACCTTTAAAAACTTTTGCTATATGACCAAATGGTAAGTTGTTGCCAATTGCCAGGTGATGCACCAACGCCAGTGCTAGTACCAAATCAACCGGTTCACATCTTTCTAAAAAAGATTTTCTCTCCATGTTCCCCCAACCAATTCCGGCGCTAGGATTAGTCAGATCTACCACCAAAGGTAGTATCTTTTCATTTTGTTTTGCCAAACTGTTATAGTTTTTTGCCACAGCCATTGAATCCATGTCAGAAGATATCGTATATGCCCCCTTCTTTGCTGCTATGTTACTGAAAACTCCCGTATTCGCCCCCAGATCCACCACTACTTTAGGCTTTACCTTACCTATAAATCTACCCACCATTCGCTTCTTTTCTCTAAAAGAAGACTCTTTGTAATTAGTAGCTTGGTAATAGTCCGACCATTCTGTTATTTCCATCTTCACCTTAAGTTTTTCAATTGTTGATCTAAGATTTTCAACAACATTAACCATTCCTTCCTTACTCAATTTCTTTTTATCTTTATCTCTATTTCCACCATCTGATACTCTCATAGACAAGGCATTAAAATGTATATGCATCAACAATCCAAACCTTAATCTAGATTTCTTCGGCAACAACCTAGCAGCCAAATCAAGAGGTACTCCATCAATGTAGTTGCTCAATAATTTACCCATCCTAACATCAACCAAACACATCAACGCCAATGGGGCCAAAAAGTGTTTACAAAATTGCCTGTAGGCTATCCAAGGCTCCCCCAGATCATATTTCTCAAACGACAGTGTGTCAACAAACACAGGCTTAGCTCCCAAAAACTGAACATTATAAGCACTCGCATCCTTAAGTATCATTCCATACTTCAGTGCAATACTTTGTATTTCTAAAGTTAGAACAGCCGCCGCTTTCAACTGACCAAAAGACCACTCATAAGGATAGGAGATAAAAGGAATTACCTTGGGAGATATAACTTTATAAGCATTTTTAACCCCTTTTATTTCCTGTCTAATTTCTTTATGTGAAACCAACAACTCTTTCTCTACTAGCTCCTTATACAAACTAGACCTCATCAACATATCATAGTTTCCCTTATATGAAATATTAACTCTTCTATATACCTGACCACCTACATAAAAAATCTGCCCATTAGGATCCCTAAAAGAAGAAGATTCTGGTATTAATTTCTTACTAACCTTCAAATTTAGTATTTATTTTTTAAGAATTTTATCAATAAAACTCTTTATTTTCTTTCGATAAGATCCAACCATTACCCCTGCTCCCAACAAGCTTGCCACCAACACCTGTAAGACATAACTACCAGTACCAGGATCTAAGTAAGCATAAACCTTCTCTGGAACAGACAATAAAAAAAGTGCCATTAACACCAACAAAGATATTTTATTTTTCATAAAATTAATTATAACTTCTTTACAAGCAATTGTTTACCCTCTCATCCACACCAACTTGCTCAGAATCTGTTTTTAAAATGTATTATGTATACAGTCAATGAAAACCAAAAAGATTACCCTAGCCATCATATTAATTGCTTTAACCTTAATATCAATCACTATCATCACTCAAACTTATCTTCAAAAACCAAACATTAATCAACAAATTACCAAGTTATCAACCCTTTTTTCCTCCCCTACTCCAGGAACACAATACCTTAAACCCACCATAAAACCAAGCAACGCCTACACCATTATCTTCGTTGGAGACTCTATGATTGATAGTCTTGGAGAAAATTTTGATTTCCTAAGGATCAATCTAAAAAACTACTATCCAAATACCGCCTTCGGTCTATTTAACTACGGCTATGGCTCAACTAATATTTTGTCTCTCAAAGAAAGATTAAACTCAGACACTACTTACAGAAATAAAACCAACCCAGCAATTTTACAAAGAGATTTTGACATTATTATCATTGGCTCATTTGGCCACAATCCACTTTCAGAACTATCCCTCGAAGAAGGTCTTGCAAAACAAACAGAAATACTCAACAATACTGTGCAACAGCTTGTTAAAGAAAAACCAAACGCCTTAATTGTCTTTCTTGCCGATCTCGCTCCATCAGAGAGTAGTTATGCAATGGGGGTTGTAGACCTAAACCAAGAACAAAGAGATATGTGGGTAAATGAACGAAAGGCATATATTAAAAACCACCTTAACTACGCTATAAAACACAATATTCCACTAATAAATATATATGAAGAAAGCCTAGTTGAAGGAAACGTCAACCTAAATTATATTAACAAAGACGACTACATCCACCCATCATCCGCCGGCCTATCTTTCATGAGCCAGGCCATTGCAGACTATTTATTCAACAACACCATTCTCCCTTAAATTATCTCCACACACTCTTATACTCACCAACTATTTACAATTCCAAGTGCAGTCTAACTTCTAGTGTTTAGATACAAAATAGAGCCGGACAACTCCATAGCCAGGTCCATGAACCAAACTAAGGGTTTTAACTTCAGGGTTACGACCAACAAGCTTGACAAACTCAAAACACAATGTATAATGGGTATATATTCATAACAATTAATAAAGAAAGAAGTAAGAATATGCCAAAATACGACAAAACAGGTCCTCAAGGAAAAGGTCCAAAAACAGGCAGAGGTTTAGGTAAATGTGCTCCTAAAAAGAAAAAAACCAAACCAAAGAAGTAAAAATCTCTCATGCCAAGACCCCAAAAACCCCGTCACTTACGGTTTAAACCAAACGTTCACTACTTCAAACCTCAAGGGGTCCCGCTAAGAATGCTAAAAGAGGTTGTGTTAGAACCCGATGAACTTGAAGCCTTGAAACTTCATGATATTGATGATCTTGAGCAAACGCAAGCAGCCGAAGAAATGAAGATATCTCAATCTACCTTCGCTAGAATACTTAATAGAACTTACAAGAAATTAGCCCAAGGTATAATAAACGGGAAAGCCATCAAAATTCAAGAATAATCGTGAAAATCAACAACATCATACTAACCACCTTAATTGTTTTGTTCTCATTCATTACTGCCCCCACCTCTCTTCATGCTCAAGAAGATACCACAGAAACTCTTGAAGCCACTATTATTACAGTTCTAGAAGAAAAAGAAATCACCTCAGATTTTGATGGAGAAACACAACTTTATCAACAGCTTGAGCTATTAATAACCAAAGGCTCCTTACAAACCAAAAAAATAATTATTGAAAATGGCAACATTCCACTTGCCAACCTCCAAAAATATCAAGTCGGAGACAGGGTAATGGTGAATTACGAAAAAGATTTTCAAGACATCGACTATTTTTACATAACAGACTATATTAGGCGAGGCTCATTGCTCTGGTTATTTATAATCTTTACCGTCTTAGTTGCCACAATAGCCAAGTGGCGTGGTATAACCTCTCTTTTAGGCATGGCCGCCTCCTTCTTTGTCATATTGAAATTTATTCTTCCCAAAATACTTTCAGGCTCTGATCCCATACTTATCGCTATTATTGGCTCTATGCTTATCATTCCAATTACTTTCTATCTTTCTCATGGATTCAACAAAAAAACTACTGTAGCAGTTGCCGGCACAACAATAGCCTTAATTATTACTGGAGTACTAGCTAGTATTTTTGTTAACACAGCCAAACTTACCGGCTTCGCTTCAGAAGAAGCTGGCTTTCTACAAGTAGCCAAACAAGGCAGTATAAACATCAAGGGACTACTCCTTGCAGGCATTATCATTGGTGTTTTGGGGGTGTTAGATGATATTACAATCTCCCAGTCAGCTATAGTTGTACAACTAAAAAAAGCCAATCCAAAACTGAAACTTGAACAGCTCTATAAAAGAGCCATGGATGTTGGTCAAGACCACATCTCATCCATGGTAAACACACTAATATTGGTTTACACCGGTGCCGCTCTACCCCTACTACTTCTCTTTATTAACAACCCTCGTCCATTTTCAGAACTTATCAATTATGAAATTGTAGCCGACGAAATAATAAGAACATTAGTTGGTAGCATAGGTCTAATACTAGCAGTGCCAATAACCACAATAATAGCAGTACTAACCATTGCTAACAAAAAAAATAAAAATGTCATTAAATAAAATAATCACATCACTCTTTGCTGTTCTATTCTTTTTCATCACAGCAACCAACATCGCAGCCAAAGAACCATCAACTATCTATTTGTTTTATGGAACAGGTTGTCCACACTGCGCAGTAGTAGAGAAATTCTTTGAAGAACAAGACCTACTCAACAAATACCAAATTGAAAAACTCGAAATTTATTTCAATAAAGACAACGCACTACTCTTCAACCAGCTTTTAACCCAAAGAGGTATACCTGTTCGAGAGCAAGGTGTCCCCACCATCATTATTGGAAACAAAGTAATCATGGGAGACAAACCAATTATTGATAACTTTATTATCGAAGCAGATAAATTCTTACAACAAGCCGACCAAGAACCTATTAAAAACGAAGAAACTATTCCAGATCAAAAACTTGATCTAACCTTAGCAGCCATTATTGGTGCCAGCATAGTAGACGCCATCAACCCTTGTGCCTTTGCAGTTTTAATTATCCTAATGACCGCCATATTACTAGCTGGCAACAGAAAAAAAGCCTTAAAAACCGGTTTAGCTTTTGCCTTATCCATATTCATTTCATACCTCCTCATGGGACTGGGATTATACAAAGCCTTAGGTGTAAGCGGAATATCAGGAGTATTTTACAAAACCGTAGGTTGGTTAGCCCTTATCTTAGGGTTCTTAAATCTAAAAGATTATTTTTGGTACGGCAAAGGCTTCTTAATGGAAGTGCCCCTGGCTTGGCGGCCCAAACTTCAAAGCCTAATTAAATCAGTCACAAGTCCATTAGGGGCTTTCAGTATTGGATTCCTAGTAAGCTTAATCTTACTACCATGCACCAGCGGTCCCTACATCGTAATCCTAGGTATGTTAGCTCAAAACACACTTACACTAAAGGCAACCCTCTATCTCATCCTTTACAACTTAATCTTCATCTCTCCCATGGTTATAATCACCCTAGCCGTTTACAAAGGCTTTAATCCTAACAAGGCAGAAACAATCCGCCAAAAATATCTCAAGACACTTCACCTAATTACAGGTATTATCATGATAATCATGGGTATGGTTATCCTAAAAGGCTGGGCTTAAAATTAATTACACTTCTCAAAAGCAGGTAAATGCTTTTGTTCAGAAGCATTCATTAAATTAGTAAAAACTGTAACAATATCTTCATATTCTTGAACAGCTGGCAATAACTCTTCCTTATATAAAGCCGCATTAGCAATCTCTGCATCTACCCCTACTTGACAAGCTTCCTGTAGTATTGTTGGGGAGCTAATCTTACCCAAAGTATTAGCCGGAATCTCTAAACCATATTTATCATAAACTGCTTTAAGGGAAGCAATGTGTTGCTCCTCAGCCCCCATTATCATCGAGAACGGCCTAACCATACCCAATTCAGCCACTACTCCTTCATAAACAGTCAAGGCCTTGTACTCATCGTTAATCGCTTCGTTTAATGCTTCTTGAACATCTACCGGTAAATCACCAGCTGGATACTCCAAGTCCTCAACCAGCAAACAATCATCAGCCAAACAGTTATCTCTAGTAGGTTGACCACCTTGACCAGAACCAATATTCCTTCCGTATCCAAACCCATCCGTTTGCGTCCCAGGCTCTTCAGCCTTAGACAAAACTATCGCATATCCAACTAGCAATCCAGTCAACAAAATCAAACTCACATATGCTAAATTTTTATTCTTCATTTTTTCTCACTTCCGCTTTATATACCAATTAATGATCGTGTTCTTCGGCCTCAGCCTTCATAGCTTCCTCATAAGTCTTATGAATCGTACCTTCCGGATGATTCGGAGGAGAATAAATCGTATACAACTTCAAGTCCACTTCTCCTGTGTTAACTATATTATGCTCACTTCCTGCCGGCACCACCACCGCAAATCCATCCTTTATTTCTCGTTTCTCACCATCTATAAACACCTCTCCCTCACCTTCATCAACTCTAAAAAACTGATCCACCTTATCATGAATCTCTTTCCCTATTTCTTCTCCCGGCTTCAAACACATCACCACCAACTGGCTATGTTTTCCAGTAAAAAGCACCTTCCTAAAAAAGCTATTTTCTCTTGTTAACTTCTCAATATCATCTATAAATCCATTCATAGTTTTATTATTTAATTAATTAGCTAGAAAGCAATCTAGACAACCATCCAAAAAGGCTAAAACCAGATAACTCATCTTCTAGTTGAGCTTCAAGGCCATCAGCCTCAACCTGCAGGTCATCAATCGCTCCTTGAACATCTCCCATGTCAGATGGTAAAACATCCTCCTTAAGCTCTTCAAGTCTTGAGATATCGTTTCTTAAAGAAACCACATCACTCTTAACTTGACCAACATTCTTGTAATCGGGACCAACCATAAACTTAACAGTCTCACTTCTTTGACTCATCTGATGCAAAGCCGTTTTTGTTCTCACCTGTGCTTTTTCTTGGTTCTGAACCATCGTTCTTACTTGTTCACCAACTGCATCGCTATTTCTGCGCTCAACAACTCTATTCAAACTAGTAGCTGCCGTCTCTATTCCCCTATTTCCCACCTCAACCTGATCTTGTCCTGATACTTGTTGTCCACCCCGAGCCAAAATCACATTGGGCAAAATAACTAACAAATAAGCAATTGTCAAAATAAAAGCAGTTTTTTTCATAATCTTAATTTAATAGTTAACACTTAATTCATGTTACACCAACCAGGGAAAAAGTCAACTACAATGAGCAATCATTAGGTCAGAGTCTTACGCAAGTAACCCCTCCTAGAAGATCTCAGCAATGAGATCTTTTTATTTCTTGAAACTAAAAACTCCACAGTGAACCACAAAAACATCCTTCATTTATCTATATAATAACCACAACATGTCAACCAAAAGAAAAAAGGCTTTAGTTACCGGTGCAGGTGGCTTTGTAGGTTCTCACCTAGTTAAGTTATTAAAAAAAGAAGGTTACTGGGTCAGAGGTGTCGACATTAAACGTCCAGAGTACTCAAAATCAGCCGCCAATGAATTCTTTCTTCTTGACCTTCGTCTTGAAAAAAACTGCCTTAAGGCTCTAACCACACATAGTGATTTTGACGAAATCTATCAACTAGCCGCCGATAGAGGAGGTGCGGGATACATGATACCTGGAGCTTGTGACATGATGAAAAACAACGCCTTAATTAATATCAACATGATCTCTCAAGCAGTTAAGCTCAAGAAAAAACCCAAGTTCTTCTTCTCCTCTTCCGTTTGTGTGTATAAAGATATGAAAATTGGACATTCTTCTATAAAAGAAGAAAATGTCTATCCCGCTTTCCCAGAAAATGAATACGGTTGGGAAAAGCTATACTCCGAGCGCATGCTCCAAATTTATGGCAAGCAGTACAACATGCCCGTTAGAATAGCCAGATTCCAAACCACTTTTGGCCCAGAATCCAACTGGGAAGGAGGTAGGGAAAAAGCCGCCGACGCCATTAGCCGGAAAGTGGCTCTCGCTAAAAACAAGGGTTCTGTAGAAGTCTGGGGTAACGGCAAAGCCGTTAGGTGTTTTACTTACATAGACGACCTACTAACAGGTATCAGGGCTTTAATGAAATCAAACATAGAAAAACCAACCAATCTTGGCAGTGGCCAATACGTAACCGTAGACCAGTTAGCCCAAACTATAATAAAAGTATCAGGGAAAAAACTAAAAATAAAACACATCAAAGGAGCTGTGGGGGTCAGATCCAGGAACTTCTCCAATAGACAAATCTACACCACTGGTTGGAAGCCTAAGTACACCCTTTTAAAAGGCGTTAAAATTCACTATCCTTGGGTAGCCCAACAAGTAGCCAAAAAATACCCAATCTCTTAACTCTCCTGATATAATCCAACTCAACCATGGACAATATTAATCTTCGACCCTATATTAAACCACTTTTTATCTTCATCTTAATTTTTATTTTACTAACCAGTTCCTTTAAGGCGGTCTCTGCAGGAACAGTAAAAATAGTCACTCGATTTGGAAAAGTAACCGGCCGAATGCTCAATCCTGGAGCTCATTTTATATTCCCTTTGGCAGAATCAACCATCACCTACAACACAAAAAAGGTTACTTACGAAGCCTCAGATCAACCAAAAAACTCAAGAGCTACGTATACCGACTTGTCCGTAAATACAACCACAAAAGATGGTCAACAAATAGAGCTAAACTACACCGTTAGATTCTCAGTTGAACCCAAAAAAGCAGGTTGGATCGCCAACAACATTGGAACTGAATTGGATGTAGTTGAAAAAATTGTAAAAACAGACACTAGAATTCATGCCAGAAATATTGCCAGGGGGTTTAATGCAGCCGACCTATACACCGGAAACATTATTGAGATGCAAAAAGCTGTTGAAGACTTCTTAAGGCCAATTTTTGAAGAAAACGGACTCTTACTAGATGAGTTCGGCGTCAGAGGAATCACCTTTACCGATGACTATATAAGCGCCATAGAGGCTAAACAGATTGAAAAAGAAAGAGTCATTACAGAAGAAAACATTGCCAGACAAGAAGACTTTAGAAAAGAAGCCAGAATAATAAAAGCTCAGGGAGAAGCCGAAGAACAAAGACTTCAAAGACAAACCTTGAACGAGGCTTTACTAATGAAAATGTGGATAGAAAAATGGAATGGCAACGTTCCAGATGTAATGACCGGAGATCAAGGAAATCTACTATTTCAAATTCCTAAACCCTAGATACCCCACTTACACAGCAACCTATTTCAAGTTTCCATTCTTACAACAAACTTTCAACCGCCGTTACAATCTCTCTAGAAGAAAACACATTATATAGTTCATCTTTCCAACTCGAATCACTAACATCAATTATAGGAGCTACGCCAACTCCTTCAATTAGCTGTTCATTATCTCCTACGGTTAGACTATGAACCAGAAACAACGACAGTTGCTGCTCCTTCCCCATCTGAGACTCAAGCTTAAAAGTATTTTCTATGGTTCCCCAACCTTTTGTATTTGTACCCACCAAGGTTCCAACATTATATCTCTTCAAAGAGGCGGCCATCACCTCGGCCGATGACTGAGTCATTTCATCAATCAAAACCACCACTTTTTTAAACTTTACTAAGCTATCCATCCAACCAACTCTTGTTTTAAAGGGGGTATACTCACCTTGATGAAAAAACTCATATGCATACTGGCCCTTACCTAAAAATGGACCCAAGAAGAAAGGCAGGGTGTCAACCGCTCCCCCAATATTTCCTTTAAGGTCCAAAATCAACGTATTTAGTTCGGGGTTACTAACACTAGAGTCAGCCACCATCCTAAACTCCTCAAAAGAAATTGGCGACATCTGCTTTAAGCGAATATAAAAAATATTGCCCGGCATTAACTTAGAAAACACCGTCGGTTCAGCTCCAGTTTGATCATAAATCTGCTTAGATTGATCTTTAGCCAATACTTTATATGCCTGTTCTACATCTTTAAGTTTCTTGGCCGCTTCTGTTGAAACCCTTGCTTCCTCTACCAAAACTTGTTTCTGTTTTTGATAAGCTTCATCAATTTCGGCTGAATCAGCTCCTTTTTCAGTTTCCAAGGTTTCATAAAGATCTTTACTTGGATCAATGTTTGCCACTTGGTTTCTCAAGGCTTCCTCTTGTGGTTTTCCAAACAAGCCATTTCTCCCAAAAGGCTTTAAGTTTTGTAGCACCATTCCGGCCAGCTCAATCACATAGGTATCTTTTTTATCCTCATCCATTTTCTTTAGGGTTTTAGAAATCAACTCCATAATCTCATCTTTATTCATTATTTCATTGCTCTCAAGCTGTCCGGTCAATCTTTCACTTGCCAATCTATATACCTCACCCAGCTCTTTGTCATCTATCTTGTTCCAATAATTTTCCTTAATCGATTCATAAACCTCCTCAGAAAACTCTATCCTTTTATCCTGACTCATCTCACTCAAACCGTTGGTCGCCTGCCTCTTATCCATAACAATCTTTAGAAACAGTCCACCTATCAAAATACCAAACAAGAAAATTGCTACCAACCCAGTCCTTTGTTTAAGTATTTTATTAGCCATATTCAATCTTCCAAGTATATCCTTAAGCCTTTGTAATGTAAAACCCCGCTACTTTCAAAAATCTAAAGGTCAGTGACGCGAATCATCTTGAAGCAACATCCACGTAGCATACTCCCCCAAGAGCATCCTATTTGAATTTTTACTATCTGATTTATATATCTTCTCAAAAAATGGAAACAAACTACCATCTTCATAACTCTTAAGAACCTTAGGGTGAATATAATACTCTTTACAAACTGCAACCGTATTACCTAAATGCCCAGCTACTTCTTCAATTGTTTGAGACAACGCCACTTTAGCCTCATCCTTAGAACCTGGAGCACCTAAGTTATAAAGAGTTGTTCCAGCTATAGTAGTGCCACCCCAAGTACGAAAATCCTTAGCCGACATCGATTCGCCCGCTAAGCCATGTAAATACTCATTCACGTCTTGAGAATCAACTCTCTGCTTCTCACCATCATCATCTAAGTATCGAAAAAGTTTATACCCCGGAAGCTCAATACACCTCTTAATTATTTTAGCTACCCTAGAGTTAGTTACACCCAACTCATGATAAACCCCACTCTTACCCTTAAAACTAAACTTAATCTTGTTTCCTCTCACCTTCACATGTTTTCCTCGAAGAGTTGTCAGTCCATATGAGTTGTTTTCCTTTTCATACTCCTTATTACCCACCCTAATGAAGGTGTTTTCAAGTAGCCACACTACCGTTGCCAAAATCTTTTTTCTACTCAACTTCTCTTGCGCCATATGCCTATAAACCGTCCTCCGTATCTTTGGCAATATCTCTCCAAAGCGTATCATTCCATCAAATTTATGCTGCTTTTGTTGTGCTATCCAATCAGAGTTGTAGATATACTGTTTCCGACCTTTGTCATCACTCCCAATCGCTTGAATATGCCCATCGTCACTAGGACAAATCACCACATCATCCCAAGCCGGGGGAATAGTTAATTTTTCTACCTTCTCTATTTCTTCAGGTTTAAGTGGGTTGCCACTTTTATTTAAATATTGAAACCCTCTCCCAACCTTTTTCCTGCTCCAAGTTAATCCTTTATCTGACACATACCTAACACCACTTTTAGCTTTGTTCACATATTCAATTATGTCACAAAACAAAAAACTATATAACGCTCCCTTTCCAGCTTTATCCGCCGTGGTGGGAGCTTACACGAACCATCCCATTTGCAAAAGCTAATTAGTTGTTTTTTAGACAATCTTCTCTTCATCAATACTTTCCCATTTCACTCCAGAATTAAGAGCATTCCTTGCATCAGGATATTCCATAGCATCCTCTCTATCACCACTATTACCTCTTATTACAGCTGTCCTTTCTTGAGACCTCCTTTTATTTTCAATGAATGCCTTAAGCCTCCTTGCTTGGTTCTCATCTCTCCACCTCACAGAAATATGCAATCGAACTTCTTTACGACGATATTCATTTAGAAAATCAAGAAATTCAAACACTTCCATATCTTCAAATTGAGAACTCACATCAACCAATAGTTTTTCAACCTCTTGATTAATAATTTCTTCAGCCATGTCAATATTCTACCACACTTAAATACAACTATACATCAATCTATTTCAATCATTTGCTGGCCTACTGGGACGATTTTCGAACAAATAAGTTAATTTATGTTATTGAATCTCCTGAAATTGTGCTTAAACAGAGTGAGTGTTTGTTAACCTCATAAGACCTCTGCTCCATAGGCTCCGGATAAGTTGAAAAACATAAAACCCCTTACCAACTCTATTGTCCTTAGCTTTATTCTAGTTTAAATTCATAAGATACAACATCATCATTTTCTCTGAATCTAATAAACCCATTCTTTTCATAGAAGCTTTGAGCACGAATCATTTCTTTGTCGGTATGTAAAATAGTTCTGCCATAGTCGTTACATTTAATAAATTCCATTGCAGTATTTAACAAATCTCGCCCCACTCCACTTCCATGAAACTCAGGCAAAACAAACATCCTTTTTATTTCTGCAGTTTTTTCGTCTCTCCAATCTTCGATAACAGCAATTGATCCAACCACCTTTCCGTCAATTGATTTTATCCAAAATCTACTCCTTCCTTCGTAAGTATCTCTTATGTATTCTGCTTTAATTTCATCTAATATCTCTGGATATTTATTTATATCAACACCGACGTGCTTTAGAGCTAAGCTGACAAGCTCTTTTAATCCTTCTTCGTACTTAGGATTAAACTCTACAATATTTTTTGGTTCTTCTAAAAGTTTTCCGTCATTCATATTTTTGGTTCTTATTTATCTAAACAAAACTTCTCCAGTCTTAACATTGAACCAATATTTCAAATTCTTAGTACAGTCTATATCAATAAAGCCACGCCCTTTTTCTTTAAGAAGTTGTCCAATCGCTGTTTTTACTATACCAGGTAACCCTGTAATTAATATGTTTATACAAAAAGTATACCTTAAGTTCGAAAATATTCCGGGGTTAACCAGTTTGATGCAGTTTTTTGAGGCTAAAAATTTTTGCTCTCCTTCCAGCTTTACCCGCCTGTGGAGGGCCTGCCCGCTTGTGGTGGGAGCTTAATCGAAATACCCTTGAGGTTTAGACATAAAAAGCAAACCCATACAAACTTTAATGTAAACTTTTGCCAAACATGAAGTTGTCCAAATGTTGCCAACTATTTTTTCTTAATCCTTCAAACTCAAACCCCAAACTCTCATAATAAGGCTTTAATTCTGACTCTTGAGTCTCAAGTTCTATTTTATGCATACCATTTGCCCGAGACCATTTCTCAACTTCAGATACCAACATCTTACCTATTCCTAAGTTACGGTGTGATTTAAGTACTCCCACCCAACCCAAATATACTACTCCAAAATTTATACCCTCAGTCACCACATAACCAACCATGATCTCGTCCTCTAATGCCACAAATACCGGCAATTTATTTTCTCTTACAAGATCTTTCCAATATTCAAGTGGATAATCCACACCAAACCAACGATCTTTAGATTCCTTTGTCCATTTTTCAAAATCAGAGTTAGCAATCTCTTTGTATAGATCAAAAAACGATTCTTCCCGTCCTTCTTTCAATCGTGATATAGAAATATTCATATTTCCATTCTATCATATCTAAAATATGCCCCTGCATCAATCCATTTCATACTCGAGCTCCCCTACTATACGCGTTCAGAACTAATAAATCACTACTTCTGGGTGTAAATCAAGAAGAAATAGACGCTGTGGTTATTCTTACATCACAAAACACCCCTTATGCTAAACTTAATTCATGGAACCTCAAATGAATGACAATCTCGCTTCTCAAACACCACCTACCGTTCCACTTCTACCTCCTAAGAAAAACTCTTTCCTGATCATTATCTTTAGCACTCTTCTACTAGGATTCTTTGGAAGCACCACATATCTTGCCTATCAAAACAACCTTCTTAAGCAAGAGATTCTTTCACTTCAACAACAAACAGACTTACCTACTCCAACAGCAACCCTAACCCCCACTTCATCACCAACACCTGATCCAACGGCAGATTGGAAAACATATCAAAGCCCGCGCCACAACTACACTTTCTCATATCCATCTGATTGGTTCCTCAATGCTTGGGATGAAACAAATGAGCAACTATTAACAGGCACCCACACTATACAAAACTATGATCCAAATGATATCGAAAACTACATGGACCACGGTATTGTTGATTGGAATGCTTTTGTTGGAAATGATGAAGCATTTAAACTAGATATCACCTTACTTTCTGATCCAACAATGATTGCTCAATCTCTACAGTCAAACAGAGAAAACATCGAACAAATTACAGACCATAATATTACTATTCTTGAAAAACGACCTTCTGTATATCGACCAAAAGAAGTTGGACCAGGGCCAGCCAAGGATATAGTTCTTCTAGACGTTGAACTAAAAACCAATACCCATCTCTTCATCGGAATATATGGGTTCCATATTGATGATTCAGATTTACTCAAGACTACTTCTTGGGAAACCATCAACAAAATCCTCTCCACCTTCAAATTCATAGAATAACAAAATACCCCATACATCAACCTATTTCAACCATTTGCTCGCAGGATGGGACGATTTTAGAACTTCCGAAAGACTAACTATGATTGGACTTAGAGAGTTGTGAGTTATTTAAAATAAAATATCTAATGCTATTGTATTAAGGTTGTTGGATTTATTTTTAGTTCTTCTAAGTTGACCTTGCGATAAACAAACTCAATCATTGGTGCATTTTCCCAATTATTAATGATTGAATCATTAATATATTTCCCATAGGTGTCCCTTTGTTGTATGGGTATGGTTCCAGTAGAGATTTGTCTTGGGCGAATTTCTATTATGCTTATAATATTATCTGCGGAAATTTTCCCTTCAATTCCTACTTCAGAGTTGTTATCAGCTTGATCTATGGACTGAGAGAATTCCTTGGATAGAGAAACAATGTAATTTGAATGACCAAAACCAGGTTGGCGAGCGGCTGGTATACGACCAGGCTTCTCTGCATAATTTTTGGCTTCTGACAAAAGAGATGTAAAAAATGTCTTAGATTCATCTCCAGCTATATCAACTACTCTATCTCCTTTTGATTGTATAAACCCTGATTCAACAATGTCTTTTAGCTCTCCTTCAGTTATGCCTCTATGCAAATCACCTTCTGATGAAGGAAATACATCTGAAAAACCGTTGGTTATTACTTCCTGATCAATATAAGCCCCCCCATCCTCTTTACTAACATCTTTTGTCATCTTAGGTTTGAGGAGTATTTGAGATTCACCTATTATCAATTCCCAGCCTGGATTTTGTTTTAGTGAATCTAAGTCAGATTGTATAAGGGGAGGAGAGTTTTGTTCTAGCATTGAAAAACTTATCTTGTCAATGCTATTAGACTTTTCTGCCTTAGTTTTGATAATTTTATCTTCTTCTTTACTTAGCCCATCACTTTCTTCTAAGCTTTTGGCTTCTAGCTTTTGTTTATCACTAGTTTCTTGTTCATTCACTTGAGGGGGACTAACTTCTGTCATAGTTCTTTCCATAAAAAAAAGCAAGCTGTTTTTAAATTTTATTCCATAGATGTTTTATCTAACATCCACAATAATTACTTTACATTAAAATTGTAGTGAAGTAAAATGATTTATCTGTGATCAGGATGCCATGTAATGTTATTGTTATTTATGATATGCTTTCTTTAAACAAGAAAGGGTTTAGATGGCAGAGAAAAGTAATGAAGTAGAATATCAAGTTGCAGATTTAGAAAAAGAAATTGTAGATTTTATAGAAACTCACAAGCAAGACGTAGGAAATTATCCAATTCTTTTATTAAAAAAATTAGGAACATTACTTGATGTAGAATTTAAACCATTAGAAATTTCTTCTCATCAGCAAAGCATGGAGCGTGCATTTAAGGGTAAACAACATTATCCGATGCAAACAAAAGAGCGAGTATTAAGTAAAAGAGTCAAGGTTACTGACTCTAAAGATCCAAATGCTTTTGTTAGTGAATGGATATTTACTCAAGGGAAATGGTTAGGAGTGGAAAGAAAACGAAAGATGTCTCCAGAATTTGGTCCTATAAATGTTTTGACAGCCGAACAATATGGTAAATTTACTTCTATGATGGAAGCAATTGCTGATGATTTGGAAAGAGTTTTTTCAGGAAATGAATAAATAGCGGATCCGTATTTAAGTTGGGGTTTTTCAAGGTTACCAAGTCTGAGCTGATGAAAAAGAAAGCTAGGTTTTCTATAGTAATTAGTACTATCTGAGTCAATTTATCTAATAGGCACAGATGTAAAAGGATTATAAATATTAAGCAGGAAGAGTAGAAGGCTACCCTTCCTGCTTTGATGTCGGTTATGGAACAATGATCTCAATGGTTTTATCACATTGAGGCCAGGCGCTATTTGGTCCCCCAACAAGTGTGCACTCAATCCAGGAATAATTCGGGTTTGGCACTCTAATTCTTGTGGGTTGCCGAGAAGTGGTGGCGGGGGTGGACTGAGGCGTTGTCAAAACAATTTCTGGTTCTGGCAACTGGTACTTTTGTAAAAAGTACTTAGTCTCCCCTGGTCCAACGCTAAGACTAGCGCTTTCTGAAAGGATGGTTGCTGAAGAGCTAGATGAGGATACTCTAAATATGTACCCTCCTCCTATCACGTCTCCAACAAAATAACGGATTTCTATTCCTCCATCACTTTTGACATGATGCCATGGACTGTATTCAGGGCAATTCTCCACTGCATAACCTAAACTAATTAGGTTGGCACACTCTTTTTGACCAATTTGAGCATTTAAAGCTGCTTTTTCAGCAGCTTGTTTAGCTCTCATCTCCGCTCGTTCAATATCGAGCTCGCTATTTCTTATGCTTATTGCAAGTGCAACAGCAGAAATGAACAAAACAGAGATTATAAAAGCAATTTCCCAACCGTCTAGTTTTGAGAGCAGAGTACGAGCTTTTTTAATTGCTCTTGGGAATGTTTCCTTACCAATTTCAATTTCGATTTTCATTTTTCCTACTCCTTATTTGGGTTGATTTAGACTTGCAGATTTTGTGCACCAATATTTTTGTTAAATTGATACACAAAATCTGCAAGTTTTAAATCGCCATTTATTGAGGAGATATTTAACCGACATATCAAGGTGCTGTAAATAATTCATGCTTTGGAAACTATTTCCTAACTGTAGTTAATTACACACAAATTATATCTTATAGGGCTTTTATTGTCAATGATTAAATAAAAAGAGATACTTGTATAACCCAAACCGTTTCGATCCATTTTGCTTCATCAAAATCTCCCTTTTAGATTTGTTCAAATATATTGTTAGCATATTAGGGTACACTCCACAATATACCACTCCTCACCCTAAATTATAAGTCTATAGGTCTTTGCTCCCCTTCCATCAGATTATTTACAATCCTAAGCGCAGTCTAGGACACGAACCACTTTTGTTCTTTAGGCATGAATTAGGCATATTAGAATGCCTCTAGAACGACTCCTGTGTAGTTATCCTTGAGGTTGGGTTAAGGCTAGGTGTTTATATTGATATTTAGTGGTGTAATTAGTTCGGATATCGTTCCATAGGGGGATCCACTCGAATTATTATGTAGTTTAATTGTTACTTTTATGACTGTGGTATAGTTATTTTATATATGGATAATAACCCAGAAAAGAAACAACCAAAACAAAGATCTGTTAGTGAAGTTAGGAGTGAGGTTAGAGCAGGTATGGGAGATGCTTTTAATAAAAAAACAAGAGAAGCTATGATTGAATGGAAAACGTTTTTGAGAGTTGAACCAGAAAGCATTACTCAGGACTTAGTAAAAAGCTGGATCACTTTGCACGAAGCAGATTACAGAGAAAGAGCTACACAAGAACTGTCAAGTTCTGAAATCTCATATATGACTACGTTTTATTACAGTGAATGGGAGAGAACTAATGATGCCTTAAAGGGGATTAATAGGGAAGGCCCTGTGTCAAAGACGATTGACTACTTAAGACAGGAGGCAACTAAATGGGGTGATGAGGCACGTAGTACTAAAAAAAAGATTGATGAGGGAGGGATTTTGGATGTGGATTTTTTAGCTAAAGTTGATACTATGAAATCACAAGTTGGTGTATGGGAGAATATTGAGGAGCGCTTAATTAAAGCAGCAAGTCTGTTTGAAAACTCTCCAAAGTTTGAGGTGGGTAAGTAGTCTTTTTTTATGCATATACCCTACTCTCCATGATGACTGTTTGATATTTATTCTTGAGGCTGTTCAAGGCTAGGTGCTTGTGCCTATATGTAGTATGGTAATTAGTCCGAACATCGTTCCACAAGGGACCCTCGATTTATAAAGCATTGATTTGCCGGTCTATATCAGACTTTGATATGTGAGTAATTGACGTTTGTTTCGGAAATATTAGACTATCAAGGAATGATATAGAATCTATATATGTCTATATCACAAAACCCAGAGCAAATGGAATCTGTTAGAGGCTCTGTAATGACAGAGAGAGGTCTGCAGAGCTATCGAGATTATCTCGATGTTGTGGACTCTGACTTGGGCAAAGGGAAAATAATAGTAGAGATTGGGTCTGGTACAGAGCAAGATTTTGCAAAAGAAGTTAAGTTAAAAGGACATGAAGCAAAGGTGATCTCGATAGATCCACGCCTTGGTTTGTCAGAAGCGGTGGACTTAGGTTCCCAGATAAATACTATAAAAATGCAGATAAAAAGAAGAAGAAACTATCTCCCGATGGGAATAAAATGTATGAGTTAATGGAATTTTTGAAGGAGAAGTCGGGATTGGGAATGATATACTACTAAACATGGATAAAACTAAAATGCCATATAGGCAAGCAGTATTGGCCTTAGTAATTGATGGTGATAATAATTTTTTGATTGTCCAACTAAATGAGTTTGCGGATGATGAATGGAAGTTTATAAGTGGAGGTTTAAACCCATCTTTTCTATCTGGATCTTTACCCATCCTCAACACCCTCTCTCTTTGAGACTGTAATAAACTTAAATATCGCCTAGAAAAACTGCCTTTTTGGACATTCATGTCCTCAAATTACACCAACACAAACAGATATCACAGAAAATAAATTGTCCGAACAAAAGTTCTAATTATTATTGTTCTCTTGATTTGATCTCATTTCAACCAACATACTGTTTAAAGCAATGTCTGAGTTTTTAACTATGGATTCAATGTCGTTTTCAAGCCTATTTTTATAAATACGGAAGGAATCGGAGGATGGCTCGATTGGCAAATCACCCCCATACTCATCATTAACTATGTCAGTTGCCTTATCGTGAGTTTTACCTTCATTAACCAAGTCAATCCATCGTTTTACATGTTTAAGAGTTTTTCCTTTAGTTCCTTTTGGATGACTTGGAAGACCCTTTAAAACCGTTTTTATATCTTCCTCTACATTTTTTAGAGCAGACATAAACTTGGGAAAGCTTCCTCCAAAACCATTTCTTATAACCAACACTCCTTGTTTTTGATAGCTACCAGTACCATGTTGAACACCCAACAATACTCTTTTACCCTCTTCTTTTAGTCCCACAGACAACATTTCTACATCTGAAAAATTTTTTCCTTCTTCCATTGGCTTAAACGCAGCATTATAGATAATAATAGAGCTAATTGTATTAACCCAAGAAATCGGAATATTCAAAGCTACACATATGTAACTAGAAACCCTTATTAGCAACCCAAGGTCTGAAGGATCTTTATAGTCACGACTTATCACTCTAACACTCTTCTGAGTTTTTTCACTCTCAAATCCTTTTGGTGGTAATTTACACAACTTTCTCGCACTAACAATCAATTCTTCAAACTCTTTACTCAACTCCAACTTCTCAACGTAAACCTTTTGAGAATAAGTTAAACCAACCTTATGTATCTTCATCTTGCATATTACATTTACTTAAACTATGATAACTTATACACTATGGCAGCAATAAGTTCAACATCAAAAAATAACCCTAGACTAATTTCTCTAAGAGAAGCTGCCAGGATTCTTAGAGTCCACAGAGAAACACTTCGTCGCTGGGATAACGAAGGAAAGCTCAAAGCCGTAAGAGTAGGAAGTAGACAGGACAGGAAATACCTAGCCTCTGATATTATCCAACTCTTAGAAAAAAGAAAATGAAAAATGGAGTAATTTATGTTCGGGTAAGTACCGAGGAACAAGCTAAGGAAGGCCAGAGTATTGATGCTCAAATCAATCTTTGCCAGAGCTATGCTAAAGACAACAAAATAAAGATCATCCAGATATTCAAAGACGAAGGAAAATCTGCCACCAATCTCAAAAGACCAGGACTTCAGTTACTTTTAGAAGAGGTGTCTGATGGAAAAGATATTGAGTGTGTACTTATCCAAGACACAGACCGTCTAGCTAGAAACACTCTAGACCATCTAACTCTTAAGGCTTTGTTTCGCAAACACGGCACCAAACTAATTTCCATTAGCCAGCCAATGATTGACGATTCTCCTGAAGGCAGGTTCATAGACGTTGTCTTAGCTGGAGCTAATGCTTTACAGTCTCAAATAACAGGTAGAAAGACCAGTAAAGTCATGGAACAAAAGGTAAAAGCTGGTTGGTGGGCAGGATGGGCTCCTTACGGTTATAAAAACGTTAAAAATCCTAAGCCACCCACAAGCGGATTCGATAAACGCATAGTAGTCCCCGACTCCAAATACGCCCCACTGATAAAACAGATGTTTGAGTTTTATGTCACAGGCAACTACTCCATTCAATCGCTTATAAAAAAGATGACCTCATTGGGTCTCAAAACTGGCACCGACAAAACTCTATATATCAGCCATGTCCACCAAACTCTAAAGAATCCCTTTTATTACGGTGCCCTGCCTTGGAAAGGAAAAACCTACAAAGGACTACACAAACCTCTTATAAGTAAAACAGCTTGGAACAAAGTCCAGCAAATCATGGCAGAACACAACCAACATGCCAGCAGGTCAAGAAAACACAACTACCTTCTTAGGGGCTTCCTGTACTGTGCTGACTGCCACTCTCGCTACTGGGCAGGGCCACACAAGGGCAGGAACGGTATTGTTAACTACTACTTCTGCAAAAAATGCAAGAAAGGCACCTACACCGAAGTTAAAGAAATAGAAAAGCAAATCAAAAAATGGTTTGGGTACATAGAAGTCACTCCCCAATACGCCAAGGAACTAAAAGAAGAGGCCAAGAAGCTCACCAAGGAACTAAGAAAGTTAAGAAGATCTGAAGAGAGAGCCTATGTAAACAGAAAAACCTCTCTCAAAGACAAGATGGAATCAACTGAAGACCGCCTAATAGACGGCACTCTAAACAAAAGACAGTTTGGTCGTATCTATGATCGTCTAGAACAAGAACTATCTATCGTAGAAGACGAACTCCTAGAAGTCTCCAACAAGTATGATCAAAACATGAGCAGTATTGTTTCTCTGGTCGACATGGCTGTTGATTTGAAACAAACATACAGGCACGCCATAAAGTCTGAAAAACGAAACTATATAAGCCTCTTTTTCGATAAGTTCTTAGTAAAAGATGGCAAAATAACCCATGCAATTCCTTCAAAAACCCTCAAACCCGTGCTTAAATCCAAGAAAATCTTGGTTCGAGTAAGAGGTAACTGGCTCCCCGTAATGGACGATGTTAGAACCTACTATCATATCAATGATATCCCAAAATACCATCAAATAAGCAGTTAAGATATAATTTGAGGAAGAATGAACACAACAATAATACTTATTATTATAGGAATAACTTACTTCACGCTCGAGAAAAAAATAAGAAAACTTGAAGACAAAACATCAGGAGACAACATAGCCCCTTTCTCACAAAAACTGTACTTCGATCTACACAGGTGTATCATTCACAGTTCTCAAGTACTTAGCAGCGCCAAGGTAACAAAGGAAGAAATAGATAAAGACTATGATAAATGGACAAAGGCTTTTAGGACCAAATGGCAAGGTTTTTTCAAAGATAATAACTCACAATTAAATCGAAAAGATACTAATTTTAGCCTAACTTATTTAACAAGCGATAATATGTTTATCATTGAAGGAGCTTCATCAACAAGCATCCTTCCAAACAGAACCCCGCCCAACAACACACGTTTATGGGACCGAACACTACGATATTATCCCAACAAAGATAAGGACTTAAGAGAAGAAGAATTAAGGCTCGAAGTGGACTTAAGAGAAGACGATAATAATGGTAAAACAACGTGTCTTGTAACTGTTGGAATAAGAAAATTTGAAAACAAACCACTTGGAAAATCCACATACACTAAACTTTTAGATTTTCCATTCAGCCATCCTTATACAAAGGAAATCATCTCAAATGACGAATTAAATAAATACGGATTCCAAACCAAAGACCCGTCTCCTTGGTACGATAAAGATGACTTTGGGAAAATCACAGCACACCAATGGGATACTGAAATAAAATACGAACACAAAACCAAAGCGGAAGTAACATGGATAACTTAAGATAACTTGCTAGTATATCTTTGAATTCTCTCATCCCAATTACCACTCCAACCCTCCCTTTTCGCCTGTCTACATATTTTTATAGCCTCATTGTGTCTATTCTGTTTATCTAAAATTATTACCAATTTTTCATACCCACCATGGCTTGGAAACGACTGTTCTGGATATCGTTCCGATAAAATCTTTCTCACTTTTTCAGATAATTCTATTTGCTGTTTGCAAGCAGTAATTGTTTTATTTAACCCCTCACTTTCTCGCTCTTTATAAAGAAGCGGTATCATTTCTGAAAGTTGAAAATGTCTATCTAAAATTAGTTGATTAGCGGGAGATCGACTTGTCCTTTCAATATCTTGAACAAGTTTCTTCTTACCTGTTCTACCCATCTTCAAGATGTCACCAATTCCCAAAGTTGTCTTTCTATGGATTTTGTTATAAACGGCCTTTTTAGGATTAGTAAAAATACCGTAACCTTTAGGCATTTTAATTCCCATTGAATGTCTACCATACCGCTTCCAAGAAGTTCTAGCAGAAATCCTTTTTTTTAGTGATGGTACTCTAATTCCAAACTTCACTTACTAGCAATCATACTTATTTCGATACTTGCTCCAAGTGGCAGTGCCTTAACACAAACAATCTCTCTTGCCGGATAATTATCAGAAAAAAACGAGGCATATGTATCACTTACTTTTCCATAATTCTCCATATCTGTAATATAAACTGTTGACTTCACCACATTCCCCAAACTCACTCCAGCTTCATTTAACACAGACTTAAGGTTTTTCATTACCTGAATAGTTTGTTCTTGGATTGTTCCTTCAAGTAACTTACCCCCAGAAGTCAAGTGAACCTGTCCAGAGGTAAAAACAAAATCATTCTTAGTTATTGATGGAGAAAAAGGTAACGCCATACTCAAATTATATCAATTAATCAGTTCGTCTACTCAATCGGACACAAAAGAAAATCGTGTACGAAAACCAGCACTCCCTTATACTCAACAGTCTCTTTCCCGACAAACACGGGCACAGATTCTTCTTTGTCAAGCAACCCATATCTGTAACCCCATTCCCTATCTAATTGCTCACAATCCTCGAGTAATCTAGTTTTCTCACCCAATTCTTGAATCTTTGTAATCAAGTGTTTTATTACATCTTTTTTCGTCAAACCCAATTTAGTCAACTCATTAAGCTGGATCGTTCCCCCAGCATACAAACGAGTATATTTCCTATCACCTACTTCAATCACTTCCTGACCTCCACCGACCCTGTCAGCCAGCCATTCATCATGATATCTAGAATCTCCATCTTCAAGATGACTTGTTTCAAAGGAGAAACCTCCTCTATTTATCTGTTTTCTCTCTGATCCTCCAGCAAAACCAACATCCAATCCATTAGATAACACTTCTTTTTCTCTTTTATTCATATCCTAATTATAGCACAATCAGGCGACCTATAATTCACTACCCTTAATGAAACTACTCGGATCAGACAAGTTATTAAATGTCGTCACTATATGTTCCCAATCTCTCGCAGTCTCAGATACTCTAATTTCCCTAACCCCTTCCATCGAACTCTTTGGATACATCTCAACCGTCCAGCCTCCATATTTATCAATTGAGTTACCATCTGGCGAATAGTCAATATGTGTTGCATTATGAACAATTGCCCTTGGAAAACCTTTTATTACCAAAAAGTTAGTCCAACAAATAATCAACCCATCTAAACTCTTAAAATATTCCCTTTTTAAATGCCTAACCAATTCATCTACCTGACTCTGAGTAAATCCATAAGCATGGGTATTATTACGTTGACAATCAGGCAGTAGGAAGGTTGAGTTTTCCTTATAACTAGTAATATCCACAAAGACATTGTTCTTTCCAAGATCATACTTATCACTCAATACTTCTCTTGAAGCGATCAGTTGAGGCAGCGCAACATTTTTGATTCTCTCAATTATTTTTATATTCAACCTATCCATATCCAAATCATCATCAGATGGGCTTACGGGATCTGGGCTAATTTTCTTACACTCAACAAGGTCAAATCTTTCCGACCCTTTAGCGTGACTAATCATAAAATCACATTTAGAATCACCTTTTTTTAACAAGCCCAAGCTATCTATATCCAGATTAACAACATCTGATTTTTCCTGATACCAACCTTGTATCAACACTTCAAAATACCACTCTGGTGCTCCTTTTCCACTCAACCTGCCTCTAACATCTTTTTTACGACCCAAAACCTTAGCCAGATCAATATCCTTACCACTGGATGCAATTTCAACAGCAAACGCATCAAGAGATATCTGAAGAAGAAAGCTCATATCGTCTTTACTAATTTGATCAAAATCCTTAAGTAAATCTAAACTTAATTTGTCTATTAAGCCAATCCTTTTGACAACATCTGCATTTTCATTATTTTGAATTTGTTTTTTCAACCACTCAATACCAACAATGTTAGAGTAAACATCAATTAAGCTTCTTAAATAATCATATAACGAAGACGTTTGTATACTCAATAATTTCGCAGCTCTCATAGATAAATTATATATCCCTATCGACAGGTTCTTCAGTCCGACAGGATTGGAACAAAGTTAAGGCTAAAAAAATACAACTTTTCGTAATGGACCAAGTTAATACTTACTTCTCAGCACCCTTACGGGGAACAAGATATTTCTCCATCCACCAATAACAAAGATAGGCGTACACCTTTATATATGTAAACATACTTCTCAAAAAGACAATTACCATTGTTCCGATAGTAACTTCAGCCGGCGAAGAAACCAAGTTTGCCGCATCATGCCCTACACTCATCCTCATCATAAACAATCTTCCAAGAGAGTTGTTAAAATATATTCCCAGTGCACAAGCTCTATCTTGGAAAAAATACCTAATCAAGTCGGTACTTGACTTCTCTTCATTCGTCGAACCAAGCTCCTTTACTTTTAAATCCAACTTAATTTCATCCCGATCATCCGCCGCTAGAATATTTGACCCACTTAAAGACAAGCGTAGTCTCCATATAATTCTCACATCGGTAAGAATTAAAAAAAATGGTTCAAAACTTATTGAATGACAAACCCCTTTCCCAACATTTTGGAGAAAAAAACTAGGGGTTATATCATCAGACGTTTTCCTATAAACAACTTTTAAAAAAGGCATTTCATTTGATCTAAGTTGTTCCGTTGCATTACGAAAACCACGATACGCTACCCAAAATCCAAGTACAAGCAATACATCCTTACATAACTGTATAAAAGCAGGGTCTTGAATAACATATCGCAACATATCCATAATGTGACGATTCTACCCTAAAAATATTCTGTAGGTTTAACTCCTATCCAAATGTATCTTCATCATCTAATTATTAAGGACAAATCGTACTAATCATATCCATATATTGTCTTCTTGAATCCCCTACTTCCTCATATTTAGACGCACAGGTACTACCGTACGTATCCCAACACGGTTGGGTACAAGCAGAATAATTTGTTGCAGAACCACAAGCATCTGTACAACTATCAAGTACTGATTTTGCACTCAAATTACACCACTCAGCAATCTCCATCTTTATTTTTATCGAAGATTCCATGTTTGTTAACTCATTTACCCTATCTTCGTAACAATAATAGGTTCCATTTACCATTGCTTCAGTTGTAGTAAAGGACACCCGTCGAGAATCAGTATTTGTTTTTTGTTGATTATTGTTAACTGCTTTACCATAATCTTTTTCATAACACTGAATATCAGACTTAGTTGAATATATCTGCTTTCCATCTTTTCTTGTGTAAGGAACAAGTTCGTTCTCATACACATTGATATTTTTCTTTTCACAGTAAGAATAATATTCCACGATTCTCCCTGTCCTAGATCCGTCATTTTTTGGCTGGTAATCATTCTGTTTCTTTTGAGGGGTGATTGTCGGAGCAGTCGTAGGAGAAACATATACACCTGTGGGTATAACTGGAGATTTATTCTGCAACTCAAGCTTATCTGTCAACTCTTGATTTCTGGCATAAAGAAAGCCAATTGAAGCCAAAAGCATTATAAAAATCATCACCGGGGACACTCTCATTGAGTAAAATGGATGTTTTTTAGACTTAATACGATCCTTTATTTTAGTCAAAATAGTTTTCTTTTCAATTAGACTTGTATTTAGAGTTATTACTAAAAACAAAACAGAAAACACAGTAACCAAAACACCAATAATTGGATAAAAGTATGTATTCATGTCTTTATTATATCCTTAACTGTCTTTTTCCTCTTTATTTTGTCTGGTCACATTCCACAGAATACCAATTGGCTGGCCTTGTTCAACCACACCCTCCTTCTCCGTCAGTCCCGCTCTATTAAGAATCTCCAAACAGGCTTTCAAAGATGTCTCTGGTTTTTCCATCAACTCAATCAATTTCTCTACGGCTCTCAAAGAAGCAATGGACAACATATTACTTGCACCGGCAGAGATCTCACTAACTATCTTTGTAATTTCTGGATCTTTCTTAATTCTTTCGTAAACAGTAGTTCTATGAATACCTAACGACTTAGCCGCTTCCGTGATATTTCCATTCGACACTAATAAGGCTGATACAGTCTCACTCATTTTCAATTTCTGTAGAGTTTTGTCGTCGTTTTTATTAGACATTCTGGTCAATCCATTTCATATCACTTTCTGTTAAATACATGTAATCTCCTTCTTTGATTATCTTCTGATAGTCTCTTATTAACCCCTTATCTTCTTGATCTAACCCATTAGAAACTAAACCATCCTTATAAGAAACTATAGAAGAATCGTCTCCGTAGCCTTGATTCTGTTTCACAGACGAAATCGTTTGTTTCACTGGTGAAATGTCATGTTTCACCGAAGAACCAACTTGTTTCATTGCATGAGTGTTTTCTTTAACTTCTTTAATCGTCTTAATACGTAATAAACCTTCATCAATAGACACTAGCCCAACTTTAATCAATTTATTTTTCGCCCTATTCACTGAAGGATAAGAACACCCCATGTACTTAGCCAAGGTTCTATCTGTAGCTTTAAGCGTTCCAAATGTTTCACGGTGATCTTTGTCCCAATCGCTCAATACATTTATCAAATCCCACAATCGATACTCAACAGCTTTCAAGTTTAAGCCTAAAGCAACCTTATGTCTCGACCTAAACCAATTCATTTGATAAGTATCGGTTAGTCTTCTATCAAGAGTCATTCTAACTCTTACCCCCCTTTCTTTCACTCTTACTACCGTAACTCTCCAATATCGCACGACTAGATCTACCCTTAACCCCTCTACCCACTCTTCTCATACTCATTAAATCTTCTGCAGTAAAATACCTGTCAGTATGTATATGTCCAGCTAAATATAATTTTCTTAACTTAATTTGCGACCTCTGAATATTGGAATATGGAGACTTCTTACAGATCTGTTCATCTGGATACCAACACCAACTTTCTTTATTTATCTCAAGATTAGGATCAAAAGGGCAAATTGAAGCTTCACATTCAAGATGATGTTTCATGATCCCCCACCCCCAATCTTTCTTCCCAAAAACACCGATACGCTTCTCAAAAAAGACTCAGCCATTACACAAGCTTTTTCTTTAGAAAGTATTTCTCCGTATGTCTCCAACCACAACTTCTGGAATCTCTTTATTTCTTTAAGAGGCAACAAGCTCGTTTCCGACATCAGTGTCAAAACGAGTTGCCTTTTCAGTTATCCAGTCTCCCAAGATAACCATAGGTACATCACAGACGATGCCGAAGCCGACTCCATAAAGGGCCTTTTCCGCATTGCGTCTACTCACTAATTTATAACTCATCTGCTTTCTTATAAATTTTCAATAATGGCGACAGATCATCGATGGTAGTCTTTGCTTCAGGATTAAAAGTAAATTTAGGTAGTTTTCTCTCTTCGAACTCAACAAAACCTTTTCTAACAAACAATGGTTCACCAGAGATTTCCTTCATCCTTGTAAGAGTTGCCACTTGTCCAGCACTATAAAGAGGACCAGGAGATCCAGAAGCACCAGAAGCCATTGCTGAAGTCAGGTATCCATTCTTTACAGCCTCCATCAACACGTTCCTTTGTTCCTTTTTCAAATTATGAACGGTCTTCTTAATACTTAAATCTATTGACATAATAGATATCATATCACAGCGTTATGTAAACAGTCAAGCGTCTTGACCACACCAGTGCGTTATGATAATATAAATCAATCATGAAATATGCGATATATTGCCGAAAGAGCTCAGAAACTGAAGATAGACAAATCTTGAGTTTAGAATCTCAAGTTACGGAATTAAAAAAACTTAGTGATAACCTAGACTTAGACATTGTTAAAATTTACCAAGAATCCAAGTCTGCCAAAGCACCAGACAAGCGTCCCCTATTCCAAGAAATAATTGACCAGATAAAACTTGAGGAGATTGAAGGTGTTGTCTGTTGGGATATCAATAGACTTTCAAGAAATCCAGTTGATTCAGGACTACTTCAATGGTTACTCCAAAACGAGAAAATAAAAGAGATAGTAACTCCCAGAAAAACATATCACAAGGAAGACACCGGCCTTCTAATGAGCGTAGAGCTCGGGTCTGCCAACCAGTTCATCTTAGATCTATCCAAGAACGTTAAAAGAGGGTTAAGAACCAAGGCAGAAAAGGGATGGTTGCCCAATGGAAGTAAACCAGGATACATGAATGACAAATATTCCGAGAAAGGCAACAAGAAGATAAAACCAGATCCAATAAGGTTTCCCCTCATAAAAGAAGTGTGGAACCTCATGTTAACCGGAAAATACTCAGCCCTTCAAGTATTCAATATCTTAAACACAAAACTTTGCTACAAATCAACAAAAAAGAAAAGGATTGGAGGTAAGCCAATGCAAAGATCGCAATTCTACACACTCCTATCAGACCCTTTTTACTACGGTGAGTTTGAGTTCCCTGTCGGATCTGGAGAATACTATCAAGGGAAACACAAAACCATGATTACCAAAGAGGAGTTTGAAAAAGTTCAGACAATAATGGGTAACAAATCTGCCACCAGACCATCTAGTAAAACATTTGCGTTCACGGGCCTAATGAAATGTGATGAGTGCGGAAGTGCTATTACAGCGGAAGAAAAAAAGAAGTATTACAGAAAGACTAACAATCATGCTCACTACATCTATTACCACTGCACCCACAGAAAGACAGGAAACACCTGTAAACAAGGAAGTATTGAACAAAAAGAGCTTGAAAAACAATTCTTAGAAAGCTTAGACAAAATATCCATCCCCCACAACTTCGCTCAGTTCGCTATTGATAATTTATATCGAATCCAACAAGAAGACCAAAGGCTCGGAAAAGATATTCAGAAGAATACAGAGAATCAAATAAAGAACATTGAAGACAAGCTCAACAAGCTTCTAGATCTCGTGGTTTCTGAAACTATAACCGAATCAGATTATAAAGCCAAAAAGTCAGATCTTGAAAGACAACTTAAAATCCTAAAGAGCAACTATCAACCAACCGATGATTGGATAAAAAAAGCAGAGAGTATCTTTAACGTATCCAGATTAGTCAAACAAAGGTTCCAATCAGGCTCAGATGAGGAGAAAAGAGACCTGTTACTGGCAGTTGGTTCGAACCTCACCATCAAGGACCATAAAATAGCCATAAAATTCAAAAAACCATTCCAAATTATTGAAACAGCTATAGATAAAATAGTCGACACAAATTCATTCAGGTTAGAACCTCTAGAAAAGACCGATAAAGCAACCTTTTTAAGCAAAATAGACCCTAACAATCCAATTTGGCTCCCCGGACTGGACTCGAACCAGTGACCTTGCGATTACACTTTACCCACTTGTTTCCAAATGGCGTGGACTATCTCATCACCATACCTTTTAGGTTTAGGTGTCGGGCGCTCTAGGGTGTAAATCACCTAGTCTCTGAACCTTCCTACCTAACAGTAGGCTTGGCTGCGGATTCCCATAATCACACTACATGACCTTAGGCTTCCCGCAATTCACCCAATTATCATTCCAAAGTTTCCAATGAAAGCTGCCATTTGACAGTCGCGCGCTCTACCAACTGAGCTACCGGGGAATATAAACGTACAACTTTTAAAAACGAGTCTTCAAAAGCTCATCCTATTTTAACCTAAAAACACCTTTAAACCAAGCTAGAACAGAAACCACCAACCTATTTCTTCTTATCTAACTTATCCAACCCTAATTTTTTCACTCCCAAATAAACCACCGAGGCTATTACTAAGAAATCAATTACTACCGACAAAAAGCTACCCCACAATATCTCAGCCGAACCAATCTTCAAGCTGTAAGAAGCTAAATCTCCAGCCGCCCCCAAAACAACTCCCAACACTGGATTAATAATATCCTTTACTAAAGAAGACACAACTTTAGAAACTGCTCCACCTAATATAAAACCCACCGCCAAGCCCACTACTCCTTGTTCACGCACAAAATCCATGAAACCTTTAATCTTCATCTCTTTTATCCTCTTCACCTTCCTAAAATCATATTCAAAACCGACAGTATCAAAGCGGCCAGCACTGCTGTTCCAAACCCTGCCACACTAAAACCTTCTACCAATTTAGCTGTCATCAGTATCAAAGCCCCATTTATCACCAATGTAAACAACCCCAAAGTCATAATGTTTACCGGCAAGGTTAAAAGTATCAACAAAGGCCTTACCAACATCGCCAGTACTCCCCAAACTACCGACACCACCAATAAAGGCGTCCAGCCCTCAATGGTTACTCCTGGCACTAAATAAGCCGTTACATAAAAGGCAACTGCGCTAATAATCAATTTTCCAATCATATCTTAATCTTACCCTAATCTAAAAAATCCTGCAATCTTCGTTTTCTACTTGGATGTCTTAGCTTCCTTATTGCCTTACTCTCAATCTGTCTTATTCTTTCTCTAGTTACTCCAAAATGCCTGCCTACCTCTTCCAAAGTTAGTGGTTTACTTCCAGCCAAACCAAATCTCATTTTCAACACCTTGCTTTCTCTTTCAGTTAAAGCATTTAAAGACGCTTCCAAGTTCTCATGCATCAACTGCTTGCTTGTTACCTCGTAAGGAGAAGCTTGCCTATCATCTGGAATAAAGTCTCCCAACAATGAATCTTCCTCATCTCCAATCGGAGTCTCTAAAGAAGTGGTCTTCTGGGAAATCTTCAAAATCTCTCTTACTCTCTCAGGTGTAATTTCCAGCTCATTCCCTACCTCCTCATCGGTTGGCTCTCTACCTAAATCCTGCATTAACTTTCTCTGAGTTCGAATTAACTTATTAATCGTCTCCACCATATGTACCGGCACCCTAATTGTTCTAGCTTGATCAGCAATTGCCCTAGTTATTGCCTGTCTAATCCACCAAGTTGCATAAGTAGAAAACTTGTATCCTTTGGTCCAATCATACTTCTCCACTGCTCTAATCAGACCTTTATTCCCTTCTTGAATCAAGTCCAAGAAATTCATTCCTCTACCCATGTATTTTTTGGCAATTGATACCACCAACCTTAAGTTACTTTGAGTTAGTTTAGACTTAGCCAATTCATCATCTCTATCAACTCTCTGGGCTAAGGCAATTTCTTCCTCTCTCTTCAACAGAGGAATTCTTCCAATCTCTCTCAAGTACATTCTTACAGGGTCATTAATGGTTTTTTTGTCCATTTTAGAGACCTCATCTAATTCCTTCTCTAAATCAGCATTTACCACCACCTCTTCATCACCCATTACCACGCTCTCAAATACATCAATCTCTACCGCAAACAAAGCTTTGTACAACTTATCTAAATCATCTACTCTTTTTTCTGCATCAGGAAACAACTCAAACACTTCCTCTTGGGTCACAAACCCATGCTCCTTCCCTTTCTTTAAAAGGGTCTTAACAATCATCTCAATGGGTAGTATCTTTTTATTAGTCTTTTTTGTGGCCATATATCTTGATTCTTCAAACAAATCTACTCTCCTAGAGAGCTTACCACAAATAGCCAAAATTTCAAGCCACTAGACTAAAAATCCAACCACAAGTCTTTCCTTTTTATCTAGCCATACCAGTCTTTTACTGATTTCCTCAACTTTTGTTCCTTCATTTTCATCTTTTTCGGCCAACTCAAGCCTGCCAACCAAAATAATTCTTTCCTCATGCAACCTATCACGAACTAAGTTTACCGCCAACCTAGCTACCTCTCTATCTCCCAAACCCGCCTCTTTTTCATTCATAAAGCACTCCTCTGCTACCACCTTCAACTCATCTGGAAGCTTCTTTATCCAATCTGGAACTTTTTTACCCTCACTTTTAAGCCATTTAACCAACACCTTCCCGGGGGCTCCGTTTAAACTAATTCCCGTCAATATTTTTTTCACCAAACTCTTTTCATCTCCATCAAGCTGAAACAGAACCGTCAAGAGTCTCTCTGCTAATTTGTCACTTTTGTTGTTTATGTCTTCACTTTCCTTATCATTACCAGTATTCAAGTCCGTTTTCAAAGCGGTTTTTCTACCCACTTTTTCCATTTCCTCCCACACCCTATCTTTACTAACCCCCAATTTTTCGGCCAATCTTTTTACCCAAACCTCTGCCACCACCCTATTCTCAATCTTTGCTAGATAAGGAACTATCATTTTCACTACTCTCTTTATATCTTCCGGTGTCTCCATTCCCCACCTATCAAAAGCCTTCTTCATCACCCACTCATATACAGATACCGGCTTATCAACCAACTTCTTCCACAACACAGGATTCTTCCTGGCCAGTTCATCTGGGTCTTTACCCTCAGACCAATACACCACCTTCACCTCTAGCTCTCTCTTCTCTAGTGTTTCAATTGACTTCTTCAAGGCCTCTTCTCCTGCTTCATCTGCATCTAAAGCCAAGATAACCAGATTACACAGTCTAGCCAGTTTTTCTACCATTTCCTCCGTTAAAGCCGACCCTTTAATAGCCACTGTTTCCGTTACTCCCACCATAAAGGAACTAATCATATCTAACTCTCCCTCAGTTATTACCACTCTACCTTTCTTTCTTATTGCCTGTCTTGCTTGAGTTAAACCATAAAGCATTTGTGACTTGTGATAAACAAGCGTCTCCGGCGAATTAATATACTTTGGTTCATCTTCCCTAGCCAACTCAGGAATTACTCTGCCCGAGAACCCCACCACCTTTTCACCACTATCAAACAAAGGAAACATTACCCTACCTCTAAATCTGTCATACACTCCACCTCTATTTCCCTTAATAGCCAAACCCGCCTGCACCAACTCTTCTTCCTTAAAACCCTTTTTCGTAATCAAAAAACTGCTCAAACCATCCCAACTAGCTAAAGAGAAACCTAAACGAAAACTCTTCCAGATCTTTTCATTCAATCCTCTACCCAGCAAATATTTTCTAGCTACCTCTCCAACCTTATGTTCAACCAACAAATAATGGTAGTACTCACTAGCCAATGAATGTGCTTCTAAGACTCTTTTTTTCTCACTACTTTGACTACTCACCCCAATCTTTTCCAACTTAACCCCAGCCCTTTTAGCCAACTTCTCCAAAGCCTCTATAAACTCCAAGCCTTCAACTTCCATCAAAAACTTAATTACATCTCCTCCAACTCCACATCCAAAACACTTGTAAATCTGTAGTTCTTCATTCACCATAAAAGAAGGTGATTTCTCTCCATGAAACGGACACAGTCCTTTATGGTTCCTACCTGTATTCTTTAAAGTTACATACTCACCAATTAAAGAAACAATATTTACTTTACTCTTAATCTCTTCCTTCTGATCCATACCCATATTCTACCCTATCAATACCCAAAGCTCAGCATATTACAAAAAAATTTTATAGTCTTGCGGAGGAGGTGGGATTCTTGAGTCTACGAAATCCTCGAGCCTGGACTCGGGAGAACCCCGGTGAGAATCTTTATACCAGCTTGCCGCGTGGCTTTAGCTTTACGTGGCGGAGGGAGGGGGACTCGAACCCCCAAGCCCGTTAAGGCAAACGCTTTCCAAGCGTTCCGGTTAACCATTCCCTGCATCCCTCCAACTTATTAAATTATACCTTAATTGAGCCTGGTTGATCGACTCAAGTGATCTTTAAACCTACAAACATGCTTTAAGTTACTCGTTCTATATATATTAAAAAATCTACTAATATCGCCAACTCTATATACAAACAAACAATCTTTTTTTCCATAACTCTTAATACCATCAGTCTCTAAACATTTTCTAAAACTAAACAACAACGGCTTACAAGCAGAAGTATAAGTCAAACCAAAATGGCGATAACAGTAACCTTTTACCCAGTGTTTATGAGTAAAAGTTCCTCCATCCGTGTCGAATAAACCTTTAATGCAAGCACGAAGAAAATTTTCATCAGATTTTATCCAATCTGGAATATCCACTTGTTGTCTAACTTTGCTTCCCACTACTAAACCAAAGCTTATCATCATTTTTACGAACAACACACCCGTAACAATAACTCTGGCCACCGTTTGTTTTGGATATTTAACCACGGATGGACGGTGTCCAAAAAGCTTTGAAATTAGTCTAACAACATGCTCTAAATACTCTTTGTCATCAATCAAATTAAGAGAAATTTGACACTGATCCCTAGTCAAACAGCCATCTCCCAAAACAATCCCAATAAACTCAGCCAAATCTACTGACTTTTTAGATTTATTAAATTTATTTTCTACAACACACCCCAGATTTTTATAATACTCAGGATTCTCTCGCCTTTTTTGCCACGAAACCAGTCCCCCCTTCCTTCTGCCTTCCAATGTTCCTGGTGGACCATAAATTTTCAACCTCTCTAAGGCGGCTTTTCTACCATGAACTCTTCCACTCCAATACTCTTCTCTTTCCTCAAGTACTCTTGGAATTTCGACACCAAACTTCTTGCCCAACTTCAACATTCCAGTTTTTGTAGGCAACGTCTTTCCATTAACCCAATCACCAAAACTTCTACCAGACACACCAACTACATTACCAAGAATCCTATTTGGCAAGCCAGACTCTCTCTTAATTTTTCTAAAAAATTCTACTTGATTCTCAACTCCAAATAAGCATCTCATACCTACATAAAGTCTAACAAAACCCGAAGATCCTGTCAAATAACCAGCAACAAGAGATCTTTAGATCATCTTACAAAGGACAAAGGTTTCTAAGAGAATCATACCTCAATCAAGCTTCTCAATCAGTTCTCCAGGAGAAACAATCTCGAATTTCTTTATTATATCTGCCAAACTCAAAACATGTTTTTTGTCCAAAGACACTAAATAATCTACTTTCAAAAACTCAGCCGATTCAAAAAGATGAACATCTCCCAAATCTTTTACCATTCTAGAATATTTTCTTCCCAGCCTCTCTGGAGCAAGTGATGTCTTCATAGACATTGTTTTAAGCCTTTTCATTACCAATCTTTCTGTTAACCCTACTTTTATTGCGTGTTTTAAAACCTCGTCCAACACCACTTCACTTATATAACCTTCAACCTTACCTTTTTTTACCCAACTCAATATCTTTGCCGATCCTCCTGCCGGAGACCTTAATCCAGCTAAAACCACCGAAGCATTAAAAAATACTTTTTTCATTTGTCCAACAAGTTTTTCTTTTGTAAAACTTTAGACTCTTTCTCATCTAATTCAAAAAAACTGTCTAAATCAGAATTAGTATATGAGCGAGCTTGATACGGCAATACTCTAACAGGTTCCAGAATTATTCTTCCCATTTTTTCTTTAACTCTAATCAGATCATTCACGTTTAAGCCAATACTATCTCTCATTGATTTGGGGATAGTAACTAAACCCTTATTTTGCACCCTAACCATTTGCTCGTACGTTCCAACTTGTGTTTGCATAATTTATTCCAATTTTCTAACTTTCCAACATTCTACCATTCCCCATGGTCCTTGTCAAATTCTCTGCGGAGAGTACAGGATTCTTGAGTCTACGAAATCCTCGAGCCATCAGACTCGGGAGAACCTAGGTGAGAATCATTACTGCGGAGGGTACAGGATTCGAACCTGTGCGGGCTTAACACCCATTGGTTTTCGAAACCAACGCCATAGACCACTCGGCCAACCCTCCAAAAGAAATTTTTGTGCGCCCAGCAAGACTCGAACTTGCAACCTCTTGATCCGCAATCAAGTGCTCTATCCATTAAGCTATGGGCGCATCACCAAGCCTATTTTACCTTGAAACTACTCTAAAGGCACCTTTTCCCCAAACCACTTCACTGCCCTATCAGTCCAGGTAGCCTCTGGTTTCTCAAAAGCGAGGAACTTACTCATAACCTCTCTAATCTTTTTTTCTTGTTTATGATCATAAACCAATACCAACTGGCCTGGAAATTTATTCAATAGCACTCTTAAAAGCTTCTTATCCCATTTCTTTTCAAACCAGTAAATAGACATAATCTCCCACCTATATAGCGTTTCTCCAGTTCTAATTCCTTTGTCTGTAATTTTATGCTCTCTTACATTTGGCTCTGTTTTAGACATTGCCCAAGCCATAAACACTACCGCCCAAATCACCAATACAGGCATAACTCCCTCAATAAAGAAAAATATAATACTTACCAACACCGCTAAAACTATCACTGTGCTATAAAACTCCTTATTCCACTTTTTATGTGGTCTCTCTACCGACTTCCAAGTAAATAAAACCTTCTCCTCACCCATCTCCAACTCATCTACAACTTCCTTGGTAACACTATCTTTATCATTCACAAATAAAGTTTAACACAAGTAAAATGGCGGAGGCGGTGGGATTCGAACCCACGGATCTATAAAGATCACGGCTTAGCAAGCCGCTCGGTTAACCACTCTCGCACGCCTCCAACATAACGAATTATATCACTCAATTACCCTTAAAAGCCTGTAATTAGAACTTCCAACTAATTTTAAGTAAGATGCTGACTCATTGTTAGAGTACAACCAAACATGCTTATCCATAGCCATCTTGGCATTAAGTCCTTTTTTCAACAACGTTTCATAAACAAAAATCCTTAGAGGCTTAGATCTATTAGAGAAACACAATTTCAAATAACTATATTCCCTATCTTTTATTAGATATTTATGCGTAAAAATACCTCCATCTGTATCCATCAAACCCCGAAGACATTTATTTGAATAGTTTAAGTTATTTTTGATCCACAAAGGAACATCGACTTGCTGTTTAACTTTATTTCCAGTTTTAAGTCCTAATTTTAATAAATAATCAACAAAGTCTACACCTGTTACAACTATCACAACAGCCTTCGCATCTTTACGTTTAAAAACATAGGGATTGTATTTAAATAGCTTAAAGATTAACTTAACTACATAACTAATATATATTTTATCTGCCTCTGAATTCAAGGTTATAAACAGTTGGCTTCTAGTCAGCCCACCATCTCCCAACACAATTCCAATAAATTCAGCCAAGTTCTTTGACTGTTTAGGCTTATTGAACTTATTCTTAGTAACCGCTGCCCACTTCTTATAATATTCAGGATTGTTCTTCCTCTTCAGTTGAGTAGTCAACCCTCCTTTTCTTCTACCTTCAGGCGTTCCAAGGAGCCCATATATCTTCAATCTTTCCAATGCAGCTTTTCTTCCATGAATTCTTCCACTCCAATACTCTTCTCTTTCTTCCAAAACCTCGGGGGTCGCCACTTTAAATTTCCGGCTTAATATTTGCACTCCTCTCTTTGAAGGCAATATCTTTCCATTAACCCAATCACCAAAACTTCTACCAGACACACCAACTACATTACCAAGAATCCTGTTTGGCAAGCCAGACTCTCTCTTAATTTTTCTAAAAAATTCTACTTGATTCTCAACTCCAAATAAGCATCTCATACCTACATAAAGTCTAACAAAACCCGAAGATCATGTCAAATACTCAAGCTATTTAAAATCGGTGGATTAGATGCCAAATCAATACTCGAGCCATCGGGCTCGGGTAGAACCGTGGGTGAGAATCCTTATACCAGCTTGCCACGTGGCTTTAGCTTTACATGGCGGAGGGTACAGGATTCGAACCTGTGAGAGCTTGCGCTCACTGGTTTTCAAAACCAGCGCCATAACCACTCGGCCAACCCTCCAACTACCCATATTCTACCTCAAATTCACACTCCTACCAAGAATGAATACAAACAAAGTAAAGTTTATCTTGTTTTTAGCAGAAGGTCATGGTAATTAGAGCGAGCTGGTCCCCACTTGTGGGGTCGCTCAATTAACCTGTGCAGAGAAGTTTTGGCGCTGGCCAAAACTAAACGATTCTGCAGAAAACAGGCAAACGAATTTGAACCAGAGTGTGAGGTGAGAACCTAAAGTCTTCTATGTGGAGACGGTGGGATTCGAACCCACGTCTGAAATAAATAAATAACAGTATCTACAAGCTTATTTTGTGTATTTTTTTCTTAAAAACCTTTCCACAAACAAAATCGGTTTAAAAGTTAATTTAGAGGGTCTTTTTTATTTTTGCCTAAATTACACAAAAATAAAGCATCTTAAAGTTTGTACCTGCCTCTAGCGACCCCTAAAAGAAAAGTCATCTAGAAACACCCGGTTACGCAAAAAGGTAAGCGGGAGCGAATTCAGCGCCTGAGTTTAGGTCAAGACCTAAACCAGTTGCTAAAACACTGTCTGTCTTCTCTTCGTTGACAGTTATTGTTTTAAAAGTTTTACGAGTTATTAAGCTCGGCTTGCCACTGTCAATGTACCTATTCCATCGAAACCTGTCGTCCCCAATAGCCACATATTATATCAAAAAATAGCCTTTAAATCAAGAAAAACAATCAACCTACTTACCGTTTCTGAGCTCTCTAAACATCTCCACTTTTTCAGTCAAATCAACTCCCATTACCTGTTTCTTCGCAGCTTCCATTACTACTGCCGCCAAAAACAAATCAAATTTAGCTCTATCCATTTGCTTAATCTTAACCTGAAGAAATGATTTCCATGCTTTTTGAGTCTTAAGTTTAAGAATTTCTTCACTCCAATCATAGTTAGCCACTGCAACAGGCATAGCTTTATTCCAAAATATATTCATTTGTATTTTCTTTCTAAGTTTTAAATCTTCTGGACAAATCTCTTTTTTGCTTCCTTTTTTTGAGGAGCTCCCTCTTTTCATATTTTTTCTTTCCTCTTACCAAACCTATCTCCACTTTTATCAGTCCACGCTTATTATACACCGCCAAGGGTATCAGGGTCAAACCACCACCCTTAGCTTTTACCATTAAACGACGTTTTTCAAGTCTTTTTATCAACAATTTCTTCCGCCGATCAGGCTCGTATTCTTCCTCACTACCGTCAAACTTGTATCTTGGTATGGAAAACCCACTCAGCCACGTCTCACCACCTTCAATTACCACTCTAGAACCCAAAAAAGTACCCTGGCCATTTCTCAAGCTCTTTACCTCTCCACCAGTAAGCATCACCCCAGCCTCCAAGCTTTCTATTACCTCATAATCCCTTTTTGCCTTCTTATTTACTAACTTCATACCTATATTATAACCAACGAACAACCTTAATTCCGACAGGAGTAAGGTGTATCGGCGAAGGATTGCCAAATTCGGCCCGCAGCCAGCCTGCGATGTGAGGACCGACATTTGGTAATCCGAAACCGAAAATCACAATCAACTTACAACTACGGTTCCACCCAATACAACTTACCCCCAGACAACACCATCAACCTACCATCCTCTGTATATACAATATCTTTCCCACTAGAGAACCCATCCCAAATTAGCTGATATAAGTACTCGCCAGACTCCTTGTTAAAAACTACTACTCTAGAACTAGCAATATCAAGAATGGCTATTTTTTCTCCCTCCAACTGAACTGCCAACCTATCTCCAACCAAACTTTCTGGTTTCCCTTCCAAACCAAATCTCTCTCTGCCTCCTCTTCTCAACTTACTCACCTCGCCTTTTTTACTTAAGACCCATATATCCCCATCTATATCTAAATCCACCAACTCACTTATACCTACTTCTTGTTCTGGTTGAAGCCATCTTCTCCTATCTTGTATCTCTTCTCCCACCAAATTAAATTTCCACACCTCACCAGCTCCAGCATCTAACACATAAACACCTCCACCAAACACCTCCACCTCAACAGGACTCACCACCGTTGCATCAAACTCTACCTTTCCTCCTTTAGATAAATTCAAACCATCATCTGTTAAAAAAACTACTTTTTCACCATACCCCCCCACCGCTTTCCAGCTTTTCCCACTGTCACTATCAAATATATCTGCCTTTTTATCTTCCAACCCAATTTTTACCAACAATCCCTCATTTTTATCCAGTAAACCAATATTATTTTCTAAACTAACCAAACTACTTCCCAACAACTTAGACCTCACCAAACTTAAAACCAAAAATAATTTAGGTTCTACCTTTTTTTCTCCAGATACTTCTACCCAGCTTTCATCAAGTTTAGATTTATATTCTAACCAATCTTCCTTATACTTAGTCTCTATCCAAACACCTTCTGTCTTTACCACCTCTTGTCTTACTTCCATCAATAATTTTCTTGCTCCTGCAGGGTTAATCTGCACCAAAGCCTTAGCTTCATCCTCTCTTTTTTGCCAAGAGCTTAACTCATTTTGCCAATTATTATTTACCTTCTGTTTCTTACTTTTAACCATACCTCCAATAACGCTTACTAAGAACAATCCCAGAAACACCATTCCCAACCACAACACCTTACTTTTACCACCACTCTCTTCTCTTACCTCTATCCTCTTGTTTCTTTTAAAACTCTTAAACCAATACTCGGCTACTTTTTTCTTCAAACCATTGGGGCCCACTACCTTATTCTCATTCACTATTTCGGTGGCTATCACTTCCCTTTTCAAGCTGATACCTTCTTCAACTCCCATTCCCATAGACTCTTCAGACTCTCTTTTCCTCACCTCCAAAAGTAAACCAGCTACTGCCCTATCTGTTTCTTTCTCAACTTGTTTGTTTAAATCCTCAACTACCTTACTCAAAGAATCCTTGCTTCCCAAACTAATAAGTTTGTCCGTCATTCCTCCCACTCCTAAGCTCAACCTATCTTCCATATTTAAACTACCAACCACCACCTTTGTTTCATCTTTATCTCCGGAAAGTACCACCTCTTGCCCACTTCTAAAAATAACCACTCTTCCACCATTTGTAGCTATTGTCTTAATAGTTCTTTTTTCAGTTTCTTTATCTACCATCACCCAAACCCAAGCCGACTCTAGCTTTTCGTTCATTTTTAGAAGACCATCTACCAAACCTCTCAGCTCACCTGCTTCAGTTATCTTGTTAAAATACTCGTCCAACCACAAAAACATATCAGACCCTTTACTTACCAGCTCTTCTCCTCCTTTTATTCTCAAAACTCCAAACAAGGCTCCTTTTTCATACAACTCAGACTCTTCAAAAGGTACTTTTGCATAAACTTGAGCCCAATCATCTACTAAACCTTCATTTACAATTCTGAAAAAATCTACTCCTAAAAAACTACTCATCTTGGCACGTATATATTAGTTAGCTAACTAATATAACTATACCAGTTAAAACCAAACTAATCACAAAAAACATCCAGGCCACCATCTTAATATTGCCACCCACATTAACACTCACAACTTTATGCATCAAGCCTACCTGCCTAATAATGATCAAAGACAACAAAGTAATCAACCCAAACAAAATCTTTATCATAAATCCAACCACCTCACTTAAACCTATGTTTATCCCCGGTACTATTTCCATTACCTTACCCTCCCTTCATACTCTTCTTTTTCTTCTTGTTCCATCAACTCCATTACCACTCTAGCTACCCTGTTAGGTCTAGAAATTGCTTGAAAAGTAAAAGCCGCTCGTTCCTCACCCACATCATCTGACCTTTGTTCCGAAGCTGTTTGAATAATTACATCTCCAAAATTAAAAACACTAGACATCAAACCCACTTGAGAGTAGTTTACATCCTCAACCTTCCTAATCTGAGTTACATTAATATTCTTGTACAGCAGTCCAAAAAAGTCTACGTCAATAATTCTCTCATCAGTTATTATGTATATATTGTAAAACCATAACAACATTTTTTGAAAAATAAACAGCAACAACCCTAAAAACCATAAACTTACTATTCCAAACCTAACTCCATCATTTACTAAAGCAATCAGAGGAAACTCCCCCCAAAATAAAGGAACAAAAGACAGTGCCAACACCGCCAACACCCAACCAATATTTGTAGTAATATGTCTCCTAGCCATTATAAGAATTATTTCCTTGCTATGCTGTGACTCAAACTTAGTTCCTGTAGGGCATACCACCAAGTTTCGCCAAACTCCCTTATCCAAACCTTCACCACACATTAATCTAATTTCCTCCACCAACCTTCCATCTCTCTTTTTCTTTTTCTTTTTTGATCTTTTTTCCTCTGCTGAATACACTCTAGGCATAACTATATTCTACCAAAATTAATCTTCTCAAGCGCGTGATATACCTTTAAACAAAATATCTTTCATCAGCGATTGATAAGGAATGTCTCTCTTATGAGCTTTAACTTTCAACCTATCAATCAAAGATTCAGGTAATCTAATGGTTATTGGCTTACTAGTTAATTTCAAATTAGGAAAACTAGCTCTTTCCATCTTAGATAAATCAACATACTCTGTTGAATCAGCTTTTTGCCAAAACTCTCTCTCCTGCTTTTCAGACTTAAACTTTGGAATTTTTTTTAATTTATTTTTCATATCTATTTTTTTCCTTTCTATTTGCTTTTCTAACTGATATTATTCTTATTCTTTTTCTTCTCAAAGTAAATACTATAAATAAAATTTTGTTTTCTGTATTTTTACCAATTAGTATGTATCTTTTCTCTTTTTGAGAGTGTCTTACATCTCTCAAAATCAAGACTTTTTCATCCAAAAAAGTTTCTTCTGCTTCACTTGGTTTTACTCCATGTTTTTTATAACTTTTGTCAATGTTTCCCTCGTCCCAATCAAAACCCTCATAATTACTTAACTTAAGCATTGTACATATATTACATGTACAAAACCTATTTGTCAAGTCTCATTTTTTCTCAATATTAAAAAGAGAACCAACTATTTGGATATTTGCTGGGGCTCTCAAATTAAAGTAATTTCTGAACTCATCACCGGAAAACGACTTACTACCCCCATCACCAGATATAGACACGTTAGTAGTTTTACCAACACCAAAATCAGCTGCAATAGACACACTAGAAACATTATTAAATGGAGTGATATTTTTATTTCTCAACTCCTGTCTTACCTTATCTTCATTCCACACCTCTCCTCCATAAGGATGTGGCTTGTCTGTTTGATATAAATGATCGGCAGAAGAAGAATCAGCCTCAGCCAATAACAACACATTAACCAAATCGGCAACTTCTGATGATTTTAACCAGGCAGACTTACCATACTCATTTCTCCATCCCTGAGCCGCATAAAAACATGGCGATTCTTTGTCATAGGACTTGCTAATCAAATCGCTAAATCCATCAACATCACCAGAGACATCTCTCAACCTCTTTGTCCAAGATCTATCACCACCCCAAACATCGCTAGAGGTAAATGTATACCCACCATCTGTAGATGAGTACCATGCTTTTATCGGCTTATCATTTTGAACCATTATCTTGCCTTTTGTAGACAAAACGGCGGCAACCCAACTCGTGGCATTAAATTCTTTCTTTATCACCTGGTCTCTTTGACTTGGATACACGAATCCTTTTGCGTCCATCTCATACAACGCATACGATCTAGCCGCAATAGCTTGAGCTTCCAAAGCTTTACTGTCCCAATCGGAAGGCATTTCGTATAAGTGTTTTAAATATTCTTCAACATTCATTGATTCACTATTCCAAACCTGTCCATGCTCATTCGGAATTTTACTACCATCAGACCTCTCTTCACTGTCAACAACCACATTCCTTCCTTCAAATCCTTCCTTAAATTGAAAATTCTGAAAATACGCTTGCAAAATTACCTCAGCTGATTGTCCTACTTTTGCTCTTCCGTATGCCCCATACTGGTTCATTCCCACTCTATGTGGAATACCAAAAGTATAAAAGGCAAAGGCGGAACTAAATCCAGGATCTAAATTTCTATCATCAGTACAATAAAGCCCAGCACCTAAGCTTGTTGGTAAATTTAAAGATGCAAGCCTTTGACCAATAATTGACTGCTGTTTTGTAGACAAGGCTGCAATCTTGCCTTCCAAACTACCAATATACTTACTTACTCCTGCCACCTCTCCTTCCAAAAATTTAGCTTGCTTATCCAACTGTCCAGACAAACTAGACAAATACACTTTTCTTTCCTCCAGATCCAACTTATCTCCTTCAATCTCTATTATTTCTCTGGATATTTGTAAAATTATCTGCCTATCTTGATCTTGACTCTGCGAACGATATGCCAAATCCCTACTAATTTCTCCGGCCTCCAAAGATGAAAATAAAAACGACAGTATAGACCTCCCCCTTAAGTTCTTATAAAACTCTCTAGTTTTTACAGACAAGACTTTATACTGAACAACTGCCGACTCTTCCCTAGACTTCAAATTATCTTCCAACTTTATCAACTCACTTTCTGCCTGACCTATCTGAGCCTGCAAACTCCTTACCTTGGCCTGCAAAGCTCTCATCTCACCGGCATTCTTTTCATTGGCTGCAGATCTAGCCGATACCTCCTCCGAAAGCTTGCTTATCTCCTTCTCTAACTCCATACACTCACTATTTCCCCCACAATCAACCGCATCCACACTTCTAATTACCCCCATCATCAACACCGCCAATAAAATAACTCCAAATATCTTCTTCATAATACTTACACCAATTTTAAACCATTACTTGTATAATAACCTTCATGAAGTCTTTCCTCCATAAATTCATCGTCTTACTTACAATTACCTCTCTTTCCCTAATCACCCCTTCCTCATCCTTTGCTGCCACCTGCTCATCATTAGATGGTCATTGTGTATTTACAAGAACTTGTGTCTATGGCGGACCACTTAATTCCTCTGATTGTACTTTAATAGCATTTAAATGCTGTCCTAATCAAGCAGGCAACCCAAACCAAACAGGTTTAACTTGTACAAATTCCAATAATAATAAGGGTATTAATACTGCTCTAGGTTGCATCTCCACCAACGTCGATTCAGGTGGTTTTGTTGGTAGTTTTTTGTCTCTAGCCATTGGTTTAGGTGGTGGTATTGCCCTATTACTCATTCTTTACGGCACATTTATCGTTACCACCTCTGCTGGTATTCCAGACAAACTAAATCAAGGTAAAGAAATCATTAGTTCTGCTGTTTCCGGTCTCATATTCATTATCCTTTCCATTGTTCTCCTCAACCTAATTGGTGTTAAAATATTAGCAATACCAGGTTTATAAAACATGTCCGTAATAGACACTCTTAAAAGTCAAAATCCAGCCACCAACATAGATCCAGACGGAACCTTGGGAGACCTGCTAACCAATAAATCTGGCTCAGGTGGAGGCTTCTCCATAATTAACCTCCTAATCTTTTTTGCTGGCGTAGCTTTCTTCATCAACACCGTCATCGCCGGCTGGGACTTTTTGTTCTCATCTGGAGACCCCAAAAAAGCTTCATCAGCCTCTACCAGACTCCTAAATGGCTTCGTTGGTTTAATAATTGTCCTGGCCAGTTTTCTCCTGGTTAGGTTGGTTTCAACCATTATTGGTTTCCAACACGATCCTTTAATCTAATCTCCGCAAATTCCCCGCGGAATTACCGCTTTACCTGATTTTTCTATTCTTGATATAATAACCTCTATGCAAAAACCTTTAAACCATGTGGCCATAATCATGGATGGCAACCGTCGTTGGGCCAAAGCCAAAAACCTTCCTTCTGTCAAAGGTCACCAACAAGCTGCTGAAAAAGTTATTGAACCTCTAATTAAAGAATGTGTCAAACAAAAAATACCTTATGTCACTTTTTGGGCCTTCTCAACCGAAAACTGGAAAAGAGACAAACAAGAAATCACCGATCTTTTTAAGATCTTTCGTTTTGCCTTGGGTGGTCTAGCTACCAAATTCATCAAACAAGGAGCCAGACTAAGAGTTTTGGGTGACCTTAATCGCTTCCCCAAAGATATTGCCAAAAAGTCTCTGGAAATGATCCAAACATCCAAGAAAAACACCCAAATCACCGTTACTTTTGCCCTAAACTACGGTGGTAGAGACGAAATCTTACGGGCTGTTAAAAAAATTGTCAAATCAAAAACTCCAGCTAGCAAAATCACCGAAGAACTCTTTGCTTCAAATTTAGATACTCACGGCATTCCCGACCCCGACCTTATTATTAGAACAGGTGGTGACCAACGACTTTCCGGATATCTCCCTTGGCAATCAGTTTATTCCGAACTCTACTTTACCAACACTCTCTTTCCAAACTTTACTCCTCAAAAATTGAAACAAGCCCTAAAAAGTTTCTCCACTCGTAACCGCCGCTTTGGTGGCAACCAACTCTAATATTTTTTCTGCCGTTAACTCATTTAACTCCATATCATTAGTCAAAATCTTCCACACCTCAGCATCATCTTCAAGTGAAGCAGACCTTCTCCTCCCAAACTTCTCTACCCACATACATCCATCCTCCACTCCATAGCTCATTCTTAAACCACCCAAGGAATGGCTATGAAATCTCTTTAACCAAGCTGGTCTCATTCCTTCTACTCCCATTCTCATTATCATATCTCCCCCTCACTATCAAACACTGTCAAGATTATTATTGATATAATATCTATCATGTCTCTAATCAAACCAGTTCATGCCGTAAACCTAGCCGACATCTACAAGCCAGGCCAAAAACTTGGGGGTACCAATGCCACCTTCTCCACCCTCCTCAATCCACTTATCTCCAACATCTTAATTGTCTCGGCCCTAATTGCCTTCTTCGTCATTATTATTTCTGGCTTCAACTACATCACCGCTTCAGGTGACAAGGCCAAAGCCGAACAATCTGCTCGTATGCTAAACTACTCATTATTAGGCCTAGCCATCATAGCCAGTGCCTTCCTTATTACTAGAATTGTTGGTAGTATAGTAAATATAGATTTATTCAATCCAAACTAATGAGTAGCATAATCGGAACCATCACCCCGCCCGCCAGTATCCCCAGCTCTCCCGTTGCCACCACCGGCTTCTTAAGAGCAATTATTGTCTTTATCATCGTTTTGGCTGGTATCTACGCCTTCTGGCAAATTCTCATCGCCGGTTTCAACTACATCTCTGCCTCCGGTGACAAAGGCAAGGTAGAAATTGCCCAACAAAAAATCAACCATGCTCTTATTGGCCTGGTCATCATCGCCGTCAGCTTCATTCTTTCAGCCATAGCTGGCAAACTCCTTTTCGACGATCCTAGCTTTATCCTAAATCCAAAAATAGAAACAGTTTTATAAATATGATTATTAAACCCGTTTACGCAGCTCCAGTTGATCTAGGCCAGCCTATCTGGGGAGTTGGTAAGTACCAAGAAGGTGCTGACCTTCAAACAGGCTCTCTACTCACCGAATTCATTTCCTCTATGGTTACCACCCTTACAGTAGTCGCCAGCTTAGCTTTTGCCATCTACTTTATCATTGGTGGCCTTAAGTGGATTACTTCCGGTGGTGACAAAGCCAAAGCCGAAGTAGCCAAAACTCAAATGACTCAAGCTGCCATTGGTCTCATTATTGTAGTTATCTCCTTCTTTATTATTGGTATTATTAGTAACGTACTAGGCTTAGACATCCTAGACCCAGCCGCCGTCTTAGGTTTATAAATATGCCCATCACCAACAACGCCCTAGATCCCATTGTTTCTGGAAAATCTCCCGGCCAAGGTCTAGCTTTCTATATAGCCCAACTTTGGAAAACCATTGTAGTAGTTGGCTCTTTAGCCTTTCTCCTCTATCTTGTTTGGGGTGGAATAGAGTGGCTAATGTCTGGTGGTGACAAAACCAAGGTAGAAGGTGCCAAGGCCAAAATCAGTAATGCAGTTATTGGCCTAGCCATTTTGGTTATTTCCTACGCCGTCATTCTTTTCGTTGAAGCCATCTTTAAAATTAATATATTACAACCAGAATTCCCCACAACATGATAGCTCACGCCGCCGCCGATCCAGTTGATGTAGGAGCCGAAGTTGGTAGCTACTTTGGCTACACCTGCATTGGCAACTTCATCAGCAACTTGGTTGGTGCCGGTATAATAATCGCCGCTCTGGCCGTCTTCATCTATCTTGTTTGGGGTGGAATAGAGTGGATAACCTCAACCGGTGACAAAGCCAAGGCAGAATCAGCTCAGAAACGTATCTCCAACGCCTTAGTTGGCCTTGCCATAGTAGCCGCTTCTTGGGCTGTTTGGAACATTATTCTCTACTTCTTCGGCATAAATATTGATACTCTTTGTTCACCAAATCCCTTAGGAAATTAGAAGCTTGACAACATACCTCAAGAATCCGCTATAATAAAACACATACTAGAATTATTAAACTAAAACCAAATGAAAAACAAAATCGCTCACGCCCTCTCCGTTATACCTGTAGCTTTAGCTGCCAACAGTATCGGCGTACCTCAACCAGATCAAGCTAAAATTGACGATATTGGTAAGCTAATTTCTTCTGGTGTCTCTCTAGCTATTATCATTGCTGGTGTTCTAGTTTTTGCTTTCCTAGTCTGGGGTGGAATTCAATGGATTACTTCAGGTGGTGACAAAACCAAAACAGAAGAAGCTAGAAACAGAATTACCGCTGCTCTTGTCGGCCTAGCCATAGTAGCTGCTTCCTGGGCTCTAATTAAAATTATTTCCTACTTCTTCGGTGTTGGAGACATTTTTGATGGCTCCATCGACATCCCTAAACCCTACTAAAAATCTCTTATCATCTAGCGATCAAAGATTGCCTAATCTGACCCGCACAGTGTCCACCTGTGGTGGAGCCAGACCTACTTCCCGTCATCCTCGCGCAGGCGGGGATCTATTTATATAGATTCCTGCTTTCGCAGGAATGACAAAATAATGTAAAATATCTATCATGGCTGTATGGACAACAGATTGTGTAACTAACGAAGTAGCAACAATTCAAGGTATAGGTTGTGTTATCAAAAACCTTCTTGAACCCCTTCCCTCTTTAATTGCCTTAGCAGCCTTAATCATGCTCATCATTGCTGGCATTCGCATTACTTTGTCAGGATCCGACCCCAAAGCCAATGCTGCTGGTTGGCAAATGTTTACCTGGGCTATTGTTGGCATTGTTCTTTTAGCTGGTGCTTGGTTAATCCTAGTAGCCATAGAGAACTTCACAGGGGCTCCTGTCACCGAATTTGGTTTCCTCTAAAAGCTAAAGCTTACTCATATATAATCAATTTTATCATGAAAATTAAAATCATTACTTTCCTTTTATTGTCATTCTGGCTTGTCCAGAATCTAACCTTCCCTTCATCAAAGATACTAGCCGCTGAAACCTGTCCCGTTGGCGAAATTCGCTACCGTGAAGGTGGAGATTGCGAAAAAGAAACTCCTTTCATTCACGAAACCATTACCGACTATCCTGTCACCTGCCAAAACCATCCAAAAGTTTCCTTTTTCCGTGAAGCCAGAACCCCACCCTACGACCCAAACTTTGCCTGGGTCCAAGTTGAGTCAGATATTTCCAAAGCAGAACTAGGTGGTTTTGGTCCAAGTAAAGAAGCTATTGCCAGCAAAACTCCAGACACTCTAGCAGCTCTTTATCCATTCAATGCCCTCTTTGACAAACCTCCAAACACCTCTCCTTTCAATGAACGAGAGTCATTTAGAACCTACTGGCGTCTACTTTCCAGTATGCAACAGGCCAACGCAAAGGCAGCCTTCTTCCAGGCCGTAAACGATAACGAAATAAACAATCAAACATTCAAGTTCTATAACGAAAAAGACCAAGAAAAAGAATGGCAGGTAAAAGATCTATACAGCAAACTTCCAAACTGTATTAGAAAGTTTCCAGTTTGTGAAGACTTCACTAAGAAGCATGAAGCACTAAATCCCAACACCAGAGACGCCTACGACGCTTTACTCCCTTTTAATTTTGATAACTATAGAGGCTACGAAATAATCAAATACACTCACCCAGACGGTAGTCACGTGGCCCACATCATGATTGAAAACCTACCCTACGTTGCAGCCATTGATCAAGGGCTTTTAGATAGTCAAACAGGTCTTCTAAACACACTTTCTCCTAACTGGATCAACTCAGATCGTGAAGACATATTAACCGAAGATGTAGTCATTCCCGTGGGTCAAGAACATAGTCTCTATGCTGAAATCAGAGCTTATGCCAGAAAACTCCGCTGCGAAAATCCACCTGAAGGCGTCTATCTTCCTGCTCCCCCAACCTTTCCCGACGGTTTCCTAAACCCTGAAAACACCCTAGAACAAACTTGGGAAATAAGCATAAATACCTGGACAGAAATAAGATATGACAAGTTTGGCTACCCCTACAAAGTCTGGATCTCCAAAGGTCATGGTGACGCTTACTCCAGTGTCCAAGTCTTGAACAATCCCAAACAAGAAGACATCAGCCAAGGTCTAGCTGAATCCGAAACATCCTCACTTTTCCACATGTTCACCCCCTACTCAGTCCAAAATCCATACATAGACCAAAACATCCATGCCCCCGTCTCACAAAGAACTGGTAGGCCTGTTAGCCCCCACAGTGGCTCTGTTGATGTAGCCGAGGCAGAAACCATCATTGCTAGAAAAGGCGGTGAACCACACATAAAACTCTGTGAACTAAGAAACAAATGGTTTATTCCAGACAGTTTACAACGCAACCTAGACTGTGAAAAACTCGATGACCCAACCGTTTCCTGCGGTCAACCACCAGACCTTCCTGGAGCTTCTGGTGGATGCAATCTCTCCACCAACTCTTCCTATGCAGCTATCCCCGATCTTTCAAGCCTGCCTACCTTTAAAAAACTACTTGAAAGCGCCGGCTCAGCCTACAATGTTCCACCAGGCCTGATCCTTTCCACTATGTATGCCGAAGGCATGTTCAACCCTGGCAAATACGACTGGACAGAAAACAATGTTCAAAAATGGATCAAGTCATGTGAGCAAATGACCCCCTGTAACCCTATTATCTGGGTAGGTGAAGACTGGACAGACCATCAAGATGCCGTCAAGATTCTAGACCCAGAAAGAGAAGCCGACCAATGTAATCTTTTAGACGTCACCTACGTCATAGCCAAATACATGCAAGCAGTCCACACCGGTAGCGGCTCCTTACCCAACACCTGCTTTGGTATTCCACTAAACAAAGGCAATAACGGATCAAATAGCTGTGCAGGCTGGGATGATTCCGACATAGCCACCGGTATCAAAGAGTGGGAAAGCGGCAACACCACTGCCTGTTTCACTTTAGAAAACAGCTGTTTACTAGGTGGGGGGCTAGCAGCAACCTGTCCTGTTGGTGATACTTGTGAAACCATTAGTAGTCGCTACTCCCAACCAAGTCACTTTGCCTGCATGTGGGACGCTGCTCAACATTACAAATAGTGCTAAAATAATTTAATGCTTAAACGACTACTTCTATCACTACTAGCTATTGCCCTTGTTAGCCTACCTATTTTCATTTCTCCTCCAACAGCCGTCGCCATTGATTGGGACGATATTATTCCTGGTGAAGACACAGTAACAGAACAAGCCGTAGACTTCTGCAAGCGCCGCCAAGGCAACCAAATGAACCTAGAAACCTGGTACTCAGGCAAGTGCGACCCTAAAGGTAGTACTTTTTCCGGAGATCAAGTCGGCTTTGCCGATATATTTATCTTAGACATCTATGAAAGAGTTAATGGCGAAGACGATGGTGAAGAAACACTTCAAGAACAATTGATTGGTGGCTTTACTCTCAATCAGCCTTCAATCAACTCAAACACCGGTCTTTTAGGTCAATCTGCTGCCATGCTTGGGCTAGCCTTAACGACAACTCCAGCCAGTTCAATCGAATACATTGCCTACGTTAGGCAAAACCTACAAAACAAAAAAATTGTTCCAGAAGCCATCGCAGCTGATGAAGGTTATGGTTTCAATAGTTTCACAGGCATTCTTCCTATTTGGAAAGGCTTTAGAAACATTGCCTACTTCTTCTTTGTTCTTATTTTTATGGTCATGGGCTTTGCCATAATGTTTAGAGTTAAAATTAACCCTCAAACCGTTATTGGCATCCAAGCTATTCTTCCCAAAGTTATTGCTCTTCTTCTTATTATTACTTTTTCATACGCTATTGTTGGTCTTTTGGTTGACTTAATGTACGTTGTCTTTTACTTAATTGTTAATGCCTTTATAAGTTTCGACATTATTAAGGCTGGTACTCTCTGTGGTGGAATGGGTACTGGAGCAGCCTGCATGGTCCAAGCTGCTTCTGGTCAATGGGGATTACCAATCGCCATGTTTATCCAAAGCTTCTTTGTCCAGTTGATTGCGCCAAGTGCAATCTTTTCGTTAGCTTCAGGTTTACCGCAAGCAGTTGGAGTAGTAATAGACCTACTATTAACCATTACTGGCATCAATCTAATTATTCGTATTATCCTCGGTTTTGCCATTATTTTTACTTTCTCTAAACTATTTCTTAAACTCTTAGGGGCCTATGTTACCATTGTCATTCAACTTATATTCGCCCCTATTATCTTAATTGGCGGTGCCTTCCCAGGCTCCAAAGCAGTTGGTAACTGGTTCAGGAACATACTAGCCAACCTATCTGTTTTCCCTACCACCATGATATTTCTACTGCTATCATATGTCTTCATAATCCAACCTATTGTCTCAGGACTAGGTCTCTTGGGGGTCAAAGATCTAGCCAGTGGTACAATTCTCAACCCCCCATTGCTTTTTGCATTCGCTCCCAGCTCAAGCACCGTCATGACCATTATTGGATTAGGCTTACTACTTATGGCCAGTAAATACGTAGACATGGTTAAAGATGCCCTACAAGTACCTCCATTCAAATATGGCACCGCCATTAGCGAAGCCCTTGAAGCCGGCTACTGGGGAAATCATAAATGGGCAGGCACAGGTTACAAAGGAATATCCAAAAAATTAGACGGAACAAAGATTAAAATGATGGATCACACAAAAAAGGCTGCAAGCTTCCGACCACCCAGAGATCCAAACATAATCCCAAAATAGTTCATTAAACACTTACGCCGTTAGCAATACTGAATCCTACAACCACCAACGAGGGTCATCTTTAGTTCCTCTACCAACAAGGTTTTGAACCATTCTGAGAACATTTTTACCCAACCAATAGTCTTTCTGAAAACTCGCCAAGCCGAACATGTCATTAGTTCTCCTGTCTTGGCTTGAATTTCCAATATTCTTCGGAATCCCAGATCTCAATTTAGAATTACCTAATATCCTCATCAATTTACTTTGTAAAGATCCAAACCACTGCACAAATTCAACCGCATCTTTCTTTGATTGTTCAGAACCTTGACCACTACCCACAACCACACCTTCATCAGCATCAGCATCATAGGCCGTTATTAAATCTTGAAAATGGGCAAACAAATCCTCTGTCGGAGGGAAATTTTTCATACCATTAGTATCATTCACTTCTTCATTCGCCCAACTTTCTCCCCACAAATAACTCCTTACCCATTGGTTAAGCAACTTCCCAACCTGCGGAGCCACATCAGGTCCACCGGCATTAACAGATCCCACTGCTTCCACCCTCATCAAGGATAAAAATAATTTACCAGTAATTCCTCCAAATGCACTAGAGGAAGATTCTCCAAGCTTGGCTCCAACAATTCCATCCAATACATCATGGGCCGCCACCCCAAAACCAAAGCCTTCCATCACCAGTGCTTGCGGGCTAATTTTTACCCCAGAACTCTCAACATACTCAGACATACTTGTCAGATACTTTCCTGTTCTAGCTGCTAACTCCGCTTTCGGCCAAGCCCTCAACCCAGTTCTAGCCCAAGAAACTCCTTCAACTTCAAACACACTATCTGGTATGTCTCCCTTTGCCACTCTAGGATGCGCCTCTCTATACTCCTGGACCAATCTAATACCTGCCGACACACCCAACCCAGCCTTGTAGTTTTCAATTCTAGATTTAGAAAAACTACAAACTTTATAAGCAGGATGTGTCCCTTTTATATCAGCACTCCAACACTCAGCCTCTACCAAACTCCAGGCCAATTTCACAGAACCCTCACTTACACCCAATCTCGTTGCTATTTGCTCAACAGTTCTCATGTTTTCATCTTCGCCAGCCATCCACAAATCAAGTCTCTCATCCACAGCACCCACGGCCGGCTTCAAAGCCGTCATTCTTCTATATATCTCTGCAATAGACAGGTCAATTTCTTGAGTCAACTGAAGAGTTTCCACACCGTGTCCATTCTCAATCGTTTTATATCCCTCTTGACTCCTCAACCAATCATAGGTTCCCACAGACAAAATTGGGCAGCCAGACATACTCTTTTTCATAACATCATAATAAGAATCTTCAGATGACATTATGGAAGATCTAACATTTTCCCAATACAACCCTACTGCATTCAGCTCTATTCTAGCCATAAACTCAGCTTTCAATTTTGCTTCGATAGCTCCATCCTCAAACCTCATGGAAGAAAGACCCATTATTCGCGCAAAATCAACATTCAAATGACCCCAAGTAGATTCTTTATCCATCCTCATGTTCTCAATCGCATCAATTCTCTCAATCATTCTATTCCTAAACTTCACTAAATCCTCATCAGTCACCGGTGTTTCAGGCATAACAAACATGTTTCTTTCAGGTCTGGTTGGTGGTGGTGGTGGAGTTGGTGGCCTATTTGCTCTTTCATCTCTTTGTCTAACTCTTTCCACATCAGTATCCATTTCTTCAATCACTCCTCCTACATACACCATTACTTCTAAAGGAGTTTCATCTTCCATACCTTTAGTCACCATCCAACTCCTCAACATTTCCAACTTACTCCTATTACCACTCTCCAACTCTCCTAATATTAACCCAACTTTTTTACCAACCCCCGACGCCAACCAATCCCCAACCACCTCATCCATACCATCATCACCTTCTACATCTACCACTGGTGGATGTGTTTCCACAACAGGCGGTTGTTGTGTGGGTGCAACATACTCTCTTGTTTTTGGAGGCTTTTTTCCAGCATTATCTCTAAAAAATCCTTGAGCTTCAACATAAACGTCAGCATTACTTCTTGGCATATCTATTCCTCCTTGAGCTCTTATAAACGCCCTTAACACATTAAATTCATCACTCGTTAATTCATCTCGTCCTTTACTCATTACCTCAACAACATTAGGGAATCTCTTTGCAAACTCAGCATTCATCTCAGCACCAGCTTCAGGTTCAACAACACCTCTTTCCCTCTCTTTTCTCATTCTTTCATTATGGACCCACAGTGCCCTAACAACATCTTTTTGAGACAAAGCCGAAATATCCTTCTCAGCATATCCAAAGCTAATCAAACGAGCCCTTAATTCAGCAATCTTAGCCTCACCCACGCCAGTATCTTTTGCATTATCTTTAACTTCATCTGGACTCGCCGACGCTACTGGATCATCACCAGGGTCTTTTTCATACTCTGCAACATCTTCTTCTTCAGTTGCTTCCCCATCAATTGCACCAACCGCATATCCATCAAGAACCTCATCTTTACTTAGCTCTTCACCAATCTCATCCGGCCCTTCATTTACAACATCTACCTCACACACTTCAGGAGGTACATTCTGCGCAATAACATTCTCCATAAATGGCCATGCCTTCAGTTTTTCTCTAATTACTCTCACTGCCTCATCAGACAACGGTACAGATACATAACCATCATCTTCAATAACTGTCAATCCTTTTTCATTATTTTCAACTAAATCAGGTTCATCTTCCACATACTCTACAGGATCGCTTTTATGCTCTTTAACCTCCTCAACCGTTGCGGGCGTTCCTGCATCATCATCTCTTAAATCACTCATCCATTCTCTTAGATCCGCCTCCTCAGCAAGTTCCTCATTAGGTATTTCAGGACCTTTATTTTCATCACCCAACTCCTCATCAACCTCTTCAATCTCTACTAAATCTGCCAAATCTTCTTCCTTTGCTGTCGCCAAAAAATCCTTCTTTATATTTCTAGTTTCATTTTCTGGACCAGTATGTTCCATATCTTCTATCTTCATACACTTCTTAACAATAACTAACCCTATAACAACCTAATTCTACCATTTTAGGTGTTCTAAATCTAATCTACCCTTAAATTTACCACACTCTATCAATGTTAGGTTCAACTTCAAAGAATTTAGACCTTTTTTGGCAATGTTTTCAAAACATCATCCAGCAAAGACAATTTCTTTGCAATTAACTCCTCTAAGATCTGCATATCTTCAACCCATTCATTCCCGATATATATTCCATATCTTCTCGTTCCCGAAGTTCCATATCTACCAAAATCATGGCTTCCATCAGTGTTCATCAACTCAAATTTATACCAAACACCTTTTTCTTTATCAAACACATGATGTTCATAATGATTCTCATCATTTACCACTCTAACCGTTATATGCCTATAGTGATCAGAATACTCATAATAACCTTCATCCCTGTAACCACTAAAGGACTCAACCATCACTTCTTTATAAGCCCTCACTCTTCTCTTAGGCATAACAAGGGATATACGTGATCCTTCACAACCCCATAAAACCTCAGATCCTGGAAAATAATTCTGCAACTCCTCAAATATCTCTACAACTCCAGTTTCCCTTAGCATTCTTGCACACTGCTCATTGTTGGCTTTTTCTTTGGCTTGCTCCTCTTCATCTCTAGCTTTTTCTTTAGCCTGTTCTAAAGCTCGTTTCTCTCTAACAACCCTACCCCTATCTGCCGCCAACCTCTTAGACATCTCAATTATTCTTTCTGCTTTTGAGCTCATATACCTAAAATATCAAATTATAAGATAGAAGTCAACCGTCCCCACCTTCAATATGATAAATATGTACCCCAACCTTCTCTTAAGCTATACTTAATTAAAGACCGCTCTTAAACCCAGCGGTGGTTAATATATTGTAAAACGCCTGCCAAGCAATGCCTATTCAACAACATCCACTTCCCCAAGACATCTCTAGCTACAAGTTTCGCCTCATAGGCGACATGACCGTTAGACAGTTCATCTTCATCGCCGTTGCCATTGTTCTAACCATTCTAATTCACAACTCTCCCATTCCTTTTTTCTTCCGCTACCCGCTAGAAATCTTCTTTTTAGGTTTAGGTATTGGCCTGGCTTTTGTTCCTGTTCAAGGCAGACCTTTAGACCAATGGATAGTTGCCTTTATTAAATCTATCTACTCTCCCACCCAATATGTCTGGAAAAAATCAGCAGACAATCCACCCACAATCTCTCCAAAAACCACCTCCACAGCCACCCCAACTCTTCCAGCAAAAGCTACTCCCACTCCAACAACTCAACCAGCTCAAAATCCAAACCTAATGACCACCTCTACCACTACCATTGATCTAGCCACCACCAAAACCAATGAACCTCTCCCCGTTCCTTCATCTGCTCAAGGTCCAGCCCAACCACCTCAACGCCCTCAAGCAAACTCCACCATTAAACCCATACCTCAAAAAACCATTAAGCCCGCCGCTATAATGAAAGATCCAAAACCTTTACCCGACCAAGTTTTGCCCAAGCAAAAGTTAGGCGTGGCACCCACTCCTCCTAAACCATCACTCCAGCCAGACTTAGATAAAGCCCCCACAGCCAACCTACCTATTCCTTTCACCCCCGACCAGCCCAACACCATTGTGGGGCTAACCTTAAACTCCAAAGGTTTAATTCTAGACGAAGTTCTAATAGAGATAATCAGCCAGGGTCTAACCATTAGAGCCACCAAATCAAACAAACTTGGCCAGTTCCTCTTTGCCAAGGCTCTAGAAAACGGCCTTTACCAAATCAAGGCCGAAAAAGAAGGCCACAACTTCACCACCTACTCCATTACCCTAGAAGATAGAATTCTAAAACCATTAAAAATTCAAAGCCAGTCATGAGCAACCCCATAAAAGCCTCCACCCAAGAACATTTAGATATCTACACCGTTAAAGACCACATAGTCTTTTTAAAAGATGGCTCATCCGCCTTAGTTTTACAATCTACCGCCATTAACTTCAATCTCTTATCAGAAGAAGAGCAAGACGCCACCATCTTCGCCTACGCCAGTATCCTCAACTCTCTTTCTTTCCCTATGCAAATTGTTATTAGATCTCAGAAAAAAAACATCGCTGACTATCTTGACCTTTTAGATACTCAAATCAAAACTACTTCCAGCCAGAAAATAAGAGAATCAATTATTAACTACCGTCAGTTTGTAAAAAGCTTAGTTAAAGATAATCGAGTTCTGGAAAAACGCTTCTACTTGGTAATTCCTTTCTCCGCAGCCGAGCTTGGTTTAACCGCTAAGTCTTTCAACCCCTTCCAAAAAGAGCCTCAGAAACCATCATTTGAACTTGACTACATTGCCGATAAAGCCTCTATGACTCTCTACCCTAGAAGAGACCATCTTATCCGCCAGTTCTCCAGGCTAGGCTTAAAACTAACCCAGCTAACCACACCAAAACTCATAGACCTTTACCATTTAATCTACAATCAAAACATAACCAGCCACTACGCCGCCAACATAACTCCTCAACAACTAAAACAAGACGTTACTACTCAAAAAATGCCAAAACAATGAAAAAAGACGCCAATAAAAAGACCTCTTCAGACCAAGAAGCCACTACAGTTCAAAACATCATTGCTCCACCAGCTCTAGAGGTTGATTTCTCCCATTTAAAAATAGGCGACAAATACATTAGAACCATGTTTGTAGTTGGCTATCCTCGCTATGTTTCTGCCAACTGGCTTTCGCCTTTAATTAACTTTAACCACTCCTTAGACGTTTCTATGTTTGTTTACCCTTCCGACTCCAAAGGCACTCTAGACACTCTTCGCCGCCGCATTACAGAAATGGAGGCTGAACTTAACACCGATATTCAAAGAGGCCATATTCCCCAAGCCGGAACTCAGGCTGCTTTAGAAGATGCCAAAACTCTCCAAGCTCAACTAGTTAAAGGAGCCGAGAAGTTCTTCCAGTTCTCCCTTTATGTTTCTGTCTCTTCCGACTCCTTAAAAGAACTAAACACCATAACTCAACAGATTCAATCCATGCTTGGTTCTCTTATGATTATCACCAAAACCGCCTCGCTTTCCATGGAAGAAGCCTTTAAGAGTACCCTTCCCTACTGCAAAGACAAACTCTTAATTACCAGAAATATGGACACTACCGCCCTCTCCACCACCTTTCCTTTTACATCTTCTGAACTTTCGGACAACCAAGGAATTCTTTACGGCATCAATATTCACAACGATTCTTTAGTAATTTTTGACAGATTTTCTCAAGAAAACGCCAACATGTTAGTTTTGGCAACTAGTGGAAGTGGTAAAAGTTACGCCGTTAAGATAGAAATCATGAGGTCTCTTATGTTTGGTACTCAGTCCATCATTATTGACCCTGAAAATGAGTACGAAATGCTTAGCAAGGCTTCTGGTGGTAATCACATCTCTTTTTCAGTTTCCTCTGAACACAAGGTCAACCCTTTCCAGATAGCCAGACCCAAAGAATCTACAGAAGACGAAATGAACTACAAGTATCTCTTCCTTCAGTCTCTTCTAAAACTAATGCTGGGTAAAATGTCACCCACAGAAGATGCTATTCTTAATCGAGCCTTAGTCTTAACCTACCGTCAAAAAGGCATTACTGCAGACCCTTCAACTCATACCTTGGAGCCGCCAAGAATGGAAGATCTCTACAAAGCTCTAATAGGTATGGAAGAACCGGTTGCCAAAGATCTCTCTGCCAGACTAGAAAAGTTTGTCATGGGTTCTTTAAAAGGCATATTTGATCAGCAATCAAATGTAGACATTAACGCCCCTATCACCGTCTTCACTCTACAGGAACTAGCAGACGAAATTCGCCCCATTGTCATGTTTATTATTCTTGACTTTATCTGGACTCAAATTAGAAAAGACATGAAAAAAAGACTCTTAATTGTAGACGAGGCCTGGTATCTAATGCGCCATGAAGACTCTGCCAAAATCCTTCAAGGTTTTGTTAAAAGAGCCAGAAAATACTACCTTGGTGTTACCATTATCAGCCAAAACGTAGATGACTTCTTAGGCTCAACTTATGGCAAAGCCATTCTTACCAACTCCGCTCTAAAAATGCTTTTTAAACAATCTTCCGCCGCCATCAAAGACGTGGTTGATACCTTTTTTCTATCTCAAGGTGAAAAAATGCTCCTCCTATCAGCCAACGTGGGTGAAGGAATCTTTTTTGCGGGCCAAAACCACGTAGCTTTAAAAGTAATTGCCAGTAAAGATGAAGATGCCCTAGCTACCACCAAACCCTCTGAAGTCCTCAAAAGAAAAGAAGACTAATCAATACTTTTCCTGGCAAAAGGTCACGGCAACTAGGACCAGCCTGGTGTCCTCGGCCCAAAGGGTCGGGACTGGTCCAGTTAACGTGTGCAGCCAGGTTTTGGCGCTGGTCAAAACCGAACGGTTTTGCAAAGGAATGGTGTTGATTGGCAAAAGTATAATCCCTTTCTCTAATTAAGCTAAAATATATCCATGCCCCCTACTCAAACCATCACCAAACAAGACATCTACTCACAAGTTCAAGAAATTATCTCTTCAGGATTAACCTGGGCAGATCTATCTAAAGACCAACAGACTCTCTTCGCCAACCCCATTATACTAGCCTCTCTTGGAGTAGACTCCAACCTAGAAGCCTTCAACTATATAACCGCTCATCCAAACACTTTATTCACACCTTCAAAAGAGCTAAACACCACAGTCGACGCGGCCTTACTGGCTCAACTCGTAGACGACATGAATCAAAGCACTTTAGAAGAAGACTTAAAAAATGCCCTTCCTAACTACTCTTTAGACCAACAAAAGTTAATTACCAGATTAGTAAACGAAAGCATTAAAAAAAATCAAGCTGCCGCACTTTTAAAAGACCAACAAGCACAAACAGCCCTAAAACAACTTAAACCAGAAGTTGACAAACTTGACTCCAAAAGTAATCCACGAAACAAAATAATTCAGTCAGCCACAGCCATTGTCAGATCCGCTACCGCCTCAACTGGTTTTACCGAAGCTCAGAAAGAGACTGCCCTAAAAAGCTTTGTTAGCTCAGTCTTAACCACAGACAACCCTACCAACCCTGAAATTCTTGGCTTACTCTTAGCCACTAGTTTAACCGTCTCCAACCCTAACTATGCAAAAACCAGCTCGGCCGCAAAAGCCTTTCAACAAGTTAGTCAAGCCGTTAGACCAGCCACAGACAAAGACTATCAGCAAAACCTACTAACCCCCAACCCTTCACTAATAATTGATACACATACCAACACCGTAATTGATACAACTAAACTACCTACCTCAAAAGAACTAGAAACAAAAAAAATACTAGAATCAAGCCAACAGGAACTCAAAGAAATCTTAGATCAAACCGTTCATAACGACCTTACAGAATTCACACTCCCCATAGAAGAAGCCAAACAAGAACTGGAAAAAATAGAAAATAATCCAGCCGCCCTAAAAATCTCTCACCAGCTTTCATTACCTGAAGAAATCTCAAACCAGCAAGTAAAAGAAATCATCCAAGATACCAACAGACTATCTCCTCACATCCTTCAAACCTCATCTTCTGGCGGAGAAAAAGCTGCCGCCATCACCAAGGAAAACCCAAAAAATACCGATGTTTCTGAACAAGCTATCAAGCTTTATGGTTTAGGCCTAAGACCAGAAACACTAGCCTTAGACAGCACAACCCTCACCCCTAGACAAACCTATGCCTTAAATCAACAACTAAACAGGCTAAACCAATCTAACTTAGGTAAAGAAATCTTCGAACCCCTGGGTAAAGCCGGTCAAGCCTTTCAAACCATCACCAACAAAGTTACTGGCAAACTACCCGAAAAAATTGCCACACCTCTAAACTACGCCCTCCATCCTGTCCAATCTGTCAAAGGCTATCTTGGCAGGCGTGCAGGTAAATACTTAGGCAAAAAAATCTACAAAGCCTTTGCTAAAAAAGTCAGTAACAAAACTGCCAGACTAGTAGCCAAAACTCTTCTCAGAGAAGGAGTTAAAAAAGGAACAGTAACTCTTGTTAAACTAGGTTTAAGAGGAGCTATAGGAGCAGCCGAAGTTGCTTTAGGTGCAACAGGTATAGGAGCCATAGTGGTTGTTGCTTTTGAAGCAGTCATGTTTGTTGGTAAAAAATTAGTCCAAGGCATTCAAAAAGTAGCCGAATCTCTCTGGGGAGAAAAAATAAAAGCCAGAGACCTTCTTCTTTTACCAGCCGCTGGAGTAATGGCAGTTGGCGGTGCTCTCACCAGTCTGGGAACGGCTACCGTAGCCGCTGCTAGCTCAGCCACCGGCATTATTATTGCCTCATCCGTTGCTGGTATATTTGTTTATGTCGCCGCTCTCACGGTTGCCCCTTTAATATCCACCATTGCCCAACTAGAAATGCAGCCCACCTTCCAAGGTATAGGTAATCCTGGTGACCCAGACTACATTCCCCCCGTTCCCACCGGCCCTATTCCTCCTGGCTGCCCCTCTGGCTGGCCTACTCGTTCTGGATATATTACTCAGGGACCTCACACATCATCTACTCACTACGGAGCCGAAGCCATAGATGTTGGAGTAGGTATGGGCACTCCAATCTACTCCACTCATCCAGGCAGAGCCGTAGCCGGACGTAATGGATCCTACGGAAACTATGTCGACGTATACGGTATCTGTGCTGGTATAAACTTCGCCACCAGATATGCTCACATGCCAGTAATGCCTTTCTCTGGTGAAAAAGTTGTTGCTGCTGGTGAACAAATAGGCGTGGTTAACAACACAGGTAACTCAACCGGCTCTCACTTGCACTATGATATTAGGGGCGGAGCCTTAGGTGATATCAACCAATTTCTCCCCAAACCAGTTATGCGTGGCTGTATAGAGTATAGTAACTGTCAAGTAGACATACCATGAAAAAACTCAAAATCTCACCCAAAAACAAACTCATTATTAGTCTAACCTCCTTTGCTTTACTTATTGTTCTTATTCTCATTAACCTCATTACCTCTCCTTCCCAACCAAGTAAAAATACAACCGAATCTATTCCCCTACCCCAACCCACCACCTTCTTTAAATCACCCAACCAGTTTATCTGGGAAATAGACCTTCTCAAGCTCCCAGACACTATAGACACTATATCTACCAAACCCAACACTCAAGCCGAAGCCATTCTTAATAACCTTGCAGCCAAATTAAACTTTACTAACAAGTCCACTACAATACCAAACACACCTCTAATTGTTTTTAACAATCAACCAGAAGCTACCACCATCTACCTTAATACAGATGATCTCACTATTCAGTTTAGCTTTGATCTACTTTCAAAACCTTCTCTAAACGACACCAACATAAAATCAGTAGATCAAATTAACCAAGACACCTTAACTCTCCTAAACAACAGCCTTAACCTTCCAGCAACCCTCACTCTTACAAAAACCTCTACTCAATACCAAACCACCAACGGCCCTAGATTCATAAACACCACGCCTGAGAACGCCAAACTAGTCAAGTCTACCTACGGCTACACCTTTAACTCCCTCCCCATTCTTTTTCCAAATGGTAACTCCATTGAAACCATTCACGCTCTTTCAGGCAAGCCTATTAAATTCACCATCAACCTTCCTCCAAACTCTGTGCAAATACAATCCACCTACAATACCAAAAGTATTGAAGAAATAAAAGCCACTCCCCAAGACCAATTCACCACCTTCATGTTAAAAGGAAATGATAGGTTCGAACTTTCGGATCAAGAAATAGATATTGAAACAGCCACTATTACCAATGGCTTCTTAGGTTACTTGAACAACAAAACACAAAACACCTTAGACCCCATGATTTTTCTCACCGGTACTATTAAACATAATCAATACGGCCAACTAGAAATACTCCTCGGAATTCCCGCTCTATCTCCTTCCTCCTACAATTAAACTTTTTTCAACATACATTAGACTTTCTCAAATGCAGTTTATCTAAAATTAAGCAAAAAGTGACGGAAATTAGAGCAGGCTGGTCTCCGTCTAATGGCGGAGATGCTCAATTGAGTCTTTAGCCTGGTTTTGGCGCTGGCCAAAAAACAGACGGTTTTGCAAAGTTTAGTAAACGAATTTGATTTTAACAAAAGATCACAGTAATCTAAATCATGAATTGCCGAATCTGGCCCGCAGCCAGCCTGCCCGCCGTGGTGGGCCTGCGATGTGAGGACTGGAATTAGGCAACCTGAAACCAAAATCAAGAATTACAAACTTAATCCTGCAACCTAATTGGCATAACCACCTGAACAAAACTCTCTTCCCTTATCTTAAAAACTCCTGGTTTCAACTCACCTTCTGACTCCAAAAATATCTTGTCATCATCCATTGCCGCCAAATAATCAAGTAAGTATCTTGAGTTAAAAGCCATTTCCATACCCTCTCCCTCCATTTTTACATCCAAACTAGTTTCACTTAACCCTCGCTGGCTATTCTCTGCCCCCACCATTAGAACTCCATCGGTCAACTTCATCCTAATAATATTTGCGCCATCTCCTGCAAACAAACTAGCTCTTTTAACCGCTTCTAATAGATCTTCTCGCTCTATCTCCACTCTCATCTTATGGTTTGAAGGTAGTATCTGCTCAAAGGGAGGGAAATCGCCAGCAATCAGTCTACTAACCATCTCCACAGACTCGGCTACAAACACTACTTGCTGATTATCTTCATCAAACTCCACTCCCATCTCTCTAATCTGACCATCAGCTAAAACTCTAGATAACTCTTGCAACGCTCTAGCTGGCAAAATAAGTTTTTTACCACTCATTTTTTCATCTAACTTCAATCCAGACATTGCGTCTACTCCCAAACGATATCTGTCCGTGGCTACCAACTGAATCTTATCTTTACTAAACTCCCAAAGAACTCCAGACAACACCGGCTGAGTGTCATCTCTAGCAGCCGACACCGACACTCTATCAATTCTCTTCCTAAACTCCTCCACTCCAATCTTTATGGCTTTTCCTTTAGATTTAGGCAAACTTGGAAACTCCTCACTTGCCTGGCCAACTATCTCAGTTTTTACTCCTCCCCCACTAATCTTTAGTGTTTGCTTCTCTACCATTAAATCAATTGGGCCAGATGGTAACCCTGATACCAAATCAAACAGCAACTTAGCTGGAATTACTATCTCACCTTCTTCTTTCACCTTTACTCCAATTCTAACTCTAAAGCTAATTTCTAAATCAGTTGTCATTAACTCCAAACCTTCACTATCTACCTTCATCATCACTCCTGATAAAATCGGCAGCGTCCCCTTGTTGGTCACCCCTCTCAACACAATTCCTAACCCCTTCTTTAAGTTTTCAGCTAATATGGTTATCTTCATATATTATTACTTTTATTAATTTTTTCGTTTCTGTAGTAGTAGGTGGTGTAGATATGTTAACACTATACCTGCTTTAGGCATAATATTTTTGTGACAAAGCAAATATTAACCGTTAGATCAATCATACTTTAGAAGTTCTTAACCTATTCCATGCCTGCAGAGATGTGTATACGCCGTTGGTTTTGTGAATATCTCTCTGGATAACATTCATGTCTTTGTTTAAATCTTTCATTCTTTTATACATATACACAGACTTTCTAATACTTATCCACTTAACTAAGAATACATTAAATGCTTAAGATTCATTATCTTGTTTCTTACCTCTTGATTATCATCTACTTCCTGCTTTATCTTCTCTACCGCGTGCATCACCGTAGTGTGATCTCTGCCACCAAACAAATCACCTACCTTAACCAACTGTGTTCCCAGCTCTTCTCTTAATAGGTACATAGCAATATGGCGAGCCTTAACCAGCTCTGCTTTTCTAGACTTTCCTGTTAAGTCCTTATTTCTGTACTCAAAGTCTTTTGCTACCAAACTAATCACCATTATTGGTCTTGGCGGCTTTCTCTTTTCAATTTCCTTTGTTATTCCAATTACCTTACTAACCATCTCCAAACTAATAGCTGAGTTCTCTGCTACCGAAGCATTAATCAACCTCATTAACACTCCTTCTAGCTCTCTTGCATTGGTAATTACATTCTCAGCTAAGGCTTCAATTACCACATTATCTACATTAACCCTTAACTCACCAGCTTTCTGTCTCAAGATTGCCTCCCTCATCTCGTAGTCTGGCAAACCAATGTCGGCCGTCAATCCTCCTAGAAATCTACTAACCAGTCTTTCCTCTAGTTGTCCAATCTCCTGAGGTTTCTTGTCACTTGTTAACACAATCTGAACTCCTTTCATGTAAAGCTCATTAAAAGTATGGAAGAACTCTTCCTGTGTAGACTCCTTGCCAGACAAAAACTGAATATCATCAACCAACAAGGCACCCACATTACGATACTTCTTTTTAAAAGCATCTACCTGCTTAGAACGAAGAGACTGTATCAAATCACTAGTAAACTGTTCACTGGTAACATAGGTTACTTTTTCTACACCTCCTCTAGTTACTTCATGCCCAATAGCGTGCATTAAATGTGTCTTGCCAACCCCAACTCCACCCCATATGAAGAGTGGGTTATGTCGAACTCCTGGGCTCTCAACCACCGCCTTAGCTGCCGCAAAAGCCAAGTTATTAGATCCACCCACAATGTAAGTATCAAAAGTAAACCTAGGATTCAAGCCCTTAGCAAACACCTTCTTGTTTTCCACCGTCTCAAATAGACTCCCCTTTGACTCCTCAATCACAACCTTCTCAGCTTTCTTAACTACTTGCTGGGCTACAACCAAAGCTAACTCGCACTTTTTTTCAACCACCCTCTCAATCACTTGCTTAATCTGGCCATAATACCTCTCATCAACCGTTCTCAAGTGATATCCAGATGGAGTAGCTAGCTCTACAATTAATCGTTCTTCATTTACTATAGTAATATCTTTTACAAAGCATGGCTTAATCCAACTATTAAAAATCATTTTAGACATAGAAACTTCAAGCTCACCGCACACACTCTTCCATAAAGTATCAGCCTGTATTTTCATATTAGTCCACATTGTTAATCATCTAAACTTACTCAACTTTTACTAGTTTTCCACAAACCTTACAACCCCCAAATAACCCCAATAAATAATATCTTTGAGCCCTACCTTCACCTTAATACATTAATATAGAACAACTTTTTCTTTTTCATTTTATGTTAGAATACCCATTATGCCCAAAAGAACCTGGCAACCAAAACGAAGAAAAAGAAAAAGAAAACACGGATTCCTTAAAAGGATGTCTACTAAACTTGGTATAAGAACCATTAAAAGACGTCGTAAAAAAGGCAGAACTGTTCTAAGCCACTAATCTATTGTTGCCACATGGCACTATCTAAAACAAATCGTTTAAACCTAAGACTTAATCGTCAACGCATAGAGTCTACTTGCCAAAAACACCACTCACCCTTCTTTACCTACTTAATTGCCCCACAACCAACTGAAGTTAAGAACCTCTCTCCTCGCTTTGCCATACTCTTATCAAAGAAACTAGCCAAACTAGCAGTTGATAGAAACAAAATAAAAAGACTAGTCTCCAATAGCCTTCAAGACTCATTGCCTAAATTAACTCAAAACCAAGACATCATTCTTATTCCAAAAAAAGAAATTCTCACTCAATCAAAAAACAACATCTCTCAAGACCTTCTTAAAAATCTAAGTCAAAAGTAACTACCATGCTTCATTTTTACAAACGTTTTATCTCACCTCCCTTACACGCCCTTACCAATACTCTCTTTGGACCACGCCAAGGCTGTCGCTTCTCCCCCACTTGTTCGGAATACTCTAGAGAATCATTTCATAAATATGGTATCATTCAGGGAGTCAAGCTTTCTCTTCTCAGAATACTTCGCTGTCACCCGCTTTCTGATGGTGGTTATGACCCAGTAAAATAGTCTAATGATATGTTCAATTTAATAAACAACACCATACTTCAAACGCTCACTTTCTTCTACCAGTTTCTTGGCAGTAACTTGGGGCTGGCTATTATTGCTCTCACCCTCTTCATACGTTCCATCTTAATTCCTGTAACTCTTCCTTCCCTAAGGTCGGCTAAAAAAATGCAAGAACTTAAACCTTTACTAGACAAACTTAAGAAGAAGCATAAAAACGACAAGAAAAAACTCCAGCAGGCTCAAATGGAGCTTTACAAACAGCACAACATTAACCCAGCCGCTGGATGTCTCCCTCAAATAGCTCAAATAATTGTTTTAATTTCTCTCTATAGAGTCTTAATGGACTTTATTGGCACAGATCTAATAAACGGTGTAACTTTAAACCTAAAATTCCTTTGGCTAGATCTATCCCAACCAGATCCATTATATATATTGCCTGTTCTCGCCGGTCTCTTCCAACTTGTCTTTTCAATTACTATGCAAACCGGCCTTAAGTCAGAAGTCAAAGCACCTAAGAACAAGCAAAAGAAACAAAAAGAAGAAGATAGTCTGGAAATGGCTCAAACCATGCAAAAGCAAATGCTTTACACCATGCCATTAATGACCACCATCATAGCTTTAAAGTTCCCTTCCGGCCTGGCTCTTTACTGGACAATATCAACAGTCTTTTCTTTAGTTCAGCAACTAATTGTCTCCGGCCCAGGTGGACTAGTACCTCTAGCTAACAAGATTAAGTCATTTACATCCTCTAGGTAGGATGCACTCTCTAGTATCTAATAATTAATAACTATCATGAACAAAAAAAAAGTCCAAGAAATAACTGAAAATATCTTAACTCTTCTTTCGCTTGAATCAGATCAGTTTGACATAATTATCAAAAAAGACCAAATTCAGGTAAACATTACTCTGCCGGAAGAGTCAACCGGTATTTTCATTGGTAGGAGAGGTGAAAGCATAAATGCTCTAAGGCTGATTCTTTCTCTTATCATAAGTCAAAGAGATAACACTTGGCCAAAACTTAGACTAAACGTTAATGACTATCAAGAAAAAAGAGAAGAATACTTAATAAACCTAGCTGTAGATGCCGCTGAAAAAGCTCAAGAACTACAGAGAGAGATAATCCTTCCCAATCTAAGTTCATACGAAAGAAGAATAGTTCATCTTCATGTTGAAGGTCTTGGAACAATCACCACCGAATCACGCGGTGAAGAACCACATCGCCAGCTAGTCATTATTCCCAAGACAAAATAACCCCAATTTCTTCATCCCAAACTTGATCCCTTCACGTCATTCCCGCCTCCACCCAACGTAATCCCGGACTTGATCCGGGATCCACCCAACGTCATCCCGGACTTGATCCGGGATCCATCCCTTCACTATCCTTGTCACTCTCCCTTCACGTCATTCTGGCTTGTCCAGTCCTTAGATCCTCGTTTACGGGGAAATCCATCCCTTCACGTCATTCTGGCTTGTCCAGTCCTTAGATCCTCGTTTACGGGGAAATCCATCCCTTCACGTCATTCCCGCGCAGGCGGGAATCCATACAAAAATGATATCCTTGTAGCATGAAGAATAAACTTCTCTGGTTACTGATCTTCCTGATTCCTACCCAACTTGGAGCTCATTTCTGGCCCAACTTTAGTTTTGTCTCAGGCTTCAAGATAGACTACCTCTCCCCTACCATATATGTAGTAGACATCATCATTGTTTTTTATCTCTTACTTTCATTTCCAATCATAAAAAAACTTAAACCAAGTTTAATAATTCCAGGCCTAATACTAATAAATACTTTCTATTCCGGAGAGCCTTTACTGACTTTATATTTCTGGGCCAAACTTTCACTTTATCTACTACTCTTTTACGTACTATCCAAAACTACTAAGCTTAAAAAAATTATATACTCTCCCCTACTCATCTCAACCGTAACTATTACTACCGTTCAAATAATCCAACTCATTACTCAAAAGTCACTTAATGGGCCATTGTATTTTCTTGGAGAAAGGTTTTATAACTTTTACACCCCAAACATTGCCAAGCTAAGTCTAGGATCACTAGGAATAATACTACGTCCCTACTCCACCTTCTCTCACCCCAACTCACTTGCAGGCTTTCTATTAGTATCACTAGTTATTCTTAAGCTCTATCCCAAAAATAAATACCTTCTATACATTAAAGTATTAATTTCACTAAGCATTATCCTAACCTTCTCAAAAATTGCTATTCTTACCCTAATAATAATTGAACTAAATAATATAAAAGTTCAAAAGAAAACAATTAAAATTGCAATATTAATAGGCCTTCTTCCATTACTAGTAGTATTCACTAATCTTAAATATGTGCCAGGAGACTCAATTCAAACTCGCGCCTTCATGGGCTACTCCGCCAGTGAAATCATCAGAGACAATTTTTTAACCGGAACAGGGTTAAGAGCATATATACCCGCACTTCCTGAACATCTCAGTCCAAGTCACACAAACCAACCCTTGCTACAGCCAGTTCACAGTCTTCCACTACTCTTACTTGCTGAGTTAGGTTTAATTGGTGTTGTCTTGCTGGCAATCATTATCAAACGTCCAAAAACTAACAACTCACTACTTATCAGTATCCTCACTGTTTTAGCCCTAACAGGCGCTGTCGACCACTACTGGTGGACATTACCTCAGAACCAACTTATACTTATGCTCGCCTTCGCCATTATTTACAACAAGGAAAATGACAAAAAACATCACCATAAACAAACTAGAAATTTACACTGACGGAGGTGCAAGAGGAAACCCGGGCCCAGCGGGAATAGGAGCCCATGCAACTGCAGATGGTCAACATCTTTTTGACATCTCAAAGTATATTGGTGAAACAACCAACAATGTTGCCGAGTACGTCGCCCCTATAAAAGCTTTAGAACATCTAATAGGAAACAGCTTTCAGTACAGTCAGCTAGACTTTTTTCTTGACTCTCTACTAGTAGTCAAGCAAGTTAAAGGAGAGTACAAAGTTAAGCAACCACATTTGCAAGTCCTTCATAAGCAGATATTAGATCTAATCAAACTTACCAGAAACCAGAATGAAAACTCTAAAATTAATTTTCACTACATTCCCCGTGAGAAAAACAAAATCGCCGACTCATTAGTCAACCAAGCTCTAGACGCCCTCTCTTCATAAAGCCTTTCTCTAACAGTTGGACTTCACCACTTCAAAGAGGTTGACCCTCAAACATTTTTGACATCTAATATCTTTGTGGAAAACTAATATACCTATGAACTTAGGTTTTCATGTGAGCGGTGTAAGTACAAATCAGTATCTAACCAAGCACAACCAGAATATAGAACTGAACCTAAAGTATCAAACCAAAATACGTCAGTACAACAAACAACTAAATACAAACTCAATAATAATCTAGAAACTAGAGACAGAAAAAAGTCGACCTGAAATGAAATCGTAATTCCAAGGTTTCATTCATCTAATTGATATACTCTACTTATGACTTCTGCCCACAAGCCAGTATTTTTAGTGGTCTCACAAAACCAAGACATAGCCGAGCTAGTACAACAATACCTTAGTTCAGAGGCTACTCAGGTTGAGATTTCGTCACCACAAAACTTAGATAAGCTTGAACTAACCAAACTGCATTACATAATATTTGTTATTCAAAGAAGTCAAAACAGCCAATCTAATACTCAGGCAGTTATTGAGCTATACGATCTAGCCAAAGCCCATCAAAGCAAAGTTGCCATTATTGATATACACAACTCCCAAATTCAAACAACTAGTCAAGACACCACCTTTCAACTGCTAAATAAAATCTCAGACAATCAACCACTATTTAGATATCTAATCACCAAAGACATATACCAAGACAAAGACAGTAGGAACATCTTTGCTTTAGAACAAAAAATTAAACAAGCTACCCTAGATAAAAAAATTGAAGTATCTTCAAGAGGAGACACATTGCTCCACCCTCTTAATCTAGAAGACTTGGTAGCCGCAACACTAAAGTCTCTTTTCTTAGAAAGACTAGCCGGAAAAAAACTAGTCATAATAGGGGACTCTCTAAAAGACTTAGACTTGGCCTACACCATAAAAGATGAGCTAGGTAAAAAAGACAAGCAATTCATCATTGATACAATTACAAACAACATAGTACTGGACAACTCAACCATAAATCTATCCTCAGAGTCTCGTGCTCTACTAAAGTGGTTACCGGATGACTCAAATGAAGATAAGCTAAGGAGAAAGATATCTAGCTTAATAACTAGTCCTCCAGATAATCAATTTCAACATAAGGACTACAAACAGCCAGCAACTAACGAAAAGAAAACCTCGCCTTTAAAAGTAGAAAAAGTCAGCCCATCTAGAAAAGACAGCCTACATAGAATCGAAAAAAAATTTATAGCCTCTACAGTAGCAATTCTACTTACAATTAGTCTTGTAAGCTTTGGTTTAATTAGCTCAATTTACATTTTTCTTTTAAGCTCAAGTCTTAGCAAAACCAAGGTGTCTCTTGATTATTTAAGTAAGGGGGATACTGATAAGGTATCTATAGAAATTAATACTGCATCTAATCGTCTACAAACAGGGGAGGACATAAGCCAATATATTCTTCCAATATATAGCGTAATATTTAAAGATTTATCCGCCAATACAAATAATTTTACAAGTCTTTTAAAACACTCACAATCAACTATTCAATCAATCAATGAAAGCTATCAGCTGTCTGGCAATCTATATCATGATCTATTTACACCTTCAGGTAAGAGTGAAGGTGTAACCTTAAGTCTTGCCTTACAATCTAGGTTAAGAACTTTACATCAGGAGCTGTCTCAAATAAAAATAATATCCGAGAACTACACCTTCCCAGCTTACTTTAATGAAAAGCTAAAAGAAATAGGCTTTGCCGATAAAATAGACACACTAGTTAACCAGACAACCCAAAGCCTCAAGCTACTCGAGTCATTCTCATCACTAATAAGTAGTTCTAAAACAGAATATCTTGCCTTAATACTTCAGGATACAAACGAGCTAAAAAGTAGTGGGGGAACAATTAGGTCTTTAGTTTTAGCCAACTTAGAAAACCAAAAAATTACCAACATTCGTGTTCTATCATCCGGGCAAATTGACCAGCAAATGGTTGGTCAAATACCAAGCACATCCATTATCCAATCTCTAACAGGGCAAGAGAACCTATCATTCATCAACTCAAACGTCTCACCTAACTTCATAGAAACATCTCAAATGATAGATAAATTCTTAAAAAACTCAGTCAACTTTTCGGCCGACCTCATTGTTGGCATAACCACTCAAACATTTGCAGATATAGTAACGGAGCTTGGCTCTTTGAAAACACCAAGCAATACATTTACTGCTAACACATTCAATCAACAAATGGCCGAAAGCAGTTTAAACCACACAGCCAGTCAAACTACAGTATCCCTTCTAGAAAAAGTTGTTCAAGACTTACAAACTCAAAATATACCATTAATTAGACTAGCCAGACCTATTATCAACACCTTAAATCAAGACAGTCTTCGTCTTTGGTATAGAGATCCAGTTAAGGAGAACTCAATTATTGACTACTCATTTGCCGGAAACATTTTTCCAAGTGAATGTCATCCATTAATTAGCACCAACAACTGTTTTGCCGACACAGCTTACTTAGCAGAAAACAATTTCAGCATTGCACCCCTAAACTTTTTCTCCACTCGCCAACTACAACATCAAGTCACCCTACAAGATAGGGAAGTGCTGCACACATTTGCAATAAACTATCAATACAGTTCACCTCCTCAAGATCTTAATAGAGACTATCAAGCACTCTATCAAATATATCTTCATCCTAGCGCCCAATTTGTAAATCTAGAAAAGAATAATCAAGAGGTAGATGTGTCAATAAACAAAGAAATTGTAAACGGTCTAAGCCTATTCCAAGTTCCATTATTACACTCTCCTCAAGGAGATGTTTCAGTAAAAATAAATTTTAAGCTTGAAAATGTCCTCTCAACAGATAGTTCAACACCACTCTCATACTCCATTAAAACTTATCACCAACCAGGCACAGAACTAAAGAACAACCAGCTAATAATTAATCACCCATTAAATCTAAGTATTGCTGGTGTAACATCATCTGCCTCCATAGGTTCAGGACAGATCATCTACCAACCATCCAACATATCAAATCTAAACTCAGTATTCGGAGTACAGTTTGCTTCTCAACCTTAGGTAGGGTAAAATACTAAAAATCATGGCAACCAAAATAACTCTAAAAGCAGAAGAAAGAAAACTTACCGGCAGAAAAGTCAAAACACTAAGACAGCAGGGTATTCTTCCTACCAATCTATTCGGAAAAGGCATTAAGAGTCAGTCTCTTCAAGTTAAGTCTTCAGAATTTGAGAAAACATTCAAGCAAGCTGGTGAAACTAATCTTGTATACCTAGTAACAGGCAGTCAGAAAGAAATCCCTGTCCTCATATCAAACATTCAAGTTCACCCAGTTACTTCAAACTACCTTCATGCAGATCTCTTCCAAGTTGATCTAACCAAAAAAGTAACCGTAAATGTTCCTGTTAATCTCTTAGGCGAGAGCCCAATTGTTAAAGAAGGCGCTGTTTTAGTCCAGACTCTAAAAGAACTAGAAGTAGAAGCCTTGCCAAACAGTATTCCAGAATCTATAGACTTTGATATCTCAAAACTTTTAAAAGTAGGGGACAGTTTAAAGATCTCAGACGCTAAAGACACCAAGGGTGCAGACATTAGTCAGGATGTAGACACAGTCATTGTCCAGATTCAAGCTCAAAAGGAAGAGGAAATAATCGAAGCCCCAGTAGAAGAAGAGACTGCAGAAGGTGAAGAGGCTGACTCCAAACCAGAAGCAGAAGGTGAAGACAAAGCAACCGAAAAAGAAGACTCTTCTAAGCCAGCTGAAGAAGCCAAAAAAGACACCAAAGAAGCCAAAAAAGCCTAACTTAAGCTTCCTTTCAATTATCTCTCAACCACTTCAATACAATACTCAAGGCCTTTTCTGGATCACTCACCTCAACAGTTCCACCACTTGCTAGATCATGCCCACCACCTTTAAAGTTTTCAGCCACTTTTCTAACATTAACTACGTTGGGCAACGATCTAAAAGACAGCCTGCAAAAGCCAGCCGCCCTGGGTGTAATAACCACTCCCCAATTGAAGCCTAAAATAGACAATAGTTGATCAGTCATGTATATATGACTAGCTCTCGAAATTTCCTCATCACTGTACTTTCCTTTATCAACAAACTTCTTACCCAATAAGCTTATCTGCAATGCCGGCCAATTACCATTTTGTTCAATGTATCTTGTTCCAGAAATCATCTCTCCAATTAAATTAAGTATTCTCTTTGGGTACTGTTGATACATGCCCTGCAACTTCTGTATACTCAGATTGTTTTCGCTAATTAGTTTCTGGACAATCTCGAGTACTCCTACAGTCTTCTTGTTTAAGTAAGCAAAGTTCCCAGTATCGCCCATTATTCCCAACAAAAATATTTCAGCCAAACGCCTAGAAACCTTCTGACCATCCTCAACTAACAATCTGTAAATCCCTTCTGCTGTAGCCGAAAAACTAGCTGAAACAAATACTAAATCAAACACATCAGATCTATTCTTATGATGATCTATGCAAATAGATTTCTTGGTCATCTTCCTTAGTTTCTTAGGGTTCTTGCTAAACTTGTCAAAGGTGCTTCCATCCAACATAATCAGCAAGTCAGTCCTGTTAACTTCATTATTTTCTTCATCAACAAACTCAATTTCTTCAAATCCTTTAAAGTAATTCCATTCATCAGTTTTTTCACTGTAACAAACCATCCGTATCTCCTTCTCTGAAAATCGTTCACTTACTAACCATTTCGTAGCCAGCATACTCGAAATTGAATCATCATCTGGATTCATATGGCCAATAACCACAATTCTTTTTGATTCCTGCACCATCTTCCAAAAACTTTTTCTAAACCTATTAATTTTTTCCATCAGGCCATTTCTGCTCAATAAGTAAACCCTCAAACTTCATTTCCTGCCACACTGCCTCAGTTACAAATGGTACAAAAGGATGAAGAACTACCAAGAACAGTTTTAATACTTCAACTAAAGCTTTATTGCTAATCTCATCTTTTTTACTTCTTTCAATCGAGTCATCGCAAAACCAGTGCCAAAATTTTTCATAAACTGCTTCACTGGCAAGCCCAATCTTCAGTAGCTCAATCTTGTCACCAACATTTTTTGCAACCAATAACGCCTGCTCCAAAAATACTTCATCATTTTTCACTGTGTCTTCAGAAACAGCACTCTTATCCTCTACTCTCATCTTCACAAACCTAGCTGCATTCCAAATTTTGTTGGCAAAATTTCTCATGCCTCTAATAGTATTCTCATCTACACTCTTGTCTTGTCCTGCCGTAGAACTCATTACCAAAGCAATTCTAATTGCATCTGCTCCATACTTCTCCACCATGTCAATTGGGTTAATTGTATTTCCCTTACTCTTGCTCATTTTCATGCCTTTCTGGTCTCTAATCAAACCATGAAGGTAAACATCTTTAAAAGGACTTTTTCCAGTTAACTCAATTCCTAAAAGCATCATTCTCATAACCCAAATTGGCAGAATATCATATCCTGTATTCATTACTGTGGTGGGGTAGTAATACTCAAAGTCTTTTTCTTTATTAGTTTTCAAGGTTACCATCGGCCACTGACCAGAGCTAAACCAAGTATCAAAGGTATCTGTTTCTTGTTGATACTCCTTACCAGGGCTTTCCTTGCTCACCACATAATCATCCTTATTTCCATCTTTGTACCACACAGGCATTCTAATTCCCCATGCTATTTGTCTGGAAATATTCCAGTCTCTAATATTACTTAGCCAATGTCTTAAGACCTTTTCTCTTCCTGCTCCATGAATAATAGTTTCCTTATCATCTAAAGCCTTCAGTGCCTTTTTAGCTAATGGTTTTGTTTTAATGAAAAACTGCAATAAAGGCAGTGGTTCAATTACTCTTCCACACCTGTAACAGGTGCCAACTCTATGAACATACTTCTCATCAACTTTTTCCATTAATCCTTTTGCCTGCAAATCTGCTACTACTGCTGCACGGGCATTAAAAACCCCCAAGCCTGCATATTTCCCAGCTACTTTCATTAACTTCCCTTTAAAGTCAATTACTTGTTTCATTGGCAAGCCATGTCTCTCTCCCATTAAAAAATCATTCTCGTCATGGGCTGGTGTTACCTTAACCACACCTGTACCAAACTCCTTGTCAATCAAATCATCTGCAACAACCTTCAGTTTAAAATTACCAGCTAATCCCTCTACCTCAATTTCTTTTCCTACCCATTTCTGATATCGTTTGTCCTTAGGGTTAACTGCTATGGCTGTATCACCAAACTTAGTCTCTGGTCTCGTAGTTGCCAACACAAACGGCCCGTACTTAATGTAGTACAAAGGATCCTTTCTCTCAACATACTGCACCTCAAGCTGAGAGTAGCTTGTTCCACATCTAGTGCAGTAGTTAACTAATTTCTCACCTCTATAAACCAATCCTTTATTATGAAGCTTGACAAAGGTATCAAGCACTATCTCAACAACATCTTTGTCCAATGTAAACTTTAATCTACTCCAATCAGCACTTGCCCCCAACCTTTTCATTTGGGTTACAGCCACTCCACTGTTTTCCTCAACATAATCCCAAATCATCTTGTATAGTTCTTCAGTTTCAAAATCAAATCGGCTCTGTCCTTTTTTTGCAAGCTTTTTTTCAAACACATACTGTGTTTCTATTCCGGCATGGTCTGTCCCCGGTAGCCACAAGACGTTCTCACCTTTCATTCTATGGTAACGAACCAAAATATCCTCCACGGCCACAAACATAGCATGGCCAATATGCATTGGATCATTGGCGTTTGGTGGTGGCATAATTACGCTAAAAGGCTTAACTTTAGTCTTTAAAGCATCTTTCCCTGAAGGAGGCGTAAAGGCTCCACTTTCTTCCCATTGCTCATATATATCCTTCTCATACTTTAGGTGGTCAAATTTAGAATTCATGCTCATATCTTATCACTCCTCCAGACTCCAGCGGGGGAGCCTATCAATTTTGTCAAAATCTTTTTCATTTACCACCTCGTTTCTTAAAGCTTTATAGTATCCAGCCAAGCCAATCATTCCCGCATTGTCTCCACACAATATTCCTTCTTTTGGAAAATGAACCTTAATTCCTAGCTCTTTTCCAAGATCCTCAAGTTTCTCTCGCAACCGTTTGTTAAAAATTACTCCACCGCCCACCAACAAGTTCTCAATCTTTCTGCCCACCAAATAAGGCAAACAATTAACTCTCACCACCCTAATTAAATGCTCAAAACAGGCTTCCTGGAAGCTTGCAGCTAGGTTCTGCACAATCTCCTTGCTCAAACCACTTTCTGTCTCAATCTTCTGAACTAATCTCAGCAAAGCCGTTTTCAAACCAGAATAACTAAATCTACCCTCACCCTCTCTCCCTCTCAATGGTATAGGTAGCTCGTACTTATCTTTATCTCCCAATTCAGCCATTTTCTCAATTACCGGCCCGCCAGGGTAACCCAACCTCAACATCTTTCCAGCCTTATCCAAGGCTTCCCCTAAAGCATCATCGGCTGTCTTAGCAACAATCTTGTAACTTCCTTGTTCCCTAGCCAAAGCCAGTTCCGTGTGCCCACCAGACACAATTAAAGCCAGGCTAGGTACCCATTCTTTTTTAGGGCTACTGGCCAATATATGCCCTTCCAAATGGTTCACGGGTAAAAGCGGTACCCCCCATTTTTTACAAAGCTCCTTAGCTTTTAAAATTCCTACTTCCAAAGCAATTGCCAAGCCCGGACCAACCGTTACTGCTACAAAATCTGCTTGTTTAATATCTGCTTCTTTTAACGCTTGCTTTACAATTTCATCAATTTTTTCCTCATGGGCTCTTTTGGCAATACTTGGTACCACACCACCCCATTTTTCATGTAGTTTTATCTGGCTCCAAACCACATTAGACTTAATTTCTCCATCTACAACCACGGCTGCACTAGTTTCATCACAACTGGTTTCAATTGCTAGTATGGTCATTTATCCTTTATCTTTCGTCATTCTCGCGCAGGCGGGAATCTATACTAATAATTCTTTCATCATCATCGTTTTTGCCATATTCTAACCTTATCCAGACTACTCTTGCCTTATCTGAAAATCTCTCAATCACGTCTTTAACCTGATCAGCCCATTCAATTGCCATCACATCCTTGTTCTCAATCCTTTTTTCAAAGCCAATCTCTAATAACTCTTTGGGATCCTCTAGTCTCCAAGCATCTATGTGAACTAGTTTCCCTTGGTCATACTCTGCTTCAATCGTAAAAGTAGGGGAGATAACGTCATTTACTATCCCCATTGCTTTAGCCAGTCCTTTAACTAAGTGTGTCTTTCCTGTTCCCAACTCACCCTCTAACGCAAACACTACTGCCTTCTTCCCCAAAAACTTCTTATTCTCTTTCCACAAACTCCTGCCTAGGTCTCTAGTTTCCTTTTCGCTTCTAGTAATGATATTTATCATCCGTATATTCTACCTTAACCTCTCTCGTCATTCTGGCTTGTCCAGAATCTAAGGGCCCGACCCTGGCAGAGAAGAAAACCCCATAACTTACACACTCACATGTTATAGTATATAATCAATCTTCTAGCAACTTAAAAATTCTTTTTTAAAACCACAAGGAGGTAATCGTGGTAGTATCAGCAGCAGATCGTCCAGTAGAAGATCAATTCGAAAAAGATCTAAAAGATCTTCCCATCCCAAACAGTTTGGTTCTTCCAATCTACGATGAAAACTTCCATCTTTCTGTCTTGATTGGAGCTGCATTGTTTTGGGTAGGACATAAGGATGTATGCCAAGGTCAACAGAAGCATCCTAGCACCTGTCTCTATAACCCTGACCTGCCTAAAAGTTTTTTCTCTCGACCCAAAGTGGAAGGTTTATATATCTCCACAATCGAAACACCAACAGATCTAGAAAAACCTCTAATCTTTAAAGCTAACTATTACGAGAGGGAAATTGTTGTAAAGCTACTCCCTGACCGCAATATCGACCTGCACACCCTAGAATTTCACTGTTGATATTCAAAGTCAGTTTAAATATATCTACCCCGTACCTCAAATGGTGCGGGGGTTTTTACCTTAATTTCCTACTCCTCTTAAGTAGACTGCCTGCCAAGGTCTAAAATTAGAATAAAAAGTCTTTTCATAAATTGTTTCTCCATCTCTCTCAACTTTGTAATCAAACGAGGCCTTGGCTCCCCACGCCGCCCAGTCAATCTGCTTAATCACACCCACCGGTAGGGTAGGATCATCTTCATACAAAGCTTCTGGTGGTGGGCTTTGCCCCCACACCTTTGGTTCACTAATACTAGACACTCTACCATCGCTAGTACCAAAAATATCAATATGCATAGTTAGATTCTTAGTATCCACCGTAGTTTGAATTAAAATGTGTCCTGAAGTGTCATTTAAAAATTTTAAGTCTGCCGTTGGAGCATAAACAGTTGCATCAATCCCTGGCCCTGCATCTTGTTCATAATAATTAACTCGATACGAGTGAGCCTTTCTTTGAACAATTGGCAACCCCGCCTTCATGGCCGCTCTAAACATAGTAGTAGACACCTGACAGGTACCACCTCCATCACCCAAAACCGTTCTACCGTCCTTAATCACGTAAGCACTTCTATATCCAGTGGATGCGGAAATCTCACCCACTTCCCGGTTAAATGAAAACATCTCTCCTGGTGGAATCAAGGCATAATTAATTCGTCTAGACGCTAAAGCTACATTAAATATCCTGCTAGATATAGAGTGAGCAAACTCAGACTCACCTCTACCCAACAACTCTGCTATTCCTAAGTCATTCACCTCGCTTGCTTTTATTTCTGGTTCTGTCAACTTAACCGGCAATATTATCTCTAGGCTAAGCTCCGTCAAGCTTTTTTCTAAAAGGTTTATAAATTTTTCTTTATCTAACTCAACTCCTTTAAGGTCGTTCTGAAACTCAACCACTCCACCATTTTCAAAACTAAACACCGCATTCTGAGGTTCTCTATTTACTTTATTTTCAAGTACAAGAAACAACTCATCAACAGCCGTCTCGTTTAACTTCCCGTTAACCACTCCTATTAAACTAATTACTTCTTCCTGCTGTAGCTCCTTCTTAAAACTCTCGTACTCCAATGTCATTGTTTTACCTAGCCATTTATTAGCCTGGCTTAGAGCCTCAGCAACTCTCTCTTCACTAGAACCAGCCTCTATTCTTTTTACAGGTATTTCAATTACCTGGTCTCCTGGCACCTTCATAGCTTTAAGCAATAAACTTCTCAAACCCTCATCATCTAGCCAAACTCCATCTGTTCCAGCTTTGAACATTGGTATTTTTTGGTCATCTAGATCTATTCTGGCCGGCAGATATTCTTGCCTTACTTTCTCTTCTATTAAAGTAATCAATCCTTCTAGCTCGTCCTTGTCATAGATAATCGCCGGTTCAATATTTACAGGTTCAAAAAAGGAAAATATCTTTTCCTTGAGCTGTGTCAGCATGTTCCCACTTCTACCCACACTCATGGCTAAATCTACTGTCCAGTTAAAGTCATACGAAATTTGCAAGTCCAAAGTTTCAATACTATTCTCGTTATAAGTGAACACTATTCTATTAGGGTTCTTATCAAACTCTTCTTCCAAAAACTGTTTCAACACATCTTCACTCAGTCCCGACACCTCAATTCCAGACACGTTCACTTTGGGAATTACTTTTCCATAAAATACTCGCCAGTGGACCACTAGTACTACTAAAGCAGTCACCACAATCATTTCTACTAACCAAACCAACCATCTCATTTTTTTCATAACTTTATCTTGATATACTAATTGTACACGTATTAAAAATATGATTGATCAAACTTTAACACCAATGTCTCCCATACCCGCTCTGCCCACAAACGATTCTCAACCACCACCTTTACCTTCAGATGCTCCACCGCCTCCCCTCAGCTCAGTTGAAGGTGTGGCCTCAGATCTAAATCAACCACCACCAGATACACCTTCCTCTCAACCACCACCTTTACCTTCAGACACTCCGCCTCCACCACCTAACTATCAGCCACCAGAACCCGCCACAGCTCCAGTAAAAAACAAATTTTCCAACACTAAGATCATCGCCATTATTGCTGGAGTCTTGGTAATTGGATTAATTATCTTTTTTGTCATCAAGTTAATAAACAACAAATCTACTCCTTCTCAGGCCTCACCAGACAAAATAACCACACTTACCTACTGGGGGCTTTGGGAGCCACTGTCGGTCATGAAACCAGTTATAGCTGCTTTTGAAAAAGATAATCCTAATATAAAGATAAATTACATAACCCAATCCCATAAAGACTATCAACAAAGACTAGGCAATGCTCTTAGTACTCAAACTCCTCCAGACATCATTAGACTCCACACCAACTGGCTTCCAATGTATATAGACAATCTTTTACCTGCCCCGGCCAACACTGTTTCCACCACTCAAATAGAGACCAACTTTTACCCTACTATTACTTCCACTTTAACTTTAGGTAATCAAGTTTATGGTGTACCGATTGCAGCCGAGGGTCTGGCTCTCTTCATAAACTCCACTATGTATGAACAAGCCTCACTTCAGATACCTACAACCTGGGAAGACCTAAGAAATAACGCCAAAAAGCTTACTATTAAAAATCCTGATACTGGTCAGATAGTCAGAGCCGGTGTAGCTCTTGGTACCACCACCAACGTTTCACACTGGCCAGACATTGTTTCTCTCATGCTTTTGCAAAATGGCGTTAACTTGTTTGACCCTAAACCACAGTCCGTCATTGACGCTCTTACCTTCTATACCTTATTCACCACCACTGACAAAACTTGGGACAGTACTATGCCAGAGTCAATTACAGCTTTTGCCAGCGAAAAAGTAGCCATGATACTGGCTCCTAGCTGGAGAGCAGTTGAGATCCAAGCTTTAAACCCAGCACTTACCTGGCAAACCGCCTCGGTACCCCAGCTTCCAGACACACCTGCTGTTTCTTGGGCATCAATTTGGTTTGAGGCAGTTCCCAAAAACGCTCCTAACTACCAAGAAGCCTGGCAATTTCTAAGTTACTTAAGTACTGCCAAAGCACAACAGCTCCTTTTTGAGTCAGCCGCTAAAGACAGGGGAGTACCTCAACCGCCTGCCAGCAAAGCAGCCTCTTCTCTTGCAGAGCAAAACTCCATTCTCAAGCCATTTGTTACCAGTCTTCCTAGTGCCAGAACCTTCTACACCGCCTCTATGACCCACGACCAACAAACCGGCCTAAACTCCAGGTTGATAAAGTATTTAGAAGACACCATTAACTCCTTCTCTGACGGACAAGAAGAAAAAGTTGTTGCCACCATGATTTTGGGCTTCAATCAAGTTCTAAGTCAGTTCAAGTTGGTCACCCCCGCCCCTCAGCCAGTTCAATGAAGGTAGACCAAGTACAACAAACCATTAACTACACTAGTTTTTTCAACACCTCTCTTACCTTAGAAGAACTCCATTTTTGGCTAATCTCTCCTAAATTACACTCATTTAAGGTCATCTCCAGCTTTGTTTCCAAACATCCAAAGCTTAAGAAACAATTAATCATTGACAAACACCCCAATCGCCTAAAAAAAACACTTCTTACCAATCAAAAAGTGGACAGCCTTCAAAATTTAATCTCAATCCTCAAACTCCTCCCCACAATCAAGCTAATTGCCTTAACAGGTTCTCTGTCTGTTAATAATTCCAAAAAAAATGACGACATAGATCTAATGATCATCACCTCTCCCAACACTCTCTGGATTACTCGGCCAGTGGCTCTCTTCATTATCTCTTTAGTAGCAACCAGAAGAAAACCAAAGGATTCCAACCTTCGTAACAAAGTTTGTTCAAACTTGTGGTTAGATCAAACAAGTCTCACAGTTCCCAAATCCAAACAAAATCTCTATACAGCCCACGAGGTTTTACAAGCCAAGCCTTTATTGGACAAAGACTTTGCCTACAACCAATTCATCTCCAAAAACTCTTGGGTCAAAAAACATCTTGCCAACGCCTATAAAACAAAATATCAGCAGGCAGGGAGGGGTCCGACCCTTGCAGGAGCCCTCGACCACAGGGTCGGGGCGGGCCCATTGGCCATTAGGCCAAAGGAGGGTCTGTCCCCTAAGCACCTCTTCCTAGGTGGAGTCCGTTCATTAAATCTCCTTGCTTTTAAACTCCAGTACTTCTACATGAAATCAAAAATCACCCAAGAATACATTACTCCCAACTCTGCCTACTTTCATATCAGAGATCTCTATCCAAAAATCAAACAGCATTTATCTTAAGTTTTCCCAATAAAATACCGGTAATTCGTGCCTCTTAAGCTATTATTCACCTTAAATATCTTCATTATTGATATAATACTGGTAATGAAAGAACTCGAACAACATAAAGAGCCACCTAAAGAAACCAACATAATCTCTAAACAGACCATGGTACTGGGAGGAAATGGTTATATTGGCTCATATTTCTCAAGCCAACACCCTGACTTAATCACACCTTCATCAACTCAGCTAGATATTCTAAAACCCATCTCAATAAAAACCTTTCTTGAGGAGCACAAACCTAAGTTAGTCATAAACTTAGCCGCCTATACTGATGTCGCAGCCGCAGAAAAACAAAGAGGAAAAATGGATGGAGACAATTGGCAAACGAACGTAATCGGAGTCAAAAACTTGGTAGAATCACTCGAAGGCACAGGAATTCCCCTAATACAGATCTCAACGGATTTCGTTTTTAGCGGCTCAGCAAATGATCCAGGTCCTTACTCAGAAAGTCACCAGCAAGGGAATGACAAAGAACTGTCTGCCTATGGAAACGCCAAAAAAGCTGGAGAGAGTATTTTTATGAATTCTGATGTGTCAGGAAGACTAATTAGAATATCGTATCCGTATGGAGTCCCCGGAAGTGAAAGAGACTTTGCCACCTGGATGCTCAATAATTACGATAAATATCCACTTTATAATGATCAAACAATAACACCAACCTTCATACCCCAGCTACTAAAGGTTATCGAAAAACTATCCACCCAGGGTAACTTATCAAGTACAAAAGGAATACTCCATGTTGCTTCAACAGACACCACTACTCCTTATCAATTTGGACAGTATCTAGTCAAAAAACTTGGTAGAGATCCAACCCTCATAGAGGCAACCAAGTTTAAGTCTAAAATTAGCAAGCCAGTTCACGGAGGCTTGGCAGTAGCCAAAAACTTTGGTGGAGCAATTAGTCCTTGGAAAGATGGAGTAGATGCATTTGTTATAAAGGTTAACAATAGTAATAGTCTTGATTCTTCAGCTAACAAACCCGCAAAGCCTATCTTGCCTAGCGAGATCCCGGAAGCAAGCGACCACCCAAGACGCTTAGTTAAATCAAGAAGTGTCACCATTGAACTTCCTAATAACGATTCAGATAAGATTAAATTAGCTATTAAGAAAAGAAATTCACATTCAAATAGAGCTGACAAAAATACACCAATTTATAGTGAATGGGAATTCTCGAAAATTGAAATTGAAGCTTCTCAACAGGACACCTATGTTTTAATAATGGTTCCAAAGGAAGACATTCTTAAAAAAATAAAAGCAAGTAATATCATGCAAAGCGTCATGGTTGGAAATGAGCCAATTCAAACCTTAGTTGAAAGCCTCGAAAAGGTGGTCTCAATAGATGAACAAATAGCCCTATTACAAGACCCATCAAATTATGAACCAAAACTGATTCATTTTAGAAAAGGATCCTTGGCAGGGCATGCAGACCTTTTAAACCTTATCTTAGAAGGTAGACCAGATTCCATACTTGAAAAACAAGCTGTTGACTTAGGGTACACGCCAAAAATTATCCAAAAAGAATTAGATAGAGTCTTACAGGAACTAAAGAGCTCACCAACACCAGATACAGAAACAATTAAACTACTGGAGATCGCTTTAAATGAAATCAAAGGAAAAAGAGCCTTAGTCATAAATGATGCTAAGGAAAGACTAACTGTCACAGAGACTGGTCTGGAAGATGTTCTAATTATCAAAGAAAAAAGATTCAACGACGACAGAGGTTTCTTTAGAGAAGTATCAAGACTTGAGCCTCTTGGAGAAATTATTGGTAAGGAAATAACCATCAAGCAACTCAATCATAGTAGAAATGTGGAGGCTGGTATTGCCAGAGGGTTTCACTACGAACCATGGGAAAAAATTATCACAGTAACTGAAGGGGTTGTGGCTTGTGCTTTGTTAGATGTAAGAAAGCACTCACCCACCCTTGGTGAGGTAGAAGTAGTCTATTTAGGATATGGGAAAGATCCATCTGGAAACAAGGTTAATGGTGGTGCCATATATATACCAGAAGGTATTGCAAACTTTGGCTTGACTGTAGAAGGTCCATCAGACTATACCTACGCCGTCACCGATGTTTGGACTCCTGAAACAGCCACTTTCTCTGTTAATATGAATAGTAGTTTAAGGGTAATAAACAGTTGCTAGATTGTTCTTTTTCCGGCTTTTCCACACGCCCCATAGTTTCTTGATGTCCTGCTTGGTTTTTGTTCTGGTAAAGATGAGATACCAGAAGAGAAACGAAGCT